>Ga0335081_10018299_pt1 | contig 11326 bp, 11 predicted proteins | sample Lox_Sample_35_FD_206713 | JGI IMG/M metagenome (GOLD analysis project Ga0335081, IMG submission 206713) | Soil microbial communities from Loxahatchee National Wildlife Refuge, Florida, United States - Lox_Sample_3.5 | ecosystem: Environmental > Terrestrial > Soil > Wetlands | place: USA... | reverse complement strand
CCCCGGGTCAGGCGGGATCGCGACGGCCTGCGAGGACTGGGTGGTCATCGTAGTCATTGCGTCAGCCTCGGCGCGGTGAGGACCTGCCCGGGCCGCAGGCGGCGCGGGTCCACGATCCCGTTGGCGGCGGCCAGCTCCCGCCAGTTGGCGGGGCTGCGGTAGAGCGCCTGGGAGATGCTGGCCAGCGTGTCGCCGCGGCGCACCGTGAAGCTCTTCTCCACGTTCGGCGACTGCAGCGGCGTCTGGGCGGCCTGGATCGCCGCCGGCCGGTACTCCCGCAGCGACATCGTCAGCTTGGCCCGCAGCGGAATCCCGTCCGGCGTGAACAGCACGTAGCTCACCTGCAGGTTCTCCAGCACGCCGGTGAGCACGGGACGGTCCCAGACGAACGCCACCAGCGGCGGCGCGTGCTCCTTCGCGTCGATCGACAGCAGCCCGCGCAGTTTCTCGACGTAGGTGACGCGGACGTCAGCCAGGGTGTCGGAGGTGTCCACGAGCGCCTCCAGCGACAGCTTCTCGCTGTCGCCCCGCACGTACTGGATCAGCGGCGTCTCCAGGCCGGGGATCGGGATCTCCGCGAACACGTTCGCCTTGGCGATCTGGTACTCGGTCGGGTTGAAATGCAGCGGGATCGGCGTGGGGTCCGGGGGGCGGACGATCTGCAGGTGGGCGCGCACCCCCTGGCCGGCCGCGCCGGTCGGGGTCGTGCCTGCCGGGGTCGAGGCGGCCGGGGTCGTCACCAGGCCACCTCCCCGGCGGCCGCCTCCTGGTCGCCGAGCGAGCGCTCGCGCTCCATCTGACGGCGCCGGGCCTGGTCCATGTCCCGCGTCTGGCTCCAGCGCCCGATGTGCTCGGCGAACAACCGGCTGAAGGTGGCGGCGTCGTCGTCACCGGCCACGTCGAAGTGGACCTGCAGGTCATGGATGGTCAGCATGGCCGGATCACGCCTCTCCCGGCCCGGACTCCAGTACCCGGGTCAGGCCCTCGTGCGCGACCTCCAGCGACTCCACCGCCACCGCGTCCTGCCCGGCGTGCAGCTCCGGGCCGGTCCACTTGGCGGCCAGCCCGCCGCGGAACTCCCACGCCACCGCCCTGGTGCCGGCCGGGGTCATCAGCACGATCGCGCCGTCCCGCCGGGCGCCCAGCGACTGGGTCAGGCCGGCCTCGTACCAGCTCCACAGGCCCGGGTCGCGGACCACGCCGCGGCGCAGCGTGATCCGGCCCCAGGAATGCCGGACCGGCAGCTGGTGGACGTAGTCGTTGACCCCGCCCTCGGGGTAGGCGGTGACCTCGAGCTCGCCGCTGAGGCCGGTCACCTCGCTGAACGCGCCGGCGGCGACCCGCGGCACCTGGTCGGCCTGCGGCTGGGGCAGGTACGCGTCACCGGGATCGAGCGTGATCACGAACCGGTAGCCGGCCAGCGGGTCCTCGGGCATGCTCATGTCTCGGTCACCTCCAGCTGGCTCTGCTGGCTGACCAGCAGTCTCAGGTGAATGAATTCCATCGGGACCGCCGGGGCGACGGCGATGTCGCATACGACCTGGCCCGGGTCTGCTCCCGGCGGGTTGTTCGTGTCGTCGCAGACAACCTGGAAGCTGTCCTGCGGGCGGCTCCCGGCCAGCGCGCCGGCCCGGAACGCCGCCAGCAGCACGGACGTCACCGCGCGGACCAGGCTCAGCCTCAGCTCGGGTCCGTTGACGTCGAAGACCAGCGGGTCGGCGACCTGGTGCACCGCCCGGACCAGCCGGTGCAGCAGGCGCCGGTGCGCGACGTAGAGGTGGCCGGGATCGAGCGTGCGCCCGCCCCAGACCTGGAGCCCGCGCCCCGGCGCGCAGCGCAGCAGGTTGAGCCCGGCCCCGAAAACCGCCTCCTGCTCGGGCCCGGTCAGCGGGGGATCGAGGTCCACCGCCTCTTCGAGCACGACGTTCGCCGGGGTGTAATAGGCGCCGAGGTCCCGGTCCAGCTGGCTGATCACGCCGGCCACGTGCCCGGACGGCGGGATGGCGCGCAGCGGTGCGGTCAGCCCGCCGAGCTGGTCCGGCACCAGCAGCCCCGGGTAGTAGACCGCCGCGGCGCGCCGCTGGACCGGGTCCATCGGCAGCATCGTCTTGGTCCAGATGAGCGCGTCCGCGGGAGCCGCCCGGTCGGCCGGGACGTCGAGCAGGACGAGCCGGTCCAGCCGGTCGGCGGCCGTGCTGAGCAGCTCGGACACCACGTCCTGCCGCTGGCCGTCGTCGGTCAGGTGGCCGCCGAGGTCCGGCGCGGCCACGATCGCGACCTCGGGCTGGTCCGCGAGCGCGTCGACGGCCGCCAGGTAGTCGCTGACATCGGGGGCCGCGTCGGTGCCGCCGGTGAGGACGAGCTCGCTCACGCTGTACCGGCGGGGCGGCCCCGCGGGCCCCGCCGCGGCGGGGCCCGCCGTGGCCCCTCCGGCGGGCACCAGCTGGATGAGCCGCGAGGCGGCCAGCTGCTCGGCCACCTGGGCTGCCGGGATCCTGGTGAACGTCTCGACTGGCTCTCCGGGGACCGCCACGCGGACGTCGACCTCGGGCTTGCTATTGAGGCTGTCGAACCGGTACCAGATCGTCACCTGGCCGCCCTCGGCCCAGGAACCCGGGCTGCTGGCCACCACGTCGTAGGCCGAGGCGGAGAAGCCGGCCAGGTCGGCGACGTCCCACCTGGCGGCGCACGGTGTCCCGGCGCCCGCTACCCGGACGACCCAGGCCAGGTCGCCGCCGTTGGCGAAGTAACCCTGGATGGCGTAGCTGGTCAGGGCACCCGGGTCCAGGTCGCCGAACACGTCGCGGTACCCGGTCAGGCCCTCGACGCGCACCGGCGTGCCGACCGGGCCGCGTCGGGTGGCGCCGAGGAAGCCTGCCACGTCGGTGCGCAGCGGCGGCGGCAGCGCTGCAGGCGGCGCCGCCACCTGGACGGTCAGGCCTGGCAGCTCTACGGTCACGGACGCCTCACCCCGCTGGTCACGTGTCGATCAGGTTCGATTCGGTGCAGATCACGAGGGTTTCCATCGCGATCTCGTTGTTGCCCGCGTGCAGCGTCGGCCCGGTGAACTTGGTCGGCCAGGCCCGGTCGAACTTCCAGCGCATGACCTCATTGCGGTTCTCGTCCAGCAGTACGATCGCTCCGGAGACGCGCTGGACCTGGCCGTTGAGCGCGTTGACGATCCATTTCCAGAAGTCGACGTCTCCGGTGATGCCCCGCTTGCACGTGATATCGGTGAACTTTTTCAGTCCCGGTATCTTGCGCTGGGTGATGTCCTCGCTGCCGTTCCGGTAAAGGATCGGGGGGACCTCGACCTCGAGGCCGGAGACCTCGCTGAACGACCCGCTCACCGCCTTGCCGTCGTTGCTGACGCCGGTCACGATGACCTGGAAGTTAAACGCGGAGTAGGGATCGGCCCTGGTTACGGGTGGCATGGGACAGCCTCCTTGTCATGCCTGGTCAGACGCTCACCGGTCAGGACTGCTGACTGCTGGCCGTCATCTGCTCGAAGCGGAAGATCACGAATTCCGCGGGGTACACGGGGGCGAGCCCGACGATGCAGATCAGCCGCCCGTTATCCAGGTCATCCTGGGTCATCGTGGTCCGGTCGCACTGCACGAAGAACGCCTGGTCCTGGGTGGTCCCGGCCAGCGCGCCCGTCTGCCAGACGGTGTTGAGGAACGCGGTTATCGACTGCCGGACCAGCGCCCACAGCTGGTCGTTGTTCGGCTCGAAGACCACCCACTGGGTGCCGTTGAAGATCGACTTCTCCACGTAGATGAACAGCCGCCGGACGTTGATGTACTTCCAGTCCGTGTCCGAGGACAGCGTCCGCGCCCCCCAGACGAGTTCCCCCCGGCCCGGGAAGAACCTAAGCGCGTTGATGCCCACGGGGTTGAGCACGTCCTGCTCGCGTTTGGTGATGTCCGCGGCGAGCCCGCCGACCAGGTTGATGCCCTGGATCACCACGTTCGCCGGCGCCTTGGACACGCCACGGCTCTGGTCGGTGTTCGCGTAGATCCCGGCCATCAGCCCGGACGGCGGCACGTGAACGTTCTGGCTGGTCGACGGATCGACGGTGATGCACCAGGGGTAATAGAGCGCGGCGTACTCGGTGTCGAGCACCTGGCGGAAGGCGCCGATCCCGTCGATGGTCTCCCCGTCCGGCGGGTCGAGGATGGCGAACCGGTCCTTGAGCAACTCGCAGTGGTCGATCAGGGCAGCCTGGACGGTCTGTGACCACATCCCGGGCACGGCGCAGATCGCGATCTCGTCGATGTCCTCCAGCGCCTGGATGCCGGTCCGGAGCCCGCTGCCGCCGTCGACCCCGACCCAGTCCTCGACGCTCAGCGCACCGAGCTGGTCATCCCCGCCGGTAAACGAAAGCCAGCCGCCATGCGGGAAGGCGGTGGGGAACTCGGTGAGAGTGGTAGAGAAGGCGGCCCCCTGCTCGAGCGTGACGAGCTGGGACTGGGCGTTGACCGCGACCCACAGGCTGCCGGGATCCAGGCCGAGAGAACTGCCCGCGTCCGCGATCCGCAGGTTGGTGAAGTCCTCCACGACCGGCTGGCCGCCGGCCGGCGCGTAGCTGACCAGCACCTCGGCCTCCACGACCCGGAGCCGGTCGCCCTCGAGGTAGGTCCGGGTCAGCGCCGAGTCGAAGGTCACCACGTTGCCGGCCACGGCCGTGACCGTGCGGACCTCCTTCCAGGTCCCGTTGTCCAGTTCGACGATGCCGTCGTTGTACAGCTTCGCGGCCCCATTGATCGCCAGCTGGTTGCTGGCGGCGAGACCGGCCGGACGCAGCCGCTGCACCGCCAGGCCCGCCTTCCACGCGGCATGCTGCAAAGGCGCGGGCGCGGGCGCGGACGCGATCGTGAACGTAAGCGTGCCGTCCGTCACGTTCGCATTGGAGGCCTGGAAACGGCGGCCCGCGATCAGGACTGTCTGGCCATCGATGGACGCGTCGAACGTCCCGTCCGCTTCGGGGACCATGACCTGGGCGGCGTCGGCCGCGGCGTCCTGGCTCAGCGCGGTGACCGCCAGCGGCCCCGCCGTCGGGCTGGGCAGGATGGTCATGGTGGCCCCGACCATCGGCCGGATCTGGGCCTGCAGATCCTTCCCCCAGCTCCCCAGCGCCTGCGCGGTGAACGTCGCGGTCGCGTTCGCCGGGTCTGTGGCCGGCTTGGCCGGATTCGTCAGTGTGGGCGCGGCGATCTCGGCCACGTCGCCGCGGGCCGCGCGCACCTCCTGGGCGAGCGGCGCGCCGAGGGTGATCGTGCCCGACGTGCCGTCGTAACCGCTGACCGTGAGCTGCCCGATGTTCTGCCCGGTGTCGCCCCTGAAGACGTTAATCTGGCTGCCCTGCTGGATCCCGAACAGGTGCCGCAGGACCAGCGTCGTCGCCCCGGCCGCGGCGTCCTTGGTCACCTCCGCCACCAGTCCCTGGACCGGCGAGGCCGATGCGGCCGTGGCGGCCCCGCTGAACACGCGCTTCACGTAGACCTGCTGGCCGCCGTTGTCGAAGAATCCCTTCACCGCCAGCGGGAACGTCCAGTAACTTCCGCCCTCCACGTTGGCCGCGCTTCCCCACTGGCGGACCGTGCCCGCATCGGGAGTCGGCAGGAAGCCGCCGAAGGTGCGCTGGTAGTCGTTGAACGTGGTGACCAGGACCGGCTTGCCGTTGGTCGGGCCGCGGACGGTCACCCCGACCATGCCGGTGGTGGACGTGCTCACGCCCTGAATGGGATGCGGGCCGACGTCGAGTTCCTCGATGTAGACGCCGGGGCTGAGGTACTGGGGCATTGCTCGCTCCTTGCCGTTACCCGATAACGATCTTCTGGTTGTGCCCGAGCGCGTCAGGCAGCTGGACCGCTAGCTGGCCGGTCCGGTTCGGTGTGTGCCGGTAGTCGGTGGCCGTGACCGTGATCGGGCCGGCCGGTGCCCAGCGCAGCGGGAGGGCGAAGGTGCCGCCCGGACCGGTCAGCGCGTGCACGGTCTGCGGTGTCCGCAGCACCGGCGGTCCCACGGTGACGCTGAGCAGCACGTCCGGAACGAGTTCGCCGACGGCCGTGCTGACCTGCCCGTAGAGCACCCGCAGGTCGCCGGGGAAGGGGTAGCCAACCGCCGGGGCTAGGCCGACCTCTGCCCGGGCGGCGTTCTGGGCTGGCGGGGTGGTGTCATCGAACGGGTAGGCGAGGAATTCCTCGCCGTCCCTGTGGGCACGGCCAACCGCAAGGTAGGCCTCCGACTGGAATCGGGCCCGGTACCGCCTGGGTGTGGCAGCCGCCGGGTTCCGGCACCGGCCCAGGTCGGGGTAGCTGACCGTGCCGCTGAGCGTAACGGCCGGCGCGATGTTGGTCGGCACCCATCCCTGGGCGTCCTGGATGTCCAGCAGCACCCGCAGGGGCAGGCTCGGCGGCGACCCGGTGACCACGTCGACGGGCACGAACCAGGCGGCGCTGTAGCTGACCCGGCGTTCCCCGCGCAGCGGGCGGATGATCATCGTGCTCATGGCCTGCTCGCCATCAGGGCGGCGTCGAGAGTGCGGGACTGCACTACCTCGTCGCGCAGTTCCTCGGTGGCGTCCAGGTTCACCACCCGGACCTCGTAGTTCACCGACAGCCGGTACGGCTTCTGGATCGCGTACCAGACTCGGGACCGGTCCTCCAGGGTCAGCGGGATCAGCGTGATCTTCAGGGTGTCGGTGCTGCCCTGCAGCCCGCCGAGCAGCATGGTGCCGCCCATGATCGCCTCGTCGTAGAGCGCCTGCATGGCCCGGCCCAGGATCTGCTGCTCGGTGACCGAGTCTCCCCCCCACGGCGTGAGCAGGTAGTGCAGCCGCAGGGCCATCGGGGGCTTGGTGCTCAGCACTGCCGTCCCGTCCGGCTGCTGTGGCCGCGGGCGGTTCCTCGACGGCGCGTCCTCGAGGATCTCGTACAGGGTGATGGTCAGGGTGAGCCCCCCGGGGGCCGCCCCGGAAAGGTCATCGAGCAGGGCCCGGGCGTTCAGCGGCGGCTGCCGCAGGTCCTGGTCGAGCAGCGTCACGAGCGAGGTCGAGACGTCGGCGATGACTCCGTAATCAGCCATCGCGGCTGCCCTCCCCGGGGGGTTCGAGCGCCACGAGCAGGCTGGCCAGCTTGGCTTCGGCGACCCGCAGCAGCGGTGCCACTGCCTCGACCTCGATGCCCAGCTCGCTGGCGATCCCGGCCGCGTCGACCCCGGCGCGGTGCAGGCGGATGGCCCTAGCGTGCACCTCGGGTAGCTCATCGAGGGCCGCATCCAGGTCCATGACTCGACGCTAGGCGGGATGGCATCCGATGTCGGGAGTAGTCCGCTACTCGACCCTGGCGGGGGCGGCTACCCGGCGGGGCAATACCGGCTACCTGGCCTGGCTGACGGCGTGCGCAGAGTGCATCGCGGGACTACTCTCAGGTGCGGGCGCCTATCCCGGCACCGCGAAGATGGCGGCCAGTTCGGCTCGGCCGCCGATGCACAATTTCGTATACACCTGGCCCAGCGCGTTGTCGACCGTGCGCACCGCTACCACCAGCTGGGCCGCTATCGCCCGGCTGGACAGGCCGCCAGCCGCCATCCTGGCAATCTCCAGCTCGCGCGGAGTGAGGCCGACCGGCTCGTGGAGTCCTGTCAAGGCCGGGGTCCGGGCGCCTTCGCACGTCGCAGCCAGCGCGGCCGCCCGCGCGGCGGACGCCGCGGCGCTGCCGGCCCCGCCAGCCCGCCGGTATGCCCCCGCCGCCGCGGCCGAGGCTTCGGCAGCGAGCAGGTTGGCTCCCAGCGCCGCGAATGAAGCAGCGGTGTCATCCAGAACCGTGGCATTGGCGCCCACGAGAGCATGGGCATGGCGGACGAACAGTGACGCCAGGTCGCCCTGCACTATGGCCTTGAGCTCTCCCGCCCGCGTGGCCACCTGGGCGGCCGCTCCGAGCCGCGCTGCATCATGCAAGGCGATAAGCTCGCAACCCGGCTGACCACGCCGCCTGGCCTCGGCGGCCGTGCTGAGGGCCAGATCCACCGCCGCCGGGATCTCGCCACGAGCGGCGGCCACCCAGGCGCGGACCGGCCCAGGCCACGTGTCGAATAGCGGCATCGGCGGCCCGGCCAGCGCCTCCGCCTGGTCCAGGGCGGCCTGCGCGCCAGCCGGATTCGCAGTTAACGCGGACACCAGTGCTAGCATGTCGAACCCGGCTCGAGCGATAGAACCCTGGTAGGGGTGCAGCGGGGCCGGCCCGCCCGGGATCGTGACGGCTTCCCTGAGCCATACCGAGGCCTCGGTCATCGCGCCCCTGGCGCCAGCCAGCTGGCCGCGGACGAGTGCCCACAGCGCGACGTTGGGCGATGACCGGGCATCCAGGGCTCGCTGGTAGCCGAATTCGGCCAGCGTAGCCGCCGCTGCGAACTGGCCACTCCATAGGTAGGCGATGGCCTGGGTTGCGGCCAGCTCATCCAGCGCCAGCAGCCAGCCCTCGCCAGCCGCTGGGCGGGCCACCCGAAGTCCCCGTGTCGCGATGGCGATGGCGTCCTCGTACCGGCCACAGGCGACTAGCGCCATGGTGGCCGTAGCCATAGCCTCCAGCCTGACCCGATGCGGCACGCCGGGGTCGGCCAGCACCGGTCTGAGAACGGCCAGAGCCTCCGGGCAGCGGCCACTATGCAGCAGGAACCTGCCGCGCATGGCGGCCAGGCCCGCGGGCTGCACCGGCTCCCCGATCTGGGCTGCGGCTTCGTCGAGCACCGCGGTGGCCTGTTCAGGCTGGTTGAGCCCCCAGTACAAGTTCAGCGCCCGATCGCTGACGATTTCCGCCCGCTCGACATCGGTGCGCGCACGCGCCAACTGGCCGACCAGCAGGTCGTCGGCCGGCCCTGCCTTGCCCTGACCCACCAGGGCCTGCGCTAGCAGACGTTCGGCTTGCCAGTTGGTGTTTGCCTTCCCGGCGGCTCGGCACAGTTGTTCGGCAAGCTGATAGTCGAGCGCGGCAAGCGCCCAGCCTGCCGCAGCGACCAGTAGTTCCGGGTTGGGCAGCGTCCCGGCCTCCAGGTGCCAGACCGCGATCCGGACGATGTCCTCCGGCGGCAGGCCGCCGGCCGAGCCGACCGCTTCCGCCAGCGTCGTATGCACGGTGCGCCTGCGCATCTGCGGCGTCTGAGCCCGGATGACCTCGCCGAACAGCGGATGCCCCAGCTTTACCCGGATGTCGGGTCTGGCCTCTTCGGTGGCCAGCAGCCCGGCCCGTTCAGCGGCCTCCACCTCCGCCGCGGACACCCCGGCCCTGGCCAGCACGCTGAACGCTAGCGGTTCGCCGAAGGCCACCAGCTCCCCGAGGTCACGCAGTGCCGGTGGCAAGCCGCCGAGGCGGAGACCGATCAGCTCGGCCAGCTGCGGCGGGGCGATAACCGGGCCTTTCCAGCGCCACATACCCTCCGAGCAGGCCAGGTCCCCCGTCTGGCGGCCGCCCCGGACCAATTCCCGCAGGTAGAGGATGTTGCCGCGGCTGAGCTGCCACAGCCGCTCTTTCGTCAGGCCCTCCACCGGACCGCCCAGCGCGGCCTCGATCAATTCGCCGACCTCGGCTCGGGCCAGCGCCTGGATCTCCAGCCGATCGGCTACCCCCTCCTTCCATAACGCCGTGACCGGCCCAGGTGAGGTCTCACCGCTGAGCAGGGTGGCGACCACAAAGGCGAGGCCGTTGATGACTATGTGGAAGAGCAAAGCAGCAGAGGCGTCATCGAGCATGTGCGCGTCGTCAATGCCGATGACCGCGCGCCGGCCCCCGGCCCGTTCAGCCATCCAATCTCCGGCCTGCTGCAGGACCTGCAGATGGGTCGACTTCTCCCCGGTGGGCGGCAGAAGGTGCGCAAGGGCACCGAACGGAACCGCGGCCACTGCGCGCGAAGCGGTCGCCCATTTCGTGTCACACCCGACCGTCTCGGCGGCGGCGAGGGCTTCGCGAGCCAGCCGGGTCTTGCCCACGCCCGACGCCCCGGCCAGCAGCAACCCGCGGCACTGGTCATCACCCAGAGCATGCTCGATGATCGACAGTTCTTCTCGCCGCCCAATCAGCGGCCAAGTCGCGACCGTGGGCCCGCGCACCTCCCCTCATGCACGAGGCAGTGCCGCCTGCCGGGCAGCCGTGTCGGCTCCGGCAAACATCCGACACGTTATCCATAGGATGTCCCACCCGGCAGTTCGCGCGCTTCGGGGATCTCCCTACATCAGGTGCGCGACGCTCAGGGCGGCTCTGGGCTTCACCCGGCACTGTTGCGTTGGTCGATCCTGGAGACTGGTCGGGTGACTGCATCTGGTACGAGCTCGGTCTTCGCTGGCTTCCGGTTCCCGCGCGAGGTGATCACGGTCGCGGTCCGCTGGTACCTGCGGTACGGCCTGTCCTACCGGGATGTTGAGGAACTGCTGGCCGAGCGCGGTGTCACCGTCGATCACGTCACCATCTACCGGTGGGTGCACCGGTTCGCCCCGGAGTTCATCGAGGCTGCCCGGCCGTGCCGCCGCGCTCCCGGTGACCGGTGGTTCGCCGATGAGACCTACGTGAAGGTCGCCGGCCAGTGGACTTATCTGTACCGGGCGGTCGATCAGCACGGGCAGGTCAGCGATGTCCTCGTGTCGGCGCGGCGTGACCTGGCGGCCGCGCGGCGGTTCTTTACCCGGGCAGTGGCCGCGGGCACGGTCCCGGCCGAGGTCACGACCGACCGCGCGCCCGTTTACCCGCGGGTTCTCGACGAGCTGGTGCCCTCGGCGCTGCACATCGTCGAGCAGTACGCGAACAACCCGGTCGAGGCAGATCACGGCCGGCTGAAGGCCCGGCTCCGGCCGATGCGCGGACTGAAACGGCACCGGTCCGCGCGGATCCTGGCCGCCGGTCATGCCTTCATCCAGAACCTGCGCCGCGGCCACTACGAGATCGCCACCGACGTCCCTGCCCGCCACCGGCTCCGCATCGCCTTTCACAGCCTCGCAGCCACCCTCTGACCCGCGGAGCATGCGGATCATTCTCCGACACTGCCTGGGAATGGCACAACGCAACAGTGCCCACGTAGGTCTCGTCGACGAACCACCGGTCACCGGGAGCGCGGCGGCACGGCCGGGCAGCCTCGATGAACTCCGGGGCGAACCGGTGCACCCACCGGTAGATGGTGACGTGATCGACGGTGACACCGCGCTCGGCCTCGTGCCCTACTCAGCGCCGACCGGGGTGCTGCTGGCGAACTACCTGGCCTATCGGGCGACGATCAGCCGGGCACGTGGACCGTTGTTCTTGTCGGAGTCGCGCCGCAACTACGGCCAGCCGGTGAC
>Ga0335081_10018298_pt1 | contig 11326 bp, 11 predicted proteins | sample Lox_Sample_35_FD_206713 | JGI IMG/M metagenome (GOLD analysis project Ga0335081, IMG submission 206713) | Soil microbial communities from Loxahatchee National Wildlife Refuge, Florida, United States - Lox_Sample_3.5 | ecosystem: Environmental > Terrestrial > Soil > Wetlands | place: USA... | reverse complement strand
AAGGCGATTCGCGCATCGAAATGGGCGCCGGAACCGAACTCGATATTTTCCCGCCCGTTTTGCATCCAGTGCGTTATCGCCACAAATGTCGGAATCCCGAGATCGCTGGTGACGTCGAGCACCCAAAGCCGGCGGCCGGTTTCGGCCAGCTTGTTTCGCAGATCGCGGACGTAGGAATCGTCGAACTGATCGAGGTCCAATTCCGGCCGCTGCGATCGATCGTACCACCAGATGGCGTATGCATCCCGTTCCACCAGCTCAAGGAATCCCTGGACGATTGCCTCCTCGAGCGTGTTGCCGGCCGCACAGCCGTTGGAATCTGCTGCGAAGGCGGCAGGGCCTCTGTAGAAAAAATACAACAGGCTGGTCGGAAGATATTTGAAGCGTTCGTCACGCAAAGACCAGACTGGCGACCACTCGATTTCAGCCGATCGATCGAATAGCGCCGGGATCGCCTCCCAATCGTCCGAGCCGGGCGTCGGCGCCCGGCCTCGCCGCAATTGCGCCTCGCTGAACAGCAGGACTTTGTTCGGAGAAATGGCCTCGCCCGACGAGAAATCGGTAAACCGCCGCTTTGCTCTGATCTCGTCGCCCTGAAAGATTCCGGAATAGCGCTCAATCGCCTCCATGAGGGCGCTAGCTTCCCCCTGCTCGGCGGTGCTGCCCTTGCCGAAGCTGCCGCTGCTCAGCCCTACCCTAAGTTCATTGACCGTCTCGGCCAGCCCCGAAAAATTGTGCTTGGCATAGTAGTTGGTGTTCAAGGGCAAATCGGCTTGAATCCTCTCGAGGTGCGAGACCACGCCGGTCAAGGGGCTCACGTGCTTGCGGAAACGCGAAACCGTGGCCGATGGCGAAACGCTTCGGTATCCCCCGCTCGTCATGACGACCTTGCCACCTACGCCAAGCTCGACCGGGACTGGTGCACGGCGGGGATCGCGCAGCTTCTTGTGACCGCAGCTCGGACATTGCGGGCGGGCCGCCACGTGGTGCTTCACGATGGTCGAGCCCAACAGATCAAGACTGATGATGTGATCAGACAATTGCGTGCGAAAATCGGTGGCGATCGCTTTCGCGACCTCGACGGCCGCAAGTTGGATGGCACTCTCTCCAAAGGGGCGCCGAGCCAAAGGGGAAACGGTGAGGCAGCGGGCCTGTTTGCGGTCAAGGAGCGCCTTGACCTCCCGGTTCCTTTTCATCCGTTCGGCAAGACACATCCAGCAGGCGCCCTGCCCCGGTCTGAACACCGGCCCCACCAGGGGAAAAATGCCAGAGGGTTGGACGAGCACCCAGGGCGTGCGGTCCGACAAATGCTGCCGGTTCAATTCCGGCAGTCGCCCCTCGAGATAATCATTTACCAACGTCACCGTCAGGTCGGGGGAGCGCTTGACGACGCGAACGCCGAGCCAACTCAGGGCGGCCCCGAGTTCCGTTGCTCCCTCCACGTCGATCGATTGAACGCGCACCCGACATTTCTGGAGATTTCGCTCCGCGATCTCCGGCGACAGGCCGAGGCTCGCCCAATAGGCGGCAACAGTGCCATTCGAAGAGCGCGATGCTGGAAGAATATAGCGTCGGTCGACCAGCCGCTTCAGGGCTTCGTGGATTTTGTCGGATGGAAAATCCTGTTCCAGCTCGCGAACAAGTTCCCGAAAGCTCTTTCCACCCTCACCTATCGCGGAGGCGAGTGCGCAATAAAGCTCGCCGTGAAGCAAGAACTTCCGGTCCTCAGAATAGAGGCACACGATATTGGGTGGTAGCACATAGACAGTGAAATTCGGCGCGAACCGCGGAACGTCTTTGCCATTATGCCGCGTAAAGCTGTTTCCGTGATCGCCTGTCATTAGGTCAGTACGTGCACCTTCGTCACAACTCCGGACGCCATTGCAAGGCGCATTCTCCGGTTGCTAGCCCTCCGCCACCAAGCTCGCACGTTAGCTTTTTCTGAATCGAGCGTTTCCTGATTAAGCTTGGTGGTTCACTCGGCCGCCATGTGCACGCCTGAAGGGCGCATCACCTGCGCACCACTGCAAACAAGACGCCATTCGCAGGGCCGAAACTGATCGCCCCCGCTCGGCTAACACCAGGGGGAACAACCTCCCCATGACAAGCAGCAGCCGCCCCAGCCATACCCCCAGCCGCAGCCGCCGCAGCCTCCCCAGCCACAGCCGCAGCCTCTACCAAAACCGCCTCTACCGCAGCCGCGTCCGCAGCCGTGTGCAAAGCAGCCTCTACCGCCCCAGCCGCCGTGTCCGCAGCCGCCACAGCCGTGTCCGCAGCCGCCACAGCCATGCCCGCCGCAGCCACAGCCTCCTCGAGCAGCAAGTTGTATCCCTGACCCCAGTGCTCCGAGGTCTTCCTTGTCGAAGACATGGAACGTCGCCAGGCTGACGTCGGAAATTTCCTCTTCGCCGAGAATAACCTGAAACGGTACCGTGTTCTGCGACGGTATATCCGTCACCGACAAATCGGCTATTGATCCGCTGGTCGATGCTGCCAGAGAAGCCCCGGCCATTCCCAGCACGGATGCAGCTTTACTTGGACGCTTCCCCTGCGAAGCACGCTTCGTTTGCGACATAGCAGAGTTCCTCCTCTAGCTTCCATCGAACAAATGCGCGACCAACCGGACTATATCGGTAACACTTTTCGTATGCTTTGAACAGCACCAGCACCAAGCACGGCCGATGGGTGACCGCCTCCCTCGCAAATCGAGTTATTTTCAGCCTGCTGGGGATGCCCGCTAGGTTGTTGACGCCACGGCATGTCACCAGCTTATAGCTTAAACCTTCCAGTACGCGACCTATATTCAACCATCATCGTCGCGGTCGCCGTCTGCCGCCACAACGAGGCGGATGCGCTGTTTGATTGCCATAACTCAAATGGGTCTAGCGCATTCTCTCCGCGTAAATGATTAATAATATATTGTAGGACGTTATTGCATTGAAAACTAATAATAGTCAACCAAATTCAGGCTGGCGCCCTGGCTTGCCGCGAGAGCGGCGGTAATTTTACCCGACGCAGGCTTCGAAGCTCGCGAGGGAGTGGAGGTGGCCATGAATGGACTTGAGACCATCAGCGTCGCCAAGGATACGAGACGGCTGCGGCGAGAACTTGCCGAACTGAAAGAGATGGTGAGACTCGGCGCGGGAATACCCGGCGATAAACAAAGAATAGAAGTGCTCGAACGGCTCCTCACCCATGGACCGGAGAATGGGATCGCACTTGTGATCGATGAATGTGACCCAGAGAAAATGCTTTGGCGATGCGAACTAGGACCGGAGGGACAGAAGAATGGGACCGGGCAAAAGCTGCTTGCGCTCGCAGGCACCCTCTGCCGGATGGTGACGCGCGTATTTCTATGCAGTGCAACTAGTTTCTTCGCAAACGCCTTCATCGCTTAGCTGATAGCCAGCACTATCCGTGACGGCACCGATCTGAAAAAGGGAGCACAAGTCCAGAAAGCTGCGGCCTCGCCGAAAGCAAGGCAAAACGTCCCAATAAACAAGCTCACGTTCGCACCCGGCGAACGCTCACCGCCGCCACAGGTCAGGTTCCACTGGGCGGCCGCAAACCAGGAACCGAATACGGAAAGAGCCGCCCGGAACTTTAGTTCACTAGTGGGTAGGTTTGTGACTATCCGCCTCGTCATCCTTCTCCGGGGGGCCGTACAATGGCGGCGGGCGGAGACCGATGAGAAGGACGGTGATCGCAGCGATGAGTGCGGTAATCATGACGATGGTGCTGATCGACATAGGATAACCCCCTAACTTGGCCTCCAGTTCAACAAAATTAGACCGCGCTCGTTCCGAGTTTCAGAGCAAAAATTGGTGGCGACGGTACGGCCGACTGGCAGAGCGCGAGAGCGGGGACAAGCCCAGGTCAAAACGATCAGACGCGGAGCCAGTGTCAATACTTAACTAAGACAGTAGCTTGCCGCCGAGGAGGACCAACGCCGTTAGCGGTTGAAAGGGGGCAACACGAAGTCCAAGCAAAGCCCCTCGGCCCGGGACCTGAAAACCAGACTGGGGGGCCTCGCTTTGGACAAGTCCGGCGACCCTATAAGCCGCTCGCGGGTCAACGCCTCTTAAGGGGCGCTTTGGCAGGCGCGCGCCGCCATGCGCACCTACTCTTTCCATAATAATGTCAGAAAAGATTAGATGCACAACATAAAAGATAACCTCGCTAAAGTTTGTGGTGCAGTCCCAAGGCGGGTCAGGCGAAAAGAATTCCGCCGTCTGTGAGGTCCCAAAGAGTTTCCCTGTCCTCGTCAGCGGACATTGGAGCGCGTCAATTCTGGATTTGATATGTTCACTCGTTCTGCCGCTCCAGTACGAGATGACGAGCACATCATCCACCCCTCGACGCTTGCAGTCAGCGTCGCCGCACTAGCCAAGATCAAGACACGATCGCACTTCTGCTTCTATTCGGGGGTGCCGCGCTCCCCGGAGCCGGCGCTCGCAGCATGACGTGTGTCGCCGCGATCAGGAGCCGGGGACCGAAGATCGGCGATCAAACTCATTGCTCGGCGGAGGTGACCGTGGGTGCGATCGAGAGCAGTCTCAGCCTCGTTCAAGCTAAAACCTTGCAGAAGGAGAAAGGCGAGCTTGACGCTCCCTCCGGCTCGGTGCAAAGCGTCGTAGATTTCCTCGCTGCTGCGGCCGCTCAACCGCGATAATATCTTTTCACTTCTTTGGATCAGCTTCTTGTTGGAGGCCTGCACGTCCACCATCAGGCCCTCATAGACCCGGCCGAAGAGAATCATGACGAGCGAGGAGAGCAAGATCAGGGCAGTCCGCTGGGCCGTTCCGGCTTTCATCCGAGTCGAACCGGCGATCGGCTCCGGGCCCGTATCGAGGAAGATTGAATGATCGGCTTCCTGCAGAAGCGGGGTCTCTCGATTGTTCGCAAGGCCGATCGTAAGAGCGCCTGCTCGTTTTGCTTCGCGCAAGCACGCCACCGTAAATGGCGTCGTCCCGCTCGCCGCTACCGCAATCATGACATCAGCCGCGTTCACGCCATGCTGACGCACCAGTTCGACGGCGCGCCCAACCTGATCCTCGGCGCCTTCGACCGCTCGTAGAAGAGCATCTTTCCCACCGGCCACCAGAAGCAAAAGTCGGTCCTGGGGCCAGCTAAACGTCGGCATCAGTTCCGCCCCGTCCTGGACGGCCAAACGGCCGGACGTTCCAGCTCCCACATAAATGAGTCGTCCGGGGCCGCTTAATCGGCGCACGATCGCGACTGCCGCCCGCTCAATCGCCGGGCGTGCGGCTCGCACGGCAGCGACGGCTGAAAATTGCCCCTCGATCATCGCTTCCAGGATCTCCGATGGTTCCCAAAGATCGATCCTGGAATAGCGGGGGCTTGGGCGTTCCGTTTCCATGAGGAGCCTCTGAGCGGTCATTTTCGAACGCGTCGCTAGAGCGAAACGCATTCGATCCAGTTGGGTTCTCCTGATTACAAATAGAAGCGCAACCAGGAGTGTCCTTCGCCCTCACACGACGGCAGTGCATTTGCCGCTCGCCTCACCCACACCTTTGTGAGATGATTGACGTGGCGTGACGCAGCAGACAGTAAAGCATCCGATGATGATGCTCGACGTCCAAATGAGTGCCGAATTGAAAGCGGCTCCAGAAGCCGTGAAGCGGCAGGAGCAGATTCTTCCGCCCAATCTGACTCCATTGGTCGCGCGACTGAGGCACAAGCCACCACAGGTGGTCGTGACTTGCGCGCGCGGCAGTTCCGCGCATGCGGCGACCTTCGGGAAGCATTTGATCGAGCGGTATCTTGGCATTCCGGTCGCGGCAGCGGCACCGAACATCGCGAGCGTTTACCGAAAGCGGCTGTGCTTGGCCGACCAACTATTCTTGGCAATTTCGCAATCCGGAATGAGTGGCGATCTGATCGAGCAGGCTGCAGCGGCCCGCGCTTGCGGCGCGGTGACAGCGTGCATCACGAACGACACTGGCAGCGAGCTCGCGCAAAACTGTGAATTTATCTTGCCAATGGCGGCCGGGCCCGAGCTCAGTGTGCCCGCGACGAAAACTTTCATTGCATCGCTTTCGGCTCTGGCGCATCTGACAGCATTGTGGGCCGAGGATGAGGCGTTCGCTGCAGCGTTGCAAAGATTGCCGGAGCGCCTTGCGGCCTCCTGCAAACTGGATTGGAGCCATCTGGTGGAGCATATCAGCGGAGCGGAGAGCCTCGTTACGATTGGGCGAGGCCCGACGCTGGCTATTGCGCGAGAGGCGGCGCTGAAATTGAAGGAAACGTCCAATCTCCATGCAGAAGCTTTTAGTGGCGCCGAGTTCCAACATGGGCCTATCTCCCTGGTGTCTTCAGGTTATCCAATTCTGATGTTCATGCCGACCGATGCCGCGAGCACGAGCATGAGGCAACTGGCCGACGACCTGAGGAAAATGGAAGCAGCTGTGTTTACCACCGACATGGATGATACGACGCCAAATAGGCTCGCGGCGCTTCCCCCCGATCATCCCGAAACCGATCCGATTTGTCTCATCCAAAGCTTCTATGCCATGGTCGTGCGTCTATCTGCTGCGCGAGGAACGGACGCAGATCAGCCCCGTCACTTGCAGAAAATTACACATACGCGATGAGCGGCTGTGATCGACACGCGATTGCCGCGGACTTCATCTTCGATGGTGCGGTGACCCACCGCGACAGCGTCGTAGTGATCGAAGGGTCCCGAATCGGGGCGCTCATGCCGCGCAGCCAAATGTCTGCGTTTGGTGAAACATTCAAATTGCCTCCCGGTGCATGGCTGGCGCCTGGCTTCATTGATGTTCAAGTCAACGGTGGAGGCGACGTTTTATTCAATGCCGATCCGACGCCAGAAGGCATCTCGAAGATTGTCCGTGCCCACCGCAAGTTCGGCACGACGGCGCTCCTGCCGACGTTGATCACCGACACCGACGAAGTAATGGCGGCTTCCTTGAGCGCCATCGAGAGGATGATAGCCCGCGAGCCGGGGGTGCTTGGGATTCATTTCGAAGGCCCCTTTCTGTCGCCCGAAAAATCCGGGGTGCATCGCCCGGACTTGTGTCGCCGCCCCGAACCCCGCCACCGCCAAATGCTCACCCGGCTTCGGGACGGCGTGTCGCTGGTCACCCTGGCTCCCGAGGAGACGCCGCAGGGCTTTATTGCGGAGCTCGTCACCGCGGGGGTCAAAGTTTCACTCGGCCATTCCATGGCCACCTATCTGCAAACCCGAGCTGCCATGGCGGAAGGACTCACCGGCTTTACGCATCTCTTCAACGCGATGCGGCCGCTTTCCAGCCGCGAGCCTGGGCCGATCGCGGCTGCGCTCGAATCGCCGAACGCATTCTACGGAATGATCGTCGATGGCGAACATGTCGCCCCGGCGATGCTTCGGCTCGCAATACGCGGCGGCACCGGCCATCCTATGCTCGTGACGGATTCGATGCCGCCAGTCGGCGGTTGCAAACAGGAATTTTTCCTCCAAGGACAAAAGATCACGGTCCGTGATGGCCGGTGCTCGACAGCGCAGGGAGCGCTGGCCGGTTCGGCAATCAATATGGCAGCCGCGGTGCGCAACTGCATTCAGCTTTTGGGTCTGCCATTGGAACAGGCATTGGCCATCGCCTCGAGTGAGCCCGCGAACTTCTTGGGCCTCGGGCATTTTCTTGGCCGGCTCGCTCCAGGATACCGCGCCGATATTGTCGCGTTCCGTCCCGGAGATCTTGAAGTCCTCGCCACCTGGGTCGCCGGCGAAAGTTCCCATGACCGCTGAGGTGAGGCAACCCGAAAGCGGGCACGGGGCTTGTGATCGACGCACTCCTGGCTGAGGATATTGCCGACCGGGCGCGCCTTCACTACGCCACAGCGGTTATCAGTTCCAATCAGGCGCAGATGAACCTGTTGGCGGCGCTCGGTCAAAAGGGGCGTCGCCGCTGCGCGCGGCCAGGGAGTCCCCCAGATCCGCGGCATAGAGAACCTAACGGAGAGCGAAGTGGACCAAAAGCGCACTGCCGTAAAGTCGCCAGAAGTTGACTATCGCATCCTCTATACTGGCCTCATTCGCCTTCACGTGTTGCACCACGCGGTGAAGGATGAGGTCTACGGCCTTGCCATGATTGAAGAGCTCCGCCGCCACGGCTATGAGCTAAGCGCGGGCACTCTTTATCCAATTCTTCACAGTCTTGAGGAAAAAGGCTTGCTCACTTCGGCAAAGAAGCGAGTTGGCAGCAGCGAGCGCCGGGTCTATCGGGGGACGGCGGCAGGACGTAAAGCGCTCTTATCCGCCAAGGCCAAAGTGCGCGAGTTGTTTGGGGAGTTATTCGAGAACGATGAAAGCAGCAGAGGGTGAACACGACTCGCTGTGCTCGCTCCTGCACTGATGGATCCAGCAGTCCATGTCGCTAATTGAGGAAGTGTGACGAGGCTCAAGAGCGATTTGCTGACGGGAGCCAATCCCCCATTTTCATGCTCCGAATGCAACCGCGCGGGACAGCTTCCTGTTTCCAAGTCGCATTAACCCGTCAGGCGAACACCGGCGTTGTTCGAGCCTGTTCTTGACCCACCCGGAGCCCGCCTCATGGGCCCTAAGGGCAAGCCCTCTTGAGGCGTTTGCGAATTTCTGCCGCGTTCGTCTGAAAACCGTCGCGTCAATGGAACGTCTCGCGGGAAACTTCCAGGAACATCGTATAAAGCTTATCCAGGAGCTCATGGAGATTTGCAAGCACCTCGTAAGTGTCCAATGTGGCGGTGCCTGTGGTCTCTAACGCCTCGAGCTGAGCAATCTGTTTTTGAATAGTTTCGATGAAACGCTCGGAAGGCATCTTTACGTCGAGGTCAATCATGGCCGGATCATTCCTCTGTCACAGGGGTTGAGCCCTGGGGCATGCGCGGGAGTGTTGCAGATTTTCTGAATGAAATTGTGCGACAAAACACACAGAAAAGGACGATCTAAAAAACGATATCAAAATGTTTGCGAATTTGATCGCAACATTACCGACACAAAATTAAAGTCAAGCTGCAGCTCAGCCGTGAACCGTTTCTGATTTAGGTTTCAGTTTTGCATCATGGTTGATTAAGCGCATCAGACAAAAGGGTGAAACCCCGCCCTGTCGGGTTTTTTTCCTGGATTGTAGAACGCTCGAAGGGGAAGACTTATCTCAGCGTGCAGGTCAAGCGGGATTCGCGATAGGCGTGTAGAGGCTTAAAAGACACCCTTGCGCCTGTAGGGGGGGTTGAGGACTCAGGGCCTCCCGAACAATGCGGGTGCCTCCTTGAGAGAAGCCACTTCCGATTCGCTGAATACCCGCCCCCGCGTTAGAAATCTCAACCCCTCAGGCGCCTCAAGCGAAAAGCCCGAACCCCGGCCTGGAACAACATCGATAATAAGTTGCGTATGGGCCCAATATTCGAATTGGGCAGCTCCAATATAAAAGGGGCAGCCCCCGATCTCGCCAAGGAGCACGTCGCTCGGTCCGGTGCGGAACTCGACCTCGGGGAAACACATCGGTGAGCTGCCATCGCAACAGCCCCCCGACTGGTGGAAAAGAAGCGCTCCATGTTGCTCTTTGAGACGCGCGATGAGTTCTTCCGCCTTTTCAGTTGCGACGACACGATCCACCATCCGCAAACTCCGGTCCGGTCTGGAAACTGCGCGGACATGGCGCCCGCGCAGGAAAAATGCTCAGAAGAACCCAAGCGCTTTGGGGCTGTAGCTGACGAGAAGATTCTTGGTCTGCTGATAATGGTCGAGCATCATCTTATGGTTCTCGCGGCCGATCCCTGATTGCTTATAGCCGCCAAACGCCGCATGCGCCGGATAGAGATGGTAGCAGTTGGTCCACACGCGCCCTGCCTTGATGGCGCGGCCCGCCCAATAGGCGCGGGTGCCATCACGAGTCCAGATCCCGGCGCCAAGCCCGTAAAGCGTATCATTGGCAAGGGCGATGGCCTCGTCATCATCCTTGAATTTCGTCACCGAAAGAACGGGGCCGAAAATCTCCTCCTGGAAGATGCGCATTTTATTGTGACCTTCGAGAATGGTCGGCTGAACATAGAATCCGCCCGAAAGCTCCGGCCCCACATCGGCACGTGCACCTCCCGTCAGAACCTTGGCGCCTTCTTGGCGGCCAATGTCGAGGTAGGAAAGGATTTTTTCGAGCTGGTCGTTCGAGGCTTGGGCGCCAACCTGGGTTGAAGGGTCAAGCGGATTGCCTTGTTTCATCGCCTTGACCCTGGCGATGGCCCGCTCCATGAAGCGGTCGTAGATTTTCTCGTGAACGAGCGCGCGCGAGGGGCAGGTGCAGACTTCGCCCTGGTTGAAGGCGAACATCGCAAAGCCCTCGAGCGCCTTGTCGAGAAAATCATCGTCTTTCGCCGCGACATCCTCGAAGAAAATGTTGGGCGACTTGCCGCCGAGTTCCAATGTCACCGGGATGATGTTGTCGGCGGCATATTGCATGATGAGACGGCCGGTCGTCGTCTCACCGGTGAAGGCCACCTTGGCGACCCGTGTGCTCTGGGCAAGCGGCTTGCCCGCCTCGACTCCAAAGCCATTGATCACATTCACGACGCCCGGCGGCAGGAGGTCGCCGATCATGTCCATGAGGACCATGATGCTCATCGGCGTCTGTTCGGCGGGTTTCAAAACAACGCAATTTCCAGCGGCGAGCGCAGGTGCAAGTTTCCATGTCGCCATCAAGATCGGGAAATTCCACGGGATGATCTGTGCCACAACGCCCAGCGGCTCATGGAAGTGATAAGCAACCGTATCATGGTCAATCTCGGAGAGACTTCCCTCCTGCGCCCTTATGCACCCGGCAAAGTAGCGGAAGTGATCGATCGCGAGCGGCAGATCAGCAGCCTTCGTTTCGCGGATCGGCTTGCCATTGTCGATCGTCTCGACCAAGGCGAGCAAATCGAGCTTCTGCTCCATTCGATCCGCGATGCGTAGAAGCGTCTGTGCCCGCTCCGCCGGAGAGCTCCGTCCCCAGGCCTCCCGCGCTTCATGCGCGGCGTCGAGCGCCAATTCGACGTCTTCTGCAGTGGAGCGAGCCATGGTGCAAACCCGATGGCCGTCGATCGGCGAAACATTCTCAAAGGTCTGCCCCTTGACCGCCGCGACCCATTTGCCGCCGATAAAATTGTCGTAATGGGGCCTGATCGCAATCTGACTGGCGATGTCGGCCAAAATCTTGTCGACCATGTTTGCCTCCCTAATCTCAGCGCCTGCTCTCCGGCGACGCCCGGCTTTCTTTCTATCCAATCTAGATGTAGCGCTCCACCGGTTCTTGAGAATAGACTTCTCGCATCTGAAGGGGTTGAGACCGGCCGC
>Ga0335081_10018297_pt1 | contig 11326 bp, 9 predicted proteins | sample Lox_Sample_35_FD_206713 | JGI IMG/M metagenome (GOLD analysis project Ga0335081, IMG submission 206713) | Soil microbial communities from Loxahatchee National Wildlife Refuge, Florida, United States - Lox_Sample_3.5 | ecosystem: Environmental > Terrestrial > Soil > Wetlands | place: USA: Florida... | reverse complement strand
CAAGCCGATGCTGGCCCGCGGCGAGCTGCGCATGGTCGGCGCGACCACGCTGGACGAGTACCGGGAGCGGATCGAGAAGGACCCGGCGTTCGAGCGCCGGTTCCAGCAGGTGATGGTGGGCGAGCCCTCGGTGGAGGACACCATCGCGATCCTGCGCGGGCTCAAGGGCCGCTACGAGGCCCACCACCAGGTGCAGATCGCCGACGCGGCGCTGGTCGCCGCGGCGGCGCTGTCCGACCGGTACATCACCGCGCGGTTCCTCCCCGACAAGGCCATCGACCTGGTCGACGAGAGCGCCTCCCGGCTGCGGATGGAGATCGACTCCCAGCCGGTCGAGATCGACGAGCTGCGGCGCGCCGTGGACCGGCTGAAGATGGAAGAGCTCGCGCTGGCCAACCAGGAAGACGCGGCCAGCAAGGACCGGCTCGAGCGGCTCCGCGCCACCATGGCCGACCGGCAGGAGCAGCTGAACGCGCTGGTGGCCCGGTGGGAGCAGGAGAAGTCCGGCCTGAACAAGGTGGGCGAGCTCAAGAAGCGGCTCGACGACCTGGAGGGCCAGGCCGAGCGCGCCCAGCGCGACGGCGACTGGGAAACCGCGTCCAGGCTCAGGTACGGCGAGATACCCGAGGTCGTGAAGCAGCTGGACGAGGCGAGTAACGCCGCTCGTTCGGCCTCATCGGACGGCACCGGCTCGGACCGGATCCCGGCTACGGCGCCCATGGTGAAGGAGGAGGTCGGCCCGGACGACGTGGCCGACGTGGTGTCCTCCTGGACCGGCATCCCGGCCGGCCGCCTGCTCGAGGGGGAGACCGCCAAGCTGCTCCGGATGGAGGAAGAGATCGGCCACCGGGTGATCGGCCAGACCCGGGCCGTGCGGGTCGTCTCCGACGCCGTGCGGCGGGCCCGGGCCGGGGTCTCCGACCCCGACCGTCCGACCGGCTCGTTCCTGTTCCTCGGGCCGACCGGCGTCGGCAAGACGGAGCTGGCCAAGGCGCTAGCCGAGTTCCTGTTCGACGACGAGCGGGCCATGGTCCGCATCGACATGAGCGAGTACGGCGAGAAGCACTCGGTGGCCAGGCTGATCGGTGCCCCGCCCGGTTACGTCGGCTACGACGAGGGCGGCCAGCTCACCGAGGCGGTCCGGCGCAGGCCGTACACCGTGATACTGCTCGACGAGGTGGAAAAGGCGCACCCGGAGGTCTTCGACGTCCTGCTCCAGGTGCTCGACGACGGCCGCCTCACCGACGGCCAGGGCCGCACGGTGGACTTCAGGAACACCATCTTGGTGCTGACCTCGAACCTGGGGTCGCAGTTCATCGCCGACCCGGCGTTCGGCGACGAGGCGGCGAAGCGGGACGCGGTGCTGAACGCGGTCCGCACCGCGTTCAAGCCCGAGTTCCTGAACCGGCTGGACGACGTGATCGTCTTCGACGCGCTGACGACCGGCGATCTCACCCGGATCGTCGACCTGCAGATCGAGCGGCTGGCGGCGCGGCTGGCGGGCCGGAGGCTGACGCTGACCGTGACGCCCGCGGCGAAGGAATGGCTGGCGCTGACCGGGTTCGACCCGGTGTACGGGGCCAGGCCGCTGCGCCGCCTGGTGCAGTCGGCCGTGGGCGACCAGCTCGCCCGGGCCCTGCTCGCCGGCGAGGTCCTCGACGGCGACGAGGTGAAGGTCGACGCGGACGAGGCCAGGGACGCGCTCAGCGTCACCCGGGGCGTCACCCGGGCCGAGAAGGTCGATCGCTGACCTTGGCGACAGGCCGGTCCGGCGGCGGGACGCTTCAGTTTCCCGCGGCGGGGCCGGCCTTCTTGCCGTTGTCCAGCATCTTGTCGTAGTCGTCTTCGGGCAGGCCCAGGTCGACGCGGAGCCGGTAGCGCAGCCGCAGCAGCAGCTGCAGCTCGTCGCGGTCCTCGCCGCGCAGGCACGCCTCGACGCCGGCGGTGGCCCAGTCGAGCGCGGTGGGCAGGTCGCCCTGCTCGGTGAGGAGTTCGGCCACCAGGTCGCAGGTACGCGGCGTGGAGCGGGCGTCCGAGTCGCGCAGCTCGCGGAGCAGCGCGTCGGCGTCGTCGGTGCGGCCCAGGCCGAACATCGCCCGGGCCAGCGGGACCCTCGGGTCGTCGAAGGTCGGCCCGGCGTCGGCGATGGCCTGCTGGAACTGCTCGACGGCCGCGGCCGGGTCGTCGGCGAGCAGCCACTGCTCCCCCGCCCGCATGTGCGCCTCGGCCCGGGACATGTTGCCCGCGGTGGCCTGGACCGCAAGGCGGCTCATCCGCACCGCGGCCCGCTTGTGATTGCCCGTGCGCGCTGCGTTCATCTCCATAGCGTCGAACAGCTCGCCGGACAGCACAACCACGTTCAACACCCTACCCACCGAGGCCGTGGACAATCCGGGCGTCCTTTCGTTTTACCGGCGGGTGCGCTCGAGCGCGTCCCAGAAACCCCGGCGCAGCGCGTGCCTGACCTCGTCGTGCAGGAGGAAATCGATCGGCAGCGCCGAGCCCTGCAGCAGCCGGGCTTCCAGGTCCGACGGCATGCGCGGCTTCCTGGCCAGCACCGCCTCCAGCCACAGCGCTGGCGCGTCCCTGGCCACCGAGGCGCCGAACTCCAGGCCCTCCTCGTGCGCCGCCTGCACGGCCTCGGACAGCGAGACCCCGCCCGCAGCGTTCTGGTACCCGGGCGGCGTGGCCGGGCTCAGGACCGGCTGCGGACCGCTGTAGGGCGCGCCGCGGGCCGACCCCTGGCCCTGGCTTCCGCCCTGGCCCTGGCTTCCGCTGTAGCCCTGGCCTTGGCCGCTGCCCTGGCCCTGGCTTCCGCTGTAGCCCTGGCCTTGGCCGCTGCCCTGGCCCTGGCTTCCGCTAAGGCCCTGACCGCCGGGGCCCTGGCCCTGACCGCCGGGGCCCTGGCCGCTGATCTGGGCCGGCGACATCGGGGCCGGCGACATCGGGGCGGCGCCGGAAAGGCCCATCGGCCCGGGCTGGCCCTGGGTGCCCGGATTGCGCGAGGAAGGCAGCCGGCGCAGCTGGGTCGGCGGGGCCGGGGCGGCTTCGGGGACCGGCGTCACGGGCGCCGACGGTCCCGCATCGGGGGTAGCCGGCTGGTAGCCTGCTTCTTCGGCAGCGCGGGCGCGGTTCTGCGGCGCCGGTTCTTGCCGGTCCGGCCGACTCCACGTAGTGGGCACCGGGGCGGCGTAGATGTCAGCCCGGCCCTGGATGTCCTGGCGACCCGGGCTGTCCTGGCGGATCGGCGTGTCCTGGCGGGCCGCGGGCTGCGCCTCGCCACTGACGCCGGGCGGCGCGGCCCACTCCTCGCGGGTCCTCTCGTCGTATGGCCTTTCGTCGTGCGGCCGCTCCTCGCGGGTCCTCTCGTCGTGCGGCGGCTCCTCGCGCGTCGTCGGCCCGGGCAGCTGCGGCGTGGGCCGCTGGTATTCGGCCACCACCGGCGCGGTGTAGATGGCGGGCGGCGCGTGGTTCTCCGACGGCGCGGGCATCGGCTGGTAGGACGCCGCGGCCGCCGTCGAGTGGCCGTTGGCCAGCGCGCTGGCCGCCACGAGATCGTTGTTCTCGTCTGCCTGGGCAGGCTCGGCCCCGGCGATAAGTTCCACGTAGGGCCGCAGGTGGTCGCCGCTGATCTCGATGATGTCATCGGACTCCTGGCGTAGCGCGCGGGAGATGGTCCAGTTCCCGTCGGCCGCGATGTGCACCAGCGTGACCCGCATGCCGAGATCCTGCACATCGGCGATGACCTGAGCCAGATCCTCTTCGGCGCTGACCACGAGGGCGTCGCTGATGGCATTGTTGCGGGCCAGCGTGGTCAGGTCGCGTTGGATCTCGGTCTCCACGCCCTCGCGCCGGCCGGGGCGGATCTTCGCCATCCGGAGCTTGATGCCCGGCAGGTCGGCCAGCGCGTCCTGCTCGGCGGTGCGGCGGCCGTCCACCGTGGTCTCGTACCAGTAGCAGCGCAGCACGGGCAGGCCGGACCGTTCCCTGGCCAGGCTGGACAGCAGTTGCAGGAGGCCCTCGTAGTCCCAGGAGACCGACTCGCCGCGCCGCGTCCCGTGCACGGCCATGGCGCCATCCGCCAGCACGTAACCAGCATCGACGAACAGCGCGCAGCGATCCACGGCCTCACCGTCCTTCCTGCGGCGCAGTGGCCGGCTCTTTGGCATCGAATCGGACCCGACGGCACTAAGACTAGTGAAGTAACCTTCGCGCGGATGCCTTTCCGCGCATTCCCGCTGCCTAGAGGACGTTAGTCCGCTCCGGGACCTCCCGCCACCCAGGCCCCAGGGGACCCAGATGCGCGGCGTCCGGTCAACCGGCGCCGGCGGCCATCGCCTAGGATCACGTCCCGTGGACGACCGGGCTGAGCTTCTCGCGGCGATCAGGGCCGAGGCCGTGATCCGCGGCGACTTCGTTCTGTCTTCCGGGCAGCGGGCCGACTGGTACATCGACCTGCGCCGGATCCTGCTCGACGGGCGGCTGGCGCCGCTGGCGGGCCGGGTCATGCTCGACCTGACCGCGGACCTGGATTACGCCGCGGGGGGCGCCCTCACCCTGGGCGCCGACCGGGTGCCCACCGCGATGATGCCCGCCGCGGCCGGGCGCGGCACGCCGGTCGACGCGTTCGTGGTGCGGAAGAGGGAAAAGGAGCACGGCACCCAGCGGCAGATCGAGGGGCCGGACGTGGCCGGCCGGCGGGTGCTCGCGGTCGAGGACACGTCCACCACCGGCGCGTCCGTGCTGACCGCGGTGGAAGCGCTACGTGCGGCCGGGGCCACGGTGGCCGGCGTGGCCGTGCTGGTCGACCGGGGTGCCCGGCCGAACGTGACCGGCCGCGGGCTGGCGTACCGCGCCGCCTACGAGCTAGCCGACCTCGGCGTCTGACCGGTCGGCCCGGTGGGACCCGGGACCGCGACGCGGGGCGCCGGGACCCCGTGACTCGCGCCGGAACTGCCGCCAGCGGTAGCCGACGAAGCCGGCGATGGCGAGGACGATGAGCGCGAACAGCACGTAGCCGACGACCGCCAGGCCGTGGCTGACGTGCTGCCACTCGGCACCGGCCGCGTACCCGATCGAGGCCAGCACGGTCACGTAGATAACCGTGCCGATCAGGCTGAGGATGCCGAACCGGATCGGGGGGACCCGCACCAGGCCCGCCACGATCGAGACGAAGGCCCGGACGAACGGCAGCATGCGGCCGACCGGGATGGCCCAGGCCCCCCGGCCCTCCAGGAAGCGCTCGGCCCGGCTCACGTCGGACTCGGTGACCAGGACGTACCGCCCGACCTTGTGCACCAGCGGCTTGCCGCCGATCCGGCCCACGTAGTAGGAGGCGTACGAGCCGGCCAGCTCGGCCAGCGTGCCGATGATGATGACCAGGGCGAGGTTGAGATGCCCCTGGTAGGCGAGCACCCCGGCGAAGCCGAACGTGATCTCCGACGAGATCGGGATGCACGCCGCCTCCAGGAACCCGAATAGGATGAGCGCGGCATACCCCGCCGAGGTCAGAAAGCTCTCCATGGCTGTCTGTTGTACCTCATGCCCGGCACTGCCCGGTCCATCTTCACGCGCGCTTCATGTCCGACGTGATCAGGTCCTAGGTCCCTGGAGCGGCCCGGCCCCGGTGTCTAAAGTCCTGATGTTTAGAGTGAGGTCAGGTTTCAAGCCAGAGGAGTCACCGTCATGCCTATCGCGACCGTCGAGATCTACGCGCAGATGCTCGACACGGCGAAGCAGCGAGGTTTCGCGTTCCCCGCGATCAACGTCACCTCGACCCAGACACTGAACGCCGCGCTGAAAGGATTCGCGGACGCCGGGAGCGACGGGATCGTGCAGATCTCGACCGGCGGCGCGGAGTACCTGTCCGGCCAGGCCGTCAAGAACATGGTGACCGGCGCGTCCGCGCTGGCCGAGTTCGCGCACGTCGTCGCCGACAAGTACCCCATCCACGTGGGGCTGCACACCGACCACTGCCCGAAGGACAAGCTGGACGGCTACATGCGCCCGCTGGTCGCGATCTCCAAGGAGCGGGTGGCCCGCGGCCAGGAGCCGCTGTTCCAGTCGCACATGTGGGACGGCTCGGCCGTGCCGCTCAAGCAGAACCTGGACATCGCGACCGAACTGCTGGCCGACTGCGCGGCCGCCCGCATCGTCATGGAGATGGAGATCGGGGTCGTCGGCGGCGAGGAGGACGGCGTCGTCGGCGAGATCAACGAGAAGCTGTACACCACGCCGGAAGACGCCCTGGCCACCGCCGAGGCGCTCGGCCTGGGCGAGCGCGGCCGGTACATCCTGGCCGCGACGTTCGGCAACGTGCACGGCGTCTACAAGCCGGGCCACGTGAAGCTGCGGCCGGGCGTGCTGAAGGAGATCCAGGACGCCGTGGGCGCCAAGTACGGCAAGGAGAAGCCGTTCGACCTGGTCTTCCACGGCGGGTCCGGCTCGGCCCTGGAGGAGATCAGGGAGGCCATCTCCTACGGCGTGGTCAAGATGAACGTCGACACCGACACCCAGTACGCGTTCACCCGGCCGGTCGCGGGCCACATGTTCACGAACTACGACGGCGTGCTCAAGGTAGACGGCGACGTCGGCAGCAAGAAGGTCTACGACCCGCGCAGCTGGGGCAAGGCGGGCGAGGCGGGCATGTCCGCCCGGGTGGTGCACGCTTGCGAGGACCTGCTGTCGGCCGGCCACAAGCTGAGTTAGCCGATGCCGCCGCATAACCTGCTGGGCGAGCCGCCGGCCACCCGGCTGCCCGCCGACGAGCAGGCGGCGGCCGCGCTGGCCGCGGGCGAGGCCCCGGAGAAGGTCGCGGCGCGCTTCCCGGCGTACTCGGCGGCCTGGGCCGCCCTGGCCGAACGCGCGTTCGGCCAGGGCGACGCGGTCACCGCCTACGCCTACGCGCGGACCGGCTACCACCGGGGCCTGGACCAGCTGCGCCGCGCGGGCTGGAAGGGACACGGCCCGGTCCCGTGGGAGCACGAGCCGAACCGCGGCTTCCTGCGCTCGCTGCACATGCTGGGCCTGTCCGCCGAGGCCATCGGCGAGGACGACGAGGCGGAGCGCTGCCAGCAGTTCCTCCGGGACAGCAGCGGCACCGCCGCCGCCGTGCTGGCCGCGGCGGCGGGACCGGAGTAACCGCAGCACGTTTTCCCGCCACAGCGGACGATCCCGGCTGGTTACCCGCCGTCCCAGCGGGTAACCTCAGAACGCAAGAGCCCCTGCCGCCTTGCGCCCGAGCGGGGGCCTCGTCGTGCCAGGCCAGACCGGGCCCCGGGGGATCCGCGGGACCCGGTCGGCGCCTGCGCCAGCCGAAGGGATGCACATGCCCGCCATCGTGGTTGTCGGGGCCCAGTGGGGCGACGAGGGCAAGGGCAAGGCCACCGACCTGCTCGGTGACCAGGTGGACTACGTGGTCAGGTACCAGGGCGGGAACAACGCCGGCCATACCGTCGTCATCGGCGACGAGAGCTACGCCCTGCACCTGCTGCCGTCCGGGGTGCTGTCGCCGGACGTGATCCCGGTGATCGGCAACGGCGTGGTGATCGACCCGCAGGTGCTGCTGGACGAGATCGACGGGCTGCAGCAGCGTGGCGTGGACTGCTCCAAGCTCCTGGTCTCGGCCGACGCGCACCTGATCATGCCGTACCACCGGGCGCTGGACAAGGTGACCGAGCGCTATCTGGGCAGCGCCCGGATCGGCACCACCGGCCGCGGCATCGGCCCGGCCTACGGCGACAAGATCGCGCGGGTAGGGGTCCGCGTCCAGGACCTGTTCGACCCCGGCATCCTGCGCAAGAAGCTCGACCTGGTGCTGCGCGAGAAGAACCAGGTGCTGACCAAGGTCTACAACCGCCGCGGCATCGACCCGCAGGCCATCGCGGCCGAGTACCAACGCTACGCCGGGCGCCTGCGGCCCTACGTGGCCGACACCGCGCTGGCCCTGGGCCGGGCCCTGGACCAGGGCCGGGTGGTGCTGCTCGAGGGCGCCCAGGCCACCATGCTCGACGTGGACCACGGCAGCTACCCGTTCGTGACCTCCTCCTCGCCCACCGCGGGCGGCGCCTGCGCCGGGTCCGGCATCGGGCCGACCCGGGTGTCCGACGTCATCGGCATCGTCAAGGCCTACACCACCCGCGTCGGCGAGGGCCCCTTCCCCACCGAACTCCGCGACGGGCAAGGCGAGTGGCTGCGCAAGACGGGCGCGGAATACGGCGTGACCACCGGCCGGCCGCGCCGCTGCGGGTGGTTCGACGCGGTCATCGCCCGGCACGCCACCCGGGTGAACGGCGTCACCGGCTACTTCCTGACCAAGCTCGACGTGCTGTCCGGCCTTGACCAGGTACCGGTCTGCGTGGCCTACGAGGTGGACGGCACGCGCTACGACGAGATCCCGATGACGCAGACCGAATTCCACCACGCGGTGCCGGTCTACGAGTACTTCGACGGCTGGTGGGAGGACATCTCCAAGGCCCGGACGCTGGACGAGCTGCCGGCCAACGCGCGGGCTTACATCACCGCGGTGCAGGAGATGATCGGCGCGCCGGTGTGCGCGGTCGGCGTCGGCCCGCGCCGCGACCAGACCCTGCAGCTCCGCCCGCTGCTCGGCGGTGCCGGCTAGGGGCCGGGCCGGCCAGAGCGGTGCCGGCCAGAGCGGTGCCGGCCGGGGCTGGCCGCCGGTAGGCTCGCGGCGTGCGCATTCTCGTCATCGGTTCGGGCGGCCGCGAGCACGCCCTGGTCCGCGCGCTGGCCCCGGACGCGGAGAGCCTGCACGCCGCCCCGGGCAACCCGGGCATCGCCGCGCTCGCCGAGACCCACCCGGACACGCCGGCCACCCCGGACGGCATCCTCGCGCTGGCCCGCAAGCTCGGCCCGGACCTGGTGCTGATCGGACCGGAGGCGCCGCTGGTCGCCGGGGCGGCCGACGTGCTGCGCGAGGCCGGGATCAGCTGCTTCGGCCCGGGCGCGGGCGCCGCCCTGATCGAGGGCTCCAAGTCGTTCGCCAAGCAGGTCATGGCCGAGGCCGGGATCCCCACCGCCGCGGCGGCGGCCTGCCGCACCGCCGCGCAGGCGGACCGGGCCCTGGCCGCGTTCGGGCCGCCCTACGTGGTCAAGGACGACGGCCTGGCCGCGGGCAAGGGCGTGCTGGTCACCACCGACCTGGACGCGGCCCGGGCGCACGCGGCCGCGTGCGGCACGGCGGTGATCGAGGAATTCCTGGACGGCCCGGAGGTGTCGCTGTTCGCGGTCTGCGACGGCGTCACGGGGGTGCCGCTGCTGCCGGCCCAGGACTTCAAGCGTGCCCGCGACGGCGACCAGGGCCCGAACACCGGCGGCATGGGCGCCTACGCGCCGCTCCCGTGGGCCCCCGCCGACCTGGCCGCGCAGACGATGGACGCGGTCATCAACCCGGCCGTTGCCGCCATGCGCCGCCGCGGCACGCCGTACTGCGGGCTGCTGTACGCCGGGCTGGCCCTGACCCGGGCCGGGCTGCGGGTGGTCGAGTTCAACGCCCGCTTCGGCGACCCGGAGACGCAGGTGGTGCTGGACCGGCTGGACCCGGAGGCCTCCCCGCTGGCGCCGCTGCTGGCCGCCGCCGCGGCCGGCGACCTGGCCGGCGCCGCGCTCCCGGCATGGCGGCCCGGCGCCGCCGTCGTCGTGGTGATCGCCGCCGAAGGCTATCCCGGGCAGCCGGTCAGCGGCGACACGATCAAGATCATGGACACCGAACGGGCCGGGGTAACCAGCCCCGGCGACCCCGGCACGCGGCCCGGGCAGGCGTACCTGCTGCATGCGGGCACCGCCGTCGGCGCCTCGGGGGACCTGGTGTCGGCGGGCGGCCGGGTGCTCAACGCCGTCGGCTCGGGACCGGACATCGCCGCCGCCCGCGTGGCGGCCTACGCGCTGGCCGCCACGGTCGGAATGCGCGGCGGCTGGTACCGCCGCGACATCGCCGCGGGCCGGTGACCGCCGCGGGGGCACTAGCGTGGAAGCATGATCGAGCGGTACACGCTGCCCGAGATGGGGCAGGTCTGGAGCGAGGCGCACAAGTACGACCTGTGGTGCCGGGTGGAGGTGCTGGTCCTGGAGGCGCACGCCCGGGCGGGCACGGTGCCTGCGGACAGCGTGCAGCCGGTCCGTTCGGCCCCGGTACCCACCCCCGAGGCGGTAGCGGCGGTGGAGGCCGTGACCGATCACGACGTGATCGCCTTCCTCACGGCCTGGGCGGACAACACCACGCCGCGCTCGGCCGCCGCCTGGGTGCATTACGGGATGACCTCCTCCGACCTGCTCGACACCGCGCTCGCGGTCCAGCTGGCCGAGGCCAGCGACCTGCTGATCGCGAAAGCCAGCCGGCTGGTGGGGGTGCTGCGGGACCACGCGCTGGCGCACCGGGACACGCTGCGGCCCGGCCGGACGCACGGCATCCACGCCGAACCCGACACCTGGGGGCACCGGGTGGCCGACTTCGCCTTCGCCATGGCGCGCAGCCGGGACCGGCTGGCCCGGGCCCGCGACGCGGTGGCGGTCGGCACCCTGTCCGGGCCGGTCGGCAGCTACTCCAACATCGACCCGGGCCTGGAGGCCGAGGTCATGGCCGCCCTGGGCCTGCGGCCCGCGGACGTGGCCACGCAGGTGGTGATGCGGGACGGCATCGCCGAGTGGGTCGGCGCGCTGGCCATCGCGGCCACCGTGTGCGAGGCGGTCGCGCTCGAGGTCCGGCACGGGCAGCGGACCGAGGTGCGGGAGCTGGCCGAGCCGTTCCGGCCGGGCCAGAAGGGCTCCTCGGCGATGCCGCATAAGAAGAACCCGATCCGTTCGGAACGGGTCAGCGGCCTGGCCCGGGTGATCCGCGGCTACGTGACCCCGGTGACCGAGGGCATCCCGCTGTGGCACGAGCGGGATATCTCACATTCCAGCGTGGAGCGGATCGCGCTGCCCGACGCCGCCATCGCCACCGACTACCTGATGTACCTGACCACCGGGCTGGTCGAGGGGCTGACCGTGGACGCCGCCCGGATGCGGGCGAACCTGGAGGCGACCGGAGGGCTGATCTACTCCTCGGCGGTGCTGCTCGCGCTGGTCAGCGCGGGGCTGTCGCGCGAGGACGGGTACGCCCTGGTGCAGGCCGCGGCGAACCAGACGTGGCGTTCCGGGACGCCGTTCCTCCAGACGCTGCGTAAGCAGGCGGCGACACGCGGGATTTCGCTGCCCGAGGAGGCGCTGGACTCCGCGTTCCGGCCGGAACGGTACGTGGCGCGGCTAGCTCCGGTCTTCGACCGCCTCGCCCGGCTAAGCTAGCGCCCATGACTTGGGGACCGGA
>Ga0335081_10018296_pt1 | contig 11326 bp, 10 predicted proteins | sample Lox_Sample_35_FD_206713 | JGI IMG/M metagenome (GOLD analysis project Ga0335081, IMG submission 206713) | Soil microbial communities from Loxahatchee National Wildlife Refuge, Florida, United States - Lox_Sample_3.5 | ecosystem: Environmental > Terrestrial > Soil > Wetlands | place: USA... | reverse complement strand
ACGCGATGTACTTGATCATCGCCGAGGCCTGGCTCCAGTAGGTCGTGATCATCGGGAAGACCCACGGGAAGACGGCTCCGTCCGCCGCGTCGGTTCGCCCGTAGCCGATCGTGACCAGCGGGATCTTGTCCGCCGCGACGCGATCGATGAGGCTGTAGGTGATCCCGGTCGACAGCGGCTGGACGAGCGAGGCGCCACCGCCCTGCTTCTTCAGCCGCTCGTAGCATTCGACGCCGCGCGAGTTGTTGTATTCCGTCTCGCACTCCTCCCAGGAGAGCTTCACGCCGTTGACGCCGCCCTCCTTCATGTTGACGTAATTCATATAGTCGATGTAGCCGCCGAAAATGCCCGAGCCTCCGGCCGCGTACGCGCCGACCCGATACGAGAGCAGCGGCACGAACTGATCCGCAGCCCACGCCGAGCCGGCTGCGGCAAAGCCGATTACTGCAGCCAACAGCCATCGCCACGTTGTTGGGTAATGCCATAGACGCTTCATATGCTCCTCCTAGGATCCCCGGGCGCGCCTGTCGCGCGCCATGCCCGTGAACCGACAAGGATACGCCATTTGCCGCAGCGCGGCATCAGTGCGGGAACGGCCAGAGCCGCAGCTTCTCCTTCGCGATCTGCCACAGGCGCGCGAGCCCGTGTGGCTCGGCGATCAGGAAGAATATGATGAGGCCGCCGAACACGATGAGCTGCAGGTTGGACGTGATGCTGCCCGGCAGCGACCACTGGAACGCCGAATACACCAGCGTGTTCATCTGCCGCACCAGGACGTCGAGAACGATGGGCAGGAGCGTGATGAACATCGCGCCCAGGAAGGATCCCAGCACGCTGCCCACGCCGCCGATGATGATCATGAACAGGATGCGGAACGACAGGTCGAGCGTGAACGCCTCGGGCTCGACCGTTCCGAGATACGCGTACGCGTAGAGAGCTCCGGCGATCCCGCAGTAGAACGAGCTGACGCCGAAGGCAATCAGCTTGGTGCGAACGATCGGTATGCCGATGACGTCTGCGGCAACGTCCATGTCGCGCACTGCCATCCAGGCGCGGCCGATGGAGCTGCGCACCATGTTCTTGGCCGCGAGCGCGAGCACGACCACGATTGTCAGAACGAGCAGGTACTTGCGCAGCGGCGTATCGATCGCCACGCCGAGGATCTGCATTCGCTGCGCGTTGATCACGCCCGAGGAGCTGTAGTTCGAAAACCAACCGAAGCGGACCAGCGCCCAGACGACGAAGAACTGCGCCGCAAGGGTGGCGACGGCCAGATAGAAGCCCTTGATGCGCAGGCTCGGCAGGCCGAACAGGATGCCGACGGCGGCGGCGCAGATGCCGGCGAGCACGAACGCCGCGAGAACCGGGATCCCGGGGACGCGCAGCACGAAGTTGTACGCCGCGAAGGCGCCGACCGCCATGAACGCCGCCGTGCCGAGCGAAAGCTGCCCCGCATAGCCGGTGAGGATGTTGAGTCCGAGCGCGGCGAGCGAGAAGATCAGGACCGGGATGAGAATGGCCGAAAACCAGTACTGGTTGCCGACGACGGGAACGACGACGAACGCGCCGAGCAGCAGAGCCGCCATGCCGACGCGATCCTGGCGGATCGGAAAGATCTGCTGGTCGGCGGCGTAAGTGGCCTTGAATTGGCCGGCTTCCCTGTAGAGCATGGGCTAGACCCGATCGATGTGCTTCTCGCCGAACAGACCCTCGGGACGCACCAGCAGAAACAGCAGGGCGAGCACGTACGGGAACCACCCCTCGATCCCTCCGCCGACGAACGGGCCGGCGTACACCTCGGCGAGCTTCTCCGACGCCCCGACGATGAGCCCGCCCACGATGGCCCCGGGAATGGATTCGAAGCCGCCGAGGATCAGCACCGGCAGCGCCTTGAGCGCGGTGAAGGTGAGGGCGTACTGAACCCCGTTGCGCGCGCCCCAAAGCAGTCCGGCGACGAGGGCGACGAAGCCGGCGACGGCCCAGACGATCCCCCAGATGTGCTGCAGCGGGATCCCGATCGACAGCGCCGCCTGGTGATCGTCGGCGACAGCCCGCAAGGCCCTGCCGATGCGCGTACGCTGGAAGAAGATCCCCAGTCCCAGGACCAGCGCGCCGGCCACCACGGCCGCGAACAGGTCGAACTGGCTGATGTTTATTCCGACGTTGTTCATCAGCCACTCGAAAGGCTGATCCTCGATGCCGAGCTCGAGTCCGCGCGGGTTCGAGCCCCAGAGCATCTGGGTTACGCCGTCGAGCAGAAACGCGAGACCGATGGTGGCCATGAACAGCGTGATCTGAGGCTGGTTCACGAGCCGGCGCAGCACGATGCGCTCGATGAGCAGGCCCAGGACGACCATCACGGCGAGCGTCAGCGCCAGCGCCAGCCAGAACGGAACGTCGTGCTCCTGCCGCAGGCCGACGAACGTGAGCGCCGCGAAGAACACCATCGAGCCCTGCGCGAAGTTGAACACGCCCGAGGCCTTGTAGATCAGCACGAAGCCGAGCGCCACCAGCGAATACATCACGCCGGAGAGCAGCCCGCCGATCAGGACTTCGAAAAAGAATTCCATCTTCGTTGTTCGCGACGCGCGTCGGTCCTCAGTGGGGAACCCCGAGATAGGCGTCGATGACCGCCTGGTTGCCCCGCACCTCGTCCGGCGTACCGTCGCCGATCTTCTTGCCGTAGTCCAGCACGACGACCCGGTCGGAGATGTCCATCACGACCCCCATGTCGTGCTCGATCAGGACGATGGTCGTGCCGTACTGCTCGTTGACGTCGAGCACGAACCGGCACATGTCCTGCTTCTCCTCGACGTTCATGCCGGCCATCGGCTCGTCGAGGAGCAGCAGCGCGGGCTCGCTCGCGAGCGCGCGGGCAAGCTCGACGCGCTTCTGCAGCCCGTACGGCAGTCGCCCGACCGGCGTCTTGCGGATGTGCTGGATCTCGAGGAAGTCGATCACCTCCTCCACCCGGCGGCGGTGCGAGAGCTCCTCGCGCCGGGCCCGCCCGAAGTGGATCGCCTGCTCGATCAAGGTGGCCCGCATCTTGAGATTGCGCCCGGTCATGATGTTGTCGAGCACGCTCATTCCTTTGAACAGGGCGATGTTCTGGAAGGTCCGCGCGATGCCCTGGGCGGCGGCGCGATGGGGGGTCATCTCGCGCCGCACCTCCCCGCGGAAGGTGATGCTTCCTTCCTGCGGATGATAGACGCCGTTGATCACGTTTAGCATCGAGCTTTTCCCTGCGCCGTTCGGCCCGATGATCGCCCGGACCTCGTGCTCGCGGACGTCGAAGCTCACTCCCGAGAGCGCACGCACGCCGCCGAACGAAAGCGAGATCCGCTCCAGACCCAGGACGACGTCGCCGATGCGGCGCTGCGCGTTCATGAAAGCGGCTGGGGCGGCTAGGCTGCTTTGCGAAGCTCCGCCCGGCCGAACGTCCTCGCGTCCTCGATCGCGACGTCCGCCGCCACGACGCCGGTCCGCCCGTCCTCGAACTTCACCAGCGTCTCGATGTGCTGGACGGTCCGCCCGCCATAGAGCGCGTCGATCAGCACGGCGTACTTCTCGGCGACGAAGGACCGCCGGACCTTGCGCGTGCGGGTGAGCTCCTCGTCGTCGGGATCGAGCTCCTTGTGCAGGACGAGGAAGCGGCGGATCTGCGAGTCGGCGAGCGCGCCCTCCGCGGCGAGCTCCGCGTTCACCTTTTCGACGCACTCGCGGATCAGCGCGTACACCTCCGGCTTCGCCGCGAGATCGGTATAGCCGGAGTACGGTATCCCGCGGCGCTCGGCCCAGTTGCCCACCGACCCCATGTCGATGTTCACGAACGCGCACACCTGGTCGCGGGCGTTCCCGAAGGCCACCGCCTCCTTGATGTGCGGAAAGAACTTCAGCTTGTTCTCGATGTAGTTGGGCGCGAACATCGCACCGGAAGCGAGCTTGCCGACGTCCCTCGCCCGATCGATGATCTTGAGCTGGCCGCCTTCCTCGAAGAAGCCGGCGTCGCCGGTGTGGAAGTAGCCCTCCGCGTCGATCGACTCCGCGGTCGCGTCGGGCCGCTTGTAGTATTCCTTGAGCAGCATCGGGCCGCGCACCAGCACCTCACCGTTGTCGGCGATCTTGATCTCGACGCCGGGCGCGGCCTGGCCGACGGAATCGAACTTCACCTCTCCGTCCGGCTGCAGGCACACGTAGGCGCAGGTCTCGGTCGAGCCGTAGAGCTGCTTCAGGTTCACGCCGATCGAGCGGTAGAAGCGGAAGAGATCCGGCCCGATGGCCGCGCCCGCCGTATATGCGACCCGGATCCGGCTCATCCCGAGCACGTTGCGCAGCGGCCCGTAGACCAGGAGGTTGCCCAGCGCGTAGAGCGCGCGGTCCCAGGCGCCGACCGCCTTCCCGTCGAGGATCGCCGGCCCGCAGCGGCGCGCGTGCTCGACGAAGCGCTGGAACAGCCAACGCTTGACCGCGCCGGCGTCCTCCATGCGGATCATTACCTGCGTGAGCAGGTTCTCGAAAATCCGGGGCGGCGCGAAATAGTACGTCGGACCGATCTCGCGCATGTCGATCATCACGGTCTCGGCGGACTCGGGGCAATTGATCGTGAACCCGGCGACCAGCCACTGCGCGAACGAGAACAGGTGATCGCCGACCCAGGCCATCGGGAGATAAGACAGGATGCTGTCCTCGGGTCCCAGCTTGTCGAACCCGCACCCGCCCTGCGCGGAAACGATGAAAGCCCGGTGCGTCTGCCGCACGCCCTTGGGCTTGCCCGTGGTGCCGGAAGTGTAGAGCATGATGGACACGTCGTCGGGCCTGCCGTGTTGCAACTCGGCTTCGAAGAACCCGGGATTCTCGCGATCGAACGCCCGGCCCATCTCCTGCAGCCGGTCGAGGCCGGTGATGCCGTCGTAATTGCGCAGTCCGCGCGGATCGTCGTAATAGACGTGGGCGAGCGTGGGTACGCCGGGCTTCGCCTCGAGCATCTTGTCGACCTGCTCCTGGTCCTCGGCCACCGCGTACACGATCTCGGCGTCGTTGAGCACGTAGGCGAACTCGGCGGCAGGCGCGTCCTGGTACATCGGCACGGGTACGCCGCCCAGTGCCTGCGCGGCGATCATCGACCAGTACAGGCGCGGCCGGTTGTCGCCGATGATCGCGAGGTGCATGCCGCGCCTGAAGCCCTGCGCCGCCAGGCCGCAGGCGAGCGCGCGCACCTCGGCCGCGACCTCGGCCCAGCTCCACGTCTGCCAGATGCCGAGGTCCTTCTCGCGGGTCGCGGGCCGGCTCCCGCGCTCGGCCGCGTGCTTCATGAGCAGCCGCGGGAACGTCATGCCTTGCGGATCGTGATCGGCCATCCTCCTGGACCCCTCGCGCGGCGACGCTCGCGCTCGACCGGCGCGAGCTTTCGACGCGAGCCAATGATACCCGCATCGACGATCCCGCAACCTCGGGCTTCCGCTTGCGTCGGAGCCGGCTGCGGTGCTTGCCCCGCGAACCGTTTCAGGACGCCGGCTTCAGGCCGCGCACGCGGTACGAGATGATGGGCCGGTGGAAGCCTTTCAGGCGCAGGACTTCTTCGGCGTCCACGTCGACGAAGGCCTCCACGCCGGCGTAGACGCGCTGCGAGATGAGGATCTGGCCGCCGGCCGCCTCGCCGCACAGCCGCGCCGCGAGGTTGGTGACCGTGCCGATCGCACTGTAGTCCCAGCGCTCCTCGAAGCCGATCGCGCCGATCGTGGCGTAGCCCTGGGCGATGCCGATGCCGACGTCGAGATCGTAGCCGCGCTTGCTCCAGTCAGCGGCCATCTCGCGGATGCGGTCGCGGATCGCCAGTCCCATGCGCACCGCTCGCTCGGCGGGATTGGGCACCGGCAGCGGGTCGTTGAACAGCACCGTCACGCCGTCGCCGGTGAAATGCTCGAGCGTGCCTTCGTACTCCTGGATGAGCTTGCCCGACGCGTGGTGATACTCGCGCAGCACGCCCATCACTTCCTCGGGCTCGTGGACCTCGGCGAAGGCGGTGAAGCCGCGCAGATCCAGATAGACCACCGTGATCTCGCGCCGGTGGCTCTTGAGCGGATCCTCCGCGCCGCCGCTCACGATCAGCTCGGCGAGGTGCGGCGAGAAGAACCGGCGCAGACGCCCGACGCGCTCCAGCTCGCGGATCTGCTCGGCGACACGGCGCTCGAGCGAGGCGTTCCATTCCTTGACCTCGGCCACCAGCGTCTCGACCTGGTCGTGCAGGCGCTTGATCCTGAGCATCGAGCGCACGCGGGCGGCGAGCGCGGCGTGGTCGACGGGCTTGGTGAGATACTCGTCCCCTCCGGCCTCGAGACCGGCGACGATGTCCTTGGAGTCAGCCATCGCCGTGACCATGATGATCGGGGTGAACGGGAACTGCGGGTCGGCCCGGAGCCTGCGGCACACCTCGAAGCCGTCGAGCTTGGGCATCATGACGTCGAGGAGAATGAGGTCAGGGCCCTGCTCGCGGGCGCTCTTGAGGCCCTCCTCGCCGTCCCCCGCGGTGATCACCTCGTAGCCTTCGGCCGCAAGCCGGGTCTGCAGGACCTTGACGTTCGTCGCGTTGTCATCGACGATGAGGATGCGGGGAGGTGTTCTCATCGACGAGCTACTCGGACGTGAGCCGAATATACGATCTCGGGCACCGTTGCACAAGGACGTGAGCGAGCGAGCCAGCGTGCAATCGTCAGTCGAGAATCCGTCCTCTGCCGAGCATCGTGAGGTCGAGCTCGAGCGGCTCGCCGCGCTGGTCCAGAGCAAGACGCCGGTGCGCAAGCTGGTGCGCTGGGTCGCGGGCATTCGCGCCTCGGTCCACACCAAGCTGCTAGCCGGTTTCATGATCGTCGCGCTGCTGTTCGTTCTCATGGCGGCGGTGAGCCTTCAGACGCTGGTCAACGCCACCCGGCAGGCGCAGCTCCTCGACGCCGCGCACGAGCAGGTAAGCTGGGCGCAGCAGGGCGAGCAGGCGCTCGCCCGGCAGATGCACTACACGGACCTGGCGCTGCTGTCCCAGAGCGAGGCGGCGATCTCCAAGATCCTGCGCGAGAGCAACCGGTTCAACGACATGCTGGCCAAGCTCGATGCGTCGGGCATGACCGAACAGGCGCTGCTCGAGCAAATTCGCTCGTCTCAGGACGAAGCGATGGGCGTGGTGGCGGACATGGCCAACGCCATCCGTGACCGGCGCATCGGCGCGGTCACCGGCGAGCTGCTGCAGAGGCAGGAGCGGCTCGACGACGAGATTACGAGCCGCGTCGGACACCTCGTGGAGGCCGAGCGCAGCCGCATGGCGCGGCTGCGCGACAGCGTTGCGGCCGCGAACCGCAGCTCCCTCATTCTGACCAGCGCCTTCGCGGTGACCGCGATCGCCTTGGCACTGTTCTGCGGCTTCGTCATCTCCTGGTCGTTCATCCTTCCGGTGCGCAAGGCGCAGCGCTTTCTCGACCAGGTGGCGGCCGGGAACTTCGGCCGGCACATCAGCGTGGCCAATCGCGACGAGCTCGGCGATCTCGCCGACCGCATGAACCACATGAGCGACGAGCTGCACCGTTTCGACAGCGAGCAGCGCCGCGCCGCGATCGAGCTCACGCGCCTGAACGAGCAGCTCGCCCAGGCGAGCAAGGCGAAGTCGGAGTTCCTCGCCAACATGAGCCACGAGCTGCGCACGCCGATGAACGCGATCCTCGGGTTCACCGAGATGCTGCTGGACGGCCTCTACGGCGAGGTTCCCGATTCGCTCAAGGAGCCGCTCGGAGACATACAGGTGAACGGCCGGCACCTGCTGCACCTCATCAACGACGTGCTCGATCTCTCGAAGATCGAGGCGGGCCGCATGGAGCTCGCGCTGGGCGAATACTCGGTGCGGGAGGTGATCGACGTCGTGCAGCTTTCGCTGCGCTCCCTCGCCTCCGAGAAGAAGCTCGAGTTCGCGACCAGCGTTCCGGACGATCTCCCCGTCGCCTACGGCGACAACCGCCGTCTCGCCCAGTGCCTGATGAACCTCGCCGGGAACGCGATCAAGTTCACCCGCGAGGGCCGGGTCGAGATCGGCGTGGAGCTCGTCGGGGAGGAGCTCGTTTTCCGGGTCGCCGACACCGGCATAGGGATCCCGAAGGAGGAGCTCGACAACGTGTTCGCCGAGTTCCGGCAGGTGGACACTACGGTCACCCGCGAATACGGTGGTACGGGCCTGGGTCTCTCCATCACGAAGAAGTTCGTCGAGATGCACGGCGGCCGGATCTGGGTGGAGAGCGAGAGCGGGAAAGGCAGCACGTTCTTCTTCGCCGTGCCGCTGCGGGCGAAGCCGCCAGCCGTGAAGCAAGAGGACTTATGAGCCAGCAGACGATTCTCTACGTCGAGGATAACGAGTACAACCGCAAGATCGTGCGGCAGCTCCTAGGCAAGACGTCGTACCGCCTGCTGGAGGCGGTGGACGGCGAGGCGGGCGTGGCCATGGCGCAGGCCGAGAAGCCCGACCTCATCCTAATGGACGTGCAGCTGCCCAAAATGTCGGGCCTCGACGCCACGCGGTTGCTCAAGGCGGACGCGCGCACGAGCCACATCCCGGTCATCGTGATCACATCTTTCGCCTTGAGCGGCGACCGCGAGAAAGCGGCGGAAGCGGGCGCGGCGAGCTATCTCGCCAAGCCCTACAGCCCGCGGGAGCTGCTCACGCTGGTGCGACAGTATCTTCCCGAAGCGGGATAACCCGAGCGGAGGTCATCCATGGAGTCCCATCGCGTTACGCAGGTTGCGGTTTCGGCGGCTTTGTTCGCTTCTCTCGCGCTCGGCGTCGCCGTAGCCCGCGCCGCGGGCGAGCAGGCGGAGCAGTTCACGCCCGAGTTCCGGCAGATCCACACGACCTACGACGCGAAGCACACGCCGAAACTCGTCGCCCCGGCGTCGGTCAAGCGGGGCGAATGGTTCCCCGTGACCATCACCATCGGCGCCGGCGGACAGCATCCGTCGCTGCAGGAGCACTTCGTGCGCTACATCGCGCTGTACAAGGACACCGTGGAGATCGCCCGCATCTATCTGCATCCGGTGTACTCGCAGCCTACGGTGACGCTCACGATCGCGCTCGACGAAGGCGGCACGCTGCGCGCGCTAGAAGAACCGACGCACTCGGCGGCGTGGGAAGCGGACCAGAAGATCGAAGTCGTGCCCTGAGCGCCCGCCTCAGGGCTGCTTCATCTCTATCGTCACCGTCGCTGGCTGCCGGTCGGTGACGGTAGCGCTCGCCGGCACGGTGCCCAGGCGCTCGTGCCAGACCTGCAGCTTGTACTGGCCCGGCGGCAGGTTGTCGAACTTGAACTGCCCGTCGGCCCCGGTGAGCGCGTAGTAAGGGTGCGCCGCCACCACGACCCACGCCTGCATCCACGAGTGCAGATCGCAGTTGATGCGCACAACCTCAGGTTTGTCGAACTTGAACGGAATCGTTCGATCCTTGGGCTGGGTGCGGTTGATGGCCGGGTTGACCTTCGGCGTGGTGTGAATGTTGTGCAGCAGCCGGTCGCTGTTGAGGAAATCGACCGTGCCGCCCGCGGGCACGATGACGACGTGCGGGATGAAGACGCACTTCTCCTGATCCATCTCGACTTTCTGCGGCAGGGCAGGCGCCGGCGCGCCGGCCGGAGGGTTGTCGAGCCAGACCACGGCGTTGCGCAATTCCCTCTGCGGGGAGATCTGGAGCTCCTCCGACTCCTTGGCGTTGCCGCACACGTACTGGTCGATGGTGACGTCGACCTTCTTCGCGGGCGGCAGCGGACCCGCGAAGACAACCTTGCCTTTGATCGAGCCGGCGAGCGAGAGCGCCGGCACGGCCAGCAGGACGGCCGCCGCCAAGCCGGCGATCTGAGCGAATGGAAAGCCCATCATTACCGATGCTCCCTTCGGGAAAATGCCTTGTCGACCGCGTGCCGACGAAACGCTGTTCGATACGACGGAGGCCGTTGAGGTTAGTCCGCCGAATCGGCAGGGTCAAGGCTGGAGGCGCCGCCATGCCGCCTCATGCCAGCCCGTCGCTCACCTGCACGTTCTCCGGCTCGAGCCTCACGCCCGCCGCTTCGGCTTCCAGCAGCAGGAGCTGCGCGAAATCCTCCTCGGTCATGCCGCGGCCGATGAGGGTCTGGACGATGTCGCGCGTCATCGAGGCAAGGGGCATCGGGACCTCGTACTTTCGGCCCGCGTCCAAGCCGAGATCGAGGTCCTTGCGCAGAAGGTGCGGCGTGAACGTGACCTTGAAGTCGAGGTTCACGAACGCGGGCGTCTTGTAACGCGAGAAGGTCGATCCCATCACGCTCCGGTTGATGAAGTCGAGAAAGGCGTGGCGCGGCACGCCCGCCTTCTGCGCGAGCACGGTGATCTCGGCCAGCGACTGCGTCACCACGCCGAGGAAGACGTTGTGACAGATCTTGACGATGCGGGAGAGCTCGCCCTCGCCGACGTAGCTCGCGGCGGGAGCGATCATACCGAGATACGGCAGCGCCGCCTCGAAGGCCGAGCGCGGCCCCGAGCAGACGAAGGACAAGCGCCCGGCCCTGATCACCTTGGCGTTGCCCGACACGGGAGCCGCGAGGTAGTCGACGCCGCGTCCAGCCAGCATCCCGCGCAGTTCCGCCGATCCCTCCAGCGAGATCGACGAGCATTCGACGAACAGGCGCGGGGCGCGCACGCCGTCGGAAAGGAGCCCGGCGGGACCGACGACCACGTCCTTCACGTCGTCCCACGTGGAGACCATGCAGAAGACGACGTCGCAGGCGGCGAGCTCGGGCAGCGATGCGGCGATCTTCGCCCCGCGCGTGGCGAGCGGCTCGGCCTTCGAGCGCGTGCGATTCCAGACCGTGAGATCGGCGCCGGCTTTCGCCAGGCGCTCCGCCATGGCGTAGCCCATGCGGCCCGTGCCGATCCAGCCGATGCGCGCCGTTGCGGCGGAAGCCATGGCCCTTACGCCCCCGCACCGAACGGAAGATCGATTACGAAGCGCCAGCTGCCATCGCGCTGCCGGCGCACGACTTCGACGCTCTGGCCGGTCATGTTCGCGGGCTTGCCATCCTGGCCGGTCATTGCCAAATCCCATCTGGCGGTCAAGACAGCCAGATCGCCGCTTTGCGCCACCACCTTGGGTGTCAACTTCATCGTGGGCTTGGCCGCGACGAACTGGGACAACGCTTCGCGGATGGCCGCGCTCCCGGTCACAAGCTTGCCGGGCGAAGGCATGAGCGTGGCTTGCGGCTCGTAGAGCGCGACAAGCTCGTCGATGCGACCGGCGTTGAGGGCTTCGGCGAAGAGGCGATCGGTGTCT
>Ga0335081_10018295_pt1 | contig 11327 bp, 5 predicted proteins | sample Lox_Sample_35_FD_206713 | JGI IMG/M metagenome (GOLD analysis project Ga0335081, IMG submission 206713) | Soil microbial communities from Loxahatchee National Wildlife Refuge, Florida, United States - Lox_Sample_3.5 | ecosystem: Environmental > Terrestrial > Soil > Wetlands | place: USA: Florida... | reverse complement strand
CGCTCGGCACCGTGCCTCCGGCGAGGGGCGGCCGGCGAGCGGCAAGCGGTGTTCAATCGTCCGCTCGCTGCTCGCCGCTCGCCGCTCGCTTGATCAAATCAGCGACCACATCGTATACGAGTGACGCTTCGTAACCCTGCTTCAACAAATACGCGCGCAATTTGTTTCGCACGTCCTCCGACCCGTAGCGTCTGGCGAGAATCGGCAGCCGCTTTTGCGCCGCCGCCGCCGCGCGCTCGCGCTCGCCCTCGGCATCGACATTCTCCGCGACGGCGTTCGCAATCGTCGCGTCGTCGACGCCCGCTCCCATCAGCTCGCGGCGGATGCGCCGCCGCCCCTTGCGCTTGAGCGCCTGCGTGCGGACGAACGCAGCGGCAAAGCGCGCGTCGTCGAGCCACTTCTCCTCGCGCAAACGCGCGAGCGTCGCTTCGATCGTTTCGCGATCGAAACCTTTCGACCGCAGCTTCCGCCGCAGCTCGGCCGTGCTGTTGAAGCGATACTTCAGGATCCGCAGACTCGATGCGTAGCAGAGGTCGCGATCGTCCACGCCGGCAGTCTACCGCGCGAGCGACGACGCGAGCGCCTCGTACTGCGGAATCTCGCTCGCCTTCGGCAACCCCCTCCGCGCCTCGGCGAAAAGGTCGCGGGCGCGGGCGAAGTCGTGATCGCTGAGCGCGCCGACGGCCGCGATGTACGCGAGATAGGGATCGCGGCTGCCGCGCGCACGCGCGCGCAGCGCGATGTCCTCGAGCCAGAAGTCGCTGCCCATCACGAGGCGCGGCAGCGCACGAAGGTTCGTCTGGGTCACGAGCGCTCGGACGAGCTCCGGCGATCGCGGCGACTTCATGCCGAGCTCCGCGTAGAGAGTCGCGTCGAAGACCTGCTGCGCGCGAAAGTCGGACGGAGCCGCGGCACGAATTCGCGGCGGCAGAATCCGGCGAATGAAATCGCTCGTGAGAAACGCGCGCGGCGCGTTGCCGGTGACTTCGTAGATCAGATCGCAGAGGCCGACCGGAATCTCGGCGCTGAGCCGCAGCGGATGATCGTCGGTGAGCGGCTTCGCATTCGCGGTGAGGCGCTCGAGGATCGGCGCGTCGGCGAGAAATGTCGTCGCCATCTGATCCGGCCGCTCCACGCCGATGCGGACGAGCGACGCGCGGGTCGCCGGATCGCTCCACTGCCGCGAAAAATCCTCCTCACTGGGCGCCGTATCGGCTCCCCGGCTGCCGACGAGAATCCACTCCGCGCGTGCGCCCGTCCAGAGGCTGCAGTCGTCGAACACATCGCAGAACGCGCGGATGATCGCCAGGTTGTCGGATTGCGACATCTGATAGGCCGGCAGCCAGTACGACGCGATGCCGCGATCGGTCAGGCGGTCGTGCATGAGCTGGAAATACTCGCGCGTGTAGAGATTGACGATGCCCGCATTTTTCGGCGGCGGCGGCTCGGCAGTGATCAGATCGAAACGTTTCGGCGTGGCCAGCAGAAAGAAGCGGCCGTCCTCGACGTGCACGTGCACGCGCGGATCGGCGAGCGGATACGACGCGCCCGGCCAGATGATGCGGCCGTGGTCGAGGATCGAGCGGGAGATGTCGACGACATCGATCGATTCGAGCTGCTTCGTCCGCGTGAGAGTCTTCGCGGTGATGCCGACGCCGTAGCTGATCAGCAGCGCGCTCTTCGTTTGCGGACGCAGCGCGATCGGCAGATAGACGAACATGCTCATGTAGCGCCGTGAGGGAAACGCGGTGCCCGACATCGAAAACCCATTGGTGTAGAGCGTGTAGACGTACGGATCGCCGGCGATGTCTTCTTCGAGGTAAACCGCGGTCTCCGTCGGCGCCTCCGACACCGCGACGATGTGCGTCTGGCGGTACGGATGCGTCGCGAGCGGAAGGAAGTAGTTCCTCCAGAGGTGCCACGGAAAAAAGACGAGCGTGAGCGAAGCGATGGCCGCGGCGGCGATCGCGACGCGCAGCGATCGCATCGTGAGCAACGCGACGACGACGTACAGCACGCCGATCGCGAAGAACGACGCTTCGATGCCGATCGACGGAATCAGGGCGAAGCCGGCGACGAGCGGGCCGAACGCCGCACCGACGGTGTTCGCGAAGGTAACCAGGGCCGCCGCGCGCGATTCGTCGTTGATCTCGCGCTCGAGGGCACGTCCGATGAACGTGAAGAGAATGCCGGAGAGGATGCTGACCGGCAGCATCAGACGCGCGCCGTCGATGAACATGCTCGACGCGAGATGCCGGACCGGCATCGGCGAAAAGCCGCTGTAGCAGAGCACGAGTGCCGCCGCCGATCCCGCGGCGACCACGGGCGTGTACGCGTCGGCGTCCGGAAAGCGATTCCAGATCGTCGATGCGATGAGCGCGCCGATGCCGATCCCGGCCAGGACGACCGCCAGCATTACGGCGAACGCGATGCTCGTCGAGACGACGAAAAACAGGACGAAGCGGAACCAGATCACTTCGAGCGCCAGCAGGGCGAAGCCGGAGCAGGCGGCAGCGAGGAGAAAGCGTATCGGGGTAGAGCCGCTTCTGAACCGGCTCTGCGCCGGCTGAGAGCCGGCGCCACGCAGTCGTGACGCCAATACGCCCGCCGTGATCGAGCAGAGCGCCGCAAACGCGCCCGTGCCGCGGACGCCCAGCGCGCGAATGAGAATCAGCTCGCCGGCGAGCGCGCCGGCGACCGCGCCGATCGTATTGAACCCGTAGAGCAGGCCGAGGACGCGGCCGAAGCTCTCGTCGCGCCGAGAGAGCGCGCGAACGAGCGTTGGCAGCGTTGCGCCCATTCCGGTGGCCGGAATCACGAGCAACACGAACGCGCCGACGAGGCGCGCCGCGTTGAGCATCGGCGAATCGAGGAGATGCCGGAACAGCGGCGCGAATGCGGGCGAAAGCAGCGGCAGAACGAGGACGAGAAGAAAGCCGCAGACACCGATCGTGATCTCGATCGCAGCGTAGACGCGCAGCGGCTCAGCGCGAAGTCCTGGTGCGATCAGGTTCCCGATCGCCAGGCCCGCCATGAACGCGCCGAGGACGATCGCGGAGGCCCAGGCGCTGTTGCCGAAGACGAGACCGCACTCGCGGAACCACAGCGTCTCGAACAGCAGCGACGCGCCGCCGGACAGAAAGAAGATGCCGGAGAGCGCGAGATGAAGAGTGATCCGTTGTTCGTGGTTTGTGGTTCGTAGTGTCATTGACGAACCACCTCACGAAGCACGAACACGAAGATCGATCAACTAGACCTGGTTCGAGAAGTCGAACGGCGAATCGTCCGAGAACGGATCGGCCTCGCCTGCGCTGCCCACCGTGAGCTTCTGCTCCATCTCTTCCTTGGAGATGTCCGAGGTCGACTGAATGCCCTGCAGCTTGAGGCGGAATTCGTCCGGGTTCGAGGCGCGGCGCAGCGCTTCGTCGAGCGTGATCAGTCCGTTCTTGTAGAGCGTGTAGAGCGACTGGTCGAACGTCTGCATGCCGTATTGCGACGTGCCCTGCGCGATCGCGTCCTTGATCAGCTTCGTCTTCTCTTTGTTCTCGATGCAGTCGCGGATGTACGCGGTCGAGATGAGCACTTCCGCCGCCGGAACGCGGCCGAGGCCGTCGGCGCGCGGGAGAAGTCGCAGGGAGACGACGGCTTTGAGCACGGCCGCGAGCTGCAAACGGATCTGCTTCTGCTGGTGCGGCGGGAAGACCGAGATGATGCGGTTGACCGTCTCGGTCGCGTCCATCGTGTGCAGCGTCGAGAACACGAGGTGGCCCGTTTCGGCGGCGGTCAGCGCGGTCTCGATCGTCTCGTAGTCGCGCATTTCGCCGACGAGGATGACGTCGGGGTCCTGGCGCAGTGCCGATCGGAGCGCGCCGGAGAACGACTTCGTGTCGACTTCGACTTCGCGCTGATTGACGATCGATTTTTTGTCGCGGTGGAGGAACTCGATCGGGTCCTCGACCGTCATGATGTGCTCGGTGCGGTGCGTGTTGATGTAGTCGATCATCGCGGCGAGCGTCGTCGACTTGCCCGAGCCGGTCGTTCCGGTGCAGAGAATCAACCCGCGCCGCTCTTCGGCGATCCTTTCGAGGACAACGGGCAGCATCAGCTCGCGGATCGAGAGGATCTTGACCGGGATGACGCGGAGGACCATGCCGACCGTGCCGCGCTGCTGGAAGATGTTGCAGCGGAAACGGCCGAGGCCGGGGACAGAATAGGCGATATCGATTTCGTAATTATTTTTGAACTTTTCCTTCTGCCGCGAAGACATGATCGAGAACGCCATGGCGATCGTGTCTTCCTGCATCAAACGCTTCAGCTCCACGAGCGGAGTGAGCTCGCCGTCGACGCGGATGACGGGGTGCGAACCGACCTTGATGTGGAGGTCGGACGCGCGCCGTTCGGCGGCAATTTTCAGCAGGTCGTTGATGTGCACGGATGTCTCCTCGCTGGATTAAGGCATTATTGTACAGCGAAATGCGCGAAGGCGAACTCTCACTGCGGTATGAACTTAGGGCGCCAGACGGGGCCGTTGATTCGACCGAACTTCCGCTGGTGATCGTGCTGCACGGCCGCGGCGCCGATGCGAAGGATCTGAGCGACCTTGCGCCGATGATGGGCAGCGGCTGCCGCTTTGTTTTTCCCAACGCGCCGGAGCCGTTCGAGCCGGCGCCCGGGTTCACATTCGGCTACACGTGGTTCGACGGCTGGCCCGCGGAGCCGGGCTCGCTAAAACGTTCACGAGAATTGTTAATCAAATTCATAGATGAACTTCGTGACCGCTACGCCACGCCGCCGGATGCGATGATTCTCGGGGGATTCTCGCAGGGAGGGCTGATGTCGCTCGACGCCGGCTTTCGATTGCAGAAGAAGCCGGCAGGAATCGTCGTCATGAGCGGCGCGCTGAACGAGGACGACCCGCCGCCGTTCTCGCGCGACATCCCCGTGCTCATCGTGCACGGGACGGAGGACGAGGTGATTCCGGTGCTCGCGGCACGGCGCATGCGGCGCGTGCTCGAGAGTCACGGCGTCGAGCCGGAGTATCACGAGTTCCCGATGGGGCACTTCGTGACGCCGGAATCGATCGCGGTCGTTGCGGATTTCATCGCGCGGCAACTACACTAGCGCCCTCGTCCAAAACGAGTCGGGGAGTCGCGGCAGATGGACATTCGACCCGGTGGAGTGGTTTTTCGGCGCGCATTCTGGACAGGTCTGATTCTCTGCGCTGTCCCGATTGCGTACGCGATCGTGAATGCCGTCCCCGCGATGGTCAGCGCCCTTCCGACGCAGACCACTCCGGCCGTCGCAGTCACGCTCACCTATGCGACCGGCAGCGTCAATGCCACCGGAACCGTGGTCGTCGGCGGACTGCCGGCCGGCGTCAACACGCTGCCGTCGCCGGTGACCTATCCGTACACGCTCAACTCGACATCGGCGTCGACATCGTTTCGATTCGCGGTCGGCGCCGGCACGACCCCAGGCACGTATCCCATCACTCTCCGCGATGCGTTCGGCGCGGGCACGACGACCGTCACACTCGTCGTCAACACTCCGTCGTACACCGCGAGCGTCGCTCCGAACCCGACGACGCTGGTCATCGGCGGGACGGCGCAGTCGGTGACCGTGACGACGAAACCCGATCCCGGCTTCGGCGCGAAACAGCTCACGTACTCGTTCAGCGGATTCCCGTCGTTCATCAACGTGCCTCCGGCGCAGACGACGCCACAACCGTACAACCCGCTGACGTTCACGTTCTCGTTAGGCGCAGGGGCGACGCCGGGAGCGTACAGCGGCACGCTCACTGGCGTCGACGAGCTTGGAGTTCAGAAGGTATTTCCGAACGCGCTGACGATCATCGTGCAGCAGCCCGACATCTCGGCGATCTTCAGCAATCCTGCGATCAACGTTTGTCAGGGCGGCGCGCCGGCCTCCGATGCGATCAATCTCGCTCCGGTCAACGGCTACAGCGGCACACCGCGCGTCGCGTTCACCTCGATTCCAGCGGGGGTCAACATCAGTGCGCTTCCCGCCGCCGCGGCGATGCCGCCGAACCAGTCGCTTCCGTTCAACGTCGACGCGGGGACTGCCGCGCCGGGGACGTACATCGCGGTCCTGAACGTTTCCGATCCCGCCGCGAACATCAACAAGAACGTCAACCTCTCGATCACCGTCACCGCGCCCGACTACACGCCGGCCGCCATCCCGAACGCGATCACGCTGACCGCCGGCGGCGGAGGACAATCGATCAACGCGTCGATCACGCCGAACGCGTGCTTCACCAGCACGGTCACCGTCACGCCCGCCGCTCCGCCGGGAATCACGTTCACTCCGACGAGCAGCGCGGCGCCGGCGACGTTCGTCGCTCAGGCCGCGAGCAACGTCGCGCCGGGAACGTACACCTCGACGTTCACCTTCACGCCGGCATCCGGCACGACGAAGACGCAGAACGTCACGATCACAGTCGTCGCTGCGCCCGATTTCCGACTCACCGTCGCGCCGCCGAGCGTCACGATTGCTCCGGGGCAGAGCACGACGGTGAACGTCTCCGCCGCGGGAGTGAACGGATTCGCCGGCAGCATCACGGTCAACGCGCCGGCGCTGGCAGGCATCGCGTTCTCGCCGCAGACGTTCTCTCTGCTGCCCGGCGCCTCGCAAACCGTGACGATCAGCGCCGCGAGCAACGCGACGCCGGCGCTGCACAACGGCGTGTTCACCGGAACCGCGCCCGGCATCACCGGCTCGCGCACCGCTCCGATCGCGGTGAACGTCGTCGCCGGCCCCGACTTCACTCTCACCGCTGATCCCTCCTCCCTTTCGATCGCCTCCGGCGGAACGTCGACGCTCACCGTCTCGACGCAACCGCTGAACGGATTCACCGGTTCCGTGTCCGTCACGTCGCCGGGCAGCGCCGACGTCACCTTCACGCCTTCGGCCTTCACGATACCGGCCGGCGGATCGCAAACGGTCACGGTGAAGATCGCGCCGGGCGCGGCTCCCGCGACATTCAGCGGCGTGTTCACGGGCACCGCAACCGGCGTCGGCACGCACACCGCGCCGGTCCTCATCACGATCACCGGGTCGCCCGACTTCACACTCTCGGTCTCGCCGTCGATGATCTCGCTCGCGCAATCGGCGAGCATGCAGGTGAGCGTGCTGGCGACGGGCCTCAACGGTTTTTCGGGTCCGGTCAGCGTCACAACGTCCCCGACTGCGGGCGTTTCGGTGACTCCATCGGCATTCACGCTGACTCCGGGCACTCCGCTCAACGTCACGATCTCGATCGGCACCTCCACACTCGTGAGTTCCGGCAGCGTGTTGTTCTCCGGAACCGCAGCCGGTGTCAGCGGCCCAAGGACCGCGACGCTGAACATCAACGTCAGCGGCCGCCCCGATTACGCGCTCACCGCCGCGCCATCCGCGACTTCGATCGCGGCCGGCAGCAGCGGCAATGTGACGATCGGCGTCGTCGGATCGAACGCGTTCACCGGCGGCGTCGCGATCACGGCGACTCCGCCTCCGGGCGTGTCGCTGAATCCGCCATCGTTCACGATTGCGCCAGGGCAGACGCAGCAGGTCGAGATCGACATCGCCGCGAACGCGACGGTGGGTCCGGCCACGCTCCGCTTCATCGGCAACAGCGATCCGACGCATTTCGTCGACGTCGCACTCAGCATTCTGCCTCCGCGTCCCGTGATTACCACCGTCGTTCCGCCGGCGGTCGCGACGGGCGAGCGCTCGATCGTCGAGCGTTTGTTAGGCCGCTTCTTCGAGCCGGGTGCACGCGTGTCGGTCGTCAACCCCGGCGTCCGCATCGAGAATGTCAACGTCATCACGCCGGAAATCGCCGATGTGACGATGAGCGTCATCGCCGAGGCGCCGCCGGGAGCGACGACGCTGATGCTGACGAATCCCGACGGCGGCAGCGCAACCGCGACGCTTCTCGTCTACCCGCGCGGCTCGATCGCCGCGCCCCTCGGCGTCACGACCGCGGCGATCGTTTTCCCGGCGGAAGGAACGATGATCGCGCCGTCGCAAAACGTCTTTCCCCGCGGCCTGCTGGCCACGACCGGAACGGGCACGATCATCGGCGTCTGGAAGTTCGACGGCGTGCCGTTCGATCGATTCACGGTGAACGTCGGCGGCGGATATCCGGCCGAAGTCCGCACGCATCTGCCGCTGCCGATCTCGTACGAGGGCGCGCACACGCTCGAGCTGCAGATCGAGTCGCCGCAATTCGCCGCCGCACCTTCGCTGCACGTGCTGATGGCGCCGAACAGCGTCTCGCGCCTGACGCTGCTCGCGCCGCGCGACGGCATGGTGATCGGAAGCGCGTCGCCGCTGTTCCGCTGGTCGCTCGTTCCGAACAGCAGCGGCTACGTCGTGGAGATCGACAACGATCTCCTGCCGCGCCGCTTCCGGCTGTCGGACGCGCAATGGAAGCCGAGCGCCCGGACGCTGCAGGAGATCGGGCCGGGCATTCATCGCTGGCGCGTCCGTGCCGTGTTCGCCGGCGAAACCGAAAGCGAGCCGACGGAGTGGCAGCGCTTCGCGATCGTGCCGCAGCACGTCGATCTCACCGCGACCGTGCAGCAGCGGCACGTGCGCTGGCGCGGCGGCGTCAGCGGGCTGCTGTACCGCGTGGACGTGCTCGATGCCGCCGGCAACGTCGTCTATTCGGCGCTCACCGCAGCCAGCGACTTCGCGATTCCGCCGGGCGTCGGCGGCACGTCCGTCCGTGTGACGGCGATCGGGCCCGGCGGCGTTGTGTTAGGCGCATCGCCGACGGCGAACGTCGGGCGCGCGCCCGCGAAGCAGCCGATCGCTCTCGTGCAGCAGAAGCCTGCCGTCACGAATCAGCAGCCGGCGGACGGATCGAAAGTCGCAACGAACCAGCCGCACATCAGCGCGACATGGAGCGGCACGGTGAAAGCGCAGGACGTCGCGATGACTCTCGATCAGACCGACGTCACGAATGTCTCGAAAATCGACGCGGCTTCGATCAACTACGACTCGCTCCTGCCGCTCGCAAACGGCACGCACTCGGTCCGGCTGTCGCTCGCGGGCGCGGTCACGACGTGGAGCTTCGACGTGGAGGTCGCTCCCGAAGCGGCGCAGCCTGCCGCGCCATCGCTGCAAAAAGATTGGGCGGTGACGCCGAACGGCACGATCACCGCCGCCGGCGGCGATGCGCCGGGACAGCCGAATGCCGCGCGCACGCAGTTCTCCGCGCAAACCGACCTCGCCGAGAACGCCAAGGGAGCGAAAGTCACCGGCGACATGTCGGTGCGCCACGATCTCGCCGACCCGAACAAGACCGTGCAGGAGAGCCGCAACTGGCTGACTGATTTCACGCGGCAGCAGGGCCTCGTGCAGCCGGAAGCGAAGATCGGTTACGCCGCGCCCGATTTTCTCGATCAGTCGGAGCTGCTCGCGACAGGCGTCGCGCGCGGCGGCGTCGAAGGCCGCCTCCACCTCTTCCACATGATCGCCTCGGGATATGAGACCTTCGGCACAAAGCCGGCCGGCGTTCTCGCGGGAGACTTCGGTCCGAAGACGATCATCCGCGCCGCGGCCCTGCAGACCGAGCCGAACGACAAGTGGGACTTCCGGCTGATGGGTTTCCGCGTCACGGACGACGCCGGCCCGAACTCCGCCGGCGGAGTCGGCAAAGCGTTCGGCGTCTTCGCGAAGTACATCTTCGATCCGAAGCTGACGCTGATCTTCGAAGGATCGCACGGCGGCTTCGACCCGAACCCCACCACCGTCGGACCGAAACACGAGGGCAGCGCGCTGCGGCTCGACGCGACCGGCAACTGGGGAACGTTCGCATATGTGCTCAATCTGCGGCGAACCGAGGCGGACTACGTCAATCCGGCGAACCGCGCACTCACACCCGGCGGCGTTCCCGATCGAACGGGCGCGAATCTCTCGCTGACCAAGGTCATCAATCGCACGTCGCTCTCGCTGCAGCTGCGAACGCTCCGCGACGGCAACTCGTCGGGCGCGATCCTTCCGCGCAATCGCGAAAATGGCGGAGTCCTGGCGGTCACGACCTCCATCGGCCAGCGAACGACGCTCGCGTTAGGCGGGAACTGGACGGCCGATCGCGGCTCGGGCAATCCCAGCTACGGACTGCCGGATCTCGATCGCACCCAATCGGGAGCCAACGGCACGGTGACCGAGGCGATCGGGATCTTCAATTTGTCGCAGACCATGACGGTGCAGAAACTTCACGATCGCATCACACCGATCTCCGACTCGACCACGAGCGCGGCGACGCTGACCTTCGGCGGCACTCCGACGCCGTACCTCAATCTGTCGGCTGTGCTGTCGGGCACGCGTACGGCGGGCAGCTCCGCCGTCGGGACCACGGATCAGTATCTCGCGTCACTGCAGCCGAGCTGGACGCTCCCAAACTGGGGAATCATGCTGCAGCCCCGCGTCAATTTCAGCCGTTCGAAAAATGACCTGACGAACCTGGAGTCGCGCAGCGAGGATTACCAGGCGCTCGTCACATGGACGCCGCAGCGCCTCACGCAGCACTTGTCCCTGCAGTTCTCAGCCGACGCGAACCGCAGCAGCTCCACAGGGCAGATCCCGCCGCCGAAGTTCATTCACCAATACGTCGGGACCATGTCGTTCAACTGGGGCGCGAGCAGCGGCCAGGCGATGAACGGAACGACGGTGGTCGCCGTGCCGGCGAGCATCAACGCAACCAAGACGAACAATCCTTCGACGACGTCCGCGGTGAGCCAATGAAGCGTCTCTTCTTCGTCGCCCTCGGCGCGCTGCTCATCGCGGCGTCGGTCGCCCTTCCGAAGGTCGCGCTCACGCCGTCCAGCGGCATCCAGGGCGAGACTCTCGACATCACGACAAACGTGACGTGGCCACCGGGCGGCGGGATCTCGTTCGAACCAGCGGGCAAAATCGCCGTTTCCAATCCGCGCAATCCGAACAGGTTCCTGCAATTCACGATTCAGATCTCGCCGACGGCGCCAACGGGCGCGTACACATTCGTCTACACGCCCGTGGCGACGGCTGCCGCGCCGACGCCGGTGCGCGTTGCGAATGCGTTCACCGTGAACCCGCAGCCGCAACCACAACCGCAGCCACAACTACAACCACAACCACAGCCGCAACCACAACCACAACCGCAGCCGCAGCCGCAGCCGCAACCACAACCACAACCACAACCACAACCGCAGCCGCAGCCGCAGCCGCAGCCGCAACCACAACCGCAGCCGCAGCCGCAGCCACAACCCACGCCTGTTCCTCAGCCGCAACCGGCGCCCGTTCCGACGCCGCAACCTCCTCCAGAGCCAAAGCCTGTT
>Ga0335081_10018294_pt1 | contig 11327 bp, 13 predicted proteins | sample Lox_Sample_35_FD_206713 | JGI IMG/M metagenome (GOLD analysis project Ga0335081, IMG submission 206713) | Soil microbial communities from Loxahatchee National Wildlife Refuge, Florida, United States - Lox_Sample_3.5 | ecosystem: Environmental > Terrestrial > Soil > Wetlands | place: USA... | reverse complement strand
CTCGCTGGCCTCACCCCCGGCGAGAAGGTCACGCTCTCAGTAGTGGAAACCAACGGCGAGACTCGCACCGTGACGACCACGCTCGAGCAACTGCCAGGCAGCTGACGCCCGACGTCCTTCAATCGGCAAACGGACCTGAGAGTGGGTCGCGGTCGATCGGACAACGCGCCGGCTCTGCGCAACCGTGGTGGTAGTGCCGCCGCCACAACCAGCGATGCTGCCGATCGCCGCAGCGCAGAGCGCGAGCAGCGCCAGGCGCTTCCTCATTTGCCCTCCCGCTCGAGCAGGAGCGCGAGCGTCGGGCACGCGTCGGCGGCACGCCGGGCGTGCTCGACAAGCTCATGCGGAAGTAGCGAGCGGTCGAGAATCGGGTAGCCCCATTCGTCGAGTGTCACTCGCTCGGGAAGTAGCTCCGCGCACAGGCCGTGCGCCTCACATTGGATGGGATTCAATGCGATTCGCATCGCTCGGCTACGCCAGACGGCTGATCTTCAATGTACCCCCGTTGCGGCCGCTTCAATAGCGGTTGGCGACGACGATCCGGTGGTCAGGGCCTGAGCGAGAGCGGCTGCGTCGCGCGCGAGATCGTGGTCGATCTGCGAGCGGACGCGCGAGCCGGTCTCCCGATCTACGGCGATGAAAGCGCATCCCATCGCGGCGGCCAGGATGATCGCGAGCGCGATCGTCAGCCGGGCGCGCAGCCCCAGTTGCCGGACTCCCATCCGTGCCACCCAGCCCGATCGCGCGTCAGTCAATGCTCGCCACTTCCGGCGAAGAGCGTCAGCCTGAGTCGTTAAGGGAGTCTGATCGGTTCGTGAGAAGCCTCACACCCCGCGATCGAGGGGCCGGGGTAAAGCGGGAACTGTCCGCCGTGTGAACCGCTTCTAACTCGCGATTGAACGGCGGTTGAGCTTTCGGGACGAGGCTGACGCTGTCCCACAGATCAGTACAGGAACGGCGGTGTGACTTCAGCAAGAGCTTGAGCGTGACCACCGCACGTCCTCGCAGCAATGATTGTCACCACAGCGCCACCGCCGCGACGTCACACATGGCCGCTCCTCACGCTGGGGGCAGTGACCGTGGTGATAGCGGCTGCTGCGGTTCTGATCGCACCGAGCGATGCGACCATTCCCCGCAGCCCGCCGCCGAATGCCCAGCTGATCGACATCGCCAATGCGCCGATGAGTCGCCCGATTTCCCCGGGCTTCGTCGGTCTCTCGATCGAATATCCCTCCGCGCTGGCCTATTTCGGCACCGACCTGGCAGCCCCTAATCCGATTTTCATCAGACTCGTTCAGGCTCTCAATCCATCACGGTCGCCGGTCATCCGTTTCGGTGGTGACACGACGGATTGGACCTGGTGGCCGACACCCGGAGTCAACAGACCGGCGGGGGTCAGGTACGCGCTCACGCGTCGGTGGCTTGCGGTCACACGCGCAACTGCTCTCGCTTTGCATGCGCATCTCATCCTCGGCATCAACCTCGAGGACAACAGCGCCATCGTCGCGCGAGCCGAGGCGCGGGCGTTCGCGAAGGCATCGGGCGGAGGCTCATCGCAGGATTTGAGCTCGGCAACGAGCCCGGGGTCTACGGGAGACTCGACTGGTACACCACGCACGCCGGGGTCCGAGTGCTCGGCCGTCCGGCCGGCTATGACTTCCGTTCGTACCTCATCGACTACGCCGCGATCAGCGCTGCGCTCCCGCACCCAGATACCGCTCGTCGGTCCCGCGTCCGGCTCGCCGAGCTGGACGGCGGAACTGAGCCGCTGCCTCGCGGCCAACCCGCGAGTACGCATCGTCACCTTTCACCGCTATCTGTTGCACCGATGCTTCACCCGGCGAGGCACACCGACCTACCCGACGATTCCCAACCTGCTGGCACGCCGGAGCACGACCGCACCGGCTCTGAGCCTGCGGGCCGCGGTTCGCGTCGCTCACGCTGACCGTCTGGCGCTCCGCGCCGATGAGCTGAACAGCGTCTCCTGCGGCGGGGTGCAGAGGGTGAGCGACCGGTTCGCTTCGGCCCTCTGGGTTCTCGACACGCTGTTCAACATGGCCGCGGCGGGCGTCGACGGTGTGAACATACATACCTTCAGCAAAGCCCGCTACGAGCCGTTTTCGTTCGCGCGCTCTCGCCGCGTCTGGCGGGCACATGTCGCCCCGATGTACTACGGCATGCTCATGTTCGCCCGCGCCGCGCCGACCGGTTCGCACCTCCTCTCGGTCCGCGTTGCGTCGAGCCAGGCGCTCAGGATCTGGGCCGTCCGGGCGCGGGACGGGACTGTTCGGGTCACCGCGATCAACGACTCCTCGAGCAGAACGCTGGTGCTGGCGGTCGGACCACCCCACGCCAGCGGCGCCGCCAGTCTAGAGCGGCTGACGGCGCCGAGCCTCGAGTCCAGGACAGGCGTCACGATCGCCGGTCAGACCTTCGGTGCCGTGACGACAACAGGCGAGCTCACGCGCAGCTATAGGACGACGACGCTGCAGCCAATTCAGTACCGCTACGTCGTCGAGCTTCCGCCGGCAAGCGCCGCGCTCCTGTCGGTTAGAGCCTCGTGACTGAGCGGACGAGGACGAGCTAGGAGCCCCCGGAGACGACCGCGGCCGGCGCCGGGGTGACCGGCACGGGAGCCTGAGCCGGGGGCTGAAGAGCGGGCGCGGGTGCCTGCGCCGGCGGCGGGGTGACCTGCGCGGGAGCCGGAACGGTACCTGCGGTCGGGGCGGTAGCTGCGCGCGGGGCGGGAGCTGGGGTCGGCGAGGAGGTGCGCTGCCGCGCTCTGCGGGGCTTGGGCGACGCGCCTGCGCGGTGCGGCTTCGGTGTGCGCGTCGCGCGTGGCCTGCGGTGAGGCGTCGGTTTCGAGACCCGGGGCGTGGGTGCGGGTGGCGCAGCGCGCTCGGCCACGTGTACCCCAACAGTGCTCTCAAGCGTCTCGTGCTCGTGCCGTTGCGCGAGCGCGGTGGACCCGAAGCCCAGACCGGCCGTACCTGCCAACAGCGCGAGGATTCGACCCATCGACGGCGTCGTCCGTTTGACTGCCACGCCCGTTGGATCGGTAGGAAACGTAAGACGCGCGTGTGAATCCCCTCATCCCTCTCGTCGCCGGGCGTGACAATGCCGAAGTAATCGTCAGTGACGGCCCTCGCTGATTCGCGACGATCGATCCCACCGCCCTCGGCTTCCACAGGGATGCAGCCCGGCCCCGCGCACCGCGCGGGCAGCGCGCCCAATCATCTGGCGGCCGACGCGATCGTGGCTGTGACCGGCGTCGGCCTAGGCGCTAGCGTCGCCAGCGCAATCGGGTCGCTCGACGCCCACGTGATGCACGCTCCAGGAGGCTTCGAGGTGGCGGTTGGACGGTTCACCGGCCTCACCGGGGCATATCTGCTGCTGGTCATGGTCGTCCTCGTTGCCCGCCTTCCGCCGCTCGAGCGCCTCATCGGCCATCCTCGCCTGACCAGGTGGCATCGCCGGCTGTCGCCCTGGCCGCTGGTGTTGCTGACCGTGCACGCGGCCGCGTCGATGATCGGCTACGCCAAGCTGCAGCGGACGGGCCTGTGGCACGAGTTCGGGGTCGCTCTGTCCCACTACGAGGGCATGCTCGGGGCGATCGCCGCCCTGGCCCTCCTGGTCGCGGTCGCCGCTCTCTCGATCCGGGCGGCTCGTCGGCGGATGAGCCACGAGACGTGGTGGCAACTGCACCTGCTCACGTACCTGGCACTCGCCCTGTCGTTCTCGCACCAGATCGCCACGGGAGCCTCGTTCGTCCACCACCCGCTGGCTCGGCTCGTCTGGACCCTCCTGTGGCTGTCGACCGCCGGCGTCGTGCTGATCTGTCGTGTGGCGCTGCCGGCGTGGCGCACGGCGTACCACTCCATCCGGGTGGTGAAGGTTGTGAGGGAGTCAGACGACGTCGTCTCGTTGGTGGTCAAGGGCCGCAGACTGGAACGGCTGGCGGTGTCGGGTGGCCAGTACTTCCACTGGCGCTTCCTGACCCGAGGCTTCTGGGTGCATGCCCATCCTTACTCGCTCTCCGCCCTGCCACGGCCGCCCTACATGAGGGTGACGATCAAGGGCCTCGGCGCCCACTCGAGCGCAGTCGCGCGCCTGAAGGTGGGCACTCGCATCGCGATCGAGGGCCCTTACGGCACGTTCACCAAGCACGCGCTGACCGAGCGCCGAGTCGCATTGATCGCGGCGGGCGTCGGGGTCACGCCCGTGAGGGCACTGCTGGAGGACCTACCGGCGGTCGCAGAGCCGGTCGTCTTGCTGAGAGCCTCGAGCGAGGAGGAGGTGCTGCTCGGTAACGAGGTGACGGAGCTCGCCACGGCTCGCGGCGGGCGGGTGCTCGGCGCATTCGGGTGCGCCACCGCCTGAGGCTCGACCCCCAGACGCTCCGGGCCAACATCCCGGACCTGCCCGAGCGAGACGTGTTCATCTGCGGCCCCGAACCGTTCACGAAGGAGGTTGCCCGAGCGGCACGGCGCGCCGGGGCGGCGCCCGGGCGGATCCATCTCGAGGGCTTCGGCGCCTGAGGTGACCGCGGCGCACCCCGCCGGGCCGGCGGTCCACACGACAACGTGCGGACCGCGAACCCGGCCTGGGATCTCAGGCGTGCAGATCGACCGACCGTGAGGTGGGCTGAGTCGCCTTGGTGGCAACGTCGTCGCTGTCACCGTCATGGTCAGGCGCTCCGGGGACCTCGCCCGATTCCGGCCGCTGTACCGCGTTAACCAGCCCGAATGCCGCATGGTGGCCGGCGCCACCGACTGCCGCGACGCTCATGAGTACGTGCTCCCTTCCTTGGTTGACGTACACCCTTCATCGGTCCGAATAAGTCCGGCTACACCTTCCTGTGCGCACTCTCACCTTCGTCCTACGCAGGTCTTCGTTCCGCGCCCGACCATTTCAAACACAATGAACACGCCGCACGGACCGGTGTCGTCCAGCCGTTAGATGGGCATGGCCACTGTCATGACGCCTCCAACCCGCGCGTGAGCCATCTGCTGCTCGGCCTCTCGCTCGCGCTCGTGGGATCGGTGGCCCTCAACGCGAGCTATCTGATCCAGCACGCCGGTTCGGTCACGGCGCCTGCGATCGCCTTCCGTCACCCTCTGCGGACGCTCGGCCTGTTGCTGCGCTCCCGGCTGTGGCTGGCCGGCGGCATCGTCGGGATCACCGGGTGGGCGATCAGCATCGCCGCGCTCACGCAGGCCCCACTTTCGCTCGTGCAGGCATTTCTGATCGGCGGGATCGCCCTGCTCGCGCCCGTGGCCGTCCGAACCCTCGGCCACCGCCTCACCTCGAGAGAGCTCGCCGGGATATCGCTGGTGTTGTTCGCGCTGCTCGTGCTCCTGGTCGGACGGGGCACGGTCGGCATCCATTCGCACTTTCACAATGCTGCTCTCGGTATCTACCTCACCGGTTCAGTCTGCGCCGGCGCGTGCCTTCTCCTATGGAGGCAGCGGCGAACGCAGATGCTGGCCGCGGCTGGGGGAATCCTGTACGGCGCTGCCGATGTCTCGATCAAGGCACTCACAGGAATGGCCAGCCACCATGGATTGCTCAGCGCACTCACTTCGCCGTGGCTGATCGCAGCGATCGTGGCCAGCGTCAGCGCCTTCTTCTGCTTCCAGCGCGCACTCCAGTCGGGTAAGCCGATGCCGGTGATCGCGCTGATGACAGCCGGGAACAACATTGTCTCGATCATCGGCGGACTCGCGGTGTTCGGAGACCCGCTCGGGCACCGTCCGGCGATCATGCTCGTTCATCTCGCCGCCTTCGTGCTGATCGTGATCGCCGCCTGGCTACTCGCTCCCGCGCAGGCGGCGGTCACCGTGCCGGCGGGCCCGCGCCCCCAACTGGGGCTGGCGCATTGACTCGAGGGCTGTTTCACCAGAGACGGTTAGGCCGGCAGGGTCGAGCCGGTTGGGCTTAGCCTGGGATGTTTCTCATCCACGACTCATGCCTGATTGATGCTCCCGACCGACACTGAAAGAATAGTGCGCGGGAGCGGACGGGCGATTGGCCGGGTGCGCGGGCGGGCGCGGCAGGCTCGCGCCGTCGCCCGGCCATCGGTGGGGGGACCGACGGCAACGAGCTGCTCACGTCAATGACCGGCGCTGTCCTGATCGTGCTCCTTGCCGTGCTCGGCATCACGATCCTGCGCATCCACCAGCTGATCTGGCTGCATCTGTTCCTTGGGCTCGTTCTTCTCGGCCCAATCGCGGTCAAGATGGCAAGCACGGGGTACCGGTTCTTCCGCTACCACACGATGAACCCGGCCTATAGATCAAAGGGTCCACCGGAGCCGCTGATGCGACTGACCGCGCCGATCGTTGTGGCATCGACGTTAGTGGTGTTCGCGACCGGCATTCTCCTCTTGATTGCCGGCCCGAACGGTCGCGGACAGTACCTCTTCCTGCATAAGGCGAGCTTCGTCATATGGCTCGGCGTTACCGCCGTGCACGTGCTCGGCCATCTCGTTGACCTTCGTCGCTCGCTTCTGCCGACGGATGAACCCAGCCCGTTAGCCGGATCCTCGCCGGGCGCTGCCAGTCGCTGGCTAGCACTCACCGGTGCGTTGGTCGGAGGGCGTAGTGCTAGCGATCGCGTTGATTCCACAGTTCGCGCCGTGGACCGCGCACGCTGCCTTCCTCCACCACCACGGATAGCGAGCGGCCCAGAACTGCTGGGCCTCTGGGTGGGCGGGAACTAGGTCGCGCTAGTCCCCAACCCGATAGTGCTACCGATCGGGACCCGTAATCGGCACGGATATCGCTGGGCGCCTGCGCTGGAACGCTGCCGGTATGAACACCGCGCCCGCGAACGCGATCGCGCGCGCGGGCAAACCGCCCGGGCGCGCGGGCGATCGGCCGCCCGATTGGCTGGTGTGGTTGGTTGAGCATCGCGCGCAGATCCTGGCGGTGTTCGCCCTGGTCGCGATCTTGGCCGGTGGCATCTTGTACCTCGTTGGCGAGGGCGCGGCTGGGGAGGCTGTGTGGGCGGTGGCGATCGCGGTGCTCGCTGCTGAGCTGACGGTCGAGGTCGTTCGTACGGTGATCGTCGAGCACAGCTTGGGGGTGGACACGATCGCGCTGGTGGCGATGGTGGGTGCACTGGCCCTTGGCGAGGAGCTCGCCGGTGCGGTGATCGGCCTGATGTTCTCGGGCGGAGCGTCGCTTGAGGCGATTGCCTCGCGGCGCGCGCGAAGGGAGCTGACGGCGCTGATCCAGCGCGCGCCCAAGGTCACACAGGTCCGGGTCGGCGATCGGTTCGAGGAGGTGGCGGTCGATCGCGTCCAGACCGGCGATGTGGTCGTCGTGCGCACCGGCGAGGTCGTGCCCGTCGACGGAACGGTGATGAGCGCCGAGGCCGTGATCGACACCAGCACACTGAGCGGCGAGTCGTTGCCCGAGACCGTGCAGCGTGGAATGCCGGTGCTGAGCGGGTGCGCGAACGCCGGCAGCCCATTCGACGTTCGCGCTGACCGGCCTGCCCAGGAGAGCGCGTACGCGGCGCTGGTGCGGTTGGTGCAGCAGGCACAGGCGCAGCGGGCACCCATGGTGCGAATGGCCGACCGTTACGCCGGGTTCTTCCTACCGGTGACCCTGGTCGCCGCCGGTCTCGCATGGGCGTTGAGCGGTGACCCGGTCCGGGCGCTGGCCGTCGTCGTCGTCGCGACCCCGTGTCCATTGATCCTTGCGGCCCCGATCGCGCTCGTGTCGGGCCTGTCCCGCGCCGCGCGTTCTGGCGTGATCGTCAAGGGTGCCGGCGCGATCGAGATCCTCGGCGAAGCGCGGACCGTCATGTTCGACAAGACCGGCACCCTGACCGTTGGTACCCCGGAGCTCCGGGAAATCGTGACCAACGGCGGATGGAGTGCAGCGGACGTGCTGCGACTCGCCGCGTCTGTCGACCGACTGTCAGCGCACGTCCTCGGCGAGGCGCTCGTTGGTGCCGCCGCAGACGCGGACCTCGAGCTGACGATGCCCGCGGAGGTTCACGAAGAGCCCGGCCAGGGGATCGAGGGCCGGGTCGACGGGCACCGCGTCGCGGTCGGAAGCCGCGCATTCGCCCGCGCCAGTGGGGTGCCGAAGGCGGAGATCGCCTCGACGGCATCGACGACCACCCGGGGGTCGGGAGAGGCGCACGTCGTCGTGGCGATCGACGGTCACGTCGCCGGTGTGATCGTGATGGCCGATGAGCTCCGCCCGGACGCGGACAGAATCGTCGAACGCCTGCGGGCGGAGGGAGTGCGATCCGTGGCGATGCTTTCCGGCGACCGGCGTTCGGTCGCGGAACGCGTGGGCCGCCAACTGGGCGTCGACCGGGTCTACGCGGAGCAGTCGCCTGAGGAGAAGCTCGAGGTCGTGCGGCGCGTAGCCGCGGACCCCGAACTGCGCCCGGTGATCATGGTCGGCGACGGGGTCAACGACGCCCCGGCACTCGCGATCGCTGACCTCGGGATCGCGATGGGCGCCGCCGGCGCCACCGTCTCGTCGGAGACCGCCGACGCGGTGATCACGGTCGACCGTGTGGATCGTGTCGCCGACGCGGTCCACACCGGCCGGCGAACGCTGCGCATCGCGCGCCAGAGCGTGCTCGCGGGCATGGGACTGAGCATCGCGGCGATGGGCGTCGCCGCGCTCGGCTATCTGCCGCCACTCGCCGGCGCCCTGTTCCAAGAGGCGGTCGACCTGGCCGTGATCCTCAACGCTCTGCGCGCGTTGCGCGCCTGACGCGCGACCGCACGCGCTTGGCTCAGTAGTGCGCCACGTCGAGCGTGCGGTACGGGACCGATCACGTCGTGTCGTGAGGGCGGCATGGTCAAATCGGAGTGACAGTCAAATGAGTGGTAAAGGTGACTACTGTTGGCGCTCCCCGTCGCGCTTGAAGTACGGTTGTACGGATCCTCCACCGGGATCGGCCGGACGGGACGGCCGGTCCGCGGACCGATCGCGCCACGTCCACGGTGTCGCTAATGCTGTTCGGCACATACACCAGCGCCGGATCGCCCCGCACGACCGGGCTCAGATCGCCGGGCACGTCAGCGCTGTACAGATTGACGTCAGCTCAGCCAACTAAGTCTGCGATGAGACTTTCCACACCCGTGCCACCCCGCCACACGGCCAGTTAGCATCGCCGCCATCGGCCGTCCACACGCACTCCTGGCCACGATCCTCGTGGCGCTGGCCACCTCGAGCTCCGCAGGCGTGCGTGCCTATGGCGACTCTGAGCTGTCCGACCGGTTCACCCAGGATCACTGATTCGGTGCCGCGCAGCCTCGCCGTTCTCGTTGTTGCGGTACTGCTTCTGAGCCCGGTCGTGATGGCCAGCGCTGCAGGTGACAGCTCGAATGCGAGCGGTGGCTTGGGGGTGGGCGCACGCAGCGGCGGCGAGCGTTTCGGCGTCGGCGAGATCGTTGTCACCTATACGGACCACAGCCGCTGGGTTACGTTTCCGGGACACCGCCCCGTTCCCCGCCAGCTAGTGACCGTGATCCGCTATCCGGCGGCGGTGGAAAGCTCACGCGTGGACGTGCTGGCCGCGCCACCGGCGAGGAGCGCCGGGCCGTTCCCTCTTGTCCTCTTTGCCGAGGGCTACGACATCACTCCGGCTCCCTACGCGCGGCTGCTCCAGACCTGGGCCCAGGCCGGATACGTGGTGGCCGCTCCAATCTTCCCCCCTCACCAACGCGGCCGCGCCCGACGGGCCCGATGAGTCGGACCTAGTCAACCAGCCGACAGACATGAGCTTCGTCATGACCCAGATCCTGCGCGGAAATGCCCGCCGCCGAGGCATCCTGTCCCACTTGATGAACCCGCAGGCAGTCGCTGTCACCGGCCAGTCAGACGGCGGCTCGACGGCGCTGGCTGCCGCTTACAACGAGCACTACGTCGATCACCGGATCGATGCCGCGATGATTCTCTCCGGCGCGATGATCCCCGGCGTCCGGGGCTACACATTTCCGCCGCCGAGCCCGCCATTGCTCGCGGTACAGGGGACTGGAGATACGATGAACGCTCCCGCGTCGACGTATGACTACTTTGCGCTCGCGCCGGAGCCCAAGGTCCTGCTTTCGCTACTCGGCGCGCCCCACCTTGGCCCCTACACCGACGAGCAGCCCCAGCTCGGAATCGTCGAGCGGACAACAACCGCGTTTCTGGACCGCTACCTCAAACACGAGCCTGGCGCGCTCTTACGGATGCAGCGCGCCGGCAACGTGCCGCACCTAGCGAGCCTCAGCGGGTGACGCGAGGACGACGAGCCGTCGGTCGTTTGATCCCAATCGATCGGGAAGCCCTCTGTCGGACTCGAACCGACGACCCTTTCCTTACCATGGAAGGCTCAGGGTCTCGCGAGCGTTCACGGAAGCCCTCGGACGGACACGAAATCCCTGCAAACAGGGCAATACGGAGTGTCCGGGTATGGTGGCCGATTTGCGGTCGTTGTGGATCTAGCGGACGCGGAGTGAACGCGCTGCACTCCCCGATTCGCCTTCCGAATCTCCTGGGCTGACACGGGTCCCCGACGGGCCGGTGGCGGGCCTTCGCGTCCACCCGATGTCATCTGAGGAGATCTACATCCTCTCTCTCCGATGGACGAGATCGACGCCGCGCACCTCGCCCCTAGCCTGCTGGCTCGAGCGTGAGGAGCATGATCGCCACGTCGCGGGCGGTGTCGATTCCGCTTACGTACGCCAGGGTCTTGCGTCCAAGTGCCTGCTCGACGATCGTCCGGAACTGATCCTCGAATGCGTCCGCCAGGAATAGTCGAGCCTCGCGGAGCCGCCGGTGCTCCCCCATCGCCACCAGGTTGCGTTCGGTGACGGTGAGAGTGGATTCGAGGGTGACCAGCAGCGTGTCGTGGCCGGCGAATTGCGCTCGCGCCTTGGTGGGCCCCCGCCCGAACGCCTCTTTGTAGAGGCCGACGATCGCGTTCGATACCTCGAGCAATGTGCTCCCGCTGGCGGTGGACGTCGCGATGCCCGCCGGTGAGTCCACGATTTCCTCGGGGCTCGCGATCCTGATCGCTCTCCGCCGCAGCTCAGGGCCCACGTCGCGTGTCGGTTGAAGGATATCTTGCGTCTTCATAACTTGATACAGTCGTGATAGGCGATAGAACGCCTGCGTCGGATTATATGCGATCAATAGTATACGATTATGGCCACTGATCTGTCAACCGGCAACGCCGGGGGGGGCTGGCAGTTCGTCACCAACCACACGCAGGTGTTGCTGTGCATCGCACGCGACCCAAATGTTCGGCTGCGCGACATCGCCGACGCGGTCGGCGTCACTCTCGGGTCCGCGCAACGCATCCTG
>Ga0335081_10018293_pt1 | contig 11327 bp, 12 predicted proteins | sample Lox_Sample_35_FD_206713 | JGI IMG/M metagenome (GOLD analysis project Ga0335081, IMG submission 206713) | Soil microbial communities from Loxahatchee National Wildlife Refuge, Florida, United States - Lox_Sample_3.5 | ecosystem: Environmental > Terrestrial > Soil > Wetlands | place: USA... | reverse complement strand
GGCCTTGATCACGGCCCAGGTCCAGGACGCGGTGCCCATGGAGCCGCCGGCGATCATCGCGGGCGGCAGCGCGCTGTCGCCGATCCGCAGGTCGATGGCGTCCGCCGGGACGCCGAGCGCCTCAGCCGCGACCGCGAGCAGCGCGGTGCGCGCCCCGGTCCCGATGTCGACCGCCGCGATCGACACCTGGTAGCGGCCGGCCGCCGACACGCTCACCCGCGCCTGGGAGGCCATCGCCCGGGCCGGGTAGGTCGAGGCGGCCACGCCGGTCCCGGTGAGCCACGGTCCGTCGCGCCGCGCGCCGGGCGCCGGGTCGCGGCCGGCCCAGCCGAACCTGGCCGCGCCCTCGCGCAGGCAGGCGGCCAGGCCGCGGCTGGAGAACGGCTGGCCGGTCTCCGGGTGCACCGCGGGCTCGTTCCGCAGCCGCAGTTCCACCGGGTCGATGCCGCAGGCCACGGCCAGCTCGTCCAGGGCCGATTCCAGGGCGAACATCCCCGGGCACTCCCCCGGCGCCCGCATCCAGGACGGGGTCGGCACGTCGAGCCGGACCACCCGGTGGGTGGTCCGCCGGTGCGGCGCGGCGTACATGTGCCGGGTGGCCACGGCCGACTGCTCCGTGAACTCCTCGAGCGTGGAAGTCTGGTCGAAGACGTCGTGGCACAGCGCCAGCAGCCGCCCGTCCGGGGCGGCGCCCAGCCGCACCCGCTGGATCGACGGGGCCCGGTGGCCGGTCACCGCGAACATCTGCGGCCGGGTGACGGCGCACTTGACCGGCCGCCCGGTCACCCGCGCGGCCATGGCCGCCAGGATCACGTTGGCCCGCGGCATCCCCTTGGCCCCGAACCCGCCGCCCACGTGCTCGGCGATCACCCGCACCTGCCCCCGCTCCAGGCCGAGCACCGCGGCGACCTGCCCGGCGACCCGGGGCGGTCCCTGGGTGGCGTCATACAAGGTCAGCGTGTCCCCGTGCCACACCGCGACGGTGGCGTGCGGCTCCATCGGGTGGTTGTGCTCGGCCGGGGTCCGGTACGTGGCGTCGACGCGGACCGCGGCAGCGGCGAACGCGCCGTCGAAGTCGCCGACCGCGGTGTCGGTCTCGTAGCGCGGGTTGACGTGGTCCGGCTTGTACAGGCCGGGATGATCCGCGGTCAGCGTCACGTCGTGCGCCGCCTGCTCATAATCGACGACGACCCGGCTGGCCGCGTCCCGCGCCGTCTCCAGCGTCTCCGCCACCACCGCGGCCACGAACTGCCCGCGGTAGGCTACCGCCCGGGACTGGAACAGCGCGAGCTCAGGGTTGCCGGTGCCGGGCAGCCGCGGCGCGTTGTCCGGCGTGAGCACCGCCAGTACGCCCGGCAGCGCCAGGGCGGCGGACGCGTCCACCGAGCGGATCGTCCCCCTGGCGATGACCGAGGGCACGGCCCACGCGTAGGCGGCCCCGGCCGCCGGATGCTCGAAGGCGTACCTGGCCCGGCCCGTGACCTTGTCCGGCCCGTCCACCCGCGCGGTCACGCGGTGCCTCCCGCCGGGATCCCGGCCAGCCGGCACAGCATCCGGACCGCGACGTTGCGCACCAGGGTGACCTTGAACGCGCTGTCCGGCAGCGGCGCCGCCGCGGCCAGCTCCGCGTCGGCCGCCCGGCCGAACCACTCGGCGGTGGCCGGCCGTCCCACCAGGAACTGCTCGGCGCGCCGGGCGCGCCACGGCACGGGCGCCACCGCGCCCAGGGCGAGCCGCACGCCCCGGACCATGCCGTCGGCGACGTCGAGCGCGGCCGCAACCGACGTCACGGCGAACGCGTACGACGCCCGGTCCCGCACCTTCCGGTATACCGAATGCGCGGCGTAACTCAGCACGGGCAGTTCCACGGCGGTGATCAGGTCCCCGCGCTCCAGCGTGGTCTCGCGGTCCGGCTCGTCGCCGGGCAGCCGGTAGAGCCCGGCCAGGGGTACCGTGCGCGGACCGGCGCTGCCCTCCACGTGCACCACCGCGTCCAGCGCCGCCAGCGCCACCGCCATGTCCGAGGGATGGGTGGCCACGCAGTGCGGCGATCCGCCCAGGATGGCCAGGTTGCGGTGCTCGCCGGCCCGCGCCGGGCAGCCCGAGCCCGGCACCCGCTTGTTGCAGGGCTTGGTCACGTCCTGGAAGTACAGGCAGCGGGTGCGCTGCAGCAGGTTGCCGCCCACGGTGGCCATGTTCCGTAGCTGCCCGGACGCCCCGGCCAGTACGGCCTGGGCCAGCACCGGGAACTCCGCGCGCACCCGCGGGTCGGCGGCCAGGTCGCTGTTGCGCACCCCCGCGCCGATCCGCAGCCCTCCCCCGGACGCCGGCTCGATCCGGTCCGGCAGCAGCCCGGCCACGTCAACCAGCAGGTCGGGCGCGGCCACTCCCAGCTTCATCAGGTCGACCAGGTTGGTCCCGCCGGCCAGGAAGGCCGCGCCGGGCTGCCCGGTCACCAGGGCGATCGCGGCCGCCGGGTCCTGCGCCGTCACGTAGCCGAACGGCTTCACCGGGCCTCCTCCTGGGATGCCGCCTCCCGGGACACGTCCAGGATCGCGGCGACGATGTTGACGTAGGCGCCGCAGCGGCACAGGTTCCCGCTCATCCGCTCGCGGACCTCGGCCGCGTCCAGCGTGACCGGCCCGTCCAGGCCGGCGCTGGCCGCGCTGGGCCAGCCGGCCGCGGCCTCGCCGAGCATGGCCGCCGCCGAGCAGATCTGGCCGGGAGTGCAGTATCCGCACTGCAGCGCGTCGCGCTCGACGAAGGCGGCCTGCAGCGGATGAAGCTCCTCCGGCCCGCCCAGGCCCTCGATGGTGGTGATCTCGGCGCCCTGCGCCATGACGGCCAGCAGCAGGCAGCTGTTGACCCGCCGGCCGCCCATCAGCACGGTGCAGGCGCCGCACTGGCCGTGGTCACAGCCCTTCTTGGTCCCGGTCAGCCCGAGATGCTCGCGCAGCGCGTCCAGCAGGGTCGTCCGGTGGTCCAGCCGGAGCCGGTGCGCGCCCCCGTTGACCCGCAGGGTCAGCACGCTGGAGGTCTGGTCCGTTGTCGTCACGCGGCCATCATGCCACATCGGCAAACTAGTATTGTGATCAGGTTTTTACTAGTAAAATCTATACCATGATGCCGAACGGAATGGGTGATCCGCCCGCCCGTCCGCCCCGGGCCCGGCTGGCCGACACCAGGTCGCCGGCTTCCCGCGGCGAGCTGGCTGAGCTGCTCCGGACCCGGCGCGATCGCCTGACCCCGGCCGACGTGGGCCTGCCCGCGGGCAGCCGCCGCCGCACGGCCGGGCTGCGGCGCGAAGAGGTGGCCCAGCTGGCGGGCGTGTCCGCCACCTACTACACGTTCCTCGAGCAGGGCCGCGACGTGCGGCCCTCCCGGCAGGTGGTGACCGCCCTGGCCGGCGCGCTGCGGCTGAGCACGGCCGAGCGCGCCCACCTGTTCCAGCTGGCCGGGGTCACTCCGGCGGCCGACGACCAGGGGCAGGCCGAGACGGTGGACCCGGTGGTCGGCGCGATAGTGGACCGGCTGGACCCGCTCCCGGCGTACCTGAAGGGCAGGCGGTGGGACGTGCTGGCGGCCAACCGGGCCGCCCGCGCGCTGTTCACCGACTGGTCCGCCCGCGCGCCCGGTGACCGCAACATGGTCTGGTGGATGTTCACCGACCCGGCCGCGCGGAAGGTCTACGTGGACTGGGAGAAAGAGGCGGCCTACATGCTCGGCCGGTTCCGCGCCGCTGCGGCCCGCAGGCTGGACGACCCGGACTTCACCGAGCTGATCGAGCGGTTGCACCAGGCCAGCCCGGAGGTCCGCCGCTGGTGGCCGCGCTACGACGTGCGGTCGGTCGGCGGCGGGACCAAGCACCTGCACCACCCGGCCCTGGGCGACGTGATCTTCCAGCACGCGGTGCTGCAGGTGGCCGACCGCCCCGAGCAGACGCTGGTCTATTTCACCACCACGGACGTCCCGGAGACCAAGCTGGCCGCGCTGGCCGCCGAGATCGGCGAGCCCGGGACCTGCGAACCCGGGACCGGCTAGCCCGCCAGCCGGTACTCCCAGCCCGGCCGCCACGCGAAGTCCTCCCCGACCAGGTCCTCGAGCGGCACCCCGCCGATCGCGTGATCCAGCGCCCAGCGGGTGGCCACGTGCCCGATGACCAGCACCCGCTGCCCGTCCCAGCGCGGCGGCAGGTCCGGCAGGAACCGGGCCGCCCGGGCTACCGCCTGCCGCCAGCTCTCCCCGCCCGGGTACGGCCGGTCGAGGTGGTCACGGCGGTGCGCGTGCAGCTCCGCCGCGGGCATGCCGTTGCGCTGCCCGTAGTCGCATTCCAGCTCTATGCCCACCGGCCTAACGGTAATGTCCTACCCCTGTGGTGTAATCGGCGGATGCTCGAGACCCCAGAGGAGATCGACCGCCTGCAGCAGCTGCTCGATCGCAGCGCGGCGGGCGCGGGCCCGCACCTGGCCAGCATCATCACCGCCGAGCGCCGCCTGTCGGCCGCGCAGCTGGCCGGGCGGCTGCCGGGGATGCGGCTGCTGGTGGTGGCCACGGTCACCGCCGACGGGCGGCCGCTGGCCGGGCCGGTCGACGGCTACTTCCTGCACGGGACGTTCTGGTTCAGCTCGGGCCGGAACTCGGTGCGCATGCGCCACCTGGCCGCCCGGCCCGCGGTCAGCGCCACCCACCTGCCCGGGGACGAGCTCGCCGTGACCGTGCACGGCCGGGCCGAGCTCTTCGACCTGCGCGACCCGGCCCGCGGCGAGCTGCGGCGGGCGATGCTCGACCACTACCTGCCCCGGCAGGGGCCGGAGTTCGAGACCTGGCTGAACGAGCTGGACGCGGTCGGCGCCCGCATCGTGCCCGAGAAGATGTTCACCTTCGCCGCGCCGGGCTAAGGGCCCAGGAAGCTCTCCACGCTCAGCTGCTCGGCCCGCAGGTCCGCGGATTCGGCCGGGTCCCGGAACCAGTCGATCACCACCGTGCGCCGGCGGCCCCTGGCGGCCAGGGACCAGATCCCGGCGGCGAGGCCGCCGATCAGGACGGCGGGGCGCAGCATGCCCCCGCCGGGCAGGATGCGGCGGTCATCCCGGGCCGCGACCAGCGGCGCGCGGCTGCGGTAGCCGAGCATGGTGGTGTCGAAGGCGGCGAGCAGCAGCGCGCCCGGCGCGGGCGGCGGTGCCGCGTCCAGGGTGCCGGGCAGGGCCAGCAGCTCGCCGGCCGCCTCGGTGTCCTCCAGGGCGGCGAGCGCCCGGCGGGCCGTGCCCAGCGGCAGGCCGGACCACCAGGCCAGGTCGGCCGCGGCGGCCGGCCCGTACCCGGCCAGGTAACGGCGGGCCAGTGTGGCCAGCGCCAGCTCGGCGTCGACGGCGGCCGGCGGCTCAGCTGCCCGGTAGCGCCCGTCGGGCAGGCCCGCCACCAGTCCCTGGGCCGCCGCCCACGGCATGAGGACGTTGACCGAGCGCTGGCCCAGGCCGGGATGACCGCGGGCGGCCAGCTCGGCGAGCAGCCCGGCCCGGTCGAGCGGGCGGTCGCGGAGCACCGCGACGAGGTCGTCGAGCATCGCCGCGGCGGCGTCGTGGTCACCCCGCTTCCGCATCTCGATGTCGAAGCGGGCCCGGTTGCGCCGGCCCACCGCCGCCTGCAGCCACGGCCAGTCGGACGGGTCGATCAGGTGCACCGTGCCCCGCACCGTCCACGTGCGGATCAGCCCGGACCCGTCCACGCCGGCCCGCCGCAGGCCGGGAACCCGGGAGCGGAGCGCCAGGCCGGCCGCGCGCACGTCCTGGGCCTGGACCCCGACGACGGCCCGCGCCGCGGCGGTCACGTCGGCCGCCGCCGCCGCCGGGGTCAGCCGCTGGGCGGCCAGCCGGAGCCGGCGCAGCCGCTCCTCCTCCACTAGGGACGGACGGCGCTGGCGGGCAGCGCGGTGCCGGTGAGGCGCTCGGCCTCGGCCCACAGCCGGGCGGCGACGGCGGCGTCCCGGGCCCGCCGCGGCGGCCGCACGGCGGTCGCGGGCCCGACCAGCCCGAACCACCGGCTCGGCCCGTAGTAGCCGCCGCTGGCCGCCGCGGCTTCCCGGCCGGTGCCGCTGTTGGCGCCCGTGACCACCACGAGCTTGCCTGCCTGATCGGGAACCGCGTACATGATCGCCTCTCCTCGGCTTAGCAGACCGGCGGTCTGTTACTTGCGCAACATATCAGACCATCGGTCTGTTCACAAGGGACCGCCGGTCTGTAAAATACCGGACGTGGTCACGTTCCAGCGGGCGCGCAGCGAAGAGCAGCGCGAGACGCGCCGTCAGGCGATCCTCGCCGCGGCGGCGGCCATGCTCGCCGAGATGCCGGTGGCGGAGGTGACCCTCAGCGAGCTCAGCCGGCGCGCCGGGCTGGCCAAGTCGAACGTGCTGCGCTACTTCGAGTCCCGCGAGGCGGTGCTGCTCGAGCTGCTCGATTCGGCCTGGCAGGACTGGCTCGGCCGGCTGGCGGAGGACCTGCCGGAGGCGGTCGACCCGGCCGCCCCCCTGGCCGGGCGCGCCGGCCAGCTCGCCGCCGCGCTGGCGGCCTCGCTCGCGGCCCGGCCGATGCTGTGCGACCTGATCAGCGCCCAGGCCGCGGTGCTGGAGCGCAACGTCTCGCCGCAGGTCGCCGCGCGGTACAAGCGGGCCAGCGTGGCCGGCATCGACGCGCTCGGCGGGCTCGTGCTCCGGGGCGTGCCCGAACTCGGCCAGCCGGACGCGGTCCGGCTGGCCGGCGCCACGGTCATGACGGCCAGCGCGCTGTGGCCGCACACCCATCCGTCCGCCGCCATGCTGGCGGCCTACGCGGCCGACCCGGAGCTGGCCGCCATGCGCCTGGACTTCACCGCCACCCTCCGCCAGGTGCTCGAGGTGCTGATCGCGGGGCTGCTGGCGCGATCTGGGCGCTAGCGGGCCCGGTGCAGGGAGCGCTCGCTGGCCGTGATCCAGGTGCTGGCCTGCTGGACGCGCTCGGTGAGCGTGTAGACGCCCAGGGCGGCCCGTTCGGGGTAGGGCAGCCAGTCGATGGCCAGGCGCCGGGCGATGTAGTCGACCGCGGAGCGGACCCGGGGGATCTCCGGGTCGTCGGTGTGCCCGTTGGGCACGAAGAACTGGCCGAGCCCGGGGCGGATCAGGTCGGCGAGCGGCACCTGATGCTGCAGGCCCAGGGACAGGACGACCGCGTATCCGTTCACCAGGCCGGCCGCGCTGGAGCCGTGCTTGCCCCAGTGGATGAAGACCTCGCCGAGGCCCCCGTCGTCCCGCTGGTTGGCGGTGAGGCAGAACCGCTCGGCGCCGATCGTGACGGTGGTGGTGTGCCCGCTGCGACGCCTGAACGTATGCCGGCGAACAACCACCGCCATGGCCCGACCTCCGAACTGGTGCGTGAAATAGCCGATTATGGAGCGACGACGCAAGGCCATGGTAGCCCCTGAGCCTGTCCGCGGGCCATGGTCACCTGCCGGGGGCGCACCGGGTGGGTAGGGTGGCGGGCGTGGGCCACGTCCTGACCACGGAGCGCCTGGTCCTGCGTCCGGTGACGGCGCAGGATCACGCCGCGCTGCTGGCCCACTGGACGCTGCCGGATGTCCGGCGGTTCCTGTTCGACGGCGCGGTCCTGTCGGCGGCCGAGGTCACCGAGACCATCGAGGAGAGCTCCCGGGATTTCGCCGCGGGCGGCTACGGCGTCTGGCTCATCGGGGAGGAAGACGGGGCCGGGCTGGTCGGCACGGCCGGGCTGCGGCCGCTCGAGGAACTCGGCCTGGAGATCTTCTACAGCCTGGCTCCCGGCTCGTGGGGCCGCGGGTACGCCACCGAGGCCGCCCGGGCCGTGGTGGAGTACGCCCTCGGCCCGCTCGGCCTGCCCGAGGTGCTGGCCGAAGTCGACGAGGGGAACGCCGCCTCGGTGGCGGTGGTCAAGCGCCTCGGCATGACCCCGTTCGCCGTGACGCCCGGCCTGCTCGGCCCGATGACCCGCTACCGCAGGACCGCCGGAACCTTCTGATGCCGTGAACGGAGATCAGCGATGCCTCACCCGCCCGGCGGGCAGCCCGAGTACCGGCGCTCCCCTCTCAGGCCCCGCCCCTGACGTTAAGCAAGCCCTGTGGGGCCTTCTCCGGGGGGTTGCTGCTTGGCCGGGCTCCTTGTTGGCCCGTACCCATACAAAAACGGCAAACAGCAGAACGACCGCTGCGACGATATATGCGAACCAGATACCCGTCACGACCGCGACCACCACGAGAACTATGGCGAGGATAAATTCGCCAATCGCGACACGCTTTGACCTTTCTGGCGTTCTTTCGAGGGGCATGCGAGATCCTCACCGTATTAACTGACGGTTCCATCTGGATAACTCGATGCAACCGCAGGCCATCATCTCGGGTGCCGCGGGCCGGGCCGCGCCCACCGCAGGCCCTCGTGCGCCCACATCACCGCCGCCAGCCGGGGTCCGGACAGCAGATAGCTGCGGACCGCCGTGGCGCGCCGGGCGGCCGGGATCTCCCACAGTACGCTCTCCGCCTCCGCCAGCCACCGGCGCCCAGCGGGCCCGGGCATCATCCGCGACACCATGACCAGCCCGTGCCACCGGTGCGCCATCCTGCCGTCAGGCCGGTCACCAGCACCCCAGCCACGGCCGCTGAGGCCGCTCATCCCGCTCATCCCGCTCATCCCGCGGCGAGTGCGCAGGCCGCCGCCGGAATTCATGGAGATAGCGCAGAAGGCAATGATGAGGCAGAGGCCAAGCACCCAGGGCGCCCATTGCCAGCCGCTCAAACGCGTTCCGTCCAGCGCCGAGGAGGCCACGGTCGCGCCCGCGGTGATGAACATAGCGACGCGCGCTCGCTTCTTGCGCGCATCGTAACGCGGGTCAATGGCGGGCATCATGCGGCGCCATCTCCCTGGGCGAGACGGCGCAGCGCCGCGCCCTTCGGCCGCCGCGCCCCGGCGAGGGCGGCGCTGGCCTGGACCGCGCCGCCGGCTGTCAGGCGGTAGTACCGCCGGGCCGGGCGTTTTTCCGCTCGCGGGTTGACGTCCTCCCAGCGGCTGGTCACCCAGCCCTCGTGTTCCAGCCGCAAGAGAATGGGATAAGCCGTCCCGGGCTGCAGTCCGGTTTCCTCGGACAACTCCAGCCCGTACATCTCCTTGGCCGGATCGCGGAGCAGCGCCTGCAAGACCAGCTGCACCTGGACGGTCAATCGCAACCCCACACCAGAACTCTAAATATGGCCATACTTACCTGTCAAGTTCTCTATATAGGTGCGAGTGGGCCCGGGTGGCAGGGCGCGCTGTCCGCCGCCGGGCAGGTCGGCATGGCCGCCCCCGGGCAGATTTCAACTGACCAAGGTGCTGCCGTCACGCTATTTACTCCCACTTCTTCGTTCGAAAATTTCAATCTACTGGATTATTTGGTTGTGATCTTGAAGCATTTTCGTTATCATGTTCTATAGATCGATAGAAGTCGGCCCCAAGATCAGTATTCCGAACGGATGGCGTGCATGCCCCCAGAGTCGGTTCCTGCGGATCCCGGGCGGGACGAATTCCCGTCCGGGACTTCACCTGCGCCGGACGCCTGGGATCCGGTGATCACGCGCCCGGATCCGGTGAGCGAGCCGGAGTGGCAGGCCTGGCTGGAGGCGTCGGCTGGGGAGGAGGAGCCATGGTGGCTGCTGGAGACCGATCCGGACCCGCAGGAGGACCCGCCGCCGCCGGACTCGGAGATAGACAGGCTGGTCGCCGAGTGCGAGCAGATCAGTGAGGACCGGGCCCGGGCTGAGGCGGCCGCCGCCCGGCTCGGGACGGCTGCCGGGCTGGGCGCGCTGCCCCCGTCCACCTGCCGCCGCGGCCCGGGCCAGCCGGGGTCGGCGGAGGCGTTCCCTGGCGAGCATCCCAGCCGGGCCGCCCAGTTCGCCGCCGGGCTGCTGGGCGATGTGATGCCGGGGTGCCCCGAGCTCGCCCGGTTCGCCGATGAGGCGTCCGGCCCGGATGACCGGTTCGACGGCGCTACCGATGAGGAGCTACTCGGACTGCTGTGCGGCTGGGACCGGGTCGAGGCGCACGCCGCGGCCCGCAAGTGCGCCGCGGCCGCCGAGCTGATCCGCCGCCGGCCCGGGCCCGGGTGCGCGCCGGAGGGGCCGGCCCGGATGCCGCGGGTGTGGGATGAGTTCACCGCCGCGGAGCTGTCCGCGGTGCTAGGCGGATCGCGGCACGAGGCCGACGCGCTGCTGGACCTGGCGCACAACCTGGAAGTCAGGCTCCCCGCGACCAGGGCCGCGTTCCGCGACGGCATCATCACCGCGGACAAGGCCGGGATCATCTCCCGCGCCACCGCCGTGCTGACCGCCGAGGAGGCCCGCGCCGCCGAGGCCAAGGTGCTGGATCGCGCGGGATGGCTGACCCCCGGCGGGCTATGGTCCGCGATCGGGCGGGCGGTCATCGCGGTCGCCCCGGCCAAGGCGAAGAAGCGACGGGAGAAGGCCGCCCGGGAGGCCCGGGTGGAACGCTGGGCCGAGGTGTCGGGGAACGCCGGGCTGGCCGGCCGGGAGCTGCCCCCGGCCCAGGTGCTGGCGGCGGACCAGAAGATCAGCTTCTGGGCCCGGCAGCTGAAAAAGGCCGGGCTTGAGGGGTCAATGGACGAGCTGCGGGCCAAGGCGCTGATGGACCTGCTGCTGGGCACCGATTCCCGGCCCCGCCCCGCCGGCCTGGGCATGCCGCCGGCCGGTGGCGGCCTCCCGGCCGGGTTCGCCGGGAGCGTCAACCTGACCATCCCGCTGGCCACCCTGCTGGACCTGGCCGACCGGCCCGGCGAGATTCCCGGCATCGGCCCCATCGACCCGTGGCTGGCCCGCGACCTGGCGGACGCCGCGGCCGGCAACCCACGGTCCACCTGGTGTGTCACGGTGACTGATGAGCAAGGGCACGCGATCGGCCATGGCTGCGCCCGCCCCGGGCCCCGCAAGGACCGGGACAGGCGCCACGAACCCAGGCCACGGGACGGGCCGGGGTTCGCCTTCACCGCCACCGGCGCGCACGAGCCACCGGGCGGGTACGGGACCTGGCGGCTGGCCACCGGAGGAGAACGGGACCTAGTCGTCGCGCTCGATCCCATCGCCACCGACCCGTGCGACCACCGGTACCAGGCCAGAGACCACCACCCCGGGGTCAAGCTCCGGCACCTGACCCAGATCCGGCACGCCACGTGCACCGGGCCGGGCTGCCGCAGGCCCTCCGCCCGGGCCGATTTCGAGCACAACGTCCCCTACCAGGCAGGCGGCCGCACCTGCACCTGCAACGGCAACCCCAAGTGCCGCTT
>Ga0335081_10018292_pt1 | contig 11328 bp, 7 predicted proteins | sample Lox_Sample_35_FD_206713 | JGI IMG/M metagenome (GOLD analysis project Ga0335081, IMG submission 206713) | Soil microbial communities from Loxahatchee National Wildlife Refuge, Florida, United States - Lox_Sample_3.5 | ecosystem: Environmental > Terrestrial > Soil > Wetlands | place: USA: Florida... | reverse complement strand
ACGATTGCGGGCGGACAGCATACGATTACAGCAGTTGCTACCGATCTGTTGGGGAACTCGGCCACGAGCAGCAGCGTAACTGTCTCCGTTCTCAACGATATGATTCCGCCGGTGGTTACCATCACCACGCCCGCGGCAGGAGCTTCGGTGAGCGGAAACGTCACCGTGACGGCCAACGCGACCGACAACGTGGGGGTAACCAGCGTTCAATTCAAGTTAGACGGGGTGAACCTGGGCAGCGCTCTCACAGGAGCGGGTCCGACTTACAGCACCGCCTGGAACACCGCCGGTGCGAGCAATGGACCGCACACGTTGCAGGCCATCGCCAGCGACGCGGCGGGCAATACGGCCACGAGCAGCGTGGCGGTTACGCTCGATACGATTCCGCCGGTGGTCACCATCACCGCGCCCGCGGCAGGAGCTCCGGTGAGCGGAAACGTCACCGTGACGGCCAACGCGACCGACAACGTGGGGGTGACCAGCGTTCAATTCAAGTTAGATGGGGTGAACCTGGGCAGCGCTCTCACTGGGGCCGGTCCGACCTACAGCACCGTCTGGAACAGCACCGGTGCGAGCAATGGGGCGCATACGTTGCAGGCCATCGCCAGCGACGCGGCAGGGAACACGGCCACGGGCAGCGTGGCGGTAACCATAACCAACCCGCTGCTCGAACTCCATTCCGATTCTACCGAGGTCGCGGGCGTTTCTAACGGGTCGGTAGTCACTCCCGGCATCGGTCCGGCCGGCTTTACCGGAACGGTGGTGGTTCAGGGAGGCGGCTCGGTCAACTTCACGCCGGCGGCCGTGGGCAACGGCGTCTACTTCCTGAACTGCTGCTCCAATACCAACATGGCTTATTACAAGTTTGCCGGTGCGACGGTAGGCAATATCTTCAACATGAGCCAGGGACAGGTTTCGTTCTATCTCAAGTCCCGCTACAGTTTTGCGCAGCGAACGGCAAGCGCCGCCGGCCAACGGTATGCCTTCGACGTGCGCGACGGCAATGGCGCGCATTTGTTCACGTTTATGACGCAGGTTACCTCGGGGATGCTGTTATTCAGCTACGCCGCGGCCGGTGGGACGGGTTATTACTACGTTCCCCAAGGAACCGAGAATACGCTCTTCGGCAGCGGCGTAGTTCTCCCGGTGACGATGACGTGGGATGGGACCAGCGTGAAGCTCTATTTGAACAACACGCTGGCGAAGTCCTCAACTTACACGCCGGCGGCTGCTAACTGGACGGCAGCCTCGGTGTTCGATTACGGTGCTTATGAGTACCTCACTTACGGCGGGTATGACGGCGAAGACGATGTTATCGACGAGTTCACCGTATCCGGACCGACTGTTGCCGCCAGCGTACCGGTATCGATCACTGCGCCTGCCAACGGAACCACGGTATCCGGAACCGTAACGGTCTCGGCCCAGGTTTCCGCCGCGGTCGGGGCCACCGGGCTCCGTTTCACACTCGATGGCCAGAACCTGGGTAACCTTATCTCCGGCGCGCAGAGTTCGTACTCTCTTTCCTGGGATACTACGACGGCGTCCAACGGCTCACATGTCTTAGCCGCGGTTGCGCAGAACGCGGCCGGCAGCACAACAGTAAGCAATAACGTCTCGGTCACAGTCGGCAATTTCACAATTTCCGGCGTTAGCGCCAGTAACATCACGTCTTCGGCGGCAACCATCAACTGGAGTACCGGTGCTTCCAGTGATTCACAGGTTGTCTATGGAACCACCACGACGTACGGTTCGGCAAGCCCCGTCTACTCGGCGCCGACGCAATCGCATTCCGTGACTTTGACTGGTCTGGCTGCCGCCACCACCTACCACGCTCAGGCACTTTCGCGAGACGCTCTAGGGAACCTGTACAGCTCGCCGGACTTCACATTTACAACGGCGGCCCAGTCCTCGACACCGCTTCCCCGGCTCCAACTCCATTCCGATTCTACCGAGGTTTCGGGCGTGTCTAACGGTTCGGTAGTCACACCTAGCATCGGCCCGGCCGGCTTTACCGGAGCTGTGGTGGTGCAGGGAAGTGGCTCGGTCAATTTCACTCCGGCCGTTGTAGGCAACGGTGCCTACTTCCTGAACTGCTGCTCCAACACCAACATGGCGTACTACAAGTTTGCCGGCGCGACGGTGGGCAATGTCTTCAATATGAGCCAGGGGCAGGTTTCGTTCTATCTCAAGTCCCGTTACAGTTTTGCGCAGCGCAAGGCCAGCGCCGCCGGGCAGCGTTACGCTTTCGATGTGCGCGACGGCAATGGCACCCATTTGTTCACGTTCATGACGCAGGTTACCTCGGGGATGCTGTCATTCAATTACGCCGCGGCCGGCGCCGCAAGCTATTACTACGTTCCGCAAGGAACCGAGGATGCGCTATTTGGCAGCGGCGTCGTTCTCCAGGTGACGATGACGTGGGATGGGACCAGCGTCAAGCTCTATCTCAACAACACAGTGGTGAAGACTACGTCTTACACGCCCGTAACGGCTAACTGGACAGCGGCCTCGATCTTCGATTTCGGCGCCTATGAATACCTGACGTTCGGCGGTTATGACAACGAGGACGACATCCTCGATGAATTCGTCGTCATGTAGCCGCCGGATTTAGCTGCCAGTCATCATCGTCCCGCTGGTGTGCGTACAATAGAGCCGTATGTTTACTCGGCGTGAACTCCTCAAGTCCCTGCCGGCTCTGGCGGCCCTATCCGCGACCCGGCTTCGGGCGCGGCAACTCGAAACCATCGGAGTACAGCTTTATACCGTTCGCAGCGTGTTGCCCCAGAGGCCGGCGGAGACCTTGCGGGCCATCGAGGCCATCGGTTATCGCGAGATCGAGGCCACCTACGCAGGTCTCGACCGGCTCTGGCCGGCCATCCAGGGCACTCGCCTCAAGCCGGTGAGCGTCCACCTGGACAATACCCTCATGAGTACCGGTAAGGAAGAGGAGCTGGCGCGAGCCATCGACCAGGCCAAAGAGTGGGGGTTCGCCTACGCCGTGTTTCCTTATCTGCCGCCCGCGGAACGCGGCGGTCTGGAGAAGTTCCGCGTGCTCAGCGACAGGCTGAATCGGGCCGGCGAGAAGTGCCGTGCCGCGGGCCTTGGTTTCTGCTACCACAACCATGCTTTCGAATTCGAACCCATGGAGGGCACCATGGGTTTCCAGGTGATGATGGACCGTCTGGACAAGAACCTGTGCGGATTCGAACTGGACTGTTTTTGGGTGAGCGTGGCCGGTCACGACCCCGTGGAACTGTTGCATACGCTTTCCGGCCGCGTGCCGCTGCTCCACCTCAAGGATAAAGCGCGCGGCACGCCGGTGATGTTTAAGGAATCGGTGGAGCGAAGCGCCTTTAAGGAAGTCGGCCATGGAGTGATCGATTGGCCCGAAGTTCTCCGCGCCGCACAATCCGCCGGCGCCGTGCATTATTTTGTGGAGCAGGACCAGACTCCGGGCGATCCCGTAGACAGTTTGCGCCAGAGTTTTGAATACCTCTCGAAGCTCGAGTACTGAACAGCACCACCGGAGTGTGACAAAGCTCACGAAGCCGCTTGAGTGCATCGCTGTCAACAAAAATAACTTCCTTTGATTCAAATAATTGCGGGAATTTCTTGTCACTCTACGTGGGAGTGTGCTAATAATATTCCACAGGAACCCTGAAGGCATCGATCCCGGGGTTTCGGCCAATTATTCAAAAACACAGATTGTGGAGGTTGTATCCATGAAGATTCGTCCGCTCTATGACCGAATCGTGGTCAAACGGATTGAGCAGAAAGAGCAGATGCAGGGCGGCCTGTACATTCCCGATTCCGCCAAGGAAAAACCGCAGGAAGGCGAAGTGGTTTCGGTGGGCAAAGGCAAGCGGCTGGAAGACGGCAGCGTGGTTCCGCTGGACGTGCAGGTGGGCGACCGCATCCTGTTTGGCAAATATTCCGGCAGCGACATCAAGCTGGATAACGATGAGTACCTGATCATGCGCGAGGACGAAGTCCTCGGAATTCTCGATGCAGAGCCCAAAGTGGCCAAGAAGGCGTCGTAAGGAGGAGCGATAAAAGCAATGGCGAAACAGATTGTATATTCCGAAAATTCGCGTCAGGCGATTCTGCGCGGCGTCAACCAACTGGCCGACGCGGTGAAAGTCACGCTCGGCCCCAAGGGCCGCAACGTGGTGCTGGAGAAGAAATTCGGCGGCCCCAACATCACCAAGGACGGTGTGACGGTAGCCAAAGAGATCGAGCTGAAAGATCCGCTCGAGAACATGGGCGCGCAGATGGTTCGCGAAGTGGCGTCCAAAACCAGCGACGTGGCGGGCGACGGCACCACCACCGCTACCATTCTGGCGCAAGCGATTTTCCGCGAAGGCGTGAAGTCGGTTGCGGCCGGCGCCAACCCGATGGCCCTCAAGCGCGGCATTGAAAAGGCCGTGGAAGTGGCCACGGAAGAAGTGAAGAAGCTCTCCAAGCCGGTCACCGGCGAGATGATCGCGCAGGTGGGCACCATTTCCGCCAACAGCGATTCCACCATCGGCAACATCATCGCCGATGCCATGAAGAAGGTGGGCAAGGACGGCGTCATCACGGTGGAAGAGTCCAAAACGATGTCCACCGAACTCAACACCGTGGACGGCATGCAGTTCGACCGCGGTTATCTCTCTCCCTATTTCGTCACCGATGCCGAGCGCATGGAAGCGGTGTTGGAAGATCCTTACATCCTGATCCACGAAAAGAAAATCAGCAACATGAAGGACCTGCTGCCGCTGCTCGAGCAGATCGCCCGTTCCGGCAAGCCGCTCCTCATCATCGCCGAGGAAGTGGAAGGCGAAGCGCTGGCCACCCTGGTGGTCAACAAGCTGCGCGGCACGCTAAACGCCTGCGCGGTGAAGGCGCCGGGCTTCGGCGATCGCCGCAAGGCCATGCTGGAAGACATCGCCGTCCTCACGGGCGGCAAAGCCATCATGGAAGAGACCGGCATTAAGCTGGAGGGCGTCCGCCTGGAGGATCTGGGCCGTGCCAAGCGCGTGACGGTGGATAAGGACAACACCACCATCGTGGACGGCGCCGGCAGCCAGAAGGCGATCGAAGGCCGCATCAAGCAGCTCCGTGCCCAGATCGACGAGACCACTTCCGATTACGACCGCGAGAAACTGCAGGAGCGGCTGGCGAAGCTGGCCGGCGGCGTGGCGGTGATCAAGGTCGGGGCAGCCACCGAGACCGAAATGAAGGAAAAGAAGGCTCGCGTGGAAGATGCTCTGCATGCCACCCGCGCCGCCGTGGAGGAAGGCATCGTTCCCGGAGGCGGCGTGGCCCTGCTGCGCGCATCCATGGCCCTGGCCGACCTGAAGGTGGGCGGCGACGAGCAGATCGGCGTGGACGTCGTGCGCCGCGCCTGCGAAGAGCCCCTGCGCCAAATCGTGGCCAACTCCGGCACCGAAGGCGCCATCGTGGTGGGCAAGGTGCGGGACAACAGCAACCCGAACTTCGGGTTCAACGCCGCCACCGACACCTACGAAGACCTGGTTTCGGCCGGCGTCATCGACCCGACCAAGGTGACCCGCACGGCGCTGCAAAACGCTTCCTCCATTGCATCGCTGATGCTGACCACGGAAGCCATGATAGCGGAGATTCCGGAAAAGAAACCGGCAGCCGGTCCCGGCGGCCCGCACGGCCCCGAGATGGACTACTAAACCAACCTCGACCAATTACGCTCAGCCGCGCTTCGGAAAAAATCCGGGGCGCGGCTTTTTTGCGAGCACTTATAATTGGGTTGAAGCTGAGTAATCCGAGCGTACAGTACGCTTTTCTGAGCCGCGACCATAGGGAGCGGTCGGGCCGGACCGAAGCCGTCGGTTGACCTATTTGATTACATTTGCCTGCTATGGCTGCCATGGCTGCCACTTGCACGGAGATCCAGCAGGTTCCGTGCATCGGCACTACAACTTGCCTGGAGACCGTCTGCTGGGAGCCGATCCGACCCTCCAACGGGCGGAATGGCAAAACATGGACCAGCCACCATATCGGCTGAATCGGAGCCGCCGGGACGTGGTCTTGGACGCCTTGCAAGAGCGGTGCCTCCAGCAACAGTGGAAGCTGCTGGCGGCGCATGTCCGCACCAATCACGTCCACCTGGTAGTGGAAGCGGAGGTTGGACCGGAAAGGATCATGAACGATGTGAAATCCTATGCCAGCCGGTGTCTCAACCACAAGGGGATGGACGAGCCCGCTCGCAAACGATGGGCACGGCACGGCAGCACGCGTTGGCTGTGGAAACCGGAGCATGTCTCAGCGGCCATTCGCTACGTAGTGGATGAGCAGGGAGAGCCTATGGCTGTATTCGAGGCGACTAAACCTTGAACAGGACCGCTCCTTTCAGTCGCGGCTCCGAAGGTTGCGTTACAACTGTCTATTTTCATGTCGCGCACACCAATGCGGAGGGAAGGAAGGCTCTATGAGGAAGAAAGCTAATCCGAACAAGCCGAACCCGGACCGCGATACGAGGTCACCGCGGCACTCCACGCCCTAGCACCCATCTTTCGCCGGCGGCGGCGCTCATCGAAACGGCGCTGAAAATCGCTACTTCTCCATCGCCTCTTTCGCCACCTTGGCCGTATTCGCGTGGATAGTAATGGTGTCTTCCACGCTCTCCGCATAGCCGCCCGCCAGCACAATCGCCACCGGAATCCCCTTGGCCCGTGCGGTCCGGATGATTAGCCGGTCGCGTTCCTCCAGGCCTTCGAACGTCAGCGAGAGGCCGCCCAACTGGTCCGCGTAATAAGGATCGGCGCCGGCCACGTACAGAATCAGGTCGGGATGAAACATGGTCAGGGCGGCGCGGTATCCGTTGCCCAACCGGTTCAGATACTCGGCGTCTCCCGTGCCGTCGGCCAGGTGAATATCCAGGCTGGAGGGTGGTTTGTCGGTGGGATAGTTGTTGAACTGGTGAATGGAAAGCGTGAAGACGGAGGCGTCACCGCCGAAAATGGCCGCCGTGCCGTTGCCGTGGTGGACGTCAACATCCACCACCATGGCCCGCCGAATGGCGCCGTCCCGCTGCAACGCGCGAATCGCCACCGCCATGTCGTTGATCGCGCAAAAGCCCTCGCCGTGCGCCGGATAGGCGTGGTGGAAGCCGCCGCCCACGTTGTACCCGATGCCGGTTTCGAGCGCCAGGCGCGCCGCCAGCAGGGTGCCGCCCGCCGCCAGCCAAAACGCTTCCACCATCTGGCGTGAATAGGGAATCTCCAGCTTCAGGATCTCCTGGTAGCTCAGTGTACCGGTTTCGAGCTTGCGCACCCAGCCGGCATCGTGCGCCAGTGCGATATCGGCATCGGCGGCCGGCTCCGGCTCGATGAAATCTTCCTTCTGCGCGAACCGTGTCCACAGCATGCGGTCGTGCAGCCACTTGTATTTCTTGGACGGGAAAACGTGATCGCCCAGGTTGAGGTCGTAACGTGGATGATAGACCAGGCGGAAAGGGAGCATCGGCCGCGTCCTACACCGCTTCCGATTGCAGCGCCGTCACCACGGCGACATTGAAAACGTCTTCCGCCGAACAGCCTCGGGAAAGATCGTTGGCCGGCTTTGCCAACCCCTGCATGAACGGCCCGATGGCCATAGCCCCTCCCAGCCGCTCCACCAGTTTGTAACCGATGTTGGCCGCGGCCAGGTTGGGGAACACCAGCGTGTTGGCGCGGCCTGCCACCGGCGACCCCGGCGCTTTGGAGCGGGCCACGATTTCGGAAACGGCCGCGTCCGCCTGCAATTCGCCGTCGACGTTCAGCTCCGGCGCGCGCGCTTTCACGATTTCGAGCGCTTCCACCACCTTATCCACCTCTCTGTGCTTGCCGCTGCCCTTGGTGGAAAAACTGAGCAGGGCTACCGCCGGTTCCGTGTTCAGCAGCACGCGCGTGCTGTCCGCGCTGGCGATGGCGATATCCGCCAGTTCCACCGCCGTTGGGTCGATCACCACCGCGCAATCGGCGAAGGCCATCAGCCCTTTGTGCCCCAGCGAGCGGTCCTGCAGCGCCATGATGAACACGCTCGAAACCAGCCGCGCGCGCGGATCGGGCCCCACCGCATGCAGTGCCGCCCGCACCGTATCGGCCGTGCTGTTGGCCGCCCCGCCCACGCTGCCATCGGCAGCGCCCGCCGCCACCATCAGGGAAGCGAAATAGAGCGGCTTGCGCGCGATCGCAGTGGCTTCCACCTGGGTGATTCCCTTGGCGCGCCGGCGCTCGTAATAGACGGCGGCATACTTCGCCAGCAGCGGCGAGGTGGCGGGATCAATGAACTCCACGCCTTCCGGCGCCTTGGCCGGCCTAGGCCCCACCAGCACCGGCTTCGCGATGCCCTCACGTGCCAGTCGCGCCGCCGCCTCCAGAATGCGCGGATCGTTCCCCTCTGGAAATGCAATCGTCTTTTTCAGCCTGCGGGCCCTTTCGATGAGCCCGGCCATGAACTCTCGTGCCGATTCGGGAATGGCCGCCATGAATTCATGAGGATAACACCTGTCTTTGGCAGGACATGCTTTAGCTTGCCCGGCGGGCCGTCCCAAAATCGGACAAGACACAATGTCCGCCCGCTGAAAATACGCGTCTTACCGCTGGCTCCGCGATTGCAATCATACCCACATGCCCTTGCAGCAACTGCGTCATGCTTGCCGCTCTTTGCTCCGAGTTCCTGGTCTGACCGCCGTCTCCATCCTCACCGTCGCTCTGGGCGTCGGCGCCGGTACTTCCCTGTTCAGCGTGGTCAAAGCCGTGCTACTCAACCCGCTGCCTTATCCCGATGCCGAAAGGCTCGTCTGGCTGTCCGAAGTGAACGATTCCGGCCGCCCCATGAATGTCTCCCTGGACAACTTCCGCGATTGGAGCCGCCAGAATCACAGCTTCGCCGCCATGGGCGCGTTCGCGGCTGAGCCGGTCAATGCCAGCGCGGATATTCCGCAACGCGTCGTCGCGGCTGCTGTAACGCCTGGGTTTTTCGAGGCCATGGGTGCGCAACCCGTTCTCGGCCGCGGCTTCCTTCCGGCCGAGCACGTTGCCGGTGCACCCCTGGCCGCCATCGTCGGTTACGCCTTTTGGCAGCGCGCCTATGGCGGCGATCGCGGTATCGTGGGCCGCACCATCCGTATGAGCGGTTACGCCGCTACCGTCATCGGCATCATGCCGGCCGGGTTCAGCTACCCCGAGAAGGCCGAGCTTTGGGTTTCCGCCCTCGCGATGGGCGATAACGGCACCCGCACCGCGCATAATTTCAGAGTAGTCGGCCGGCTGAAACCCGGCGTCGCACTCGCGCAGGCGCAGACCGATTTAAGCGAGATCGCGCAGCGCCTCAAGCGCCAGTATCCCAACCCTTGGATGGGCAAAGACGCCCTGCTTACGCCCCTGCGCACGCACGTGGCGGGCAAGGCAGGTCCCGCGCTGCTCATCCTGTTTGGCGCTGTTGGCCTGCTGTTGTTGATCGTGTGCGTCAATGTGGCCAACCTGCTGCTGGTTCGAGTCAGCGCCCGTTCTCGCGAGCTCGCCGTGCGGCTGGCGCTGGGCGCCGGACGCGCCCACCTAGTGCGCCAGATGCTGACCGAAAGCCTGTTGCTGGCCCTGGCGGGCGGCTTGCTGGGCTTTCTGATGGCCTTCTGGTCGATGGACCTGTTGAAGCTTCTGTTGCCCACAGATACGCCGCGTGCGGACGGCATCGGTATCGATGGGTTGGTGCTCGCATTCGCGCTGGCCGTCTCCGCCGCCGCCGGGCTCCTCTTCGGCCTGCTCCCCGCCTGGCGCGCCACTCGCCTGAATGTTCACGACGCGGTGAAAACGGCATCGCGCGGCATGACCGCCGGCCGCGGCGCGCGCCTGCTGCAATCCGCGCTGGTGATTTCCGAGGTCAGCCTTTCGCTCGCGCTGCTGGCCGGCGCCGGCCTGCTGGTTCATAGCTTCGCCCGGCTGCGCGCCGTGGAGCCGGGATTCCAAAGCGATCATGTGCTGGTTTCCGACCTGTTCTTTGCCTATCCGGAGAACGACGCCGACCGGCGCCGCCTGATCGCCAATTACAGCGACTTGCTGGCCCGCGTGCGCGCCCTGCCCGGCGTCGAGGTCGCGGGCACCACCGGCGATTTGCCGCTGACCGGCGCCGCCGATGGCATGTTCCGCATGGAGCGCGACAGCCCCGCGGTGAAGCTCGACGCCGACTACGTCGTGATCAGCCCCGGTTACCTGGAAACGCTCCGCATCCCGCTCGTCAGCGGCCGGGCTTTCCAGGAAAGCGACACTGCATCGAGCCCCGCGGTGGCCATTGTCAGCTCCGAGATGGCGCGCAGGTTCTGGCCCGGCCGCAGCCCGCTCGGCGAGCGCATCTGGTTCAACAGCTTCGACCAGCGCGAGCATTGGCTCACCATCGTGGGGGTGGCGGCGGACGTGCGCGAGGACGGCCTCACGCAGCCGCTCTTCCCGCTGGCTTACGTCTGTTACACGCAGGCCACCAGACTGGCTACCTCCAGCCTGGTGATCCGCACGCGGCTCGATCCGTCAAGCCTCGCCCGTCCGGTGCGCGCTGCCCTGCACGCTGTCGATCCCGAAGCCACCGCGAGCTTCACCACCATGGAGCGGACGTTGGCGCAATCGCTCGCCCAGCAGCGTTTTCAGATGCAGGTGCTGGGCGGCTTCGCCGCGTTGGCGCTGCTTCTGGCGGCGGTGGGGCTATATGGCGTTCTATCGTATATGGTGACCGGCAGCCGCGCAGAAATCGGCGTCCGCATGGCGCTGGGCGCTCCGCCCTCGGCTGTCTTCCGCATGGTGTTGTGGCGCGCGCTGGCGCTGGCGTCGGTCGGAACCGCCCTCGGCCTGGCGGGTTTTGCGCTCCTGCGCAAGACGCTCGCCGCCCTGCTGTACGGCATCGGTCCCGGAGATCCCGCCACCCTGGGCGCCGCCACCGCCATACTGCTGATCGTCGCACTGGCCGCGGCCGGTTTTCCGGCGAGACGGGCCATGAGTGTGGATCCGGCATCGGCGCTGCGGGAAGAGTGAAGACGGGGGCCGGGGGTCAGGGGCCAGGGGCCGGGGCAGGGGCGCTCGCTTCGCTCGCGGCGTTCTTTAAAAGAAATCCGGCCCAAAGGGCCGCACTTCCCCCGGCCCCTGACCCCAGCCCCCGTTTTTCAAGTGTTTCGTGTTCTCATGGTAGGAGACACGGGAGTCATCGCAATCACAGGGAACTTCGAAGTAACGGTGGAGAAACTCGTCTACGGCGGCGACGGATTGGCGCGGCTGGACGGGCGCGTGGTGTTCGCGCCATTTTGCCTGCCGGGCGAACGCATCCGGGCGGCGGCCGAGCGGGAGA
>Ga0335081_10018291_pt1 | contig 11328 bp, 16 predicted proteins | sample Lox_Sample_35_FD_206713 | JGI IMG/M metagenome (GOLD analysis project Ga0335081, IMG submission 206713) | Soil microbial communities from Loxahatchee National Wildlife Refuge, Florida, United States - Lox_Sample_3.5 | ecosystem: Environmental > Terrestrial > Soil > Wetlands | place: USA... | reverse complement strand
CTGATCATGGATATGTCTCCGTCAATATATCTGCGAACTTGGCGTTGAAGAGCCCTTGCATCCTCCAATTCCTAAATGTCAACGGCTGGAAACTCGAAGAAAAACAAGGAAATGTCGAGAAGAAGGCGCGATGTTAAGGGGGGGGTATAGTACAAAATGCCCCTTGAGCACGATGTTAACATGCCGCTCCGCTTTCTCGAAATCCTCACGTGCAATTTCCATCCTAGCAAGCCATAAATGCGCCTGTGCCGCAATCCCCACTAACTCCCCCGTCCCCGGCATCGTCCCCTCCACAATAATCTGTTGTTGCAATGCTTCTGCTCCAGCCAAGTCGCCCTGTTCTTCCAACAAGTCTGCAAGTGTGACGAGGATGGACGGGTCTGTGGACCCCTCCAACACAGCGCGTTTGTACGCTTTTACGGCGTCGGTTGTACGAGCGAGTTTGGCGTAGCAGTTGCCAATGCCTTGCCACATGCGCCAGTCACTGGATTTGTGGACGAGGGCGTGGGAGTAGTAGTACAGGGCGTAATAGTGCATTTCAAGCATTTCGTAGACTTGGCCGAGGCCGTACCATGCGCGGTAATCTCCGCGATTCAAGTCTCCCAAGTCAGTCAGAAGGCACAGCTTTATATCTCCAAGACGAACGGGGAATGGAAGGGGGAGATATGGGAGAGGGGTGGGGGAAACAGACCAACGGCCCGACGATATGCTTCCACAGCAGCATGAGTATTCTTCAATTCGAGATATTCATGACCCAAGAGTGTCCACGCCGCAAGATAATTCCGATTCAATTTCAGCGCTTTGCGGAAGTATGTCACAGCCTTTTCATGCTCTGATTTCAAACTATAGTAATTGCCGACGATACACGCGGTTTCAACACGTAGTGCGTCTGTGCGTGTAGCTAGTTGAGCCAAGTAGGCTAACTTGGAGGATTTTTCCATGACATATAGAATATTTGAGTAGACGTCTAGGTCATCGAGACGATAGGGATCGGTTTGAATGATTGAATCGAACATTTCTTCCGCTTCGTCGAATTCTTCCACGAAGTTAATAAGCAGCCAGAGAATGACAGGTAAGGGGTGAGGGTAGGGTTATTAACCTCGCGCGTGGTAGTGGATTAGGGCGCGGTGAGCTTTGACGTTGAGGTTTGCTGGGAATACAGTTTGTACTTCGTCCAGAAAGTCACAGACTTTGGAGGCTCGTTGGACGAGTTCCTGATTTACCATCGTCAGAAAGTATTTTGTCATGATATTATCTTGAGGGAGCGATGGCCAAACTGTGTCAAGCTACCCAAAACATCAGCATCGAACGAATAAACGCAGACGATCTTGGTTGTGGTGATAATGGAGGAGAGTTCCTGCCAGGTACTCCAGATATACGGACACCGTCGGATACTAAGGAGAAGAGGTTGAAATGCATCTTCGGCTTTATGATCTCGTATTCGTGCGGCACCGAGTCTCCATCAGTCACGTTAACATGAAAGGGACTACAAGTATAATATGTAGGCGTCGCTATTTTGATCGGATGCTAGAGTTTCGAGTTCCTGGAGGATAGCGGGGATCTCCTGATTTGGCATCCGTTCTGTATCCAACGGACCCAACAACTCCTCACTCTCCTCCTCCTTCCTCTTCTCACCTACCTATACCTCGTCAGCGACTGTCAGCCGGCGAGAGTATTCGGACCAAGAACTTGGAGTATAATCGTAGGAACTTGGATTTGAGAGATTGACATCCGGTCAACGCAAATGCAGCACGTTCATACTCCCGACAATCAAAGTAAGATTTCCCCAACAAATATCTTGGTAAATCAACCAGTTCAAACGCTCGTTCCTCGTCGGACAATCCACCGTCCAAGTCGATCGACATATCGAGACTCTTGGTGTCCAATTCCATCCCATTCATTGCCTCCGCAGCCCTGCCCATTAGCGCCCTCTAAAAATGAGAAAGCCGGTGGTCGGGAGAACCATTTAGCGCTTTGATACATTCCGCGGTCAGAACACTCTTTGACGGTTTGCATGAGGTCTTTGAAGATGGGCTGTCGGTATTCGATGGCTATTTGTGAAGACATTGTGGAGTGCTTGTCGCTCCACCTGAGGGAGAGGCCCTCAAAGGAGTTGTTCAAGAGATTCACCGACACGGCTTCGGTCTCGTCTTTTGTGTCAAACTGTTGAAGGCCTCGTTCTCCTTCGGTTCAAGCGCGCGCATCAACGCGAGGCGATCAATTTCCATTCCAACCGTCTCTGTCCTGGCTTTCTCCCGGCTTTGTGGCGTCGCACCCGGCCCCCTTAGGGCTAGGGCTTCTGTAGCAGTCACACACCCAATCGGGTGAGACAGGAAATTAGCTCCCTGACCATCACCATCTCGTCGAAATTGTGAGCAATGGCCAAGAAATCCGCCGACGTCTCGTCCTCCCGCAGAAAGTCTCGCAGGGTACGAATGACATCAGGGGGCTGTTAATAATGTTAGGCACACTTTGGGGCCACGAGCATTGAGAGGCGGATCATTATGAGCTCGCCTCTCTCCAAAGAACTCCGCAAGCAGCACAAGGTACAACCCCCCCTTTCCGACCCAACCTACAGCCTTTGCCACCCCCCCTTCTTCTCTGTTCTTTATCGGGGCGAGCTGTGGCTGACGTGCGTTCCCCGTTGGGAACAGGTCCGCTCAATGCCCCTCCGCAAGGACGACGAAGTCCTCGTAACTCGAGGCGCCTACAAAGGCCGCGAAGGCCGGGTCACCGCCGTGTATCGCAAAAGATGGGTTGTGTACATTGAACGTGTCACGCGTGAAAAGGTCAATGGGGCGAGTGCCCCCGTGGGGATTAGCCCGAGTAATTTGGCGATTACAAAATTGAAGATGAATGGGGATCGAGACTCGATTTTGAAGAGGAAGGCTTTTCGGGGTAGAGGGAAGACTGAGTAACCGGCTTCCCAAACGAAGAGCTGAGTTGGGAGGGTGGGAAAGGGGGTATTTGGGGCCCGCCCCAGTGCTTGGCGTGGGCATGTTGTGTAGCGGTTAGAGAATCTACCTGCATATCTCATTTACAGCACGATGTTCTGATTGCATCGCTGTGATTGTACGATTCGGGTCTCTTCTTTTAACATGCCGGTTTATCACGGTCAATGGCGGATTTGACGTTGTTGGTCGTAAACTATCGGCGAAGAATAACTCCTCTTTGCAGAAACTTGTGACCCTCCAGACGTAGTCAGCAAGGCTTTGATGGAGATGGACATCTATATTTGGCTCCCTTCCCCAACTAACAGCTCCAATCGCTTAGGCACTAAGAAATGCAATTAAAATTAAGATAATAACGAATGTACGATATTCATATGCGCTGGTCGACCATGTCCTGAAGAATCGAAATTTCTCGCCGATCGTTTCTTTTTCCTCCGTTGCCAACAGTGTCTCTTCTCTGGCGAGCCGTTCCACGGCAATCCCGTTTCTCCACCATCAGCTTAATCTTCCGCCCATTCCATTCATCCCCCTTCCTCCACAAGAAGAAAATGCCGCCAAAAAAAGCTCAGCAGGAGAAAAAAGTCCTACTTGGCAGGCCTGGAAATAACCTTAAAGTAACCACCCCTCAAACACAGCGTCCCCAACAATACTATCCCTTTCCCAGTCGTTCTCTTCTTTCTGCCCTCTTCCCTTCGTTTTGCCTATGTAGGCTGATGGTATTTTTCGGTAGTCTGGGATCGTTGGTCTCCCCAACGTCGGCAAATCAACGTTCTTCCAAGCCCTGACACGGTGTGACTTGGGCAACCCAGCAAACTACCCCTACGCAACAATCGACCCCGAAGAAGCCCGTGTCGCCGTCCCCGACGAGAGGTAACCCTCCCCCCCAGCCGCTCAAAACAAATCTTAAAAGACAAAATCCTAAGAGAAAAAAAAACCATAAAAATCCAAAAAATATAAAAATCATTCTCTTCAGGTTGTGCTTCATGTCATTGACGAAAGGTTCACGTGGCTGTGCGAGCTGTACAAACCTGCATCAAGGATCCCGGCGTTTTTGACGGTGTACGATATTGCTGGTCTGACAAAAGGGGCATCGACGGGTGCTGGATTGGGAAATGCGTTTTTAAGTCACATTAGGGCTATTGATGCTATTTTCCAGGTTGTCAGGGCTTTTGATGATGCCGAGATCGTTCATGTCGAGGGTATCGCTCGTCCCAAACACCGCCTTCCCCTACCAGTTGTCCCCCTTTCGTCGTCCCCTGTTTTCGTGTTGCGGGTTTCTGTTTCGAGGGTAACGGATGTTTTAGGCGACGTTGATCCATGCCGCGATCTGGGAATTATTTCCGACGAACTCCGGATTAAAGACATGGAATTCGTGGAAAAGCATCTGGAAGGGTTGAAAAAGATTACGGGGCGAGGTGGACAGTCTCTGGAACTCAAGTCCAAGAAGGAAGAACAAGCGATCGTTGAAAAAGTTTTGAAACATCTCCAGGAGGACAAGGACGTTCGTAAAGGTGATTGGAATAATAAGGAGGTACTAACTAACCCCCCCTCTATTTGTGCTTTGCGTACCTTTAAGGTACGGCGGGTGATGACAACGAGTCTATGACTCTATCTAATCCCAGCTCGTCGAGTCCCCTGAAAAAGAGGGACCATGAGATACCATCCTTCTGACCCCCATTCTTCTCTTATCATCCTTCTCTTTATCTTTATTCGGAGTATACTAATCTCTTTACGTTTCCAGATTGAAGTTATCAACAGCCTTCTCCTATTAACCGCCAAGCCCGTAATCTACCTCGTAAACCTCAGCGAAAAAGACTACATTCGCCAAAAGAACAAACACCTTTCCAAAATTAAAAATTGGATCGATACAAATAACCCCGGTGACCTCCTCATCCCCTTCTCCGTCGCCCTCGAAGATCGTCTTTCCAAACTCTCTGAATCCGAGGCTGCAGAAGAGCTCAAACGTCTCGGCACTAAATCTGCCCTTCCGCGTATAGCGGTAAGTGGATATCAGGCGCTTGGACTACAGTATTACTTTACTTGTGGGCCCGATGAGGTTCGGGCTTGGACGATTAGACGGGGGACTAAGGCTCCTGCTGCCGCGGGCGTGATTCACTCTGATTTTGAGAAGAATTTTGTTTGTGGGGAGATTATGAGGTATGAGGATTTGAGGGAATTGGGGAGTGAGGCTGCTGTGCGGGCGGCGGGGAAGTATCTCACAAAAGGGAAGGAATATGAAGTGCAGGTAACGAGCCCCCCCGGCCCCGCGGACTTTTCTTGGAATGGAGATGTTTTGTTTTATTTGGGTTAATGTTTTGGCTAACGGGTTTAGGATGGAGATATTTGTTATTGGAAGGCCGGGAAGAAATAGATTTTGAAGTAGATTCCGTTGTCCAGTTCAATTCCGTGTATTGTTCATGTCAGTCATGTCTACAGAGAATGGACGTCCTGTCTGCAGGAAAATGTATATCCTTGCTTTCCAACCTTCGCCCAGATCATTCATCTGTTTAGTCCCCCCACAAATGGATCCGCTGTGCCTCGTGGACAGGAGAATACGAACCAAGTTGTACCCTCGACCCAATTAATTGAATAGTTTTATGGATCTCATTCTTTGTTCATCCAACTGCCTGAGATTTGACCACAATTAATATCGGCAGGAGAGCTAAAAATGAGTATTACCTGGCGTTTGTTCACGTTCATTGTCTTTTCCTCATTAAATGGAGTAATGAGAGGGAGCAGTCAACTATGCGGGGCCGATATATGTTGCGCCGTGTCAAGAAAGGAGACTAAACTGCAAATAGTCATATCCGCTGAGGCCTCGAGAATTTATCCAAGTGTCAGAACTAATTTTGCCAAATAAGACTTACTCTTCAGGTACAAATTTAGTAAGAAGTTCTTAGCAATAAGTTCTGAGAGTTGATTTTGTGGAACAACACCCCTGTTCAAATAGATATAAATCATCGGTTCTGGATATTGGAGCCATAGAAATGTTCGGACTGTTGTTGCTAATACCAACAATGTAGAATAGATAGGTATGTTATTGGCACATACTGTGTCTTCAGGTTTGGCAGTCCACGGCGTTGAAGTCAGCTCTGAAAATGGCTCTTGATTTGTTGCGTTTTCGTTAATAATTTGTGAACGGCTTCTTGTTGAACTTGTGCTATCCCACACCACAAATAAGCAATGCGGAACGACAAGGGAACCGCCGAATCTTTCCAATTTTCTGCTTTCCTTTGGGTTTGCATTTGACTAGGGCTTCGAAAGAACTCAGGTCATATGTAAGTGCGGAATTGGACTTAAGTTGTCCCATTTCCGCTGTAACAACCAGATGAATGAATTCTGGGGGTTTAAACCTCAGTTCCTCAATATCTGTCACTTCGTTTGAAGAAGAGACATCGTGAATAACCAACAAATTATTTCATACATTACTCAGATGTTAGTGCCTAAGACAATAATGTCAGCCTGTTGAGTCAGATCCCGGTCTCTGCCTTTGCTCGAGTTGACTGGAGGTATTTTCAATATTGCTCTACTGAACATTTAGCCTGGCCAGTTGAGGTTTTCAACACGCTGCACTCGGTCGATTCGAAAATCAGGTTGCTGAAGCTGTTGGAGGTGATCTGAAGAATATTGAGCCTAAAAAACCCTCGAACCGATCTGACCCAGGTGATATCGAGTCCAGAGATTTTCTGGCCCGACTCAGGGTATTCTAGATCAACTTGGGTTATTTCTGGCCAATGTAATTGGAAAAGTTGAAATTACGAGATTTTCTGCTAAATCCAGGCTCCAATGGAGTGACCTAAGCCATATTAATGGGAATTTGTTGAAAATCATTACCTCACGATAGCACTAGTCAACGCTAAATTCACCTCAACATATGATCAAACTATTGCAAATGCTACCACATCTAACACTATATGGAGATGCTTAAACCGGAATCTTACGCAACGTTGAAAACACATCTTAACATATCTCAAAAAGCAAAAACAAACCCGCATATTTGCATTCACCGATGAATCAAACATGCTGGACATACCAAAAGCAAAGGGAGGCTTCCATTCTTGCATCCGCCGATGAATCAGCTTGCAATTAAACTTCATCTAAAATCGTCAAACGAATAATATCTGTATCAAGCGTTACGGTAAGAGGAAGACCTTGAGGCATTGGGATATTCGGACCATAGATTGTAGTCATTGGGATGTTGTAAACGATGTTTGTCGCGACGTTGATATCATGATGGTCCGGAGGCCAAGACATCTGTGTATGGAGTCTCCCACCGACCCCATGACGTCTTCTCTCCGCCCAGCCAACCCAAAACTTTCTTTCAGCTGTCCAGTATTTGACACCAATCCATACTCTGGTCGACGTGAAAGGAGTGAAATATCGTTGCATATCCGCTAGGAGTCGCTGCGGTTCCTCGTGGTTTACGGAGACTTCAATGACGACGTTGGGATAAGGGTGTCCGTTGGGTTGAAACTTCAGCCAAGCTGGACGTTGCTGAGGGATTTGGGAACGCCGAATTTTGTACGAGGCATCGGGACGTTTAATAGACCGGTTGTTCAACCTCACATCTGTAACCATGATGAAAAATTTCCCTACGTCAATATACCATCGTCGTTGACCGTGCAAAGCATTTCAACACCGTTCGGACCGTCCAATTGTGTTCCCAATAATTTGGTAATTCGACCGATAATTGCGCCGTGAGGAGGACCTGAAAGCTCGTCGAAACGAATTCTGCCATTGATCAAGGCGATATAGCGTTGAGATTGACGGTTCCCTGCGAGTTGTTCAAATTCTTCGGCTGTAACTTCATACGACTCCACAATTTTCCGTAAATCTGCTGCAATCAAGTTCCACCTGAACCAGGTATTATATGCTTTGTCAAAACATTTCTTGAAAGTTTCGTTGTCGATGGCTTCAGCCTCTGGATCGACGGCAGCAGTAGGTTGGGGGCTAGTCATTCTGATACAGGTGCGTTCGTGCTTAACGCCAAAGACAGCTGCTGACATGAAACAAGGCTCGTTGGGAGACGGGAAGTCCGGGAGCGAAGATGAGGATGACGAGCGGAAGAAAGAAGACAAGCGGACTAAACAGTCGCCGGGTGGGAGCCGGAGTCACCGGAGCCAAGGACGAATTTTCTTCGGGAGCACCCCGGTTTAAATGCCTGAGAGATGTGGATACACGGCAATTGAGAAGGCCTGATTGTGATTAAATGAATACGTGTGTGTCTATGGATATACTTCTAGGGTTTGCCCTAAGAATTGACCAGCGCAACCACAGAGACCTCGATTCTTCGAATACCTTGGACACTTCGATGTAAATACCTCTTCGATCTCATACCTTGAACTTTACACTTCGGTTATGTCAAACCTCGAACACCTCCGGAGCACCAATGGACGACATAAACACCTCGTCCTCGATGCAGCCAAACAACGACTACCCTATGATAACGACACCACCTCCGGAATTTAATCATTTCGGTGTGGACCTAAAGCCAAAGACTCCAAACAGGTACAGCGGCCAACGTGACTACAATATAATTGGAATCTGGATCAGGGCAGTCAACAGCTACATCGTCCTTGCACAAGCACCTTCACCATATATCTATCATGCTTTGGTTAAAGCCGCCCGACGACGGCGCATTCTGACCCCCGCCCTCCTCTCTGTCCTCTTGACTCTCTGCCTCCTCCTTCTGCGGTGGCCTCCATCCCCTCGTCCTCCCAAACTGTCAACGGATTATGCCGCTTCTCCAGGCCACTTTTCAATCGAGCCTTTCTTGCCTCCCAACCAGACATGGCAGTACGCTGTTCTCCCAGGCTTCTTTGCCCAAAGTCTCAATTCAACAGATGATTCAACGTTCGACTTTGTAACCCCCCACCGCGCCTTTCCCAAAAACGCGCTTGCTGATGTAGATGAAATCGAATTTCGGGCTTTTAAATGATGATGGAGAAATTGATAATTCCACCGATCGATGGACTCGCTTTGCCCACCGCATTCGATCACTCAACTTCCACTCACACGCAGCCGGGTCCGTTAAAGGTATCGCTTTCATATAAGGTCTTCCCTTGTTGACGGACAGTATTGTACTTGGCGCGCCATGGAGAGGGATTTCACAACGCTGCAGAAACTTATTACGGAACACCAGCCTGGAATTGTTACTGGTCCGAACAATACGGCAATGGAACTCATACCTGGGTTTCACAATCCCAGTATACCCACGATTAACGGATAGGGTCCCGATGCCCTCCTTACGCCCCGAGGACAAGAACAAGCCCTCCTCGCAAACAAAGCATGGAAAGCACAACTCCCCTTCTCCGTGCCTCTACCCCAACGAGTCTACTCATCGCCGCTTTCTCGCGCTGCATCCACCCTCAATCTCACGTGGTCTGATATCCTTTCAATCACACCGACAGTCATGGAAAATCTCCGCGAATCAATTGGATTACATACCTGTGACCAACGTCGGACAAAAACTTTTCTCCAGAACACCTTCCCAAATTTCGTTTTCGAGGACGGGTTCACCGAGGAAGATGAATTATGGGGACCGGTGTGGCAGGAAACTCACGAGCAACAGAAGGTCCGATTGAGGACGATGCTGGATTCCTTATGGGAACGGGATGGGGAGGTATTTATTAGTATTACCGCTCATGGGGGTACTATTACTGCGATTCTGGAGAACGTTGGACATCGAATATTTAATCTACAGACGGGAGGGCTGATTCCTGTTGTTGTCCGCGGTACACGGAACAGGGTTACCAACCCCCGTTTTTAAGAGGGAGAGGCTAATTGAGTAGAAACCAACGGTGACGGCGACGACGAAGTTAACAAGTACGACGGCTCCGGCGTGTACCGGTGATCCCAGCATAGGGCCGACAAGCCCTCCTTATTAAGGATGCAAATATGTGATGTTTTAAGCTGACTACCTATTGATCTATCTACACATCAAAAAAAATCCGGAATCCATCTAGCGAAATGCAGAATTGAAGAATTTTACATGAAAGAGAAAGAAACGAAGTTCTCAATGAAATCCCCTTAAATGTCAAGTCCATAAATCCCACCATTTTCCTCCGTCTTGTGCCCGGTCTCCGCTCCAATCCCGCCCGAACCCTCCCTCCCACCTCACTCCTCCAATGCCCTCAATCCAATCATCGCACCTCCCTTGCCCGCCAAACATGCCCTAACAAACTTCACCGGCACACTCATGCAATGCAACTTCAAATCATCCCCATCGCCACCACCACAGTACTTCAAAAACAATTCCACCGGTATTCCACCCTCAAACCTCTCAATCCGACGATACTGGTGTAAACGAACACCGTCACTATCACTGATCAACGGCAAAACCAGACGTTTTCCCGCCGAAGGGAACAACATTTCGAATTCTACAGTGTCGAACGCCCCGAGGCGCAATAACTGTCCGTCGTATGATTGAATGGCCGAGTCTGTTTCCGTTTGTGCTGGTCGAGGGATTTCGTAGACGACACGGCCGTGGGGGAAGGCGCGTTTGTCCGGGTCCACGCGGGCGATGACAGGCTTCAAGGCGAATTCAACGAGTTTTTCACACACGCGGAAACGTATGGTCGCATACGATTCAGCGAGGATGACGTCTGTGAAATACGAGTCAACGAGGGAACGAAGCAAGGGCCTGAAGCGGAGCAAGACGGGCAGGGAGAAGCGAGACATTAGGGAATAGCGGCTGTCGCTATTCCTGGGATTGTCCGGTTGCGACTCGAGATCGTTCCCTCGAACTGCCTTTTTGTGGAGAAGACAGCGTCCGAAGAACGAAATGAAGGAGACCAGCCACTTCTGTCAATTTTTCTGTCCAGAGTAGGGGGATGAACGGTGAAAAGGAGGATGCTTTTGAGCATTGCGAAGATGCCGAACTTTGCGGCATTCGCAGAATTGTCGAACATGAGGAGAGGAGCCGTATCTGAAGACTTGTCATCTTCAAGATACATGCTCTTCACATTGAATGACATTGTTGATGATAAGGTTCAAGATTCAAGCTTTTGCAACGTTGGAAAAGGGATTATAATGATGAGAACTGAGTGTTGCGAAATACCAGGAGGATTGTTGGGTGAGATGCGAAATGGGGCAAAACAGGATGAACACTTGCTTTTAATATTAGTTACACATACTGAACTTGTGACGCCCCGGGCTGTCGCAAATGGGCGCATATCCGACCGAACCTTAGTCTTAAATTGGATTATTAAAGCGTATTCAGAAATGTTCGGTATGAAGGGCCTCCGGTGGTGTAATGTCGGGATTGCTCAAACATAGAGGTGCCGCCGAGGACAGACCTTACCGTTTTAGATAGGAAAATTCGAAAATAGATTAATGTCTCCTGGATTATAATCCGGCAGTACCCCATTTGCAATGC
>Ga0335081_10018290_pt1 | contig 11328 bp, 9 predicted proteins | sample Lox_Sample_35_FD_206713 | JGI IMG/M metagenome (GOLD analysis project Ga0335081, IMG submission 206713) | Soil microbial communities from Loxahatchee National Wildlife Refuge, Florida, United States - Lox_Sample_3.5 | ecosystem: Environmental > Terrestrial > Soil > Wetlands | place: USA: Florida... | reverse complement strand
GCGGGAGGGAGCCGAGGCCCGAAGTCGACCGGAAGCCAATGCCGGAGACAGCTCCGCCTAAGTCTGCCGCTCGGCGACGAACCGGGCGGCCAGCTTGAGCACGTCGGCGCGCTCGCCGAACGGCGCAAGCGCCGAGGAGGCCTCCTCGACCAGGGCGCGCAGACGCTCCTTCGACTTGGCGATGCCGAGCACGCCGACGATGGTCGCCTTGCCGGCGGCGGCATCCTTGCCGGTCTGCTTGCCGACCGTCGCGGCGTCGCCCTCGATGTCGAGGAGATCGTCGGCGATCTGGAACGCCTGGCCGACCGCGGCGCCGTAGCGGTCGAGCGCCTTGAGCTGCGTCTCGTCCGCCTCGCCGAGGATCGCGCCTGCGACCGCGCCGAACCGGATCAGTGCGCCGGTCTTCATCGCCTGCAGCGTCTCGACGTCGTGCAGGGTCTCGGGCCGCGCCACGTCGTTGAAGCGGCCTTCGGCCGCGAGGTCGAGGATCTGCCCGCCCACCATGCCGCCGAGGCCCGATGCGCGCGCCAGGGCCATCACGAGCTTGATGCGGACCTCGGCGCTCGGGTGGGTCTCGGGACGCGACAGGAGGTCGAACGCGTAGGTGAGCAGGCTGTCGCCGGCCAAAATCGCGGTCGCGTCGTCGAACGCCTTGTGAGCGGTCGGCCGACCGCGGCGCAGGTCGTCATTGTCCATGGCGGGCAGGTCGTCGTGCACCAGCGAATAGCAGTGCACGCATTCGAGCGCGGCGCCGGTCATCAGGGCGCGGTCGCGCGCGACGCCGAACAGGGCCGCGGACTCGACCACCAGGAACGGACGGAAGCGCTTGCCGCCGCCGAGGCTCGCATAGCGGATCGACGCGATCAGGCGGCCCGGCCGGCTGCGCTCGCCGTCGATCGGGTCGGGCCCCAGCACGCGCTCGAGCAGGGCCTCGGTATCGGTCGCGACGGCGTTGAGACGGGACAGGAAGGTGTTTTCGCTGCTCAATGTGCAACTCGCTTCAGGGTCTTGGCGGTGAAGGTTAACGGGCGCGGCCTACCTCAGCGCTTGAGGTAGCCGGCGTCGCGGAACCAACCGATGGCATCTGAAAGCGCCTCCGTAAAGGGGCGCGCCGTCATGCCGAGGTCGCGTTCCGCCTTGGCGGTGGTGAAGAACATTTGGTATTTCGACATGCGGAGCGCATCGCGCGTCACGAACGGCTCGCGCCCGGTGATGCGGGCGATCCCCTCGGCCATGATGGCGAGCGGGACGATCGGCCCGCGCGGCATGCGGACGCGGGGCGGCCGCCGCCCGAGCAGCCGCGCGATCGCGCCCAGCATTTCCGAAAAGTGCACGTTCTGCCCGCCCAGGATGTAGCGCTCGCCGATCTTGCCGCGGTCGAGCGCCGCGAGGTGCCCGGCCGCGACATCGTCCACATGGACGAGGTTGAGCCCGGTGTCGACGAAGGCCGGCATGCGGCCCCGCGCCGCCTCGACGATGATGCGTCCGGTTGGCGTCGGCTTGACGTCGCGCGGTCCGATCGGGGTCGACGGATTGACGATCACGGCCGGCAGCTTCTGCTCGGCAATCATCCGCTCGACCAGCCGCTCGGCCGCGACCTTGCTGCGCTTGTAGGAGCCGATCGCCTTCGCTTCGTCGAGCGGAAAGGTCTCGTCGACCGAGGTGCCGTCGGTGCGCACCGCGAGCGTCGCGACGCTGCTCGTATAGACGACGCGCTCGACGCCGGCGCGTAGCGCCTCCTCCATGACGACACGGGTGCTGGTGAGATTATTGGTCAGGATCTCGTTGCGGTCGCGCGCCCACAGCCGGTAATCCGCGGCGACGTGAAAGACATAGCGTACCCCGGCCATGGCGGGCCGCACGGTCTCGGGCCGCAGCAGGTCGCCCTCGGCGAACTCGAGAGCGAGGCCGGCGAGGTGAAACCGGGGACTGGTCTGGCGCACCAGGGCGCGCACCGCAAAGCCGCGATCGAGCAGCTGGCGGGCGACCGCCGAGCCGACAAAGCCGCTCGCGCCGGTGACCAGGACGGTATCGGGGCTGCTCATCAGGGTTGACGTAACGTCATAAGTCGAACGGGGTATGACATTCGCGGGTTCAACTGGCACAGACCTTCGGCTAAAGTAACCCCCATAATCCTCAACCGGAACAAATTCTTACGATGGTAGGTGACATCGTCGCAACGGTTGCGTTCGCGCTCTGGGTCTACCTCATGGTGGGCCGCGGCGGCTTTTGGCTGGCCGGCGAGCGCGACAGCCGCAATGAGCCGGGGCCGCCGCGGATCTGGCCCCGGGTGGTCGCGGTCATTCCGGCGCGCGACGAGGCCGAGACGATCGGGGCCACGGTCGGCTCGCTGCTGGCGCAGGCCTATGCGGGACCGTTCTCCATCGTCCTCGTGGACGACGAGAGCCGCGACGGGACGGCGGAGGCCGCCCGCGCGGCCGCGGCGCCCGCGCCCGATCGGCTGACGGTGCTCGCCGGGCGTCCGCTGCCGGCCGGCTGGACCGGCAAGCTGTGGGCTGTGCACCAAGGCGTCGCGCAGGCGACCGGCGCGGCCGAGCCGCCCGATTATCTGCTGCTCACCGACGCGGACATCACCTATGCGTCCGACGCGCTCGCGCGCCTCGTCGCCCGCGCACAGACGAGCGGCACCGTCCTCACTTCGCTGATGGCAAAGCTGCGCTGCGTGAGCTTCGCGGAGCGCTGCTTCGTGCCGGCCTTCGTCTATTTCTTCCAGATGCTCTATCCGTTTGCCTGGGTGAACCGGCGCACGCACCCCATGGCGGGCGCGGCCGGCGGCTGCATGCTGGTGCGGCCGGACGCGCTGCAGGCGGCCGGTGGCATCGCGGCGATCCGCGGCGCACTGATCGATGATTGCGCGCTCGGCGCCGCGCTGAAGAAACAGGGGCCGATCTGGCTCGGCCTGACCGATCGGGTGACGAGCGCGCGGCCCTACGATCACGTCGGCGACATCCGCCGCATGGTGGCGCGCTCGGCTTACGCGCAGCTCGGCTATTCGCCGCTCAACCTCATCGGCACCACGCTCGGCATGGGGGTCACGTTCCTGGCCGGCCCGATCATGGCGCTGTTCGGCCACGGCTTCGCGCAGATGTTGGGCCTCGCGACCTGGCTGCTGATCGCACTGTCCTACCAGCCGATGCTGCGGTTCTACCGCGCCTTGCCGCTGTGGGGACCGGCGCTGCCCGCGATCGCGCTCGCCTACATGGCATTTACCCTCGATTCCGCCTATCAGCATGCCCGAGGCCGGGGCGGGCTATGGAAAGGCCGGGTCCAGGCTCAAGCGCAGGCGGACACGCAAGGCGGGGCAGGGGCCACAGTGACGGAGCAGAAATGACGTCGGCGGGCGAGTTGCGATCGGGCAAGGGACACCGGGACGAGAATTTCCCGGTGGCGTCCCATCTCGTGCACCCGCGCTTCCGCGCGCCGATCCTCGCGTTCTACGAGTTCGTCCGCGTGGCCGACGACATCGCCGATCATGCCACGCTGCCGCCGGAGCAAAAACTTGCGCTGCTCGATCGCCTTGAAGGGAGTCTGCTCGGCCGCAACGACGCCGATCCCGAGGGCGTGCGGCTGCGCACCGTGCTCGACGAACGCGCGCTCACGCCGCGCCACGCCCAGGACCTGCTGAATGCGTTCCGGCTCGACGTGACCAAGCTGCGCTACGCCAACTGGGACGAGCTGATGCATTACTGCAGCCTGTCCGCCATGCCGGTCGGCCGCCATGTGCTCGAGGTGCACGGCGAGAGCCGCGCAACTTGGCCTGCATCGGATGCGATCTGCGCGGCGCTGCAGGTGATCAACCACATCCAGGACTGCCGGAACGACTACCGCGACCTCGACCGCGTCTACATCCCGCAGGACATGATGACGGCGGCCGGCACGCGGGTCGCGGCGCTCGATGCGCCGGCCGCCTCGCCGGAGCTGCTCGCCTGCCTGCACAAGCTTGCAGCCCGCACCGCCGACCTCCTGCGCGACGGCTATCCGCTGCCCGACCAGATCCGGGATTTCCGCCTCAGTCTCGAAATTTCCGTCATCCATACGCTCGCTGATCGGCTGGTCCGCATCCTGATGGTGCGTGATCCCCTGCGCGACAAGGTCCACCTCAAGACAATCGGCTTTGCCGGCGTCGGCCTGTTCGGCGTCCTCAAAGGCCTCTTGCGCCGCGTCGGACGGCGCGCAGCCGCCTCACCGGAGCACCAGGGCGCGTGAACGAGCAGGTGATCCAGGAGCCGGCGGCTGCGGCCGACGACGCGTCGAAGCGCGCGTCGGGCAGCTCGTTTTATCTCGCCATGCGCATCCTGCCGCCGGCGCAGCGCCAAGCCATGTTCGAGATCTATTCGTTCTGCCGCGCCGTCGACGACATCGCGGACGATCCGGGCGAGCGCGACGCACGACTCGCGCAGCTGCAGCAATGGCGGCTCGACATCGACGCGCTCTATGCCGGACGGCCGCCCGCGCGCCTCGCCGGCCTCGCCGCCGCGGTGAAAAAATTCGGCATGGTACGCGAGGATTTTTTGGCCGTGATCGACGGCATGGAGATGGACGTGGCGCAGGATATCCGCGCGCCCGACCTCGCCATGCTCGACCTCTATTGCGACCGGGTGGCGAGCGCGGTCGGCCGGCTCTCCGTCAAGGTCTTCGGCCTCGACGAAAAGAGTGGGCGCGAGCTTGCCCATCATCTCGGGCGCGCCCTGCAGCTCACCAACATCCTGCGCGATCTCGACGAGGATGCCGCGATCGGCCGGCTCTATCTGCCGCGTGAGGCGCTGCGCGACGCCGGCATCACGAGCGGCGATCCGCCGACCGCGCTCGCGCATCCGGCGCTCGGCGAGGCTTGCGCGCCGATCGTCGCGCGTGCACGCAACCATTTCGAGCGCGCCGAAGCGATCATGAATGCGGTGCCGCGCCGCTTGGTGCGTGCGCCACGCATCATGGGCGAGGCCTACAAGCTTTATCTGCGCGCGCTGATCGCGCGCGGTTTTGCGCCGCCGCGGGAGCGCATCCGCCTCGGCAAGGCGCGGCTCCTGTGGATCATCCTGCGCTACGCGGTACTCTGATGGCGCGCACGTTTCACGTCGTCGGCGCAGGACTCGCCGGGCTCTCGGCCGCCATTCGCCTGGGCGAGGCCGGCGAGACGGTCGTGGTGCACGAGGCGGCCGGACAGGCGGGCGGCCGTTGCCGCTCCTATCACGACCCGGCGCTCGACATGGAGATCGACAACGGCAACCATTTGCTGCTGTCGGCCAACCACGCGGCGCGCGCCTATCTGCGCACCATCGGCGCCGAGGATCGCCTGGTTGGGCCGCCGCAGGCCGATTTCCCCTTCGTCGATCTCAAAACGGGCGAGCGTTGGACGCTCAAGATCAACGACGGCCGCCTGCCATGGTGGATCTTCGACAGGACCCGGCGCGTGCCCGGCACGCGGCCCGGCGACTATCTCGCGCTCGCGCGCCTCATGTGGCCGCCGCGCGACGCCGCGGTGGGCGACGTGATCGCCTGCCGTGGGACGCTCTATGAGCGCCTGGTCGGCCCGTTGCTGCTCGCGGCTCTCAATACGGCTCCGCCGGAGGGCTCGGCGGCGCTCGCGGGCGCGGTGCTGCGCGAGACCGTTGCGGCCGGCGGAGCCGCCTGCCGGCCGCTGGTCGCGCGCGACGGCCTCGGCCCGACTTTCATCGCGCCGGCGCTCGAATTTCTCAAAGCGCGCGGCGTGACCGTCCGCTTCGGACGGCGTCTGCGCGCGGTCACGACCGAGCCCGAACGGATCGCCGCCCTCGACTTCGGCGACGAGACGATCGCGCTCGGCGCCGACGACCGCACGATCCTCGCGGTGCCGCCGGTGGTCGCTGCCGCGCTGCTGCCCGGGCTCACGGCGCCGTCCGACTTTCGCGCCATCGTCAATGCCCATTTCCGCATCGCGCCGCCGCCCGGGACGGCGCCGGTGATCGGCGTGATCGGCGGTACGGTCGAATGGGTCTTTGCATTTCCGGACCGGCTCTCGGTGACCATCAGCGGCGCCGACCGGCTGCTCGATACGCCGCGCGAGACGCTGGCGAAGATCATTTGGGGCGAGGTTGCGACCGTCGTCCAGATGGGCGATACGAAGACGCCGCCGGCGTGGCAGATTGTGCGCGAGCGGCGCGCGACCTTTGCGGCGCTTCCGAGCGAGGAGCGCAAGCGGCCGGGGGCGGCGACCGGATGGCGGAATCTCTGGCTCGCCGGCGATTGGACAGCGACCGGACTGCCCGCGACGATTGAAGGCGCCATTCGCTCCGGCGACCGGGCTGCCGCCTTGGCGCGGCGCTGACGCCCCGTTCTTGTTGCATGAGGAGACACCATGATGCTCAAGGTGCCCGATCGGATGGCCGACGACGCGCTTGATCGCAGCATCGAGCGCGCGACGGCGGCGCTCGCCGAGCGACAGAAGGCGGACGGTCACTGGGTGTTCGAGCTCGAGGCCGACGCCACCATTCCGGCCGAGTACGTGCTCATGCGCCATTACCGCGGCGAGCCGGTCGACGCCGCGCTCGAGGCAAAGATCGCCGTTTATCTGCGCCGCATCCAGGGCCAGCATGGCGGCTGGCCGCTGTTTCAGGACGGCGATTTCGACATGAGCGCGAGCGTGAAGGCGTATTTTGCGCTCAAGATGATCGGCGACGGCCCGGACGCGCCGCACATGCGGCGCGCGCGCGACGCGATTCTCGCCCACGGCGGCGCCGCGAACTCGAACGTCTTCACCTGCAGCCTGCTCGCGCTCTACGGTGTGCTGCCGTGGCGCAGCGTGCCGGTGATGCCGGTCGAGATCATGCTGCTGCCAAAGTGGTTTCCGTTCCACCTCGACAAGGTGTCGTACTGGGCGCGCACCGTGCTGGTGCCGCTCCTGGTGCTGATGGCGCTCAAACCGAAGGCGAAGAATCCGCGCGGCGTGACGATCGACGAGCTCTTCACCCAGCCGCCGATGAGCGTCGGTCCGCGCAAGAAGGCGCCGCACCAGAAATGGTCCTGGTTCCTGGTCTTCCGCGCAATCGATGCGGTCCTGCGCGTCGCCGAGCCGCGGTTTCCCAAAGCCCCGCGCCGGCGCGCGATCGACCAGGCGGTCGCCTTCGTCACCGAGCGCCTCAACGGCGAGGACGGGCTCGGCGCGATCTTTCCCGCCATGGTCAACTCGTTGTTGATGTACGACGTGATCGGCTATGCGGCCGACCATCCCGATGTCGTGATCGCGCGCAAGTCGATCGAGAAGCTCCTGATGATCAAGGAGCATGAAGCCTATTGCCAGCCCTGCGTCTCGCCGGTCTGGGACACCGGCCTCGTCTGCCATGCGCTGATGGAGGTCGGGTCTGAGGCGGCCATTGCCCAGACTGGCAAGGCTCTTGCATGGCTGAAACCGCTCCAGGTGTTGGAGACGAAGGGGGACTGGGCGGTGCGACGACCCGATACTCGGCCGGGCGGCTGGGCCTTTCAGTATGCCAATCCGCACTATCCGGATCTCGACGACACCGCCGTCGTCGTGATGGCGATGGACCGCCTGCGCCAGAATCAAGCGACGGATGCCTATGACGAGGCGATCGCGCGCGGCCGCGAGTGGATCGAGGGAATGCAGAGCCACAACGGCGGGTGGGGCGCCTTCGACGTCGACAACGAGTTCGAATATCTCAACAATATTCCGTTTGCCGACCACGGCGCGCTGCTCGATCCGCCGACCGAGGACGTCACCGGCCGCTGTCTCTCGATGCTGGTGCAGCTCGGTGAGAAGATCGGCGCGCCGGCGATCGATCGCGCCATCGATTACCTGCGCCGCACGCAGCGCGAGGACGGCAGCTGGTACGGCCGCTGGGGAATGAACTACGTTTACGGCACCTGGTCGGTGCTGTGCGCGCTCAATGCGGCCGGCCTCGACCATGCGGATCCGATGATTCGGCTGGCGGTGGACTGGCTGATCGCAATTCAGAACCCGGATGGCGGCTGGGGCGAGGACGGGGCGAGCTACAAGCTCGCCTATCGCGGTTACGAGCCGGCACCGAGCACCGCCTCACAGACCGCCTGGGCGGTGATCGGGCTGATGTCGGCCGGGGAAGTCGCCCATCCGGCCGTATCTCGGGGGATTGCCTACCTGGGCGCCACCCAGGGCGTGGACGGCTTCTGGGATGAGCCGCGCTATACCGCGACGGGCTTTCCACGGGTCTTCTATTTGCGCTATCACGGCTACTCGAAGTTCTTCCCGCTGTGGGCGTTGGCGCGGTATCGAAATCTACGACGGGCGAATCGTCCGTCGGTGGCATGGGGGATGTGACGGGTGTTTCTCGTCATCACTGGACTTGCACAAGAATCACGCATTGCGGCCGGCCCTGGCGTCAGCCATGTGCTGTGTAGCGGCAGCGATCCCGAGCGCCTGCGCGAGCGGCTCGCCCAGCTCGATCCGACCGGGCTGCGCGCCGTCGTGAGTTTCGGCATCGCGGGAGGCCTCGACCCGTCGCTCGACTCGGGCGATGTCGTGGTCGCCACCGCGGTGATCGCCGAGGCGGGCGCCTGGAAGGTGCCGGCCGGTGTGGTCTCCGCCATGGTCGACCGGGTGCGCGCGAGCGGCATCAACGTGACGCACGGGCCGCTCGTCGGGGTCAATGAGCCGGTGCTGCTGCCGGAGACCAAAGCCGACATCCGCCGCGAGACCGACGCGATCGCGGTCGACATGGAGTCGCACATCGGCGCCGCCTATGCGGCCGCAAACGACCTGCCGTTCGCGGCCGTGCGGGTGATCAGCGATCCGGCGGTGCGCGCGCTGCCGCCGCTCGCCAAGCAGGCGCTCAAGGCGGATGGACGGATCGATTTCGGCGCCGTCCTGTCCGGCCTGGCGCGCGCACCGTCAGAGCTGTCGACACTGATCCGCGCCGGCGGCGACGCCGGCCGCGCCTTTGCGGGCTTACGCCGCTGTCGCCGCTTTCTGGACTTTGGCCTCTGCTTCGGCCTTGCGGATCTCTGACAGCTTCTGCTGCACCTGACCATCGAACACGTACTCGGCGGGGCGCTGGGTCTCGAGCGAGATCTCCGGCGCCAACTCGCCCTCGGTGCGCACGCCGCTGAGTGCGACCTTGAGGGCCGAGAACGGATGCGCGATCGCCGCGTGGGCGGCGGTCGGCTCGTAGCCGCAATGCGCCATGCAGTTCGCGCACTTCTCGTAGCGCCCGGTCCCGTAGGCGTCCCAGTCGGTCGTCTCCATCAGCTCCTCGAAGGTCTTCGTATAGCCTTCGCCGAGCAGGTAGCAGGGCTTCTGCCAGCCGAAGACGTTGCGCGTCGGCATGCCCCACGGCGTGCAGTGGTACTCCTGGTTGCCGGCCAGGAAGTCGAGGAACAGGCCGGAATGCATGAAATTCCACTTCTTGCCCTTGCCGAGCGCGAAGACCTTGCGGAAGAGCTCCTTGGTGCGCCGTCGGTTGAGGAAGTGCTGCTGATCGGGCGCGCGCTCATAGGCGTAGCCGGGCGAGATCGACACGCCGACGCCGAGCTCCGCGGTCAGATCGAGAAAGGCGGCGATGTCCTCGGCCGGATGGCCTTCGAAGATCGTGCAGTTGACGTTGACCGTGAAGCCCTTGGCCTTGGCGGCTTTGATCGCGTCGACCGCCTTCTCGAAGCCGCCTTCGAGGCACACCGATTTGTCGTGATGATGCTTCAGGCCGTCGAGGTGCACCGAGAAGAACAGGTAGGGCGAAGGCTCGAACAGGTGGAGCTTCTTCTCGAGCAGCAGTGCGTTGGTGCACAGCGAGACGAACTTCTTGCGCGCCACGATGCCTTTGACGATCTCGCCGATCTCCCGGTGGATCAGCGGCTCGCCGCCCGGGATCGCCACCATCGGCGCGCCGCACTCGTCGACCGCGTCGAGGCATTCCTGCACCGAGAGCCGGCGATTGAGGATCGCGTCGGGGTAGTCGATCTTGCCGCAGCCCGCGCAGGCGAGATTGCAGCGGAAGAGCGGCTCGAGCATCAGCACCAGCGGATAGCGTTGGCGCCCCATCAGCCTCTGCTTGATGAGGTAGCTGCCGATGCGAAGCTCTTTCAGAAACGGGACTGCCATTACGTGCTCTTTCTCACTCGTCGGTCTGATGCAGAAATGTGTTTAGCGTCGTTCGCGCCGGTCCGGTCGCCGGCGAATGCATTTAACAGGTGTGCGTTCGATTGCTATGCGGTCAGTTCGGGACGGGCAGGCGACGCCCCGGCGCTGCCCGTGCCTCTATGTACGCCCCACACCCACTCCGGTTCAAGTTCCCGACCTCGTGCAATCAGCCCGGGCGTCCGGGCTTAGCACGCTAACGTTTGTCGTCCTCTGCAGGTTCGCAAGGAGGAAGTGCCCAGAGGGCCGTTATTGCATGGCAACATCTTGGCCTTTGGTATTGTGGCGGAGGTATTTAAATGCCTCAGAACGAAAAATATCCAATAGTTCTTTATCGTTAACCTCGCCTTGTCGAATGATCGGTCAATCCATCACTGCCTCATTGCTGCCTACCCTTGCGGGTCATTGGGGTCGCGGCCGGTTGAGAATTTCGCTGCACTGCGGTAACGCCGTGGCCGCCAAACAAACATCGAGACAGCATGACCGAAACCGCATTCCGTCCTCGCTCGAAGCCGCCGGGCGCGCGGTCGGCTGCCGCCGTGGCTCGGGCGCGGCACGAAGAAGCTGTTCTAAGCCCATACGATTCGATCGATTTTCCTGCCAGCCGGCAGCATGTGCGGGCCACCATTGCGGGATTCGTCAAGGGCCTTTCGACCTCGATGCTGAGCCAAATCGTCGCGACCGTCGTCGGATTCTGCACCCGCCACATCTGGCCCATCCTGCTGGCCGGTGCGGTGCTGGCGGTCGCCTGCGGCGACTACGCGGCGCGGCATTTCAGCATCAATGCGGACGTGACCAAGCTCATCGCCCCGGACCTGCCGTGGCGCCAGCGCGAGCTCGCCTATGATGCGGTCTTCACCCAGGGCACCGAGCTCATCGTCGCGGTCGTCGATGCGCCGACCCCGGAGCTCGCCGGCGCGGCCGGCAAGGCGTTGACCGATCGGCTCGCCCCCGACACCGCACTGTTCAAATCGGTCGAGGCGGCCGGCGGCGACTTCTTCATTCGCAACCGGCTGCTCTTCCTGCCGACCGAGGAGGTCGCCGGCATGACCGGGCAGCTGTCGCGCGCGGCGCCGCTGCTCGGCCAGCTCGCCGCCGACCCGAGCCTGCGCGGGCTCGTGCAGGCGATGTCGCTCACCCTCACGGGCGTCGAAGGCGGGCAGGTGCCGCTCGACGCGCTCGCGCGCCCGCTCAACGGCGCGGCCGAC
>Ga0335081_10018289_pt1 | contig 11328 bp, 8 predicted proteins | sample Lox_Sample_35_FD_206713 | JGI IMG/M metagenome (GOLD analysis project Ga0335081, IMG submission 206713) | Soil microbial communities from Loxahatchee National Wildlife Refuge, Florida, United States - Lox_Sample_3.5 | ecosystem: Environmental > Terrestrial > Soil > Wetlands | place: USA: Florida... | reverse complement strand
TACGCCCCCGCGGGCGTGTGGCACGAGGTATAGGCACCCCATCCCATAGTCAAGGCAAACCTCTCCTTCACCGAAACCTGCGAAAAAGCCTTATTTACCGAGAAGAACTGATGGTTCGAGCGGTCCGAATCGTCTATTCGGGCTGATGTGCTTGGCGTTTGGCCAGGCGCGGATTTCAAGAGGAGGGTCCCACGAATGTCTACGGCTCCTGTAAAAGCCCCGACACCGCCGACCGTAACGTTGAAGCACCTCGCCGCCGCGCTTGCCGAAGCGCATGAGATGTCCAAGAAGCAGGCGGAAACCGTTCTCACCGACTTCGTCGGTAATATCGTCGCGGCTTTGAAGAAGGGCGAGCGCATCCGCATCGGCGGGCTCGGCATTCTTCAGGTACGCAAGCGCGCTGCGCGCATCGGCCGCAATCCTGCGACCGGCGAGCAGATCCAGATCAAGGCATCCAAGAAGGTCGCGTTCCGCGCCTCGAAAGAGCTGAAGGAATCGATCTGACCGCCTTCACCTGACCCTCCGGGGAAAAACGGCAGGCGCGGAGCGATAGGCTCCCCGCCTGCCGTTTCGTTTTGAGAGTTCGCCCGGTGCGCTTGCGTCCGACCGCAATCGCGCGATATTGGGCAGGACCCAGGACTAGATGAGGCCTGGACCAAGACTGAATCTTGGGCGGTTAGCTCAGTTGGTAGAGCGCCTGCTTTACACGCAGGATGTCGGCGGTTCGAGTCCGTCACCGCCCACCAGCCTTCGCTCGCAACGTGAGCGAAGGCCGGCAAGCCAGCTTCCGGCGAGCGCCGGCTGTGTTTTACGCTACCGCGTCCTTGGCAGCCTTGACCGGCCGAGCCCGGACGATCTTACGGGCGGGCTTGGCCTTGAAGATGGTCGGCTCTTTGGTGAACGGGTTGATGCCTTCCCGCTCTTTGGTCGCCGGCTTCTTGATGACAACGAACTTGGCGAAACCGGGCACCAGGAACATCCCCGACTTCTTGAGCTCCTTGTAGCCAATCGTCGCGAGCGATTCGATCACGCCCTTGACGTCTTTGCGCGACAGCTTGTTGGGATGCTTGTCGGCGATTTCTTGAATGAGCTGGGACTTCGACATCATTGTAGTCAATGCCTCCTTGGATGCGGTCGAATCGAGTCGAGCGAGTTTGCCCGAGGTTTTTCGTGGAGGGAACGGGCAACGCACGGAATCCCCGGGAAAATAGCTGGTTTTTCGCTAGGAATGTTCCCCTTTTGCGCCAACCCCTTGAAATACAGCGGTGGGCCGACGCCGTCACCACCGGCCAACCCGCGCAGCTCAAACGAAAACGGCGCCCGAAGGCGCCGTTTCCTGTTTCATTGGCTTGACGCTGCTTAGTGCGCGGTGAGCCCCGTGCCGTCTTCTTCGGTCGTGGTCTCGCCGGAGCGCGCCCGGTCGGCGAGCTTGGCAGCTGCCTCGTCCCACTCGATCGGCTCAGGCTTGCGCACGAGCGCGCGCGCCAGCACTTCATCCATGCGGGTGACCGGAATGATATCCAGCCCCTTCTTGATCGCGTCCGAGATCTCGGTGAGATCCTTGGCGTTCTCCTCCGGGATCAGCACGGTCTTCATGCCGCCGCGCGAAGCGGCCAGCAGCTTCTCCTTCAAGCCGCCGATCGGCAGCACGCGTCCACGCAGCGTGATCTCGCCGGTCATAGCGACGTCGCGGCGCACCGGGATGCCGGTCATCACCGAGACGATTGACGTGACCATGGCGACGCCGGCCGACGGACCGTCCTTCGGCGTCGCGCCTTCCGGCACGTGCACGTGGATGTCCTTCTTGTCGAACAGCGGCGGCTCGATGCCGAAGGCGACCGCGCGCGAGCGCACGTAAGACGCCGCCGCCGAGATCGACTCCTTCATCACGTCACGCAGGTTGCCGGTGACGGTCATACGGCCCTTGCCCGGCATCATGGCGGCTTCAATCGTGAGCAGTTCGCCGCCGACGTCGGTCCAGGCGAGCCCGGTGACCACGCCGATTAAATCCTCGGCCTCGATCTCGCCATAGCGATACTTCGGCACACCCAGGTAGTCGCCGAGGCTTTCCGCAGTGACGACGATCGATTTCTTCTTCGACGTCATCAGCTCCTTCACTGCCTTGCGGATCAGGGTCGACAGCTCGCGCTCGAGATTGCGCACGCCCGCCTCCCGCGTGTAACGACGGATCATCGTGAGCAGCGCCTCGTCGTCGATCGTCCACTCGTCCTTGTCGAGGCCGTGCTTGGTCACTGCGTGCGGGATCAGGTGCTTGCGCGCAATCTCGACCTTCTCGTCCTCGGTGTAGCCGGCGATGCGGATGATCTCCATGCGGTCCATCAGCGGCGGCGGAATATTGAGCGTGTTCGCAGTGGTGATGAACATCACGTTGGAAAGATCGTAGTCGACCTCAAGATAATGGTCGTTGAAGGTATGATTCTGCTCCGGGTCGAGCACCTCGAGCAAAGCCGATGACGGATCGCCGCGGAAATCGGCACCCATCTTATCGACCTCGTCGAGCAGGAACAGCGGGTTCGAGGTCTTGGCCTTGCGCATCGACTGGATAATCTTGCCGGGCATCGAGCCGATATAGGTGCGGCGGTGGCCGCGGATCTCGGCCTCGTCACGCACGCCGCCGAGCGACACGCGCACGAATTCGCGGCCGGTGGCGCGAGCGATCGACTTGCCGAGCGAGGTCTTGCCGACACCCGGAGGCCCGACCAGGCAGAGGATCGGCCCGGTCAGCTTGTTGGCGCGTTGCTGCACGGCGAGATACTCGACGATGCGTTCCTTGACCTTCTCCAGGCCATAGTGATCGGCATCGAGAATCTGCTCGGCCAGCGTAAGGTCCTTTTTGACCTTGCTCTTCTTGTTCCACGGGATCGACAGCAGCCAGTCGAGATAGTTGCGCACGACGGTTGCTTCCGCCGACATCGGCGACATCTGGCGCAGCTTCTTGAGTTCGTGCGTCGCTTTCTCTCGGGCTTCCTTGGAAAGCTTGGTCTTCTTGATCTTGTCTTCCAGCTCTTGCAGCTCGTCGCGGCCTTCCTCGTCGCCGAGCTCCTTCTGAATCGCCTTCATCTGTTCGTTGAGGTAGTACTCGCGCTGCGTCTTCTCCATCTGCCGCTTGACGCGGGTGCGGATGCGCTTTTCCACCTGCAGGACGGAGATCTCGCTCTCCATCAGCCCGAGCACCTTCTCCAGGCGCTGGGTGACGATCGGCGTCTCCAGAATGTCCTGCTTGTCCGGAATCTTGACGGCGAGATGCGAAGCGACCGTATCGGCAAGCTTGGCGTAATCCTCGATCTGCTGGATCACGCCGACCACCTCGGGCGACACTTTCTTGTTAAGCTTCACGTAGCTCTCGAATTCGTTGATCACCGAGCGCGCCATGGCTTCGGCCTCGACGCGGTCGCCGGTGTCGTCCACCAGCACGCTGGCGTCGGCCTCGTAATAATCGGTGCGGTCGGTGTACTTCTTCACCTGTGCGCGCTCGACGCCCTCGACCAGCACCTTGACGGTGCCGTCGGGCAGCTTGAGCAACTGCAGCACGCTTGCGAGCGTGCCGACCTCGAAGATCGCGTCGGTCGCCGGATCGTCGTCGGAGGCGTTCTTTTGCGTGGCAAGCAGGATGAAGGTATCGGTGCGCATGACCTCTTCCAGCGCCTTGATCGACTTTTCACGGCCGACGAAGAGCGGAACGATCATGTGCGGGAACACCACGATGTCGCGCAGCGGCAAAACCGGATAGGCCCGGGTCTCGCCCGGCTGCAGCGTGGGTCGTGGCTTGCTGGTCATTTCCATAAGGTCCTTTTGGTAGTGCCCCTGTTCCGCGATCCGTGAGAAGCGGCCTCGCAAGATCAGTGCCGGAGTGTCGCGCGAATGGTATGCGGACGCATACCTGCTAGATACTACGATCCTTCGTACGCCCGCTTACCCAGAACACCATACCTATGACGGGGTCCCAAGGTCCGCAAGTCAGGCCGTTTGTTCACGCTAAGACGGCCTCGGACGCTTGGAATGCTACCCCCAAACAACACGATTCGGGGCCCTTGGTTCTCGGCGGGAGGCCTCGGCGGTCAGTCGCTCAGGCGCTAGCGCTACCAGATTCGGCCGTACGGTCGCTGCGGTCCGCGTAAATGTAGAGCGGCCGGGCGGTGCCTTCGACGACTTCCTTGGAGATCACCACCTCTTCGACGCCTTCTAGGCTCGGCAGATCGAACATGGTGTCGAGCAGGATTCCCTCCATGATCGAGCGCAGACCGCGCGCGCCGGTCTTGCGGTCGATCGCCTTGCGGGCGATCGCGCTGAGCGCCTCGTCGGCGAGCGTGAGGTCGATCGACTCCATCTCGAACAGCCGCTGGTACTGCTTGACCAGCGCGTTCTTCGGCTCGACCAGGATCTTCTTGAGCGAGGGCTCGTCAAGGTCCTCGAGCGTGGCGACCACCGGCAGACGGCCGACGAATTCGGGGATCAGGCCGTACTTGAGCAAGTCTTCGGGCTCGACCTCGCGGAAGATTTCACCTTGCTTGCGGTCTTCCGGCGCCAGCACCTTGGCGCTGAAGCCTATAGACGTCGAACGTCCCCGCGCGGAAATGATCTTGTCGAGGCCGGCGAAAGCGCCGCCGCACACGAACAGGATATTGGTGGTGTCGACTTGCAAAAATTCCTGCTGCGGATGCTTGCGGCCGCCCTGCGGCGGAACGGAAGCAATCGTGCCTTCCATGATCTTCAGCAGCGCCTGCTGCACGCCCTCGCCCGACACGTCGCGCGTGATCGAGGGGTTGTCGGACTTGCGCGAAATCTTGTCGATTTCGTCGATGTAAACGATGCCACGCTGCGCGCGCTCGACGTTGTAGTCGGCCGATTGCAGCAGCTTGAGGATGATGTTCTCGACGTCCTCACCGACATAGCCGGCTTCCGTGAGCGTGGTGGCATCCGCCATCGTAAAGGGCACGTCGAGGATGCGCGCCAGCGTTTGCGCCAGCAGCGTCTTGCCCGAACCGGTGGGCCCGATCAGCAGGATGTTCGATTTGGCGAGCTCGACGTCGTTGTGCTTCGACTGATGATTGAGCCGCTTATAGTGATTGTGGACGGCGACCGAGAGCACCTTCTTGGCGTGATCCTGGCCGATGACGTAGTCGTCGAGAACCTTGCGGATTTCTTTCGGCGTCGGGATGCCGTCGCGCGACTTCACCAGCGAAGACTTGTTCTCCTCGCGGATGATGTCCATGCAGAGTTCGACGCACTCGTCGCAGATGAAGACGGTCGGGCCGGCGATGAGCTTGCGCACTTCGTGCTGGCTCTTGCCGCAGAACGAGCAATACAGAGTGTTCTTTGAATCGCCGCCGCCGACTTTGCTCATTCCATTCTCCGTCACACGCGTCCGCACTGAACTTGGCCGCGAAAGCTCCGCCTCTACCAGTCGTCACGAACGAAGCAAGTTTCGCGCCGATCTGCGCGGCACGGCGGGCCTAACACGGGGCGGCCCACTTACCCTTTTCTCGATCCCCCTACCATAAGCGAAGCATGCTAACGACGTGATAATCAAGAATCTATTAACGATAATGCCCGCCCAACAGAGGCCGCGAAAGCGGCCAAAATCGAGCAGTCCACGGCTTCTGGCAAGATCAATGGAACCCGTGGCGGGAATGCATCAGGCGGGTTTGGGCAGCATTTCCTCCGGACGCTTGTCGATCACCTTGTCGACGAGGCCAAAATCTTTGGCCGCCTCGGCGGTCAGGAAGTAGTCGCGCTCGAGCGCGTCCTCGATCTTCTTTAGGGACTGGCCGGTATGCTTGACGTAGATCTCGTTGAGCCGCTTTTTCAGGTTCAGGATTTCCTGAGCGTGCAGCATGATGTCGGTGGCCTGGCCTTGGAACCCGCCGGACGGCTGGTGGACCATGACGCGGGCGTTGGGTAGTGCAAAACGCTGATCTTTGGCGCCGGCGGCAAGCAGCAGCGAGCCCATGGAGGCCGCCTGCCCGACGCAGAGCGTGGATACCGGCGGACGCACAAATTGCATCGTGTCGTAAATCGCCATGCCGGATGTCACCACCCCGCCCGGCGAATTGATGTACATCGAGATTTCTTTTTTCGGATTTTCGGCCTCGAGGAACAAAAGCTGCGCCACCACCAGGGTCGCCATGCCGTCTTCGATGGCGCCGGTGATGAAGATGATGCGCTCCTTGAGCAGACGCGAAAAGATGTCATAGGCGCGTTCGCCACGGTTGGTCTGTTCGACCACCATGGGGACGAGCTGCATGTAGGTGTCGACGGGATCTTTCATGGCGGGTCCTTCACACGAATCACGGCGGCTAGATTAGCCCCCGCGCGCGTGTCAGGGACGATCTAATTTCGGGAAGCGGCGGGCGCAAGCGGCGTAATCACGCAGCCGATTCGTCATCCTTGTACAGTTCTTCGCGTGGCACCTTTTTTTCGTGCACCTGGGCGAGCTCGAGCAGGAAGTCCACCACCTTTTCCTCGTAAATCGGGGCGCGCAGGCCCGCAACCGCCTGCGGATTCTGGCGGTAGAAGTCCCACACCCGCTTCTCCTGGCCGGGGAATTGGCGCGCCTGTTCCATGATGGCACGGCTCAGTTCGTCCTCGCTTACCGTGATGTTGTTCTTCTCGCCGATCTCGGCCAGCACCAGTCCGAGCCGCACGCGGCGCTCGGCAATGGCGCGGTATTCGGCCTTGGCCTTGTCCTCGGTGGTATTCTCGTCGGCGAAAGTCTTCTTCTCGGTCTCGAGTTCCTGCAGCACCGACTTCCACACGCGGTCGAATTCCTCCTCGACCAGCGTCGGCGGCGGCTCGAATTTGTGGCGCTTGTCGAGTTCATCAAGCAACGCGCGCTTGAGCTTCTGACGTGAGGCGCCTGTATGCTCGCGCGCGATGCGGTCCTTGATGGCATCGCGGAGCTTGACCAGCGATTCAAGGCCGAGCGACTTGGCGAAGTCCTCGTCGATCGTGACCTTGCCCGGAGTCTCGATCGACTTCGCGGCGACGACGAATTCAGCGTCTTTACCGGCGAGATGTTGCGCCTGATAGTGCTCGGGAAACTTCACCTTCAGCGTGCGAGTTTCACCGACGCCGATGCCGATCAACTGCTCCTCGAAGCCAGGGATGAAGGTATTCGAGCCGATGAGCACCGCGGCGTCATCGCCGGTGCCGCCTTCGAACGGCTCGCCATTGATGGTGCCGGCATAGGAGACGACCACGCGGTCGTCCTTGGCGGCTTTCTCACCCTCGCCTTTGGCGCTGTAGGGCCTGTTCTGCTCGGCAATGCGCGCGATGCCTTCGTCGATCTCGCTATCGGCGACCTCGCTGACGAGCTTGGTGAGTTTGATGTCCTTGAAATTCGCGAGCGTGATCGGCGGCACGATCTCGACCGCCATGGTGTAGTTGAGATCGCTCTTGCCGGCGATCAATTGCTCGATCGCGTTCTTCTCTTCCGGCATCGTCACTTTCGGCTCGGCCGCCAATTTGTAGCCGCGCTCGCCGACGATCTGGTTGTTGGCGTCGCGCACCGTCGCCTCGATCACCTCGGCCATGGCGGAACGGCCGTAGACCCGCTTGAGGTGCGAGACCGGCACCTTGCCGGGACGGAAACCGTCGATGCGGATGCGGCCTTTCAACTCGTCGAGACGCGCATTGACCTTGGCGTCCAATTCGGACGCCGACACGTTCACTTTGAATTCGCGCTTGAGGCCTTCGGACAGCGTTTCAGTTACTTGCATTGATCACACAGGGTTCCTGGCAAGGCGGCTTTGGAGGATCAAATTCAGCCCCCGGCGTGGTGCGGGCGGAGGGATTTGAACCCCCACGACTCTCGTCACGGGAACCTAAATCCCGCGCGTCTACCAATTCCGCCACGCCCGCAAAGGGCTTGTTTTTAGGGCTTAACGCGGCCCAGAGCCTACGGCAAGACACGCCAAAACCTGCTTTCGGGCGGCGGGCTTATATCACGCGGAATCCCGCACGCAGCAAGAAAATGACCGCATTGATTGATCATCAATGCTGCGCGAGATCGGCCAAAAGCCGCCGATAAACCCGGGGGAGTTCCTCGGGCAGGTCTTCCGATATTAGCCCCGGCCCGAAGCTGCTAGCGGCCTCGCCATGAAGCCAAACGGCGGCGCTGGTGGCCTCAAAGGCCGGCATGGCCTGCCCCAGAAGGCCAGCGATCATCCCAGTCAGCACGTCGCCGGCGCCGGCGGTGGCAAGAGAGGGCGGAGCGTTGGCGGCGATTGAGGCCCGGCCATCGGGCGCGGCGACCACGGTGTCAGGTCCCTTGAGCAGCACGATCGCACCGCTTTCTCCCGCGGCTAGCCGCACTTTCTCAAGTTTTGAATGAACTTTAGAATTGGCCTCTATCGACTTAAAAACACGAGAAAACTCTCCTTCATGCGGCGTAAGCACTACATTTTGTCCGCTGTGCCGGCCGATCGCCGTGACCAGCGCCGCCGACTCTTCGGCGAAACTCGTCAGGGCATCGGCATCCAGAACGACGGCAGCCTCGCAGGCGAGCGCTGCCCGGACCTCCTCCCGCATCGCAGGCCCGACGCCACCACCGGGCCCCATGGCCACGGCATTGCGGCGCCTATCGGCGAGGAATTCGGCCAATTCGAGTGCGCCATCCACCGGACGGACCATAACGGCGAGACCTGCCGCTGCATTGACGGCCAAAGCCTCGCGTGGGCTGGCAATCGTGACCAGGCCCGCCCCTGCCCGCAGCGCCCCACGCGCCGCCAGCCGGGCCGCGCTGCAGGTCGTCAGCCCGCCCGAGACCACGACGGCATGCCCGCGGCTGTATTTGTGCCCTTCCGGCCTTGGCACGGGGAATTGGGCGCTCCATAGCGGAGGCTCATTGGCGAAGGTCGCGGGCTTGATCTGGTCGAGCACGGCCGCGGGAATGCCGATGTCGGCCACGCTGAGCTCGCCGCAATGACTGCGCCCTGGCATCAGCAGGTGGCCAGTCTTGCGGCGCAAGAACGTCACTGTGCGCGTCGCTTTGACCGCGGCGCCCATGATGGTGCCGGTGGTGCCGTTGACGCCGCTGGGCAGATCGACGGCGACGACCGGTGCCCCACCCGCATTCATCGCCTCGATCATGGCGCGCGGCAGCCCCTCGACCGCGCGATCGAGACCGGCGCCGAACAGGGCGTCGATGACGACGTCGTGGCCGGTGATCGCCTCCGGCCGCGCCTGTTCGACCGACCCGCGCCAGCGGCCCGCCGCCAGCGCGGCGTCGCCCTTCAGCCCGCTGCGGTCGCCGACGAAACTGACGCGCACTTTGTGCCCGCGCTCGGCCAGCACGCGCGCGGCCACGAAGCCATCGCCGCCGTTGTTGCCCCGACCGGCCACCACAACGGCGCTGCGGCCCTGCAGCATCGCCCCTGCCACGTCGGCGACGGCGCGGCCGGCGTTTTCCATCAGCGTGATGCCCGCCATGCCGCCTGCAATCGCAAGGCGATCGGCTGCGGCCATTTCGGCGGTCGTGAGGAGTTCGATCATCGTGATGAACACTATCGGGCACCCGCCGCAGCGACACAATTCGGCCCGCAAGCCATTTCATTTCGGTGCTGGCAAAAACTTAAGCAGGGTGCTTAGTTCCTGGGCATCTAACATTAGGCAAATGCTTGGCGGTCCCGGATATCCGTCGTTAAGTGCTTGCATTTGAGGCACTTTTCTCGGCCGCTCAGCTTGGCACGGGACCTGCTATCCGAAGCGCGGCTCGTCCGGTAACTGGCGTGCTTGCGGGGAAGGAAACACAATGAAAAAAATCGAGGCCATCATCAAACCCTTCAAGCTCGACGAAGTGAAGGAGGCGCTGCAGGAAGTTGGCCTGCAAGGGATCACCGTCACCGAAGCCAAGGGCTTCGGCCGGCAAAAGGGGCACACCGAGCTCTATCGCGGCGCCGAATACGTAGTCGATTTTCTGCCCAAAGTGAAGATCGAGATCGTGCTCGGCGACGACATGCTGGACAAGGCGATCGAAGCGATCCGGCGCGCCGCCCAGACCGGCCGGATCGGCGACGGCAAGATTTTCGTGTCCAATATCGAGGAAGCAATCCGTATCAGAACGGGCGAATCCGGAGTTGATGCGATCTAGTCCGCGGGCAACCGTCTTCGCGGAGTTTTCAAAAAAGGGGGAATGCAAGCCATGGCGACAGCCAAAGATGTCATGAAGCTGATCAAAGACAACGACGTCAAATACGCCGATTTCCGTTTCACGGATCCGCGCGGCAAGTGGCAGCACGTGACCTTCGATATTTCCATGATCGAAGAAGACACGTTTGCCGAAGGCCAGATGTTCGACGGCTCCTCGATCGCCGGCTGGAAGGCGATTCACGAATCCGACATGAACCTGATGCCGGATCCGGCCTCCGCCTGCATCGATCCGTTCTTCGCCGAGACTACGCTGTCGCTGGTCTGCGACGTGCTCGAGCCGACCACCGGCGAGCCCTATAACCGCGATCCACGCGGTATCGCCAAGAAGGCCGAAGGCATGGTCAAGTCGATGGGCGTCGGCGACACCATCTTTTTCGGCCCCGAGGCCGAGTTCTTCGTGTTCGACGACGTCAGATACGCCGCTGAACCTTACAACACCGGCTATAAGGTCGACTCCACCGAATTCCCGTCAAACTCGGACACCGAATACGAAGGCGGCAATCTCGGCCACCATGTCGGCACCAAGAAGGGCTACTTCCCGGTGCCGCCGCAGGACTCGGCGCAGGACATGCGTTCGGAAATGCTCGGCGCCATGGCGCGCATGGGCGTCAAGGTCGAGAAACACCATCACGAAGTGGCGAGCGCCCAGCACGAGCTCGGCATGAAGTTTTCGCCGCTCGTCGTGATGGCCGACCAGATGATGATCTACAAATACTGCATCCAGCAGGTCGCCCAGATCTACGGCAAGACCGCGACCTTCATGCCGAAGCCGATCTATGGCGACAACGGCTCGGGCATGCATTGCCACCAGTCGATCTGGAAGGGCGGCAAGCCAGTCTTCGCCGGCAACAAATACGCCGACCTGTCGGAAACCTGCCTGTCCTACATCGCCGGCATCATCAAGCACGCCAAGTCGATCAACGCCTTCACCAACCCGACCACCAACTCCTACAAGCGTCTGGTGCCGGGCTTCGAGGCGCCGGTGCTGCTCGCCTACTCAGCGCGCAACCGTTCGGCCTCCTGCCGCATCCCCTACACCACCAACCCGAAGGCCAAACGCGTCGAGGTGCGTTTCCCCGATCCGCTGGCCAATCCCTATCTCGCTTTCGCGGCGATGACGATGGCCGGCCTCGACGGCATCAAGAATAAGCTCGATCC
>Ga0335081_10018287_pt1 | contig 11328 bp, 8 predicted proteins | sample Lox_Sample_35_FD_206713 | JGI IMG/M metagenome (GOLD analysis project Ga0335081, IMG submission 206713) | Soil microbial communities from Loxahatchee National Wildlife Refuge, Florida, United States - Lox_Sample_3.5 | ecosystem: Environmental > Terrestrial > Soil > Wetlands | place: USA: Florida... | reverse complement strand
CCGGCTCCCACTTTCCAGTTTCCTCTCCCGAGCAATCGGCAATCGACCATCGAAAATCGGCAATCAGGGCGGTGGCGGAGATCACCTGGGAGCGCATCCAGATGCACTTGCGGCATCGGGAAGAAGAGGCCGCGAAGGTGAAGGAAGCGCTGGAGGGGCGCATTGCGCAAATTGCCGATTGCCGATTGTCGAGTTTCGATGGCCAAACTGTTGCCAGCCCTCCTTCCACGCCTCACTCAGCCCCCGGTTCAGGCAATAGTTCAGGCAATAGTTCAGGCAATAGTTCAAGCAATAGTTCAGGCCATGGTTCAGGCAAAGGTTCAGCCGATGCTTCAGAGGCCACGGGCGGTCCTGCGCCGGAGGGAAATCCGGAGCCATCTTGTAATCGGCAAGCGACAATCGAAAATCGTCAATTGGCCATCGGCCTGATAGCCGCCCTGTCGGTCACCAACTGCGTGGGGGCGGTGCTGGAGGCGGGTAAGGCGATCAAGGCGGCGTACTACCGGATGCTGGTGGCGCTGTATGGCGATCTGCCCAGCTTTGACTTTTTCCGGCCCAAGCAACCGACGGCGGACGACCGGTTGGAAATCATGTTGGACCTTACGAACCAGTTCCTGGGCTTGAAGGGCGGGCCGCAGCCCAACGAAGTCCAGTGGCGAGGCGGAGTGGGGCGACAGCCGGGCGGGTAGGGCGGAACGCGTTCGGCCCGGAAGAAGAAAATCAAAAGGCAAATGGCAAAAGGCCAATGGCAAAGGTGGACGGGCCAGGAGAAAAGGGTAAGGGGTAAAGGGTAAAGGGTAAAGGGTAAAGGGTAAGAGAAGACACGCGCTTGGTTGTTGGTTCTTTGTAGCCGATCGGTCTCTTGGTCGCTGGCGTGGTCGCAAGTTTCGAATTTCGAGTTTCGATTCTCCAGTTTCGAAACCGGGCTCCAATTCAGCAATCGGGGAGGCAAAAGGCAGGTGAGTGCTCATTTCACGACCCAGCGCTTCGCGCCGGGTGAGGGGTCATCAGGCACGTCTTTGTATTTGTGAACCCGGGGATTAAGGACGACCGAGAGAACGCGATTTTCGCGTTTCGAAACCAAAACAGGACGTTGCGACCTGGGCGCGGCAATTCGCATCAACACAAGATAGCTAGAGGGGCTGTTGGTACCATTGAGGGGGATCTAATTCTCTGGCGGGCATTTGTCGCTGCCAACTCGCCACAGTTGATTGCTCAGGAGAACAAGAATGCCGGACGTGCTGGAAACTCAGTTGAAGGACGAAAGGGAAGCAACGCTTCCTGGTGAGGAGCGATTCTCGCCCGGTTTGCATCGCCATCCGCAGTTTAAGTGGGCGCTATTGGGCGCCGGCGTGGTGGTGGCAGTGTTGCTCGCCATGATCTGGCATTACTTCTCCATTCGCGAGTCCACCGACGACGCGGAGATCGACGGTCACATCGTGCCCATCAGCGCTCGGGTGGGCGGTACGGTAGTCGAAGTGGACGTGCTCGACAATCAGTCGGTGAAGGCGGGCGAGGTGCTGGCAAAGATCGACCCGCAGGACTACCAGGTGGCCGTGGATCGCGCCCAGGCGGACCTGGAGCAGGCCCAGGCGTCGGCGCAGGCGGCGCAGACGGACGTGCCCATCACCACCACCACCTCGGGATCGCAAGTCAGCACTGCCGAAGCCCGTCTGCGAGAAGCGCAGGCAGGCGAGACAGCCTCGCTCCGGGAAGTTGACGCCGTCGAGGCGGCGGAAGCCGCCGCCAGGGCGCGGGTGACGGAAGCGGAAGCGAACGCCACCAAGGCCGAACACGATTTGACGCGCTTCAAGCCGCTGGCCGCGAAGGAAGAGATTTCCGAGCAGCAATACGACGCGGCCCTGGCGGCAGCGCAATCCGCGCGCGCCAGCGTAACCTCCGCCCAGGCGGACGTGGCGACGGCGCAGCAGAACGTGGCCGTGGCCCGCAGCCACCTGGCACAGGCGCAATCGATGGTGGCGATGGCCCAGGCCGACGTGCGCTCGGCCGCCACCGCGCCCCAGCACGTGGCCATGTCGCGCGCCCAGGCCGCTTCGGCCGAGGCTCGCGTCGCCCAAGCCCGGGCTGCCTTGGCGCAGGCCAAACTCAATCTGGATTACACGGTGGTGAAAGCTCCGGTGGACGGCGTGGTGAGCAAGAAAACCGTCCAACTCGGCGAGGTGATCGCCCCGCAGCAACCCCTGATGGCGCTGGTCGAGCTCCAGGACGTTTGGGTGACGGCCAACTTCAAGGAGAATCAGCTCCGCCACATGCGGCCCGGACAACCGGCCGTGATTGAGGTGGACGCTTACGGCGGGCGGAAATACCGCGGTTACGTGGATAGCCTCGCGGCGGCCACGGGGGAGAAGTTCAGCGTCCTGCCGCCCGAGAACGCCACCGGCAACTACGTGAAGGTGGTGCAGCGGCTGCCGGTAAAGATCCGCCTCGACCAAGGCGAGAACGCCGACGAGTCGCTGCGGCCGGGAATGAGCGTCGAGCCGACGGTGATTACAAAAGAACAGTGACAAGTGACAAGTGACAAAAAGTGACGAGTGACGAGTGAGAACGAGTGAGGATTGGCAAGCGGACACTTTGCCTTGTAGTTTCTTCTCTATTCACTTGTCACGCGTCACTAGTTACTGTACTGGTCACTCGTCACTTCTGAAAAAGGCATGGCCAACGAACCGCACGCCGAGTATCCCCACGTGAACCAGTGGATCATCGCCATCGCGGTGATGCTAAGCACGTTCATGGAAGTGCTCGACACCACGGTAGTAAACGTTTCCCTGCCCCACATCGCCGGGAACCTTTCCGCCACGCCCGACGAAGCCACCTGGGCGCTCACCTCGTATCTGGTGGCCAATGCCATCATCCTGCCCATCACCGGATGGCTGGGGAACCATTTCGGCCGCAAGAGGCTACTGATGTTGTCGGTGACGTTTTTCACCGCCGCCTCATTCCTCTGCGGGCTGGCGCCCAACTTGCCCGCCCTGATCCTCTTCCGCATCATCCAGGGAGCAAGCGGCGGCTGCCTGCAACCGATCTCGCAGGCCGTGCTGCTGGAAGCTTTCAAGCCCGAAGACCGGGGCAAGGCGATGGGTTTCTGGGGACTGGGCATCGTGGTGGCGCCGATGCTGGGTCCGGTGCTGGGCGGTTGGCTCACCGATAGCTACAGTTGGCGCTGGGTGTTCTACATCAATGTCCCTATCGGCATCGCATCGCTCATCATGACCCGGGCGTTCATTTTCGATCCTCCCTACATCAAGCGCGGGACGGCGCGGGTGGACTACTGGGGAATCGGGATGCTGGCGGTAGGCGTGGGCGCGCTTCAGTTGGTGCTCGACAAGGGCCAGGAGAAGGACTGGTTCGCGAGCCATTGGATCGCCGCGCTCACTGTTCTCGCGCTGACCGCCTTGGCCGCTTTCGTCGTTTACGAGTTGCGCGCCAGGAACCCGGTGGTGAACTTGCGCGTGCTTAAGAATCGCACCTTTTCGAGCGGCGTCTTTCTGATGACGGCGCTCGGGTTCGTGCTTTACGGCAGCCTGGTGCTGCTGCCGCTGCTGTTGCAGACCCTCCTCGGATATCCCGCGCTGCAGGCCGGCTTCGCCATGGCCCCGCGCGGCCTGGGATCGTTCATTGCCATGCCCACGGTGGGAATCATCATGATGCGGTTTGATTCGCGCAAGCTCCTGGCCATCGGTATCACGATTTGCGCTTTCACCTTGTGGCAGCTTTCGCGCCTGAACCTGTCGGCCGGCTACTGGGACATCTTCTGGCCGCAATTCATCCAGGGTCTCTCGCTGGCGTTTCTGTTTGTCCCGCTCACCACCACTACCATGGATCCCATTCCCAAGGAGCAAATGGGCAATGCCACCAGCATCTTCAACCTGATGCGCAACCTCGGGGGCAGCATGGGGATCGCCGGGTCGGCGACCATGTCGGAGCGCTGGCGGCAGGGCGATATCAACGTCCTCGGCGCGCACTTCAACCCTTACAACTACGGCTCACAGCAGATGATGCAAGGACTGCAGCAGGGTTTTATGGCCCAGGGATCGGACCCTGTGACGGCTCTCCACCGAGCCTACGCGGCTGCGTTCGGCCTGGTCCAGCGGCAGGCCGCCATGCTCGCCTATAACAAAGTGTTCCTGGTGCTGGCGGCCCTGTTCCTGGTGATGGTCCCCTTTCTCTTCCTGATGGGCAAGCCGGGGTCAGGAAAAGAGGTCATGGCTCATTGACTGAAGCGTGGTCCGTTGTCAGTTGTCCGTGGTCAGCCGTAAGGGCGCCAGGAACGGAACTAAAGCCGCCACCGTCTTTGGCAACGGACAGCGGACCTCTTTCAATCGACTGGTCAATGTTAGTTGGGCTCCTGGTATTCAGCCGAAGCGACGCTCTCGGGACTCGTATCGTCCACCGAGTGGCCGGGCGCGTACGCGGCCTTTTCAAACTTGTTGCCGCGCTTGCGGATGACGTCATGCCATCCGTCGTCCCAGGCGATACGCGCCTCGCCGTTGACGGTCATCCACGTGCCGTCGCCGCCCATGCCGATGTCCTTGTGGGCCTTGCCATCCGGCGTCAAAACGATCTCAAAGGTCCCGCTCTGGCCGCCACCGATGCCCACCCTCCAGTGTCCGGTAAAGCGGCTCCTGCCGGACGCGACGGCAGGAGAGACGCGCCCCACATGCTCGAATTCGATGTGGTCAATCTGCGCGAGGGGGAAGCTTTGCCGGTGGCCGTCCTTGAAAACGATCACCACGCTGCCGCCCGATTCTTGGGACCAGAGCGCGGGTGTGGCGCCGACGAAAAGCACTGTAGCCAGAACGATCCCGGCGGAAAGGAATCTGCTCAACTTGAACATGACCACCTCCAGATAGGTCCTACGCAATCCTCGATGGCTAAGTTTCAACCTCCGCGCTCCACTCTCGCTTCAGGGCCGCGAATCGAAGGTGTATCGTGTGCGAGCTTTTTCCTGGTGGCGCTCGAGCGCCAGGTCCACCAGGCGGTCAATGAGCTTGGCATAGGGAAGGCCCGAGGCCTCCCAGAGTTTCGGGTACATGCTGATCGGCGTGAAGCCGGGGATGGTGTTGAGCTCGTTGACAAAGATGGCACCGGTGCGGCGATCGAGAAGAAAGTCAACGCGCGCCATTCCGGCGCCCTCGGCGGCCTGGAAGGCCCGGACGGCAAGTTGTTGGACGCGTCTCGCTTGGCGGCGGCGCAGCTTGGCCGGGATGATCAATTGCGATCCTTCCTTGACGTATTTCGCGTCGTAGTCGTAAAACTCGTTCACGGGAACAATCTCGCCGGGCACCGAAGCTTCCGGGGAGTCGTTGCCCAGCACCGAGCATTCGATCTCGCGGGCGTCCAGCCCTTTTTCGATGACGATCTTCCGGTCGTACTCGGCCGCCAGGTCGAGCGCCGGCTTCAGTTCGCTCGCGCTGTGAACTTTGGTGATTCCTACCGACGAGCCGAGGTTGGCGGGCTTGACGAAAAGCGGGTAGTTCAGTTTCTTCCTAATCGACGCCATCACCTGGTGAGGCTGGCGCTCCCACTGGCTCCGCAGCACCGCGATCCACGGCACCACGGGGATGCGAGCGTCGCGAAACAGGCGCTTCATCAGGTCCTTGTCCATGCCCGCGGCAGAGCCGAGCACGCCGGCTCCGACATAAGCAATATCCGCCAGCTCCAGAAGGCCTTGCACGGTACCGTCCTCGCCGAAGGTCCCGTGCAGAAGGGGAAAAATCACGTCGATCTCGGGGCGAGTGTCCGCCACCTCGCTTCGCGCGAGCTGCCCGGAACGGCTGGAATCGAGCGGGATGAATCGGGGACCGGTGGGCGCCACCGAGGCCGTCACGGGCCTGCCATTGGCGAGCACGCCGGGCAGGAGTTTGTCGGCGGTCGAGCCCAGCAGCCAGCGGCCCTCGCGGGTGATGCCAATGGGGATCACCTCGTACTTCTCGGGGTCCACCGCCTGCATCAACGACGCGGCGGAGGTCAGCGAGACTTCGTGCTCCCCGGAGCGGCCGCCAAAGAGGATTCCCAGCCGGATTTTTCGGTTCACAGGATCTTCTTTCCCAGCGCCGAGGTGATGAGGCCCACGGCCAGCGCAGCGGTGCGATTGTGGATATCCAGGATGGGGTTCACCTCCACCACCTCGAGCGAAAGCATCTGCTTGCTGTCGGCGATGATTTCCATGGCCAGGTGCGCCTCGCGGAAAGTGATGCCGCCCGCCACCGGCGTCCCCACCCCCGGCGCTTCGTCGGGATCGAGCACGTCCATGTCGAACGAGACCGCGAAGCCGGCGGTGGATCGCACGGCCAGCTCGATGCTGCGTTCCATGACGGACCGCATGCCCTGCTCGTCGATGTCGCGCATGGTGAAAACGTGGACGCCGGCGTCTTTCACGATGCGGCGCTCGCGGGCGTCGAGGTCGCGTGCGCCCACCAGTACGCAGTCCTTGGCCAGAAGTTTGGGCGCGTACCCGAAGATCTTGGTGAGGGGGTCGGGGCCATAACCCAACAGCGCGGCAAACGGCATTCCGTGAATATTGCCGCTGGGGCTCGACTCCGGCGTGTTCATGTCGGCATGGGCATCGATCCAGAGGCAGCCGATCGTCGCCTCGCGATCGTGATGGTGCTTGGCGACGCCGGAGAGCGTCCCGATGGCAATGGAGTGGTCGCCGCCCAAGGAAATCGGGAACCACCCCTCCTCCAGGCACTGGACCACGCGCCGCGCCACCTCTTCCGAGACGTCGGCGATTTCATGCAGGTATTTCGCCCGCTGGTCGCCGAACGGCTGCTCCTCGGCAATCTTGACGTGGATGTTCCCGCAGTCCTCCACGTGCTGGCCAAGGGCCTTCAAGGCCGCGTTCAGACCCGCGGCGCGCACCGCCGAAGGCCCCATGTCGACCCCGCGATGCTCCTGGCCGAGATCCAGGGGTACGCCAAGAACTCGAATCCTCATTCTGCACCCTCCGGGCCGCGCGGCTCCGGTGATCGTATGCCTCAAGGGCCGGCTGTTTCTAGCCTACCGTGGCGGAGAAAAAAGTCAAGCAGGAAAGGGCGAAAAGTCGAGGCTGGAGGGTGCTGGGAAGCGAGAGGGTGTGAGGTCAAGGCGAAGAAGACTCCAACCTCAAGGCACAGAGACGCAGAGGAAAATTGGAAAACGTCTGGTGTTCGGGCGATTCCCCCTTGTCTTTTCTGCGTCTCCGCGCCCCTGCGTTTGATTTTCCTCCCTTCGAGGCGGCGGGTATTTGCGCTACTGGCGATAGTTGCAAGGCCTTGGTTGACAGATCACCGTTCTGACGTTAGCATGGCCTCGATCACGCTCTTTGAAAAGCTAGTCTCTGTGGTGTCCGCCTTCATCCAATTAAGGCGGATAAAAGGAAAGGCCGTGAGAATCGGCCGCGGTCCCGCCACTGTTATCGGCGAGCCCACCCTCAGCGGCGTAAACGCCAGCCACTGTCCCGCAAGGCGGGATGGGAAGGTTGGGGGTGCGGCGACGACCCGAGAGCCAGGAAGCCTGCCCGGGGACTTCAATAACTTCACCTCTTCGACGGAAAGAGCTCTGAAGGCTGCAAGCTCCTTGAGGTCCATCGAGAAAGGGAGGAATTTCGCGCATCGCGGAAGGGCCCGTCGCTGGAAACCCGCTTTCAGCAACCCGCCAGCAAGATGTCTAGCCTCCACCCTTTTCCAAAGCTCAGGCGCTTTTCCATCAGTCTTTCTTGAGCTCCTTCTATCGACATCCACCCGCCGTGGAGCGGGAGAAGGAGTGCAAAATGCCTAGCGAAGAAAGAGTCGGTGGTGCGCGGTCAAGGGTCAACGGTCGAAAATCACCCCCCAAGGTCCTGGGAGAAGAGAGTTCTCGACAGCGAGTCATCGGCCATACAAAAGCCATCAACCACGCGTCGGTTTTACGTTTCACCGTGCGTCCGGTGCGAGTGGTCACTTACAGATTCATCTTGACGTTTGTGCTGGCCGCGACTTTTGCTGCATCGCCCCTCCTCGCCGCCACGCTGGGCGGGACCGTCCTCGATCCGGACGGCCGGCCCGTGCCGGGCGCTCAGGTCACATTGCTGGCGCCACTGGCTGAGCTCGAGCAGCGCGAGGCGGACCGGCAAGGCTGTTTCAGGTTTGAGAACTTGCGTCCCGGCACATTCAAGCTGGTTGTCAACGCGCCCGGCTTTGCCACTGGCTCCGCCAACGTTCTGATCGCACAGGACAACGCCACCCCGACCGTTGACCTCCACCTTTCGGTCGGCGCCGTTCGGCAACAGGTAGTGGTATCGGCGGCGCTGGGAGGCGCGCTGGCCCCGGAGGTGGGATCGTCGGTCAGCGTCGTGTCACAGCAGGAAATCAAGGATCGTGATGACCAGAGTGTCCTGGAGGTATTGCGGGGTATTCCCGGAGTGGACGTCAATCAGACTGGGCGCGACGGCGGCGTCACGGCGGCGTTCGTTCGCGGCGGTGACGCGGACTATAACCTCGTCATGATCGATGGGGTCGAGCTCAACGAGTTTGGCGGAGCCTTCGATTTCTCCTCGCTGCCCACCGATGGCGTCCAACAAGTCGAGGTAATTCGAGGTCCGGAGAGCGCCCTTTACGGTCCAGACGCGGTGACAAGTGTAATCAATATCGTCAGCCAGCGGGGTGAAGGCTCTCCGCACTTTTCCGGGATGGCCGAAGCGGGCAGTTTCAACACCCGCCGGGTCGCCACCGCCGGGAGCGGCCTGACGGATGGGCTGGGATGGTCCTACGATCTCTCGCGGCTCACCTTCGGCGGCGTTGTTCCCAACGACAACTATCGCAACCAGTCCGCCTTCCTGAACCTAGGCTATTCAAAGAGTCCCCGACGGGAATTGGACCTGCACTTCTTCGGCGACTCCAACAATGCGGGAGATCCAGGCCCCTTCGGATCAGACCCGCTAAGGCTCTATCCGGGCATCGACAGAATTTCTCGCGATAAGGAGAACTTGTTTACCTATCAACTCAGCGAAGCGGAGCAAGTCGCGCCGGGCTTTCGCCAAGTGACCACGGCGAGCGTTGCCACCAACAACGAGTTCTTTCACAGTCCCTACGGTAACGCGTTCTCCGACAACCTGCGGGCCGTCCTCAACACACGAAGCGAGTTGGCCGTCTCGCCCAAGGATTTTCTGGTCGTGGGTTTCGAGTACAATCGTGAGCAGATCAAGGACACCTATATCGCCGACCTTAGTGGCGAGCCGTTTCTCCTGCCGCGCACCAGCCTCGCGGTTTTCCTGGAGAATCGGTGGAGCCCCACCCGCCGCTGGTTCGTCACCACGGGCGTACGCGTGGACGATATTGAGACGCGACCTTTGCCTCCACCTGCAGGGTTGCCCGCGACCACGGTAGACAAGGTTAATCCGCGCGCGTCCGTGGCGTATCTCCTGCGCGACGCCGGGTCTGCCACAGGTGCAGGCTCGACCCGACTCCACGCGAGTTTCGGCACCGGTATTCGCCCTCCAAACGGCTACGAGCTCGCCTTTACGACCAATCCTCACCTGAAGCCGGAGGAAAGCCTCAGTTTCGATGCGGGCGTCGAGCAACGATTCTTCGGCGATCACGCTGTAATCGAGGCGACTTATTTTGAAAGCCACTTCACAGACCAGATCGTCACGCTGGGAGGTTCGCTGACCAACCTCAGCAGCTTCACTTCGGATAACCTGGCCCGCTCGCGGGCTCGCGGCTTGGAAACTTCGTTCCGGCTCCGGCCGTGGTCCTCATTCGGCCTCGAATGCGAGTACACGCGCGACGACTCGGCCATACTTGCCCTCAACGGAAGTACGCTCGCGCCGACTCCGTTCCAGGTGGGCCAAGCCTTGCTCCGTCGCCCGCGTGACTCCGCCGGCTGGAATGTTACCTGGTGGCACAAACGACTGACGCTCAATTTGAATAGTTATATCCGGGGCCCGGTGCTGGATGTGGAGCCCAACTATGGGATTGCCGGTGGTCTCTTCCGCAACAAAGGGTACGTGTTGGCGAACGGAGGATTCTCCTATCGCCTCCGCCGCAGCGTAGAGATCTACGGGAGATTAAACAACTTCCTTGACCAGAGATACGAGGAGTCCTTCGGCTACCCTGTATTACATCTGAACTTCCTGGCGGGCGCCAGATTCAGCTTCCCTCCTGAGTAGCCAGGAGTAAGTTCGGTTCGGCATTCGGGCGCAGCACCGAAGTGCGCATGGCCTTCAGGTCGAGGAAAAAGGAGGGCAAAGCAGAGCGACAGCGCTATGTCTCTGGTGCAATGCGGAGAGCGCCTCAAACGCCAAGTTTCGCTCACAAACTCAAGAGGTAGTCAGACGCGCTCAACTCGCCGAAACGCACGCTGCTAACCCGCTCGCCGACCACATCCGCGAAATGTTGGAGGATTTCTGTCAATTTCACGATAGCGGGGCGCTCGGGTATTCGCAGCAAATGGAATAGTCCCAGGGTAAAGAGCACCACCCGAAAGTACGCGATGAGCAAGATTTCGTTGCGCGCATATCGGTGCTTGGCATTGGCCGCATTCTTCAGCAGGTAAGTGAGAGCGAAGTAATCGCACTTGAGAGCCATGCGAATCCACGGGTAATCGACCGGCGCGTCAAATTCCTCCACCGCCTTGCGGACGAATGGGAATTCCAGTCGATTGGCATTGGCGATGGACCGGAAGTACTCCTCGTTGAACCTTCGCGACAGAATCTTCTGGCACACCCTCTGGATGTAAAAGAGGCAGAGTGCAAGGGACAGGACCAAGATCAAAGTGGCCATCACCATAATCAAACCTCGTTGAGAGACTCTAGTGGAGTTCGTGCAACCGTTGCTCCGTAGGGCAGTTTAGTTATCGCGTACCACCAGGTAAAAAGCATCCCCAGGGTACACAATTGATCGACGTGGTTAATCAGGATGCTTACATAATCGGATCGAGGGAGCAGCTTAAACGCCGCCAGAACCGCCGCCGGCGCCGCGAACAGAATACCCATGCCGCACACCAGCATGGCTAGTTGCTCGTCTCGGGCTTCCGCGCTTTGCAACATGACATAGAGCAGAGTAGTAAGCACCAGGCAGGCGAAGTAAGTGTTCTGCTGTAACTGGGTGACAAAATCCGAATAAAAATCGTGAAACTTGCTGGCGATCATGAAATACGAGATCGCTGCCAGGAGGATGAACACTAACCCCAGCATCGGTCTGAGCTTGTGCCACATCTTTTCGTCGCTCGCGCAGGCGCGACGGAAGAACCAACATACCAAGGCGAACGCCGAAACGGTAAGGATGACATCAGTCAACCAGTAGACGTAATAGTATTCATGATGTGGAGATTTGAGGCCGTAGTGGAAAA
>Ga0335081_10018285_pt1 | contig 11329 bp, 12 predicted proteins | sample Lox_Sample_35_FD_206713 | JGI IMG/M metagenome (GOLD analysis project Ga0335081, IMG submission 206713) | Soil microbial communities from Loxahatchee National Wildlife Refuge, Florida, United States - Lox_Sample_3.5 | ecosystem: Environmental > Terrestrial > Soil > Wetlands | place: USA... | reverse complement strand
CGCCGGTCACGGGGGAGCTGGTCACATCACCCATTGTCATACCTGCACTTCACTTGACGAATGTTAAGTGAATCACATCGGGCCTTGTTTTCGCTTGACGGTCGTAAAGTGAAATCATGACGAAGGGATCGCGATCATGACTACCGGAACAATTGACGGCGATAGGAGCGGTAAGGCCGCGGTCGCCAGGCTGCCAGTAACGGCCACGGTCAGCGGCACGCGGCGGACGGCATGACCGCCGCGCAGCGCCGGGCCAGCCTGGTTTTCCTGGGCACGGCCGGCGGTCCGGCCGTAGTCCCGGGCCGACGCGGCATCGCTACCGCGTTCGTCCTGGGCGAGGACGTATACCTGATCGACGCCGGGCTTGGCGCGACCGGTCAGTACATCGACGCGGGGCTGCGCCTGGACCGGCTGCGGTCGGTCCTGCTCACCCACATGCATGGCGATCACGTGTGTGACCTGTTCAACCTGTTCATGTTCGGCACCGATGCCGGGCATGCGCGCAGCCCGGGCATCAAGCACCCGGTGACGGTGATCGGCCCCGGCCCGGCGCCTGACGTGCGTCGCGGCTCCGGGCCTTACGGCGCGCCGCCGTTCCCCGGGCTGCGCGGGCTGATCGAGCACAGCTACGCCGGCCTGGCCGCCACGCTCACCGCGTGGGCGGTCACCCAGGCCGACCTGCACGACCTGATCAACGTGCACGAGATCGACGGAGCGGCTACCGGGCCGGTCACCGTGGTGGACGACGGCCAGGTGCGGGTCCGCGCGACCGTCGTCCCGCACCTGCCCACCTCATATGCCTACCGGATCGACAGCGACGCGGGTTCAGTGGTGTTCTCCGGGGATACCGGGCCCTCTGAAGCCGTGGCCAGCCTGGCCCGCGGGGCTGACGTCCTGGTGCACGAGGTCATGGACATCGAGGCCATGATCGCGGAAGGTCTGCCCGCCGAACTGGCGGATGTGTTCCGCCGCGTGCACACGGAAGTGTCGGACGTGGGCCGGATCGCCGCGCAGGCCGGCGTGCCGGTCCTCGCCCTGACTCACTTCGTCCCCGCCGCGCGCCGCACCGACCCGCAACGGTGGGCCGACCGGATCAGCAAGGACTACGACGGCCGCGTGATCGTGGCCGAGGATCTGATGCGGATCGCGGTATGCGCCGGGACGGGCCGGCCGTGACCCCGGCCACGCGGCTCGGCTACGCCGCGCTCGGCCTGATCGCGGGCAGCTTGTGGCTGTGGAACGCCGGCCAGCCGGTGTGGCTGCATGCCGTGCGCATGCTGGCCATCTTGCTCATCGTCCCCGCTGTCGCGCAGCGCCTGATAGCCGTGATCGCGCGGCACCGCGGCCACAGCAAACGGCAGACAGCTTCCGTCAGGCGCCTCGTCGCGGCAAAGGGCGTCCTGATCATCATCGCGATGACGGCGACCATCCTCCTCGAGGGCCACGTGGCCAGCCTTCCCGTGTACGTGGCCGGGTGGCTGGCCCTGACGATCGGGCTCGGCGGCCCGGCGGTCCACCACCGCCTGCTTGCCGGGGCACCCGTCGGGCCGCACGCGCTTGACGAGAGGGAGCCGGCTGATGACCCGGCAGCATGAACGCGGGCGTGCCCGTCGCCGCAAGCGGCCGCTAGCCGGATCATCGCCCGGCCGTCGGCGCGCTATGGCGGTCATTATCGTCACTGCTGTTGTCGTGGCGGCCGCTGTCGCCGCCGATTTCATCGCCAGGCAGAGGATCGAGGACGGCATAGCGGCGGCGATGCGCCCATCGTTGGGCCGTGCGGTATCGGTGAGCATCGGGGCGGCTCCCGCGCTGGCGGACCTGGTCGGGGGATCGATCGGGACGGTGTAGGTCACCGGCGCCGACGTGCGGACATGCGCCCTTGGCGATGTCGGCCTCAGCGTCTCATTTCACGGCGTCACGCGGCATGGAGCAGACGTGGATGCAGCTGACGAGCAGGCCGACATCCTCATCACCCCGCGCGCGATCGTCCTGGCGCTGGACCGCCACTCGCGCCTAGCTCACGCATCGGCCAGGCCTGACCCGGCGAATGGCGCCCTAGCCGTCACGATCGGTGCGGGTGCTCTCACCGTCGAGGAGCGGCCGTCCCTGGACGGGAACGCTGTGCGGTTCATCCCGGTGGGTCTGTCTGTCAACGGCTCGCCCGTCTCTGGATCCATCCCGCAGGGCATCGCTGCCGACGCGGCTTTCACGGTCGCTTTCCCGCCACTGCCGGTGAATCTGGAACCTCAGAGTGTGCGGGTCGAACGGAGCGGGATCGCGGTGACCGCGTCCGGCGGACCCGCGACGTTCGGCCCAGGTCACCGGACGCCCGCCCAGGGCACGTGCTAGTGAGCCAGGGAACGCCGATCCGGGTCGGTTCCGCCCCGTCTCGACATGACCGTTCAACATTCGACTATCGTGTTGACACCGGAGCCGGGCGGCGGCATGATGCATCCATGCCGCGCAGACAGGTTGTTGTCCTGGGCGGGGGTCCCGCGGGGCTGACTGCGGCGCGGATCTTGAAGTGCCGGATGCCCGCGTGGCCGGTCACCGTGTTCGAGCGTCAGGCGCCGGACAGCACCTTCGGATACGGGGTCGGCCTGTCGTTCTCCTCGCTCGACCGGCTGCGGGCGGCCGATGCCGGCGTGACCGATGCTCTCGAGCGCGCTGCGATGGCGGTCGATACCTGGACGGTCCGGCGCGGTGGCGAGTCGCTGAGCGCGAAAAACCGCCATGGGCTGGGCATCGCCCGGGCCGAACTCCTGAAGATCTTGCAGCATCACGCGGCTGCCGCTGGGGTCGAGGTGCGGATGGGCCGCCAGGTCCGGCTGCCGGAGGTAGCGGATGCCGATATCGTCATCGCCGCGGACGGCGCGGGCAGCGAGACCCGCGGTGCGCTCGCGGGGCCGCTGGGTGCCACCGTGAGTCATGGCGAGCTCGCGTACCTGTGGTGCGGGGCTGACCTGGCGATGCACGAGGTGACCCTGGCGCTGGCCCGCACTCCGGCCGGCCCGCTGGCGGCGCACGTGATGCCTTATGGCCCCGGTGCGTGCACCTTCCAGGTGGATGCGCCCGCGGCGGCGGTCGGCAGCTGGGACTGTGCTGGCAGCGTTGCTTTGCTGGAACGTGAGTTCGCTGACCTGCTTGGCCCGGCCCGGCTGCACGTCAAGCGCCCGGACTGGGCCACGTTCCCGACCGTCACCTGCCAGCGGTGGCATAGCGGCAATGTCGTGCTGCTCGGCGATGCCGCCCACACCGCGCATTACACCGTCGGCTCGGGCACCGGCCTGGCGGTCGAGGATGCCGCGGAACTGGCCGAGGCGCTGTCGATGTCCAGCGATCCGACGGCGGCGTTCGAGGCGTTCGAGGCGGTACGACGTCCCAAGGTCGCGCGCCTGCAGCGCCGGGCGGATCGCAGCCAGCGGTGGTGGACGACGCTGGATGTGCGGATCGGCCTGCCCTTGGCGCAGTTGCTGGTGAGCTATCTGACCCGGACCGGGGCGCTGACGCTCGCGATGGTGACCGACTTGAACGCCGGCCTCATCACCCAGTGCCTGTCGCAGCGCGGGCTCAGCTCGCCGCTGCCTCGGCCGGGTGAGCTGGCCGACGCGATCCTGGCCCAGCCGGCGGAAGTATCAGCGGGTCAGATGGCGACGATCGTGCACGAGGCAGGACGTCCAACCCCGGCCGACATGCGCGGGCGTGTCGAGGAGGCGCGGGATCTGGCAGGCCGCGGCGTGTCGCGCCTGCGCATCGCCGGACCGCCCGATCGGGAGGCGCTGCTCGACCGGCTCGAGATCGCCGAGCAGGTACGCGCGCACGTCCGGGTCACTACCGTCGTGGCCGGTCCCGCGGACTGCCGCGACGACCTGGCCGTCGGGATCCTGTGCGGCCGCACGGATCTAGCCGAGCTCTCGGTGTAACCGGCCCATATAGGAAACGAAGGAGGCACCATGGTCGACGCCAGCCACCTGGTCGGCTTCCTCCCCGAAGTCGCCGCACGCTACCGGGCCGAGGGTTACTGGGGGACACTGCCGATCGGCGACGAGCTCCGGGCCGTGGCCGCTGCTCATCCCCAGGTCGAGGCGGTCGTCACAGACGAACGCCGGCTCACCTACGCTGATCTCGACGCCCGCACCGACGCGATCGCCCAGCGTCTGGCCAACCTCGGGCTGCGAGCCGGTGACCCGGTGATCCTCCAGGTCGGCAACACCCCGGAGACCGTCGAGGCGCTCTACGCGCTGGTCAAGATGGGGGCGATCCCCGTCTGCAGTCTCGTCCCGTTCGGTCATCACGAGATCGATGCCGTCGCCAGGCTGGTCGGTGCCCGTGCGCATCTGGTGCAGGCAGACGTCCCCGGCCGTGACCTGGTCACCTTCGCCCGGGAGGTGCGCGCGGCGGTCCCCGGCATGGAGCTGATCCTGACCATCCGCGGTGAAGCCGACGGCGCCGAGCGGATCGACGAGGTACCGGCGCTGGCCACCTCGCGGCCCGATTTCGGGGTGCGCGATGCCGACGCCATCGCCGTCATGCAGCTGTCCGGCGGGACGACGGGGACGCCGAAGGCGATCCCCCGGCTGCACGCCGAGTACTGGTACAACGCCCTGGCCACCGCCCAGCGTTTCGGTTACGCCGCCGGCGACCGCGTGGCGCACTTCCTCCCTGTCGTGCACAACGCCGGCATCCACGCCGCGCTATTTGCGGCCCACTCGGTCGGCGCGACGCTGGTGCTCGGTGCCACGTGGTCTCCGCCGGACGTCCTGGACGTCCTGGGCCGGGAACGCATCACGCACCTGGCTACGATGACGACCCTCGTCTCGTCGATCTGCGATGACCCGCAGTTCGAAGCGGCGGCGGCGGGCCTGAAGCGGCTGAGCCTGGCCATGCCGGCCGTTCACGGTGACCTGTTCGACCACCTGTCAGCCAAAGGCGTTGCCGTGTGCCAGTTCTTCGGCATGAGCGAGGGCTTCGTGTGCTCGGTGCCGACCGACGCGCCGGTCTCGATGCGCCGGGAGACAGTGGGCTACCCGCTGTCACCGGCGGACGAATTCAAGGTGCTCGACCCGGACACCGGTGCCGAGGTCCCGGCCGGCCACGTCGGCGAGCTGTGCGTACGCGGCCCGTACACGCTGCGCGGCTACTACAACGCGGCCGAGCACAACGCGCGCGCGTTCACCCCTGACGGTTTCCTGCGGACCGGCGACCTGGTCAGCACGGTGGAGATCGATGGCCGTGCCTGCCTGCGGCTCGCGGGCAGACATAAGGACCTCATCGGCCGCGGCGGGGAGAAGATCAATGCCGCCGAGATCGAGGAGCTGCTGGTGCAGATGCCTGGCGTCTGCGCGGCAGCGCTCGTGGCGATGCCGGACCCCCGGCTCGGCGAGCGGCCGTGCGCGTTCCTGGTCACCGAGCCGGGCGCGTTCCCCAGCCTGGCCGAGGTCCGCGACTTCATGCAGGAACGGGGCGTGGCGAAATACAAGTGGCCCGAGCGCCTCGAGCCCATCAGCGAGCTGCCAGTCACGGCAGTCGGCAAGGTGTCCAAGGCCGTCCTGCGCGAGGAACTGGCCGCCAGGCTCCGCCAGGCGTCGGGCGCCGTGGTTGCCAGCTAGGAGACAGCATGCGCATGGCGACGATCAACGGCCGGCTCGCGCTGGTCGGCGAGCAGGGGCACGAGGACATCGAGAAGGCGTCCGGCGGCCGTTTCGGCCCCGACGCCATCGCGGTTCTCGAGCGATGGGCGGAGGTCACTGAGTGGGCGGCGAGCACGTCAGGTCAGCGAACCTGGGCGCCCTACCGCCCAGATGAGATCGGGCCGCCCGTCCCCGCCCCCCGGCAGGTGTTCGCGCTGGCCGTCAACTACGCCGATCACGCCGCCGAGGCAGGCGCTGACCGGCCCGAGTTCCCGATCGTGTTCGGGAAGTTCCCGTCCTGCATCACCGGGCCCTACGACCAAGTGCGCCTGCCCAGCAACCGCGCCGACTGGGAGGTCGAGCTCGTCGTCGTCATCGGCCGGCGAGCGCACCATGTCGAGCGCACCCGGGCCTGGGGCCACGTCGCTGGCCTGACGATCGGCCAGGACATCTCCGAGCGGCGGGTTCAGTTCCGCAAGCCCGGACCGCACCTGGCGGTGGCGAAGTCCTTCCCCACGTTCGGCCCGACCGGCCCGTGGCTGGTCACGGCCGACGAGTTCGACGATCCGGACGACATCGCGCTGAGCTGCAGCATCAACGGCGAGCAGATGCAGAACAGCCGCACCAGCCAGCTGATCTTCGGCGTGCCCGAGCTCATCGCCTCGATCTCGGCCATGGTGCCGATGCTGCCCGGCGACCTGATCTTCACCGGCACCCCGTCTGGCGTCGGGTCAACCCGCGACCCGCGCCGTTACCTGGCCCCCGGCGACGTGATCACCAGCGAGATCGAAGGCATCGGGGTCATGCGCAACACCTGCGTGGCGGCGAGTTGACATGCCGCTGCACCGGCTGACCAAGCTCGTGGTCGGCGTCCCCGACGTCGCGGCGGCGATCCCGTTCTACACCGACTTCGGCCTGGAGCACCTAGGCGGCGGGCGCTTCGCCACCGCGGACGGCGGCGAGCAACTGGAGCTGGCCCGCCGTCCGCGCCGCGGGCTGGTCGAACTCGGAATCGGCTGCGATGACCGCGACGACCTGGACAAGGTCAGCGCCGCCCTCGGCCGGGCGAGCCTGCCGTACCAGCGCGACGCCGAGGCCATCAGCGTTACTGACGAGGGCAGCGGCGTCCGGACCCGGCTGACGATCGCAGGGCGCTACCAGCAGCGTCGCGCTGAGGTACCGGCCAGCAACGCGCCCGGGGCCGACGTGCGGGTCAACGAACGGGCCCCCGGCAGCGTCCGCGACCGCGCGGTGCGACCCCGGCGACTCGGCCACGTCGTGGTCGGCAGCACCGACGTCGAGCGCAGCGAGCACCTGTTCATCGACATCCTGAGGTTCGAGGTCAGCGACACGATCCGCAACGTCGGCAAGTTCGTCCGCTGCTCAACTGACCACCACAATCTGATGATCAGTGCCGCCCCGGCCCAGTTCATGCACCACACCTCATGGCAGGTTGAGGACGTGGACGAGGTCGGCCGCGGGGCGGCCAGCATGCTGGCCGCCGATCCGGCCCGGCACGCCTGGGGGCTGGGCCGTCACAACGTGGGCGGCAACTTCTTCTGGTACCTGCGCGACCCAGCGGGCAACTACGCCGAGTACTACAGTGACCTGGACATCATCACCGAGCAGCTGCGCTGGGACGCACATGTCTGGGGCGCTCGGGAGAGCGTGTGCGCGTGGGGACCGCCACCACCGCGGGGGTTCTTCCGGCCTGACGACCTGGCCGAGCTGATGACGAAGGGCGAGCGTTGACCGGCCGCCGGGCTCAGGGCTCACAGCTGCGGCGCGGCCTGGTCAAGGCGGAGATCCTCGAACGCGGCGCCGAACTGTTCGCGGCGCGCGGGTACGCGGCCACCAGCATGCAGGACATCGCCGACGCCCTCGGCTCGAGCCGGCCTGCCCTATACCACTACTTCAGCAGCAAGGACGAGATCCTCGACCAGCTCCTCGAGGGCCTGGCCGAGGAGACCGAGACCGCGCTGAGCGTCTGCCGCGGCCAGCCGCCGGGTCCGGCGGCTCGCCGGCTGCGTGAGCTCGTCGCGGCGCTGATCGCACCCGTCGCCGGATCACCCGGCCGGTTCCGGCTCATCCTCACCAGCGACGCCACCGTCAGCCGCGACGCCCGCGACCGGCTCGAGAAGCTCGAGCGCGAGGTCTATCTGGCCGTCTCCGGCGTGCTCGGGGAGGGCATGGCCGACGGCTCGTTCCGCCGCTGTGATCAGCGCACCGCCACCTTTGCCATCCTCGGCATGATCAACTGGGTCGCCTGGTGGCACGTCCCGGGACGCGACATCGACCGCGAGGAGCTCTGCGGCTCGATCGCCGACCTGGCTGTGGCGAGCGTCATCGCGAACGACGAGGCACAGGGCGGCACCACGCCCAAGGACATCATCGGCTCCATCCGCCGCGACCTCAGCCGCCTCGAACGGCTCACCGCGCCTGGTCCCGACCGCGCAGGAACGGAGTCAGCGCCATGACCACCGTTCCTTGGCCGAGCTCAGCGGCGCGCCCACCCAAGCGGTCAACATCCTGGCAAACGGCTGGGCGCACGTGCCGGTCACCGTCCGTCCGCCCGTCCCTCGACCGACACAGGAGTTACGGATGGCCGAACCAAGCCTGCTGATCCGCGGAACCACGGTCGTGGACGTCCGCGACGGGTCGGCGCGGGCTGATCAGGATGTCGTCATCGAGGGTGACCGCATCGTCAGCATCTCGCCGAAGACGAATACGGAACGGCCATCGGCGCGTGTGGTCGAGGCCAGTGGCACGTATCTCGTGCCTGGCTTCTGCGATATGCACGCTCACCCGCTGAACCGGAAGAACCCGGCGGTGAGCCTGGACCTCATGCTGGTCCATGGCGTCACGGGATTCCGGCAGATGTACGGGTCGGCGCAGATGCTGAAGGACCGCGCGGCCGGACGACTCATGGCCGCGGGCGCGCCCCGGTTGCTGGCCCTGCCCGGCCCGGCCCTGAGCCCGTTCAACGCCGGGTCGGCGGCGGCGGCCCTGGCGACGATCCGCGAGCAGCATGAGCACGGCGCCGATTTCATCAAGACCGCCCTGGTCACCCGTGAGGTCTTCTACGAGGCGCAGAATGAGGCGGGCCGGCTGGGGATCCCGATCGCCGGCCATCTGCCCAACGGGGTCGACGTGGCCAGAGCCTCGGGGCAGGGCATGAGATCGGTCGAGCACCTGGGGCCCGGAGCCTGCATCCTGGCAGACTGCTCAACCGAGCAGGACGCCATCCGGGCCGCGGCGGTGGCCCGGCCGCAGGTGAAGATGCCGCCGGTCAGGTTTGCCTTCCTGGACAGCGTGCTGGACCGGGTTATCGCCAGGCTCGTGATCAACCCGGTCAACATGGCCCGGCAGCCCGACGTGGACATCCTGGATCACGCGGCCACGACGTTCGATCAGAACGCGGCGGCGCTCCTCGCGGAACGATTCGTCCGTGACGGGACGTGGCAGGTGCCGACCTTGATCCGGTCGCGTACGAACTACATGTGCGATGACCCCGCCTTCGGCGCCGACCCCGATCTGCGTTACATCTCGGCTCCGACGTTGCGGGGCTGGACGAAGGCCGCGGAGAAGTTCGCCCGGTTCCCGGCTGCTTCCCGGCAGACCTTCCGGCTGGTCTACGCGACGATGCTGCGCCTGACCAAGCTCCTCGACGACGCCGGGGTGAAAATGCTGGCCGGGAGCGATGCCTGCGGCGCGGCCTGGGAGGTTCCCGGCGCCGCCCTGCATCAGGAGTTCGACGAACTCGCCAGGGCCGGTCTTTCTCCGCTGCGGATCCTGCAGATGACCACGTGGAATGCGGCGGAGTTCCTGGGCGCGACCGACGTCATGGGCAGCGTGTCTGCGGGGAAGCACGCTGACCTGGTCCTGCTCGACGCTGACCCGGTCGAGTCAGCCGATCACCTGCACCGTGTCGCCGGAGTCGTGCGGGGCGGCCGCTACTACGCCCGGACGGACCTAGACCGGATCAAGGACACGATCGCCGCGGCCCGTTCGGTCCAATGAAGGTAGCCGTCGCCTAGCCTAGACGGCACGCGGGAGGGGCTGGTCTTAACGATGTGGATGGCGGGCGGTGCACCGAGGCTGGAGCGAGAAGCGGCGATGACAGCACCTGCCGACAAGACCGCTGTGATCGTCAGCGCGTCATGTGGGCTGCGCGCTGGCCGCCGAGTAGCTGGCCCGAGGCTGGCAGTGACCGCAACGGTGCCGGGAGCCGGGCGGACGGGCTGCACCAGCTGGCCAGGTCCTCGGATGCCCGCATTGCCGTCGAGACCGTCGACATCATGGTTCTTGAGGAGGTCGCGGCGCGGCACGACCAGCTAGTCCAGGCAACCCAAGCCGGCAAGGGCGGACTGCAGTAGCTGGACTACCGGGGTCAGACCGTCCGCTGGTAGCGCCTGCGGTCTGCCCCCCGACGACTTGGAGGAGATCAACGTGAAGATCATCGCGATCGAAGAGCATTGGAACAGCGCCAGCATCCGTGACGCGCTCGACCGGCTGCCGGACGGGGCGCGCGACGAAAGTGTCGCCTTCAACACAATGGGCGATAACCAGGCCCGGCTCGAGGACGTCGGCCAGGGCCGGGTCGAGGCGATGGACGCCGCCGGGATCGACGTCTCGATCCTGTCCGTCGTCACCCCCGCCACCCAGGCCCTCCCGGCCCGAGAGGCCATCCCGCTGGCCAGAGACGCCAACGACGAGGCCACCAGCGCAGTCCGCGCGCACCCGGACCGCTTCCGCGCGCTCGCGACCCTGCCGACCAGCGATCCGCAGGCCGCGGCCGCGGAACTCGAACGGTGCGCCACCCGGCTGGGCCACGTCGGCGCGATGGTCCACGGACGGACCGGCGCCCGCCCGCTGGACGACCCCGCCTACGACGACCTGCTCGCCACCGCGGCCCGCTTGCACCAGCCCATCTTCATCCACCCGCAGATCCCATCGAACCAGCTGCGCGATGCCGCCTACCGGGGCCTGGATCCGCTGACCGGCCTCGGCCTGGCGACGTTCGGCTGGGGCTGGCACATGGACGCGGGCCTGTCCGCTCTGCGGCTGATCCTGCGGGGCACGTTCGACCGCCACCCCGATCTTCAGCTCGTGCTCGGCCACTGGGGCGAGATGCTGCTGTTCTGGATGGACCGAGCCGAAAGCCTCTCCGGCGTCGCCAGGCACCTCGAACGCCGGGTGTCGGATTACATCACGACCAACATCCACATCACCAGCAGCGGGATGCTCCAGGAGCGCCTGCTGCGCCACGCCCTCGACTTCACCAGCGCCGACCGGGTGCTGTTCTCCACCGACTATCCCTTCCACCGGCCCGATGCGACGGCGATCGAGCAGTTCTTCGACGCCATCCCCCGCTCCGCAGAGCCCACTAAGATCGCCTCCGCCAACGCCGAGGCCCTATTCCGCCTCGACTGACCGCAAACGCCCGCCCTCCCGTGTGGAAGAGCGCCTGGGACGGCCATATCCGGACGACTGCGGGGGCGCCCGTGCAGTAGCGTGCAGAACAATCAGATCTGCGCCCAACGTGGGTCACGCCCCACCCTCCAGCCGCCCGCGACAGGGGCGGGGTGGCGTCAGCCCGGTTTGCGGCCGGGGGTGATGAGGCCGGTTTCGTAGGCGATGACGACAAGCTGGGCCCGGTCCCGGGCGTTGAGTTTCATCATGGTCCGGTTCACATGTGT
>Ga0335081_10018283_pt1 | contig 11330 bp, 7 predicted proteins | sample Lox_Sample_35_FD_206713 | JGI IMG/M metagenome (GOLD analysis project Ga0335081, IMG submission 206713) | Soil microbial communities from Loxahatchee National Wildlife Refuge, Florida, United States - Lox_Sample_3.5 | ecosystem: Environmental > Terrestrial > Soil > Wetlands | place: USA: Florida... | reverse complement strand
CCCCAATAGTGGTCGTAGTGCCAGAGGTCCCCGAAGTTCTTGTACCTGCTGTCTCCAGTCAGTTGGTAAGCCCGGTAAAGGTTCTCCGAGAGGGTGTACCACTCGACAGGAAAACCCTGAGTGTCATAGCCCGACGGCGGCTTCCGGCTGCGGTCGAGGTGTTTTACGCCCCAGTCCGTCATGTGTTCGAGCACCGGAAGAGCGTCTTTCTCGCCGCCGAAACCGTAGAGATCCACGAGACCGTAGACCGTTTTGTCCCATGAGTAGTGCGAGAGGTCCAACTCCTTGGCCGAGGGGGCGTAGTAGGGCGCTCCGTCCGCGTCGAAGGTCTTGACCCATTCCCGCATGAGGCGCACTGCTTTGTCTCGCATGGGCGTGTCGCCGGTCGCCTTATACATTCTCGCCATGCCGCTCAAATATTGCCCGAAGACCGGGCCCAGATCTTCCGCCCCCCACGCGCCCGCATCGTTCCCTGGCGCGGGGAGACCGGCTCGCTTGCGAAACCCTTTCAGGAGGTCATCATCAGGAAGGTTGAAATAGTAATCCCGAGTGGCAAGGTATTGCCTTCGCAACATGCCGTCCCTCAGGCGGACACCGGCGTAGTTGAAAGGCTCCAGGTAGCGCCTGGGCTCGGAAGGACCTTCACTTGTGTCTTCTGCCTCCACGGTCGCCGCCCCGCGCGTTAGAAAAGGCGCTACCGCTGCGCCGGCCAACGCCTTCTTCATGAAATCACGTCGAGTCTTGCCCTCGCTCATGGGGTCCTCCCGTGGATATCGGATTCTGAGCACGAATCTTAGCACGCATATTATCCTATAATTCGAAGACAAGGTGGCACGAGTGTGCCTCGAATCACGACTAATCGGCCGCATGGACTGATCGGAGCAGCTCCGCCCTCAAAGGGAATAACGCCCAATAACTGTCATGAAATCCCCATCCACGAGTACCTGGGCGCGTCACTCATTCAACCTCAACGCCCGCACCGCCGGCTCCAGATTATCCTCGTAGGCAAAAACGAATCCCGCGTCCAAAATCTTATTTCGATGCGAGACCAGCCAGGCCAAGGCAGCCAGCAACAGGACGTAGAAGATCGCCCACGCGACAAGGTGCTGCAAGAGCCACGCTTCGAGCGAGGCCATGGTGTAGGCGTAGGTCGAGAACGCGAGCCAATAGAACACTCCCAACACGGTGATGTTGGCTTTGCCGGGCAGGTAGGAGCAGGTGAACGGGATCTTGAAGAACCGCAGCAACAACAGCTCCATGAGAATCAGAGATAAGGTGAGGGCGAAGACCAGCTCCAGCGTGGCTACGCGCCAGCCCCACAGAAAGGCGCAGGCCGGCCAGAGCAGGGCAAAGAGCGGGACGATGCCCCACACCACCATCGACTTCCGCACCCCCGCCAGGCAATCACGGCGACGCTCGTTCTCGGTTAACCGGAAGATCCAATTGGCAGGCAATTCGGCCGGCAGAGGAAACACAACGCGCATTCCTGAAAGGGCGAAAAACGACAGAATCAGGGGGATCGAAAGCAAGGCAGCGTTCGGCGACGCCAGAACCGGCATCAGGCCCGACGAGAGGGCTGAAGCCGCGCCCCCTGGGCCCGACGCTGCGCTCCAAGCTGGGCTCACGGCCGAGCCGGCGCCGTGCCGGGCGGACAAGAAAGCTACCAGGCCTTCGGTGACGAACGCGCAGCCGACCCCGACATAAGCCGCGAGATACAGCCGATGCCTGGGACTCCTGGTGATGGTGCTGCCCACGAAATGAAACACCGCCCGCTCGATGGGCTTGCGCGCCACCAATCGATCCGTGAGGCGGCCCACGAAACGCTCGATCCGGCTGGGCTCCGCTGCCTCGTCGGTGATTTGTTCGATCTTCCGGCGCACGAACCGCCGGTAGCTGAAAAAGTAGGTCACCGCCGAGACCGACGTCGCGAGAGCCAGACCCCGGACGGCGATCCGCGCGAGCGACGTCCACACCGGGTCGTGGTTGCCCAGCAGTTTCTGATACAGGCCTACGAACCACAGCGGCGGAAGCAGGTAGAGGTTGACGCTGCCGGCTTTTTGCCAGCGCGCGACGAGGGTGGAAATCAACGGCAGCAGGAAGAAGATGGAAAGCAGCGCGATCATGGCGAGCACCTGGACCGCGAGCGAGATCCACTTGAACCACCGCGGGCGCAGCAGGTTGATCAAAATGCCTTGCAGCCCCACGAAGCACAGGAACATGAAGGCGCTTCCGCCGAGCACGGCGGCGGCGTGGGCAAGCATAGTCCAGCCGATGTAAGAGAGAGGCAGGCGTCCGCCGGGAATTCCCATGGCGGCGACGGCGGGATAGAAAAGGGTGCAGGGGACGCTGACGGTGATCACAAAGAGCGCCGCGAAGCCCACCAATGCCGCGATTTTGGCGGCGAAAATGTTTGTCACCTTGATCGGCAGCGGGGTGAGAATGGCGTAATCGCGGCGGTCGGGAAACAGCGCGTCCCACTCCAACACGGCGACGAAGCCAATGACCACCATGGAGAAAATGACGTAGCGGCAGTGATCGATGAGCGAAACAGCCGGATAAAGATGGGGATGAAGCTGGCCAATGAGATCGTAAGTGGAGTACTGGTACATGGTGTAGAAAATGGCGGGAATGGCCAGCACGGACAGAATGTGGACCAGCGTCAAGTGCGACTCACCACCCTCCCCGATAAACTCGCTATCGAAGAAGCGTCGGAAAAAGTGGTCTGTTAGGTCGACGAGGTGGGTCTCGTCGTCGCGAAGGAGGCGGCGAAGCTTCTCCTTGTCTCTCATAACAGTGAATGGTGAAATGGTGAATAGTGAATGAAGACAACTGACAGCGGCCTCTTCTTTGTTCACAATTCAAAATTCATCGTTCAGGCCTTCGCCTTCATCACTTCCACAATGTCCGCCGCGATCTTTTCCGTGTCCTCTTGCAGCGCCAGTTGACGGAAGATTTCTTCGAGCGAGGGCAGCTTCATCAAATCGCACAGATGCTCCACTCGATCGTTGGCCACGATGCGTCCTTTGTGGAGAATCACCACGCTCGAACACACCTTCTCCACTACCTCCAGGATGTGCGAACTGTAGAGCACGGTCTTGCCCTCGCGCGCCAGCGAGCGCAGCAGGTTACGGAAGACCAGCACCGAACTCACGTCGAGTCCGGAGAGCGGCTCGTCGAAAATCAGTACGTCGGGGTTGTGAAGCAGCGCCGCCGAGATCAGCACCTTCTGCTTCATGCCCTTCGAGTATGACGAGATGGCGGCGTGACGAAACCGGCCGAGGCCGAAGAGGTTGAGTAGCTCTTCGATTTTCCAGTCGAGGACGCCCTGGGGCAGCGACCGTAGCCGGCCGACAAGCTGGAGGTATTCGCGCCCGCTCAGGTAGGGGTAGAGCAGCGGCTCCTCGGGCACATAGCCTAGGCGCTTGCGATACTCGATAAGGTTTTCCCGAATGTCCCGGCCGTCGAAGAAAATGTGACCGACTGTCGGATCGAGCAGGGCCGTCAGCATCTTCACCGTGGTACTTTTGCCGGACCCGTTGGGTCCCAGGTAACCGAGGACCTCCCCGGGCCGGATCGAGAAGCTGACTCGATCGACGGCGGGAATGCCGTTATAGCGCTTGGTGAGGTCCCGTGCTTCCAGCATTTGGTACCGCCGCCACTCGGCCGAGAGCTGATCGCTTGATTAGACACCGGAGAAGGCGATGGAGTTCCCGGTTTCTTTCAGTGATTGCGGCCCTCCTTTGCGGGCCTGATCTACGCGGCTCTGCCGCCCCGACTTGCGGAAAGCCTCCGGCTTTCCGATAGCCGGCGCCAAAGCCTCTTTTCGCAAGGGCTCTGGCGCGCTGCGGCGGAAAGACGCAGCCTTTCCGTAAGTCAGCGCGGCAGAGCCGCAAGCCGAACATGGATTCTTCACACTTTCTCGGGGATAGGGTGACCCGCGGCCGGCGTTTTCACCAGCCGGAGCGGGCCGGGTGAGGGGTTGGTTGATCTCGATGCGAATCTCCGATGTGCACTACGTTCCGCGAAGCTCCACAGATCCGCTGGTCGTGGAACTTACGGCTGCGATCTCTCGTTTGTGTCAATGGGGGCTTCTGCTGAAGGGAGCCCTCCAGAACGCGGGAGGGAGCATTCAATGCAAACGCTTCTGCAAGACCTTCGTTACGGGCTCCGCATGCTGGCGAGCAATGCCGGCTTTACCATCGTGGCCGTCCTGACCCTGACGCTGGGCATCGGGGCCAACACCGCGATCTTCAGCGTGATCAACGGCGTGCTCCTGCAGCCGTTGCCCTACCGCGATCCCGGCCGCCTGGTGATCATGGGGGAGAAAACCCCGGAATTCGACATGATGTCCGTCTCCTGCCCGAACTTCCTGGATTGGCAGAAGGAGAACCGGTCATTTGCGAGCCTCGGCGCTGTCCGTTGGACGGCCTATGACCTCACGGGCAGCGGGATGCCGGAACATCTCGGCGGAAAAATGGTGTCGTACGGGTTTTTCTCCACCTTCGGGATCACGCCGATTCTCGGCCGCGATTTCGAGGCCCTGGAAGACCACGTGGGCGCGAACCGCGTGGCGCTGATCAGTGGAGGCCTGTGGAAGCGCCGTTTTGGTTCGAGCCGCGACGTCATCGGCAAGCCCATCACCTTGAGCGGCCAGGGGTACACCGTGATCGGGGTTATTCCCGCCGACTTTCGCTATTTCGACGCCGCGGACGTCTACACCCTGCTCGGCCAGTGGGACGACGTGTTGGCGCGCTCGCGGGAAACCCATCCCGGGCTGCGCGTCGTGGGACGCTTGAAGCCCGGGGTCACCAGGGAGCAGGCGGAGGCGGACATGAACAACGTGGCCGCGCAGCTCGCCCAGGCTTACCCCAAGTCGAACGCCCATCACGGTGTCACCCTGCGACCGCTGGCACAGGAAATGGTAGGGGACGTGCGGCCCGCTCTCCTGGTGCTGCTGGGCGCGGTCGGCTTTGTGCTTTTGATCGCCTGTGCCAACGTGGCCAATCTGCTCCTGGCCCGCTCCACGGCGCGCCGCCGGGAGATGGCCATTCGTGCCGCCATGGGCGCAAGCCAGGGCCGCATGGTGCAGCAGCTTATTACCGAGAGCGTGCTGCTGGCTCTTTTCGGTGGCGCCTTGGGACTACTCCTCGCTCGTTGGGGAACCCAAGCCGTGGTGGCGGCTATACCCGGCGGATTGCCGCGGACGGAGAATATCAGCGTCGATGGCTGGGTGCTCGCTTTCACCCTGGTAGTGTCAGTGGCCACCGGCGCGATCTTCGGTCTCGCGCCGGCGCTGCAGATGTCGCGCCTCGACCTGCACACCGCGCTCGAGGAAGGCAGCCGCGGCTCCACGGAGGGTCGACACGGGCTCCGCTCCCTGCTGGTGGTCGCCGAAGTAGCGGCGTCCCTGGTGCTGCTGATCGGTGCCGGCTTGATGCTGAAAACCATGTGGCGGCTCAGCCAGGTGGGTCCGGGATTCAATCCCCGAAACCTGCTCACCTTCTCCGTAGGCCTCAGCCCCGCCAATCGGGCCACGCCCGACCGGATCCGGACTGCCTACCTTCAACTCGCCGACGGCATTCGGACGCTACCCGGGGTGCAGGCGGCAGGAACGGTGGACGACCTCCCGTTGAGCGGAAGCGACGACGAGCTGCCGTTCTGGGTCTCGGGCCGTCCTCGTCCCAGCTCCCAAAGCGAAATGCTGTGGGCGCTGAACTATGATGTCAGCCCCGGCTATCTTCGCGCCATGGACATTCCTTTGCTTCGTGGACGCTTCGTCAGCGACGCCGACGCCAAAGGGTCAGCACCGGTGGTGGTGATCGATGAAATGATGGCGAAGAGCCTCTTTCCGCGGCAGGATCCGATCGGCCAAAGCATCAGGATCGCCGTGCCGGAAGGGTTTGGTCCGGGCCTCGATCAGCCGATCGAGATCGTGGGCGTGGTGGGTCACGTGAAGCACTTCGGACTCGACACCGACGCTGCCTCCAAGATCCAGTACCAGCTTTACCTGCCTTTCGTGCAACTGCCGGACCAGATCATGCCGGCGATTGCCACCGGCATGACCATGACGGTCCGAACTACCGTGGACCCGCTGAGCCTGGTCAACTCAGTCCGCCGCCAAGCCTCCGAGGGCGACGCCGATCAACCTGTCTTCGACATTCAGACCATGGAGCAGATCGTTTCGGGCTCCGTGGCGGGACGGCGCTTCTCCATGCTGCTGCTCGGTGTCTTCGCGGGTCTGGCCTTGGTGCTGGCTGCCGTCGGGATTTACGGCGTGATTTCGTATACGGCCACCCAGCGCACCCACGAGATCGGCATCCGAATGGCGCTGGGCGCCGAACGAACCGACGTCCTGAGGCTGGTGGTCGGGCACGGCCTGCGACTGGCGCTGATCGGGGTCGGCGTAGGACTGGCGGCCGCGCTGGGCCTGACCCGGCTGATGTCGAGCATGCTGTACGGGGTCCGGCCCACTGACCTCGTTACTTTTGTCGCCGTCTCGCTGCTGCTCGGGGGCGTCGCTCTGCTGGCAAGTTACGTCCCTGCGCGCCGGGCGTCGACGGTCGATCCCATGGTAGCACTGCGGCATGAATGAGAGATCGTGCGGCAAGGCCGCTAGTCCGAAGAAAACCCCGGCCCAGACGATAACGCAAAGCGTTGCGGGAAAAGAGCGCCGGATTCCGGAAGGAGGGACGAATCACGCGCGCCTTGCGTCCGAGCGCGATTTCTGCGAAACACAGTTTGAAAACCAGGCGGTACAGTGTACACTCTGGCCAGCGACTCAGGCGATTATGGTTTACCGATCATCAAGAGTCGCAAGGCGTTGTCTCTGACCCGGAGTGTCCATGGACCACGAACTGACGATCCCACAAGCTACCACTCCGGACGATGCCCAGCACCATTCTCCCCTAGTTTCCCGATGGAGCAATCTGTCGCCCTACATTTTGAGCTTTGTCTTCCTGATGGCGGTAGTCGTGGGTTTTGTCTGGCACGACTTGCGGGAAGCTCATCGCGACACCCTGGCCTACTGGAACGTGCGCCTGTCCAGTTCCGCCGACGAGCGTGTGAGTTTTGCGGATCTCTGGCTTACCGAAAGGCGGACGGATACCGAGGCTATAGCTGATAGTGTGATTTCGGCTCGCTTGCTCTCAGGCGCAGTAAACGGGAGCAACATCACCAAGACCAGGCAAGAGGCCGAGCGGGCAATCGAAAGGATGGCTCTTATCAACGGGTTTGTGGGGGGCGCCCTGGCGGATGCGGAGGGCCGGATCGCGGCTCAAACGGGTGTGCCGGCGGAAGCGATGGCGGGTGTCCAGGAGACCTGCCGCCGGGCTGAGCGCGCGGGGGACTTCAGAGTCTTTGTCTCGGGGGTGCAACCCGCGCACGTTTGGCTCTACCTCGCCTACCCGGTTTTTGCTGCGGGCAAAGCCTCGGCCCCCGGTCAACTTTCCCGCAGCGAGATTGGGGCAGCGGTGATGATCGCCGAGCCCTGGAAATCTGTCTTCGCCTTCCTCTTGGCGGAGAGGAAATCCAGCGGGGCCACCGAGACTCTGATCGCGTGGGAAGACGCCAAGGAGACGGTTGTCTTTTCTCCGAGCCTTGCCATCAAGGGAGTGAAATCGGTGTTCCGGCGGCTGAGCCAGCCTGCGTTCGAGTCTCGCGTGGCCCGCGAGGGCAACGTTGGGTTTGGCGAGTTCACCGACTATCGGGGGGTGCGGGTCCTTGGCGCCGCCCGACTCATCGGGTCGACTGGCGCCAGCCTGGTCCGCAAGGTCGACAGAGATGAGGCCTTCTCGGAATTCCACAAACGCGCCGTGTTTGAGTCGCTGGCGGGGGCTTTGTCCATCTTGCTTTTCGGTTCCGTGATCACGGCACTGCACCGACACAAGGCGGAGCGAGACCTCAAGGAGAAGCTCCGACAACAGGAAGTGCTGTTGGATCTCAAGCGGCGGGGAGAGATTTCTGAGGAGAGGCTCCGGACGCTCTCGCGCGCGGTCGAGCAGAGCCCTGCCAGTGTGGTCATCACCGACCCTCAGGGCAGCATCGAGTACGTGAATCCCAAATTCACCGCCATCACGGGCTACACCCTCCAAGAAGCCCTGGGCGAGAATCCGCGCATTTTGAAGTCTTCTTTGACTCCTGCCGCGACCTACCGGGAACTCTGGGAAACGGTGCTCAGCGGAAGGGAATGGCACGGGGAATTCGCCAACAAGAAGAAAAACGGCGAACTTTATTGGGAATCTGCCTTCATTTCTCCCATCAAGGACGCTACCGGCGCCATCACCCACCTGGTTGCCGTCAAGGAAGACATCACCGAACGCAAACAGGCGCAAGAGGAGCTACAGCGTTCTCTCGATCAATTGCACGCGCTCGCCGGGCGGCTGCAGACAGTGCGGGAAGAGGAAAGAAAGAGAGTGGCGCGCGAGGTCCACGATCAACTCGGCCAGGCTTTGACTGCCCTAAAGCTTGACTTGGGTTCGCTGCTCCTCGAGATACCGGGCGCTGCTCACCACCCGTCGAAAAGAGCATCGTCGATCCTGCAACTGGTGGATGAGACCATCAAGACCGTGCGCCGAATCTCGACCGAGTTGAGGCCGGGCATGCTTGATGACCTGGGTCTGGTGGCGACGGTTGAGTGGGCGGCGGGGGATTTCGAGGCACGCACCGGGACCGCATGTCGGTTAGACCTGCCGCAGGAGGATATCGCGGTCGATCCGGAGCGCGCCACGGCGATTTTCCGCATCCTGCAAGAAACCCTGACCAATGTGACGCGCTACGCTGAGGCCAGTGAGGTGAAGGTGCGGCTGGCAGAAGAAGACGGCGACCTGATCCTGGAAGTTCATGACAATGGCAGAGGGATCGACGCGGACAAAATCTCCAGCGCCGACTCGCTGGGAATCCTGGGAATGCGGGAGCGGGCCCGCCTGCTGGGAGGGGACCTCACCGTAAGCGGCGCTCCGCGAAAAGGTACGACGGTGAGAGTCCGAGTTCCGGAGGGCTCAGCCGCAGGTCAGGGGTAGTGCCATGATGAGGGTCCTGATCGCTGACGATCACGCTATCCTGCGCCGAGGGCTGATCGAGATCCTGAAGCGCGAGTTTAAGGACGCAGTGTGTGGCGAGGCGCGGAACGCCCAGCAGGTCCTGGCCCAAGTCCGGGGCCAAGCCTGGGACCTGGTGATCCTCGACGTCACGATGCCCGGACGGAGCGGCGTGGATGTGCTGGCGGACCTCAAAAGGCTGCAGCTGAAACTTCCGGTGCTGGTGCTGAGTATGCATCCCGAAGACCAGTACGGCAAGCGGGTGCTGAAAGCGGGAGCCTCCGGTTACATGAACAAAGAGAGCGCGCCGGAGGAACTGATCAAGGCCGTCCGCAAGGTGCTGGCCGGCGGCCGCTATGTGAGCCCCTGCCTGGCGGAGAAGCTGGCGCTGGACCTGAGTGAAAACGCGGACCGGCCGGCGCACGAGGTCCTCTCGGACCGGGAGTTTGAAGTCATGCGCATGATGGCTTCCGGGAAAACCGTAAGCCAGGTGGCGGAGCAACTCCATCTGAGCGTGACTACCGTCAGTACCTATCGGGCGCGCATTCTGGAAAAAATGAAGATGACCACCACGGCCGAGCTGATGCACTACGCCTTGCGCAATAATCTCGTCGAATAGCTATACGCGGCGACATAAATCGGTTCGCATGTAGGGGTACGGCTTGCCGTACCCCTACATGCGAACCGACTTTTCTGGTGCTCGGTATAACTGACGAGCTAGCTGGAAGGATTCTTGAGAAATCTCCCCTCTTGATCAAGACCGCGCTTTCGGTCCCTGTTGGCATAATTCCCTGCCCTGCCGACTCCCGCAGCCAGATTACTTGTAGTTGGAACAATGACGTGCACGCGTTCGAAGTTCTACAGAGGAATCCTGTTTACTCCGATGCCGCACCGGCGTGCACGGTGCGACACTTACAACGGTTAAAGATCGGCGCGTTTAAAGAACGCTTGGCCCTGGGCGGTGAGGCTATGACGGTGTTGATCGCAGACGATTCAGACGCACTCGTCGAGCGGCTGGGCGCAGCGCTGGCGAAGGTGCGCGGGATCGAGATCGTCGGGCACGCCGGTACCGTGGCGGGCACGTCGCGGGCCGTCCGCGACCTGAACCCCGACGTGTTGATCCTCGATATCCGCATGCCGGGAGGAAGCGGCATTGATGTGTTGGAAGGCATGAAGAGAGATCGAGTGGCGCCGGTGGTGATTGTCCTCACCAACTATGGGTATCCGCAATACCGAAAGAAGTGCCTGCAGAGCGGAGCGCAATACTTCCTGGACAAGTCGAGTGAATTCGACCAGGTTAGCGAAGTCCTGCGCAGCCTGGTGGAACGCGGCCCAAGGGGTGGGCCCGTCGAGCGAGGTCCGGCGGAAGACGCGGGGGCAACCGGCAGTCAGCGCCCGTCGTTGGGGGGCTTTGAGAAACGATGAAACTGGTTGAGGTATTCGTGGCGGGGGTGGTGGTGGGCTTAGCCGTCTCGTGGGCGTACATTTTGTCGCTGAAAGCCACCATCAAGGTCTGCAGGACGTACATTGAGGACCGGATTTACAGCTCCACCCGCCGCTTCGAACGTCCGGACGACCATCCGGGAAGCATTCGGAAGGAGTGCCAAATGAACTGGCCAGGGCAGCCGGCGGGCACTGATGATCGCACCACAAGAGACGCGCCGGAAACGCCAACGACACGAGAGAAGCCACGGCTGATTATCGAGGTTTTGGGCAAGGACTTGCCCATCCAGTACCAGTGCTCGTGGTGCTTGCAAGTCTTCCCGATGACGGACGGTGATTCACCTAAGTTGGCGGCAGCGGAAATGTACCGGCGCTTTCGGGAGCACGTCGCACAAGAACATGCACCGCCCGGCGAGTAGCCCTGGGAAACCGACCCGCGGCCGGGACGGATCGATCAATGGCCTTGCTCCCAGCGGAGCACGTGGCCGGCGCGACTCTCTAATAGGAGTCGGGGGGGCCGCACGGAACGGAAGAGGGGAAAATGGAATTCGAAGAGAATCCGGAAGTTGTTGACCAGAGGCTGGCCTTGGCCAGTGTCGGCGGTGACCGGGAGTTCCTCTCGGAGGTTGCCGGCCTCGTTCAAGCAGCCTGCCCGACTTTGTTGAGCGACATGGGTCGGGCTCTGGCTACCGGAGACCTCGGTGCGGTGGAGAGGACCACGCGTCTGGTCAAAGCTGCGGCAAGGAATGTCTCTGCCGCCAGGGCTTACGAATCGGCCTTGCTCGTTGAGGCCGCGGCGCGCACCGGGCAACTGGAAGCGGCCCGTGCCGCGGGCGTGCGACTGGGGCTGGA
>Ga0335081_10018282_pt1 | contig 11330 bp, 9 predicted proteins | sample Lox_Sample_35_FD_206713 | JGI IMG/M metagenome (GOLD analysis project Ga0335081, IMG submission 206713) | Soil microbial communities from Loxahatchee National Wildlife Refuge, Florida, United States - Lox_Sample_3.5 | ecosystem: Environmental > Terrestrial > Soil > Wetlands | place: USA: Florida... | reverse complement strand
GTCGGCGCGGAATTTCAATCCGGTGATGGCGACGGCCGCGAAGTTGACCATCGCCCAGGCGCAGCACATTGTGGAGCTCGGCGCGCTCGATCCGGAGTGCGTCGCGACGCCCGGCATCTACGTTGAGCGCGTCGTGAATGTCCCCTATGGCGAGCCGGCGGTGACCTAGGAACGGCGCGTGAGCGCGGATCTGAAAGCGGACATGAACGCGGCGGCAGCCTGCCGGCCGTGGACGCGCGGCGAGATGGCCGCGCGCGCCGCCGCCGACATCCCCGAAGGCTATTGCGTCAATCTCGGCATCGGCATTCCGGTGCTCGTCGCGGACCATCTGCCGGCTGATCGCGAAATCATCATCCACTCCGAGAACGGCATCCTCGGCATGGGTCCGGCGCCGGAGCCCGACAAGATCAATCGCTGGCTCATCAACGCCAGCAAGCAATACGTCACGCTGCGTGCCGGCGGCTCCTACATGCACCACGCCGACAGCTTCGCGCTGATCCGCGGCGGACACCTCGATCTCTGCATCCTCGGCGCCTTTCAGGTCGCCGAGAACGGCGACCTTGCCAACTGGGCGACGTCGGCCAATGACGCCACGCCGGCCGTCGGCGGCGCCATGGACCTCGCAGTCGGCGCGAGGCAGATCTGGGTGCTGATGGAGCACACGACCAAATCCGGCGAGAGCCGCCTCGTGCGGCGCTGCACCTACCCGCTCACCGCCTCCGGCGTCGTCACGCGCGTCTATACCAATTACGCCGTGCTCGACGTCACCGACGCAGGCTTCGTCGTGCGCGACGCGGCGCCTGGTCTCACTCTCGCCGCGCTGCAGGAACTGACCGCGGCGCCCCTGCGCCTTTCCGGCCGGACCCTGCACGCTTAGGTGCTCCAGGCCGAGGGCGACCCTGTGCCGAACGAACGGCGGCGGCTGTGGAACCATGCGGGCCCCTGGCCAGTTTACCGCTCTTGGATAAGTGCGGGTCGGAATTTTGGGCCGGCCGGCTCCGGGAAGTGTGTCAACGCCAGAGGCTCCCTGGGAAATCTCCATGGCCGATAAGGTGCGCAAGGGCCACGATTTGCCGACAGTGGGCAAATCGGCAACCGGCATTCGCGGGCTCGATGAGGTTACGCAAGGCGGCCTCCCGCAGGGCCGACCGACCCTGCTGTGCGGCTCGGCCGGCTGCGGCAAGACCGTTTTCGCCATGACCTACCTTTACAACGGCGCGGTCGAATACGACGAGCCGGGTGTTTTCCTTGCCTTCGAAGAGCGGCCCGGAGACCTCATCAAGAACGTCGGCTCGCTCAACTACGATATCGAGAAACTGATCGCCGATAAGAAGCTCGCCATCGACCACGTCGAAATCGAGCGCACCAAGATCGCCGAGTCGGGCGAATACGATCTTGAAGGACTTTTCATCCGCCTCGGCTTTGCCATCGACTCGATCGCCGCCAAACGCGTCGTCATCGACACCATCGAGACGCTATTCGGTGGCTTGGAAAACGAGCAGTTGCTGCGCGCGGAATTGCGCCGGCTTTTCGAATGGCTCAAGGCGAAGGGCGTCACCGCCATCATCACCGGCGAGCGCGGCGAAGGCTCGCTGACGCGTTATGGGCTGGAAGAATACGTCGCCGACTGCGTGATCTTGCTTGACAACCGCGTCCACGATCAGCTTGCGACGCGCCGCCTGCGCATCGTCAAATACCGTGGCTCGGCCCACGGTACCAACGAATACCCGTTCATCATCGACGAGCGAGGCATCTCCGTGATGCCGATCACGTCGACCGGTCTCGCTCATGTGGCGTCGACAGAGCGGCTGCCAAGCGGCGTTCCCGATCTCGACCTCATGCTGGAGGGCGCAGGCTACTACAAAGGTTCCAGCATTCTGGTGTCAGGCACGGCCGGCAGCGGCAAATCGACGATGGCCGCGCATTTTGCCGATGCGACCTGCGCGTCCGGTCTTCGTTGCATCTATTTCGCCATGGAGGAATCGCCTTCGCACATCGTCCGCAACATGCGCTCGGTCGGCCTCGACCTGCAGAAGTGGGTTGACAGGAAGCTGCTGGGGTTCAGCGCGCGGCGGCCAAGCCTCTTCGGTCTCGAGAGCCATCTCGCGACGATGTACCGCGACGTGACCGATTTCGAGCCGGCCGCTGTCGTTATCGATCCGATGTCGGCGTTGCTGAGCAGCGGCGCAAGCGGCGACGTGCATTCGATGGTAATTCGCCTGGTCGATTTCCTCAAAGCCCGCGGCATCACCGCACTGTTTACCAATCTCGGGGCCGTGTCCGGCGAAAACCCGACGACCGAAATTCAGATCTCATCGCTGATGGACGTCTGGCTGTTGCTTTACAATCGCGAGAGCAACGGTGAGCACAACCGCGAGCTCTACCTCTTGAAATCGCGCGGCATGGCCCACTCCAACCAGGTCCGCGAATTCGTCATGACATCCGACGGCATCAGGCTGCGCCCGGCTTATGTCGGGTCGGAGGGCGTGCTGACCGGGTCGGCGCGTCTGGCCCAGGAGGCCAAGGATGAGGCTGCTGCACTCGTCCGGCGCCAGGATAGGGAGCGGCGCAGCCGCGAACTGGAGCACAAGCGGCGCGCGATTTCGGCGCGAATCGAGATTTTGCAGGCCCAACTGGCCAGCGAAGAGGCGGAGGCGGCTCTTCTCGAGCGCGAAGGCATCGCCCGCGAGGATCAACTGGTCGCCGATCGTGTTGCCATGGGAGTGAGCCGTCGTGTTGGCACCGCGTTGGAAAAGCGGGCGCCGAAGCCGGCCGGTAAGCCGCAGAAGCGATTGGACAGCGCATGATCGAAGACGACGGGTACAGCCTCCGGCTCTACGTGGCGGGCCAGACGCCGAGATCGATTGCGGCCATCGCCAACCTGAAGAAGATCTGCGAACAGCATCTGCCCGGCCGCTACGAAATCGAAATCATCGACCTGATGAAGGATCCGGCACTCGCGATGCGGCATCAGATCGTTGCTATTCCGACGCTGATCCGCCAGCTGCCGGAGCCGCTCAAACGCATTATCGGCGATCTGTCCAACACCGAGAGAGTGCTGGTCGGTCTCGACATCCGGCCGAATTGAGCAGGCGCCCTATCATGCCCCGCGATGCCAAGCCGCCACTGTTCGAAGACGCCGACGAGACCGTTCAGGCCATCCATCAGGGCGACATCGACGCCGTCGTGGTGATGCGCGGCCTGGAAGGTCCGCAGGTCATTCTGTTGCACGGCGCCGAGGAGCCCTATCGCGTTTTGGTCGAGCGCATGAGCGACGGCGCGCTCACTGCCGGTCCGGATGGCGTCATCCTCTATGTCAACGACCGGCTCTGCGAACTGACCGGCTACCCGTCCACGCGCCTGGTTGGCCGTCATCTCGCTTCGCTGTTCGCCGGCGAGCCACCCAAACTCGTTCCCGAGGTAACGGCGGAGGCGAGCCTGTTCCGCAATGGCGACGACACGATGCCGGTCGCGGTCTGGTCGCGGTCGATCTCGATCGGCGATACCACGGCCACGCTGGTCCGGCTGACCGATCTTTCGATTCATCGCCGCGCCGAACAGATCGCCGCGGCGGAGCGCTTCGCGCGCTCGGTTCTCGAACAGGCGACCGAGGCCGTCGTCGTGTTGTCGCCGGACGGCCACATCACCCATGCCAGCTGGCGGGCCGAGCAGCTCGCCGAGCAACCGCCCGTCGGCCGCATGTTTTCCGAAGCGTTCCCGCTCGAAGCGCAAAACACAACGGATGCGGGAATGCTGGCGCGGTTTTCCACCGAAAGCCTCGACACCATGCTGGCGACGAGACCGTTTCACGGCGTCGAAGTGAAGCTGCGCGGGGAACGCAACGCCGGCTCCGCCTTCCTGCTCAGCGCCGGACCGCTCGTTGACGAGAACAAGGACAATGTCGGCTCGATCGTGACGCTGACCGACATGACCGAGCGAAAGCGCGCCGAAGAGCAACTGACCACGATGGTTGCCGAGCTCAATCACCGCGTGAAGAACATCCTTGCGATCGTCCAGTCGGTGGCGGCGCAGACCGTTCGCTCATCCGGATCGCTCGAAAATTTCGCCGACGCGTTCACCGGCCGCCTCAAAGCGCTGGCCATCGCGCACGACATCCTGACACACACGCGCTGGATCGGTATCGGATTGAGCGAGCTTTTGACCGCGGTGCTGGCGCCTTATCGATCGGCCGACGGGACCCGCGTGAGCCTCGCCGGGCCGGCTATTCTGCTGCCGGCCCGCACCGTGGTGCCGTTGTCGATGGTGCTGCACGAGATGGCCACGAATGCGGTTAAATACGGCGCGTTGTCGACACGGCGCGGCAACATCGACATCAGCTGGCGGGTGAGCGGCTTCATCGACAAGTCGATTGAATTGATCTGGCAGGAGCGCGGTGGACCGGAACTCAAGGCCGGAGCGGCAGCAGGCTTCGGCACAAGATTGATCGATCGCGTCATCAGCCACGATCTCGATGGCACGACCAAAGTCGATTTCGATCCGGCGGGTGTGCGCTGGACGATTGCGTTTCCGGTGGGCGACCCAGCGGCGAAGCGCGTGGCAGTGCCCGGTTCTGCTATGGCCTAGCCGGATTGGCGAAGACCCTTTCGCAAATCTGCCGCAGCTCTCTTTCATCGAACGGTTTGGCGATGCGCGGCACCGTACGGAACAGTGCCGGAAAAAGCGTCACGTCGTCGTAGCCCGACGTGATGATGAGCGGCAATCCAAGCTTTTGCAGTGCCGGAAGAATTTCGAAGATCTGGCGGCCGCGCAGGTTGATGTCGAGCAGCGCGCCGTCGAATCGGCCGCGCTGCGCGTTTTCGAGGACGTCATCGACGCTCGCGAGCGGTCCGACCACGTCGCAGCCTAAATCTTGCAAAATGCGCTCCAATTCGAGCGCAATGAGCCCTTCGTCCTCGGCGAGAAGGATTCTGCCACCGGCCAGCGGCTTTTTCGCCGCTCGACCGTTCCTGGAGCGATCGGCGGTCAACGTACCTTCGCGCCTTATTGCCGGTGGGTCACCGTGGTGCCGACGCAACTCGGTATCCCGCTGGAAAAGATGGCCGATTGTCACTCGCACATTCGCTGTCCCGCGGGATTTCCCCCAGGGCGATAATCTGCCGTGAGCCCAAAGGTTCCGGCTACCCGCATAGTCCGTTAGGAAAAGCGAACCGGCTGGTCCTGCCGGCGTGCGGTCCGACTGTGCAGCGGGAGACCGCCGCCGCGTCGCCCGAGTCGGACATCCTTGTTTCTGCCGGAACCCGAACGGGTCCGGCCGCGTTTCTTGAACGCCGCTGTGCGGCGATCCGGGCACGGATCAGTGTGTCAGCGCGTGCGCTCGTCTCTGTGCGTGTCATTGCATGTCATTGCATGTCATTCCGGCGCCCGCGATTTCGCGGTGTCGGGATCGCGTATGTCGCCAGGGGAAGGTCGATGCACATGTCCGGTGAAGGTCTGCTCATCATCCTGCTTGTTGGTCTCATTGCCGGCTGGTTGGCGGGACAGCTTGTGGCGGGCGGCGGCTTCGGCCTCATCGGCGACGTCGCCGTCGGCATCGTCGGCGCCCTGATCGGCACGTGGCTGTTGCCGCGGCTTGGCATTCACCTCGGCGGCGGATTGCTGAGCGCGATCATTGCCGCAACCATCGGCGCCGTGATTCTCCTTCTGCTGTTCGGGCTGGCGCGGCGCCGATACCCGCGGCATCGCTACTGGCGGCTGTAGGCGAGCACGCGCGGTTAGTCGAACGCGCGTTGGGACGATCGCAACCAACCCTCCGCGTGGCGACCGCCGCGTCACCTACGATTGATGTCCGTGTCATCGGACGAAAGAGCCGAGCGGCCGCGATCTGCCGACCCTTAAACTGGGTTGCCGCCGCTAGAGCCGCACCTCGCCCGCTGAGATGCGCCGGTAAAGCGCCGCGTCGAGCGGCACGAACGCCTTGCGGGTGCGATCGTTGAAATAGAGTGCGTCGGACGTGCGCGCGGGGTCGAATCCGTCGCGGACGAGATTGCCTTTCTTCTGCTTGAACGTCGCGGTGACCTCGATCTCGCCGCGGATGCGCAGGAACAGCGGCCGCGCGTAATCCGGCAGCGCCTGCGCCAGATGGGCGTGGAGCGCGGCGAGGTCGAGATTGCCGATGGCGACAAGCGCCGCCATGCCGGCGCGGCCGTCGGCGCCGGGCACGGTGACGCCGTAGACGTTGGCGTGCGCGATGCCCGGGAAGCGGCAGAGAACGTCCGCGACCTCGGCGGTCGAGACGTTCTCACCCTTCCAGCGGAAGGTGTCGCCGATACGATCGACGAAATACAGGTAGCCGTCGGCGTCGCGCCGCATCAGATCGCCGGTGCGGAACCAGGCGTCGCCGCGCGCGAACACGTCACGGAGGATTTTCGGCTCGTTGTCGGCGCTGTTGGCGTAGCCCTCGAAGCGCGAGCCGGGCTGGGAGGGATCGCGTGCAATGCGGCCGATCATCTCGCCGGGCTCGTCGATCCCGCGGGCGATGCACAAGCCGTTGGCGTCGCGCAGCGGCGCGCCGGTCGTCGGATCGAGCGCGATCAGCGCCGCCGGGAAGCGGCGCGCGAACAGGCGCGGGGCGCGGCCGAGCGCGCCGGGCTTGCCGTCGAAGTTGAACAGCACCACGTTGCCCTCGGTCGCGGCGTAGAACTCGAGGATGAGCGGGATGCGGAAGCGGGTCTGGAAATCGTTCCAGATGTCCGGCCGCAGGCCGTTGCCGCAGGCGAGCCGCAGCCGGTGCCGCGTCTCCTCGGGATCGGAGGGCGTGTTGAGGAGATAGCGGCACAGCTCGCCGACATACTGGAACAGCGTGCACTCGTAGCGGACGAGGTCGCGCCAGAATTCGTGCGCAGAGAATTTCTCCGCGATGACGACCGAGCCGCCGGCGAGGAGCAGCGAGCCGGTGGCACAGAGGCCGCCCGTCGTGTGATACATCGGCAGGCAGTTATACATGCGATCGGAAGGCCCGGTGTCCATCGCCGCCGCGAAGCCGGTGCAGGCCAGCATTACGCGGTAGTGGTTGACGTTCGCGGCCTTCGGCATCCCCGTCGTGCCGGACGTGTAGATGTAGAGCGCGCGGTCCTCGATGGTGAGCGCGCGGCGCTCGGCGCCGGCAAGCGGCGCCGCCGAATGGCTCTCGACCGCACGGTCGAGGCGGCGCTCGTCCCCGGGCGCTTCGCCATAGAGCCACAGCGTCGGCCGCCCTGCGATCAGCGCCCGCGCGGTCTCCCAAGCCTCGCGCAGTTCGGCGGCGACGATCATGTGCTTCGGCGCGACGATATCGACGCTGCGGGCGAGCGAGGCGCCGACGAGGTTGGTGTTGATGAGCGCGACAACGCCTCCGACCTTGGTCACGCCGAGCCAGATTGCCAGGTATTCCGGCCGGTTCGGCATCAGCAGGCCGATCACGTCGCCCTTGGCGAGCTTTTGCTCCAGCGCCCAGCGCGCATACCGGTTGGCGCGCTCGGCGAGAGCGCGGTAGCCGTAAGACTCCCGCGCGCCGATCAGCGCCGGTGCGTCGCCGAAGCGCTGCGCCATCTCGTCGATCACCAGCGGAAAGATGCGGGTCGGCTCACTGGCGATCCGGCCGGTGCGTCGCACCGACCGCAGCGCGCTGCGAAAGAAGAAGATGTCGCGTCTCGCGCGCTCGAGGAAGCTCATCGCGCCCGTCCGGTGCTCGACCTCACGGGCGGAGGAAAGGCCGGGCCGTCGCGCGCGTCAATCGGGACAGGCGGTCAGCGAACGTTTCGCGGCCGCGGCCGCGGCAGCGGCACATTGGCGGGCGTGCCGCCCGTCAACTCCGGGGGCGGGTTTGCCGCCAGGGCAGAGGTCGACAGCGGCGTCCAAGGCAGCGCGCCTGCCGCGGCGACTGTCGGCTGGCTGCCGCGCAAGCCCGCCTTGCCCGGCTCGGATTGCGCCGCCGCGAACTGCGGGTGATTGCGGCTCGGCCCGGTGTAAACCACGATCGGCGCGCCCGCGCCATAATCGGAGAGCAGCGCCGCGCCCCGCGGCGTCGGCGCGCGCAGGCTCGAGAGCATCGCTGCGAACGGCGAGTTGGGATCGCCGGAGGCGCTGTCGAGTTCCTCATCCTCGGTTTCCACAGGCGCCCGCTTGCGATGCGGTCCGCACACCTCGTCGTGGAGATTGGGCGGTGCCGCCTCGATCGGGGCCAGCGATTCGACCGACCCGAGCGAGGGAGTAAGCCATGACAGCGGGTTCTGCGTGAAGCCGCTTTCCAGGAGTTCCGCGGTTTTCACCGCGCGCGCCGCCGACGACGGCGCGCCGAGCACGACCGCGATCAGGCGCCGGCCGTTGTGCGTGGCGGTGGCGACCACGTTGAAGCCGGACGCGCAGATAAATCCGGTCTTCATGCCGTCGGTGCCCGGATAGCGGCCGAGCAGAGTGTTGTGGTTGCGCAGCACCCGCCGGCCGAACTTGATCGCGGGAATGTGCCAGTAGAAATCGTATTCGGGAAATTCGCGCAGCAGCGCCCGCGCCAGAATGGCGAGGTCGCGCGCGGAGGTGATCTGGCCGTCGGCGGGCAAGCCGTTGGGATTGACGAAATTCGATTCGCTCATGCCGAGGCGGTGCGCGGTGCGCGTCATTTCGTCGGCGAAATTCTCGATCGAGCCCGAGACGCCTTCCGCCAGCAGCACCGCCATGTCGTTCGCCGACTTCACCATCAGCATCTTGAGGGCGTTGTCGACCGTCACCTGCGTGCCGACCGGGAAGCCCATCTTGGTCGGCGCCTGGGCGGCGGCGTTGCGCGAGACCGTGAACAGCGTGTCGAGCGAGATGCGGTGCTCGCGAACGGCCTGCAGCGTGACGTAGGCGGTCATGAGCTTCGTCACCGAGGCCGGATACCAGGGATAGGTCGCGTTCTCCGCGTGCAGCACCTTGCCGCTATCGACCTCCACCAGAAGCGTGGCCTCCGCCCGCGCCGGCGCCGCCGCGAAGGTCAGCGCGGAAGCGAACCCGCAAGCGATGGCAAGCGTCAGCGTCCGAAGCGATGGCCGGGGATACACGTGTCGCGGTCCGTTCGGTTGGGCCGGACCCAAGGCATTACCCCGCGGCCGCCCGAAGCAGAACCGCAAAGGATCGACCAGGGGCCGCGCGGGTTCACGAAGGGTTCACGAGGCGCAGGCGCAGCACTATCTAAACCGAAGGCGGGCTCGAAGGCAAAGGCGAATAGCGGTATCTTCGCGCCGGCCGAATACGAACTGCGCCAGTGCGCAAGGAAAAGCGACGAAAATTCGGCAACGGGGTGGATCATGACAGCCTGCATCGTGGGATGGGCGCACACGCCCTTCGGCAAGCTCGCGGACGAGACGGTCGAGAGCATGATCGTGCGCGTGGCGAGCGGTGCGCTCGCGGACGCCGGCGTCGCAGCGCAGGACGTCGACGAGATCGTGCTCGGTCACTTCAATGCCGGTTTCTCGGCGCAGGATTTTACCGCCTCGCTGGTGCTCCAGGCCTCGCCCGATCTGCGCTTCACGCGCGCCACGCGGGTCGAGAACGCCTGCGCCACCGGCTCGGCCGCGGTGCATCAGGGGCTCAAGGCGATTGCCGCGCGCACGGCGCGCATCGTGCTCGTGGTCGGGGTCGAGCAGATGACGACGACGCCCGCCGCCGAGATCGGCCGCAATCTGCTCAAGGCCTCGTACGTGCGCGACGAGGCCGACATCGAGGGCGGCTTCGCCGGCATTTTCGGCAAGATCGCCAGCCTTTACTTCCAGCGCTGGGGCGACCAGTCCGACGCGCTCGCCCGCATTGCCGCGAAGAATCACAAGAACGGCGTCGGCAATCCCTACGCGCAGATCCGCAAGGATCTGGGCTACGAGTTCTGCCGCGCCGAAAGCGACAAGAACCCGCGCGTCGCCGGGCCGCTCAAGCGCACCGACTGTTCGCTGGTGTCCGACGGCGCCGCCGCGCTGGTGCTCGCCGATGTCGACACCGCGCTCAAGTTCGGCAAGGCGATCGTGTTCCGCGCCGCCGAGCACGTGCAGGACTTCCTGCCGATGGCGCGGCGCGACATCCTCAAATTCGAAGGCTGCGCGCTCGCCTGGAAGCGGGCGCTCGCGAACGCCGGCGTCGGGCTCGGCGATCTCTCCTTCGCCGAGGTGCACGACTGCTTCACCATCGCCGAGCTGATCGAATACGAGGCGATGGGGCTCGCGCCCGAAGGGCAGGGGGCGCGGGTGATCGCCGAGGGTACCGTCGCCAAGGACGGCACGCTGCCGATCAATCCCTCCGGCGGCCTCAAGGCCAAGGGCCATCCGATCGGCGCCACCGGCGTGTCCATGCACGCGCTCGTCTCGATGCAGCTCACCGGCACGGCCGGCGCCATGCAGGTCAGGGACGCGCGGCTCGGCGGCATCTTCAACATGGGCGGCGCCGCGGTCGCCAATTACGTCAGCATCCTCGAACGGCTGCGCTGACGCGCGCTCTTCTGCTTGCTGAGAGGCGCGAGGATCGAAGAAGGGGCGAAGCCGCGCGCGGCTGGCGCGACGCCGCGCTTACGTCACGGCCGGCGGCTCTTTATTCACGGGAGCTTCATTCACTGAAGCTTCGGCGCGTGATTCGTCCTTCACGGAGGCGTCGGCCGGCGGCTCTTCCTTCGCGAAAGCTTCGGGGTGCAGCTCTTCCTTGGCGGAAGCTTCGGCTTGCGGCTCTTCTTTCGCGGGCGCTGGTGCCGCAGGCTCCGGGATCGGCGCGGGCTCTGGCGCCGGCGGCTGCACGGCGGCTGGTTGCGGCTGCGCTTCCGGCGTCGCCAGGCGCACTTCGGGTAGCGACTGCGCGGCGGCTGGTTGCGGCTGCGCTTCCGGCGTCGCCAAGCGCACTTCGGGTAGCGGCTGCACGTCGGCCGCCGGCGGCTGCGTTTGCGGTGCAGGTTGCTGCGCTTCGGCAGGTAGCTGCGCTTCGGCGGGCGGCGGCTTGACCTCGAGTGCTGCGAGCTGGACTTCGGGCAGCGGATGCATGTCGGGTGCCGTCGGGCGCACCTCGGCAGGCGGCTGCACATCCGGCGCCGGCTGCTGCGCGTCCGCCGCCGGAGCGAACTGCGCACGCACCAGGTCGGCGAACATGCCGCCGCGTTTGGCGAGTTCGTCGTAGGTGCCGGTCTCGACGATGCGGCCCTCGTTGAAAACGAGAATGCGCGTGGCGCCGCGAATGGTGGCGAGGCGGTGCGCGATCACGAATGTGGTGCGGCCGCTCATCACCTCGTCGAGCGCCTGGTTGAGCTTCGCCTCGGTCAGGGGATCGAGCGCGCTGGTCGCTTCGTCGAGGATCAGGATCGGCGGGTCTTTGAGAAGCGCGCGGGC
>Ga0335081_10018281_pt1 | contig 11331 bp, 12 predicted proteins | sample Lox_Sample_35_FD_206713 | JGI IMG/M metagenome (GOLD analysis project Ga0335081, IMG submission 206713) | Soil microbial communities from Loxahatchee National Wildlife Refuge, Florida, United States - Lox_Sample_3.5 | ecosystem: Environmental > Terrestrial > Soil > Wetlands | place: USA... | reverse complement strand
CCCCGCCTCCGACGCCATGATGACAAGGTCGTCGCTCGTCACCATGAATCGCGCCGGTCGCAGGCCGTTGCGGTCGAGAGTGGCGCCGATCTGGCGGCCGTCGGTGAAGGCGAGCGCCGCGGGGCCGTCCCAGGGCTCCATCACCGCCGCGTGATACTCGTAGAAGGCGCGCCGCGCCGGGTCCATGAGCTCGTTGCCGGCCCAGGCCTCGGGGATGAGCAGCATCAGCGCATGCGCCATCGAGTAGCCGCCGGCGATCAGGAGCTCGAGGCAATTGTCGAGCGTCGCCGAATCCGAGTTGCCGTCGCCGATCAGCGGCCAGAGCTTCTCGAGATCGCCGCCCAGCACGGCGGAGGTCATCGAGTGGCGCCGCGCCATCATCCAATTGATATTGCCGCGGAGCGTGTTGATCTCGCCGTTATGCGCGAGGTAGCGGAAGGGATGCGCCAGCTCCCAGGAGGGGAAGGTGTTGGTCGAGAAGCGTGCATGGACCAGCGCCAGCGCCGATTGGAAGCGGGTGTCGCCGACATCGCTGTAGTAGAGGCCGAGCCGCTCCGGGATAACCATGCCCTTGTAGATGATGGTGCGCGCCGAGGCGCTGGCGATATAGAAAGACGCCTGCTCCGGCAGCTTCCGCGCGCGGATGCTGAGATGGGTTTGCTTGCGGATGACATAGAGCTTCCGCTCGAAGGCGTCGGTATCCTCGCAATTCTCGCCGCGGCCGATGAAGATCTGGCGGATCACCGGCTCGACCGGCTTGATGCTCTCGCCGAGCACGGAGCTGTCGACCGGCACGTCGCGCCAGCCCAGCACCCTCTGCCCCTCAGCCTGGATGTAGTATTCGAGCGTTTCCTGGCAGGCTTGGCGCGTCTCGTCGTTCCGCGGCAGGAACATCATGCCGACGCCGTAATGGCCGAGCTTCGGCAGTTGGAAGCCCAGGCGCTTCGCCTCGGCCCGGAACAACTTGTCGGGGAGTTGGGTCAGGAGGCCCGCGCCGTCGCCCGCCAGCGGGTCGGCCGCGACCGCGCCGCGATGGGCGAGGTTCAGCAGGATGCGGATGCCGTCCTCGACGATGCGGTGGCTCTTGCGGTTCTTGATATGGGCGATGAAGCCGACGCCGCAGGCATCGTGCTCGTTCCGAGGATCGTAAAGGCCCTGGCGTAGCGGCAGCACCGGACTCACCCCTTTTCCCCTCGACCGATCGCGGGTTTCCCCGTGCAGGCACGCGAAACCACCCTTCGGCGCCGGCCGGGCCGAACCCGACTTCCCGTCACCGTGGCGATCGTCCCCAAGCCGGCGCCGTCGGTCCGGCAAGCCTCCCTGCCGACCCCGCGCCTCCTTGCCGTTAAGCATCGCGGTCTCACCCCCGCCGAGTCAAGGACGCGGTCGACGGGGAGCGACCGGCAATACGGCTATCCCGGCCCCTGGCGGGCCGAGCGGTATTCGCGGCGAATGATCTCAAGGAGTTCCGCGGCCGAGGTTGCCGCCGCGGTGCTTTCGAAGGTGATCCGGCCGTGCTGCATCAGGATCACCCGGTCGCAGATTTCCAGGGTTTGAGCATAGTTGTGGGCGATCATGGCGATGGCGATGTCGCCGCGGGCCTTGAGCCGCTCGATGAGGTCGATGATGAGCCGCGCCTCGCGCGCTCCCATGGCCGCCAGCGGCTCGTCGAGCAGAAGAATGCGCGCATTGGACGAGACCGCGCGCGCCACGGCGATCGCCTGGCGCTGCCCGCCCGAGAGCGCGCCCACCTCGATCTCGACCGAGGCGAGCTCGATGCCGATCTCGGCGAGCGCCTGGGCGGCGCGCCGCCGCATGGCGCCGTGGTCGAGGAGCCGGAAGGGCCCCGGGCGGCGGAGCTCGCGGTTGAGGAAGAGGTTGTGATAGACGCTGAGCCCGTTGACGAGCGCCAGGTCCTGATAGACGCAGTCAATGCCGAGGGCGCGCGCCTCGTCGACGGAGCCGAGCGCTACCGGCTGCCCGGCGACGAAGATCTGGCCGCCGTCGGGCCGGTGGAAGCCCGTGAGTATCTTGATGAGCGTCGACTTGCCGGCGCCGTTGTCGCCGAGGATGCCGAGCGTCTCGCCGCGCTTCAGCTGGAGCGAGACGCCGGCGAGCGCGGTGACGCTGCCGAAGCGCTTGATGAGGCCCTCGGCACGGACGGCAGCGGCCTCGCTCATCCCGCCCCCCGCCGGCGCAGCCGCGGCAGGTGGATGTTGGCGACCATGGCGATGAGGATGGCGCCGCCGATGATGATGTTGAAGGTGAAGGCGTTGATGCCCTGCAGCGTGAAGCCGTCCTGCAGCACGCCCAGCACGATGGCGCCGACGAGACCGCCGACGATCGTGCCCGAGCCGCCGCCGAGCGCGGTGCCGCCGATCACTCCCGAGGCCACGCCCTGGAACATGATGTTGCTGCCGCCCGCCAGCGGGTCGGTCGAGCCGATCCGGAACGCCTCGAGCAAGCCGGCAAAACCACCGAGCGTGCTGGTGAGTACGAAGTTGCCGATCTTGATGCGGTCGATGCGGATACCGACCTCGGCTGCGGCGGTGATGTTGCCGCCGACGGCGGTGGTGTGAAGACCCCAGCGCGTGTGGCGCAGCACGACATGCATGACGGCGACGATGGTGAATGCCCAGAGGATCTCGGCATAGCCCCACCCGCCCATGAGGTTGGTGAGAAAGGGGCCCCCCGGCGTGTTGGCGGGAAAGCCGTGCGAGATGGTGAGCGTGATGCCGTTGACGAGGAAGAACATGCCGAGCGAGCTGATGAAGGAGGGCACGTTGAGGCGGATGGTGAAGAGCCCGATGGCAAGGCCGATGAGCGCCGAGACGAGGAGCGCCGCGGCGATCGCCGCCACCACCGGGAGGCCCGCATCATGCGCCTTCTCCATGATGAAGGGCGCAAGCGCGAAGACGTTGCCCACGGAGAGATCGATCTCGCGGCAGATCAGCAGCATGATCTCGCCGCAGGCGATGATCGCCGGTGTGGCGACGAATTGCGACAGCGTCTCGAGATTGGCGTTGGTGAGAAAGTTGGCGTTGGTGAGCTCGAAATAGACGATGAGCGCCACCGAGACGACAACGACGCTCGCCTCCGGCCGCAGCAGGAAGTCGCGCAGGCGCCAAGAAAGGCCGCGGCCGCCGGCCGCCGCCCTGGGCTCGCTCGTCAGGGACCGATGGCGCCGTTGCGCGGCACGATCTGTGCCGCGGCGTCGCTCCCTTCGTAGCGCGTCTTGGTGGTGAGATAGGGCCCGACGCTGCTCTTGGTGACGAATTTGAGGCCGGTGTTGATGTCGGCCGGCCCGACGAGGCCACCCGAGGCCTTGAAGGCGAACATCTCCATCACGGTGTAGAAGCCCTGGAGATAGGGCTGCTGGTCGATGACGAAGTCGAGGAAGCCGTCATGCACCGCCTCGAGCGAGCGGGGCAGCAGGTCGTAGCCGCCGCCATGCACGCCCTTCGACGGCAGATCGTATTGGCGCATGACGAGGCCGACATTCATGCTGTCGCCGCCGCCGGTGGCGAACATGCCGCGGATGTCCTGGTGGCCGAGATAGTAGGCGCGGACCTTCGAGAGGGCGACGTTCACCGTGGGGTCCGTGGCGATCATCGTCGCGTTGATCTTGGCCCCCGATTTCTTGATCGCGTCCATCGCGCCGTCGACGCGCGGCTGCAGGTTGAGCTGTCCCGGGGTCGCGATGAAGATCGCGACATCGCCCTCGTGGACGATCTCGACGATGCGCTGTCCCATCATCTGGCCCGAGAGGAAGAGGTCCTGGCCGATATAGGCAAGCCGCTTGTTGCCGCCGTTGCGCGGCGCGTCGGCGTTGTAGGCGAAGACCGGAATGCCGGCCTCGAGCGCGCGCTCCACCGGGCGATCGAAGCCCTTGGGATCGACGATGGCGACGGCAATCGCGTCGGCCTTGCCGGCGATCGCCGCGTTCATGGCGTTCACCATCTGCGCCACGTCCGAGGTTTCCGATCCCGTCCATTGGTACTCGCAGCCGAGGAGCGCGCAGGCGTCCTGAATGCCGTACTGGCAGGGGACGAAGAAGGGATTGGTGGTGACGTGGTTGACGAAGACGAACTTCCAGGGCGGATGCGCGGGGAAGGGAGCGGCATCGGCCGCCGCCGCGCGGTCGCCGGCGGCTGCCAGCAGCGCCGCAACCGAGCCGGCGCTCACGCCCTGGATCAAGGCGCGGCGCGGGAGCCCGATAGCGCCTTCTCCTCCCTCATCTCTTCTCTTTCGCGTCATTTTGCCACCTCGCGCGAAACAACCGACATTAGCCGGTCTTCGCCGCTCCGTCACGCGCCGGCGTTTCGGCCGCTCCTTTGCGCGAGGTAAGGCGGCGGTTGCGCTCGACGGCGTCGGGCTCGCCGTGCTAGCCTATCCCCTCCAGGAGGATAGGATTAACATGGCCGAGATCGCGCTCCATGCCACCCATAGCGACATCGCCAAGCGGCTGAAGCGGGCCCAGGGGCATTTGCGCATGATCATCGGCATGATCGCGGAAGGCCGCCCCTGTCTCGATCTGGCGCAGCAGCTGCATGCGGTGGAGAAAGCGGTCGGCAGCGCCAAGCGGACGCTCATCCACGACCATATCGAGAATTGCTTGGAGCAGGCGGCGGGGCCGCTGCCGCGGGGCGCTCGCGGCCCGGTCGAGGAGTTCAAGGAGATCACGAAATACCTCTAAGAGAGAGGAGGGCCGGATCATGCATCAGCAATCTCTCGAGCGCTGGCAGCATCGCCACGTCTTCCTCGGCGCCCAGCACGCGCAGAACGAGCGCAAGACCTGGGTGGTGATCGGCCTCACCGCCACCATGATGGTGGGCGAGATCGTCGGTGGTGGCCTTTTCGGCTCGATGGCGCTCATCGCTGACGGCCTCCACATGTCGACCCATGCGGGCGCGCTGCTGATCGCCGCCCTCGCCTATGCGCTGGCGCGTCACCATGCCCCAGGATCCGCGCTTTGCCTTCGGCACCGGCAAGTTCGGCGATCTCGCCGCCTTCACCAGCGCCATCGTGCTGGCGATGATCGCGCTCCTCATCGGCTACGAGTCGGCGACGCGCCTCATCGCGCCGGTGCCCATCGCCTTCCGCGAGGCGATACCGGTGGCGGCGCTCGGCCTCGTCGTCTCAATCTCGCCAGCGCCTGGCTGCTTCATGACGACGAGCACGGCCACGGTCACGCGCATGAGCACCATGATCATGACGACCACGACCATGACCACCACCACGACCATCACGCGCAGCGCGACCACAATCTCCGCGCCGCCTATATCCATGTGATGGCGGACGCCGCGACCTCGGTGATGGCGATCGTCGGTTTGACGCTGGGCTGGATCTTCGGCTGGTTCTGGATGGACGCCATCATGGGCATCCTGGGCGCGCTCGTGATCGCCAATTGGTCCTATGGCCTAGTGCGGGCGGCGGGCAGCGTCCTGCTCGACGTCATTCCCGGCCCCGAGCTGCCCCAGCGCATCCGTGCCGAGCTCGAGCGCGACGGCGACCGCATCGCCGATCTCCATCTCTGGCGCGTCGGTCCTGGCCATGTCGGCGCCATCGTCTCGCTGGTGACGCACCACCCGCAGCCGCCAGCGCATTACAAGGCGCGGCTCAGCGGTCTCCCGCCGCTGGCGCACGTCACGATCGAGGTCGAGAGTTGCGCGTGAGGCAGGTGCCGGGGGTCTCAAGCGCACGCTCATGCCGAAGCTTTTTCGCGCGTGGACCGAAGCGGCAGAGCTCGATCCTTGAAGCGCATGGTCAATTCTTCGAGCAGCACCCAAGCCGGCTCCCACTCGTTCTTGCCAGCCCTCTTTTCGTCGCCGAATTTCCGCTCGACCAGCTGAGGAAGGTCTCGCTCAAGACGCGCGTATGCGGCCTCTCGGAGCGCTATTCGTCGATAGTGTACGTCCTTCCCATTCCTGAACCGGTCGTGCAGAAAGCGGTACGCAACCAGCTCGCTCATCAAGATCACGATGGTTCGCTCGGCCAGCTCCGGCTCGAACTCGACCAGGTCTTGAGTCGCTTTTCGAGCGCTCTCCATGGCCAGAAACAGCATATAGATGACGTTGCACGCCGCGTCGTGCCACGGCCCGATTTTCTCCGAGTGGCCATCCGCCGACTCGCGATCGGTGGGCGGGTTCAACTCAGCGGGGCCCGGCCGCACCTCCGCCAGCGCCCGAATCTTGTCGCGAACCGTCTTCATGTAGGTATAGAAGGCGGTGATATTGATGACGACGCCGGCTTCGAGCGTTTGGAGGTCCCTCACGTTGCTTTCGAATACCGGAAAATAATTCTCCTGCGACGTGAATCTGTGCATGGTCGCGCGGAGGTTGTCGACCTGGGCGAGCTCGGCGAACGGACCTCGATCGAAGTCGCGAACGTACCGGCCGACGGCATCGACGATCGCGGCGACCCGGCAGAGGGTGTCGATCTCGCAGGCGAACAAGTCGACCACGCCAAGTCGCGCGCTGCCGGTCTGGTATATCCACGCGGCAGTGGCGCCGAACGCAGCAAGCACGGGCGCGAAGTAGGTGATGAAACTGCCTGCGCCAAAGACGAAAACCAGGACAACCATGGCAAAGGCTGCCCAAAAGATTACCCGAAGATCTTTGACGTGCTGCGACGTGAATAGCCGCCAAAGGGTTGCGTGGTCATCGATCGTCGGCAGCCAGCGCGCCGTGAGCCGCGGCCTCCTCGCTCCCGCGGTGAGCGTTCGAAATGACCGCGGCGCGGCCACCACGTTTGCGCGCGCATATTGACCCCCTCTCTTGAGGCTCTGTTCACCGCCTGATGGCCGTCGGACCTTTTTCTCCACCCAACGATTAATAGAAAGTAAGCGCGCCGGAAGTGCGAAAGTTCACAATTGGGGAGATTGAGAGTGAGCCGCAATCACGACGGCTAGCCCGAGGTTAACGGGCGAGGTTCGGGGCGCTCGGTTCCACCGGATGCCGTCCCGCTCGTTGCGGCAGGACGAGGAGACATACAATGATGAACGCCGCGATCACCGCCGAGGCGAGCGGGCGGCTGAGGGTCAGCCCGCCGTCGCTCAGAGGCTTGTCGAGGAGGTCGCCGACGGTGGCGCCAAGCGGGCGCGTCAGAATGAAGGCCGCCCAGAAGAGCGCCACGCGCGACAGGCTCGTCCTGAAATAAAGCGCGACAATGGCTGCAAGCCCGGCGGCGAAGACCAAGGCGCCACCTTCGTAGCCGAGGCCGCCGGTATCGGCCATCCAGTCCCCGAGCGCGGTGCCGAGCGTCTGCGAGAAGGTGATCGCCGCCCAGTAGAAGGCTTCCACCTTGGGCGTGCTGACGGTGTCGACGGAGATGGTGCCTTGGGATCGGTACCAGAGGGCAAGTACGGCAATCAGGCAGAAGAGCAGCAGCGTCGAGCCACCGGTGTAGCCGATGCCGAGCGAGCGGTCGGCGAAATCGGCCATGGTGGTGCCGAAGGTGGTGGAGGCGACGATCGTCGCCCAATAGAGGAAGGGGTGGAATTTCTTGGCGAGAATCTGCGCGATGACCAATGCTATCAACAGGCCGAGGAAGAGCGCGGTGCCGGCGAGATAGCCCCAATCGAGCGTCATCGTGACGGTGTCGCCGCCGGTCTCGCCCAGCGTCGTTGCGGCGATCTTGATGATCCAGAAGACGATCGTGACCTCGGGGACCTTGCTCAGAGCGTCGTGTTGCGGCCTGTTGTCCATGGGTGGTCGGAGCCTCGCGCATAACGATGGACTGCCTCGACGAGGGTCGCGAGACAACCGAAGAGAAGAACGCCGCCGCAGACGATCGGCTCCATGCCGAGTGCCCTGAGGCCCGCTCCGATCGCCACCAGGACAAGTGTGGCGACCGTCACCCTCGCATCGGCAAGGAACATGCCGAGGGCTCATCGAATACGTCGGCGATGATGCTGATCGAGGCGCCTCGCTGGCCGGTCGCCGGAGCCGCACGCGAAGGACGGGGCGCGACACGCTGAAGCGGGCCAGCGTCGCGCCTGCCTCGGCGCTGAGCTAGGCGACGAATTGCCGCACGCGTGTCTCGCTCGCTTGAACGGAACGGATCACGGGTCTATTGCGGAATTCGGATCACGATCGGAGGGTGCGATGAAGGCATCCGCTGGGGCAGTGCTCGTCAGCGCCGCGAGCGGGCGCCGAAGCGGCAGATCTGGCGCCGTTCCGCCGCGCCTTGGATTGACTCGCTCGACCGCTTGCCGAGCCGGGAGACTGACCGACAAGACAAGAGAAGATGACGAGGTGAGTGGGGATTGGTGGTTTTTAACATCCCCGCTGATCCCGGCTCTTCCCCGCTCATCCCCACTCATCCCCGCTAAAGCGCGGATACCCAGAGAAAAACTGGTCGCCCCTTACCGCCGCTGCCGCGTGAAGGGATGCGTGCTCGACAACCCGCCATCGACGGCGATCGCCTGGCCGTTGACGTAAGAGGCGTCGTCGCTGGCCAGGAACAGGGCCATGGCGGCGATCTCGCGCGGCTCGCCGTGGCGGAGCAGCGGATTAAGCTGGCCGATCTTGTCCTCGCTGCCATGGGCGCGGGCGCGCTCGAAGATGGGGCGGGTCATGCCGGTCTCGATGAGGCCGGGGCAGATGGCGTTGACGCGGACGCCGCTGCCGGCGAGCGAGTTGGCGGAAGTCTGCACCAGGCTGATGACGCCGGCCTTGCTGGCGCTATAGGGATGGCCGCCGGCATTGGCGCGAAGCGCCGCCACCGAGGCGGTGCAGATGATCGACCCCTTGCCTTGCTTCATCATGATCGGCGCGGCGTGGCGGATGGCGAGGAACGGCCCGATGAGATTGACGCGGAGGATCTCGCGCCAGAACTCGACGGACTGCTCGAAGAGCGGCACCATGCCGCCGCTGATGCCGGCATTGGCGAAGACGACGTCGAGGCCGCCCAGCTCCGTCACCGCCTTCTGAATGAAGCCCTGGACATCGGCCTCGGCGCCGGCGTCCGCGGCGACGGCAATGGCCTTGCCGCCGGCCGCGGCAATGGCGCTCGCCGTCTCCTCGACCGCCGCCGGCACCTTGTCGACGCAGAGCACCGCCGCGCCCTCGGCGGCGAAAAGCGTGGCGCTGGCGCGGCCGATGCCGCTCCCCGCGCCGGTCACGATCGCGCGCTTTCCCGAGAGCCTTGCCATGCGTCCCTCCGCTCTTGTTGCGGGGGGATGGTGCGGGCCCGAGCGGCGGAAGGCAACCGCCTATTGCGCTGCCGCGAGCGCCGGTGCGAAGCGGAGCCGCGCCTGCGGCAAGGTGGCGGTAACGGTGGTGCCCGCTCCCGGCACGCTCTCGATGTCGAGCGTGCCGCCATGCCGCTCGATCAGCTTTTTGGCCAGCGGCAGGCCGAGGCCCGTGCCCTCGTAGGAGCGCGAGAGCGCATGGTCGAGCTGGCGGAAGGGCTCGAGCGCCACCGCGACGTCCTCGGCGCCCATGCCGACGCCGCGATCGGCGATGGCGATGGCGAGATCGCCGCTCGCCAGGAGATGCGCCGCGACCGTGACGGCACCGTCCTTGTGCGAGAACTTGATGGCATTGCCAATGAGATTGACCAGCGCCTGCTTCAGGCGGAGCTCGCCCGCCAGCACCGCCGGCAGATCGGGCGGGATCTCGGCGGCAATCGCGACGGCGCGCTCCTTGGCGATCGCCGCCACCGCGTCGATCGCGTTTCGCACCAGCGCTTCGATGTCGACCAGGGTCTCGGCGAGTTCCAGCTGTCCCGCCGCGAGCTTCGAGAGGTCGAGGATGTCGTTGACGAGGCGCAGAAGGTGCTGGCCCGAGGCGTTGATGTATTTCGCATATTCGCGGTAGCGCTCGGCCGCGTCGGCGCCGGCCTTGCGGTTCATCACGTCGGAGAAGCCGATGATGGCGTTGAGCGGCGTGCGCAGCTCATGGCTCATATTGGCGAGAAAGCTCGATTTCGCTCGGTTGGCGGTCTCCGCCTCTTCCTTGGCTCTGATGAGCTGGCCCTCGCGTTCGCCGAGAGCGTCCGCCATCTGGTCGAAGGCTTGGCCCAACTGGTTGAACTCCGAGCCGGCATTGCCCGTCCCAACGCGTGCCGCCCAGTCGCCCTGCTGCCACCGCCGCGCCGCTCGTAGCAGCGCCCGGGTCGGGCGGCGGACGAAATGGCGAAATCCGAGCCAGGAGAGCACGGCGCCGATCGCCAGCGCGGCCAGCAGCGCGCCCTCGCGCAGCAGCGAAGCGCGGGCGATGGCGGCAAAGGCCGCCCTGCGGTCGATCCCGACCTCGATATAGAGTCCCTCGTCCGGCCGCAGATCCGCGGGGCTGTAGCCGAAGATGCGCCGCTCGCCGTAGCCGCTTCGGCTCTCGAGTGTGCCGAGCCGCGGCGCGTGGACGAGGGCGAGGCGCTCCGCCGGCAGCACGCTGCCGACGGCCTCGGGCGTGTCGTCGTCCTGCGGCAGATGTGCGATGATCGTGCCGTTGCGGTCGGCGATGGTGAGTGTGGTCTGACGGGGCAGGATGTCCCGCGGCAGGTTCGAGGCGAGCCGGTCGAGCCTGAGGCCGGCGACGGCGACGCCGGCAGCGGCGCCGTCATTGTCTGGAATGGGAAACTCGAGCTGCAACACCGGGGTTCCATCGGCCAGTACGGCATAGCCGTCGACGAAGAAATCCTTGCGGATCAGCGGTAGCCGGGACGACGGCTGGCTCGCCTGCAACTCGGCGCGGGTGAGCGCCGGCGCGGTGGAGCAGAGAATGTCGCCCTCAGGGTCGGTGGTGGCGATATAGGCATAGGCCGGGAAATGCGGTCCCAAGCGACCAAAAAGGTCGGCGCATCGCGCGCGATCGTGGAGCTGCACCCCGCGCAGCTGCGAGAGCGCGCTCAGCAGCTGGTGCGCTCCCTCGAGCACGCGGTCCTGTTCGATGGCGACCAGCATGGCGAGGCGCTTCGCTTCGGCATGAACCTCGGCCTCGCGGCTGCCGCGCCGCTCGATCTCGTCATAGACCTGCACCGCCGCCACTGGCGCCAGCGCGATCACCAGCAACAGAAAAAGCCGCGCGAGGATGCCCATTGCTCGAGACTTGCTTGTGCTTGGCCAGGCGCATCATGCGGAGAAAACCTTAATAATCTGGTCAATTTGGGAAAAACCTGAGAAAACAGATGCCTATCGGAGTGCCGTCGGATGCCCGCACCATGATCCAGGTTACGCCCGATCTCGCCATCGACGAGCGCGAGATCGAGGAGCAGTTCATCCGCGCCGGCGGGCCGGGCGGGCAAAACGTCAACAAGGTCTCGACCGCCGTTCAGCTCCGCTTCGACGCGGCGCGCTCGCCGGCCCTCGATTTCGGGCTGCGGCGCCGG
>Ga0335081_10018280_pt1 | contig 11331 bp, 8 predicted proteins | sample Lox_Sample_35_FD_206713 | JGI IMG/M metagenome (GOLD analysis project Ga0335081, IMG submission 206713) | Soil microbial communities from Loxahatchee National Wildlife Refuge, Florida, United States - Lox_Sample_3.5 | ecosystem: Environmental > Terrestrial > Soil > Wetlands | place: USA: Florida... | reverse complement strand
TTGCCGCGGGAACCGCCGTCGACGGCGGCCACGGCGGTGCGAGGGCGCGTCATGCGCCGGGCGCGAACTGCTCGGGATCGAAGAGGAGGCGGCGGCAGTGGTCGCAGGTCACCATCTCCTCGGCCGAGCGCACCTGTTGCACCAGCGACGGCCGCAGCTCGGCGTGGCAGGCGGAGCAGGCGCTGCCGTCGATCGGCACCACCGCGCTCGGCTTGCGCGACGCCCATAGCTTCTTGAACTTCGCCATGGCGGCCTCGCCCAGCTGCCGCTGGACGATGCGGAACTCGCGCTCGACGTCCTGGAGCTCGACGCCGGCGGCCTGGCCGCGCTCGGCCCAGGCGGCTTCGGCCTGCTCGCGCAGCGCCTTCTCCTCCGGGCTCTCCTCGGCTAGGCCGGCGATGTCGCGGTCGATCGCCTCGATCTCCTGCATGATCGCGAGCGTCCGGTCCTCCTTGGCCTTGAGCTGCATCTCGACGTGGTCGAGCTCGGAGACGACGGCGGAGAGCTGCTTCATGTTGGTGACCTGGCTCTTCTGCTTCTTGAAGTGCTCGCGCTCCTCCTGCAGTGCCTCGATCTCGGGCTGCAGGACGCCTTGCTCGGCGGCTAGCGCCTCGCGGCGCGCCCGCTGCGAGGCGAGGCGGTCGTGACGCTCGGCGAACTGCGTGCGCAGCGCCGCGAGCGCCTCCGGCGGCGTGTCGCGCTCGCGCTGGAGCGCACTCCGGCGGTCGAGCAAGCGCTGCAGGGCCACGTACCCGGCGATCTGTTCCCGCACCGTCACCACGCCTCCCCGTCCCCGACCACCGCCGGCCGCAGCCGGCGCCCCGAAGTCCGTTCGGGTTGGGTGGGTCCACCAGGATTCGAACCTGGGACCAACCGGTTATGAGCCGGCAGCTCTGACCGCTGAGCTATGGACCCAGCGGGGCGGGATTGTAAGTCGTTCGGTCACAAGTGGCAACCACTGCGGCAAGGACGGGACCCGTAGCCAGTGGCCGGTGGCCGGAAACCGCGGTGTCCCACCGCCCCGCTCCCCCGGGCACGAGGCTCGGTTCGGCCTGGTTGCGAACCGGTCCCCGGTTACCGTCCCCTGGCCACGTCGTCTGCTCTCAGCCGATCATGTCGAGGTAGGGCTTCAAGAGCTTGGCGCGGGTTGGGTGGCGCAGCTTGCGCAGCGCCTTCGACTCGATCTGGCGGATGCGCTCGCGGGTGACGTTGAACGCCTTGCCGACCTCCTCGAGCGTGTGCTCCGTGCCGTCGCCGATGCCGAAGCGGCGCCGCAGCACCTCCGCCTCGCGCGGCGTGAGCGTCCGCAGCACGCCCTCGGACTGGGTCTTCAAGCTCGCGGCGATCACCGCGTCGATCGGCGAGATGGCGGAGCGGTCCTCGACGAAGTCGCCGAGGTGGGAGTCCTCCTCCTCGCCGATGGGCGTCTCCAGGGAGATCGGCTCCTGGGCGATCTTCATGATCTTGCGCACCTTCGCCACCGGGATCTCCATCTTCTCGGCGACCTCCTCGGCGGTCGGCTCGCGGCCGAACTCCTGCACGAGCTGGCGCTGGGTGCGGGTCAGCTTGTTGATCGTCTCGATCATGTGCACCGGGATGCGGATCGTCCGCGCCTGGTCGGCGATCGCGCGCGTGATCGCCTGGCGGATCCACCACGTCGCGTAGGTGGAGAACTTGTAGCCGCGGCGGTATTCGAACTTGTCGACCGCCTTCATCAGGCCGATGTTGCCCTCCTGAATGAGGTCGAGGAACTGCAGCCCGCGGTTGGTGTACTTCTTGGCGATCGAAACGACGAGGCGGAGGTTCGCGACGATCAGCTCCTGCTTGGCGTCGTCGGTCTCCTCCTCGCCCAGCCGGACCTCCGCGATGACGCGCTTCAGCTCGTTGTAGGGCACGCCGAAGCGGCGCTCGATCACCTTCATCTCCGCCTTGTAGCGCTTCACCCGCTCCTGGTAGAACGCGCGCCGCTCGGCGTTGCGCTCGACCTTCAATTTCGCGTCGTCCTTTCGGATCGTCGTGATCGGGATCGAGAACTGGCGCTCGATCTCGGTGAGGAAGCGGACCAGGCGGTTGCGCGTATTGGTGGTGAAGTCCGTGGAGCGCACCTCGACCGAGATCTCCCCCGACTTCGCGTCGATGTGTGCAAGCAGCTCGCTCGCGCGCCGGTTGCCGTGCTTGCAGCGCCGCAGACGCTCCTTCAACACCTTCGACTGCTCGTCGAGCTCGTGGATGCGGGCGAACCGCTTCATCAGCTCGGCGACGCGCAGCTTGCCGCGGTCGTCGAGGTCGCCGTTCAAACCCGAGAGGATGTCGCGCATCATGCGGCGGTCGCGTCGCGCCATCTCGTTCGCGCGCAGGAACAGCTCGAGGATCGACGGGCTCGACGCCAGGGCGCAGAACACCTTCGCCTCGCCGGACTCGATGCGCTGCGCGATCGAAACCTCGCCGTCGCGGTCGAGCAGCTTGACCGTGCCCATCTCGCGCAGGTACATGCGGACCGGGTCGTTGGTCTTCTCGAGCAGCGCGGGGTCGACGATCGTCGCGCCGGGGACCGGCTCCTGCGGCTCCTGCCGCTCCGTGCCCGGCGCCTCCTCCTCGACCGTGACGAGCTTGTCCGGGCTCTCCGCGATCTCGATGTCGTTCTCGGTGAAGCGCAGGTAGATCTCGTCGAGCTCCTCGGGGAGGGTGGCAACCTCCTCGGGCAGCACCTCGAGGATCTCCTCGACCAGGACGTAGCCGCGCTCGCGGCCGAGACCGAGGAGGCGGGCGAGCTCGACGTACTTCTCCTCGACGGTGAGCGCGAGCGCGTCGCGCTCACGCCCCTCGCCGGCGCCAGCCTCGCTCACGGCGCGGGCGGCTTCCTTATGAGCGCCTGTTTGTCGCGCGAGAGCTGCGCCAGCTTTTCCGTGTCCCCGAGTCTTTCGGCGCGCGAGATCTCGACTGAGAGCTCCGCGAGGCGGAGTTTTCGGTGTTTTTCGCAAAGTGTCCTCATGTTGAGCATGAAGCGCTCCTCATCGGTCGAGGGCGCTTCGTGCTCGAGGGCGGCCAAGACGCGTCGCACCTCACGTTCCTCAATGTCGGACGTGAGCGCGGAAATTTCAAGGGTCTCACGCCGCCCCGCCCTTTGCAACATGGCGCGCAGAATCGCGCCGCTCGCCGGATGGGTGACGACCTCGAGCGGGACCTGGGCGAGCAGGTCGGCCCTTTTCTCCGCCGGCAGGTCGAGAAGGAGTCCGCGCAGCAGCGCCAGCTCCCCGGGGGGCGGGAGCTCGGGTTGGGCCGGCTCCAGCGGCCGCGCCGAGGCGGGGCGGCTCGCGCCGAGCTGCTCGATCGGGATGCCGGCGCCGCGGGCGAGCGCCTCGCGCATCGCGAAGCGCTTCACCGGATCCGGGCACACATCGATGATTTCGATTGTGCTCAACAAATTGCGACGGCGTTCGTCGCGCGTGGCGCCCATCTCGCCGAGGAGGAAGTCGGCCACCGGGAGCGCCTCGCCGAGGCGGCGGCGGAACCCGTCGGCACCCTCCCGCCGGACCACGTCGTCGGGGTCCTGGCCGTGCGGGAGCAGCAGCACGCCGACGTCGAGGGCCGCCGCGAGCAGCGTCCGCACCGCGGCGGCGGCGGCGCGTCGCCCGGCGTCGTCGCCGTCGAAGCAGAGCACCACCCGCGGCACGCGGCGGGCGAGCTCCTTCGCGTGGTGCTCGGAGAGCGAGGTGCCGAGCGTCGCGACCGCCTCGGTGAAGCCGGCGAGGTGGAGCGCGATGCAGTCGAAGTAGCCCTCCACCACCACCGCGCGGTCGGTCGAGGCGAACGCCCGCGACGCGCGGTCGAGGGCGAACAGCACGTGGCTCTTGGAGAACAGGGCGGTCTCCGGCGAGTTGAGGTACTTGGCGGGGTCGTCGCCGAGGGTGCGGCCGCCGAACGCGATCAGCCGGCCGCGGGCGTTGCGGATCGGGATCGTCACGCGGTCGCGGAAGCGGTCCCAGGTCTTGCCGCCCTCGCCGGAGACGACGAGCCCGCTTCCGAGCAGCGTCCGCTCCGGGAAGCGCGGGCGCAGCCGGTCGAGGAGGCTGCGCCACTCCGGCGGCGCGTAGCCGAGGCCGAACTCGCCGGCGTGCTCGAGGGTGACGCCGCGGCGCTCGAGGAAGGCGCGGGGCCGATCGTCGCCGACGCGGCGGGCGAACTCCGCCTGCGCCGCCTCGAGCACGTCGGCGAGCTGGTCCTGCTCGCCCTTGCGGCGCGCCGCCTCGGGCGAGGCGGGCGGGAGGCGGACGCCGAAGCGGTCGGCGAGGCGCTCGACCGCCTCCGGGAACGGGAGGCGCTCGATCTCCATCACGAAGTTGATCACGTCGCCGCCGCGCTTGCAGCCGAAGCAGTAGTACGTCCCCTTCTCGCGCGAGACCGAGAACGAGGGCGTCTTCTCGCCGTGGAACGGGCACAGGCCGACGAAGTTGCGGCCGACCTTCTTGAGCGTGAGGTGGTCGCCGACGACGGCGACGATGTCGGCCGCCTCGCGCAGCTGCTCGAGCACGCCGCGGGAGAGGTCGTGCTGACTCATGGCCACCACCGGCCCACCCGGGGGCCAGGGTCCGGGGGCCAGGGGCCGGAAACGGCACAACACTTCTCAGGCGCTGATTTGCCGCGACGCCCGACCCCTGGCCCCTGTTCCCTGACCCCGCCTCTCGTCATTCGAGCTCCGCCTCGGTCACGCCGGTGCCGCCGCGGTACTGCGGCGGGTGGGCGAACGCCGACACCGCGGGGTGCGCCGCGAGCACCTCGCGAACCACCGCGCGCAGGGCGCCGGTGCCGTGGCCGTGGACGACGCGGAGGCGGCGGATACCGGCCACCAGCGCATGGTCGAGGAACCGCTCGAGCTCCTCGCGCGCCACCTCGCGGTCCATGCCGATCAGCCTCAGCTCGGTCGCGGCGGGCTCCTCCGGCGGGGCCGGCGCGGCGTTGCGCCCGGCCCGGCGCGGCGCCGGCGCGCTCGGCTCGCACGCCGCCGCCTCGACCCACAGCCGCTTGTCGCCGACCAGCACCTCGACCCGCTCGCCGGCGACCCGTCCGACCGTGCCGAGCGCCTGGGTGCCGCGCAGGCGGACGGTGGCGCCGACGCCGATCGGCGCGGACGGCGCGGCGTCCGCGCCCGCCTCGGGCTCGAACGCGAGGGCGCTGCGGTGCGCCGCCGCCTGGCGCTTCTTGCTCGGGAACTCGCCGCGCTCGCGCGCCTTCTCGAGCTCGGCGATCGCCGCGGCGAGCTGCTCGCGGGCGCGCCGGCGGAGCTGGTCGCGCTCGCCGTCGAGGCTCTTGCGCACCCGCTCGCGCTCCGCCGCGAGGTGGTCGGCCTCCCCCTCGGCGTCGCGCCGCGCGGCCTCGGCCTCGCCCTCGAGGACTCGGAGCCGCTCCGCCTCGCCGCGCAGCTCCTCGCGCGCCTGCTGGAGTCGGGCGAGGTAGCCGTCGATGGCGAGGAAGGCGCGCGCGAGCATGCCGCGGGCGCGGGCGAGTAGCGGCTCCGGCACGCCGCACGAGGCGGCGATCGCGAGGCCGCGCGAGCGGCCCGGGACGCCGACCTGGAGTCGGTAGGTGGGCCGCCCGCTCGCCTCGTCGTAGCCCATCGCCGCGTTGACCGTGCCGGGGACGCTCTCGAGGTGCGCCGCCACGGTGATCAGGTGCGCGGTCGCGACCGTCCAGCAGCGGCGCCGCGCCAGCTCCTCGAGCAGCGCCGCGGCGAGCGCCGCCCCCTCCTCCGGGTCGGTGCCCGAGCCGAGCTCGTCGTAGAGCACGAGCGTGTCCTCGTCCGCCTCGGCGAGCAGCGCGGCGGTCGCCCGCATCGCGCCGGTGAACGTCGACAGGTCGGAGAGCAGGTTCTGCTCGTCGCCGACGTGGCACCACAGGCGCGAGAACGCCGGCAGCGAGCTGCCCTCCGCCGCCAGCACCGGGATCCCGGTCTGCGCCATCAGGGCGGCGAGCCCGACGGTCTTGAGCGCGACCGTCTTGCCGCCGGCGTTTGGCCCGGAGAGGAGCACGAGGCGCGCCCCGGGCGGGAAGGCGAGGTCGAGCGGGACCACCGGCCGGGTGTTGCCGGCCGCGCCGAGCACCTCGGCGCGCAGGCCGGCGAGGTCGGGGTCGAGCAGCGGGTGGCGGGCGCCGGCGAGGCGCGGCTCGCGGGCGCCGCCGCACTCGAGCAGCGTGCCGCCGCAGGCGCGCCCGAACAGGATCCGCGCCTGCGCCGCGTCGAGCTCGGCCAACAGCGAGGCGGCGCGCAGCAGCTCGTCGCGGTGGCGGCGGAACGCACCGGCGATCTCGCCGAGCACGCGCTCCTCCTCGGCCCGCGCGAGCGCGATCGCGTGCGCGAGGGCGTTGTTGAGCTCGACGACCGCGAGCGGCTCGACGAAGACGGTTGCGCCCGACGCCGAGACGTCGAGCACGAGGCCGGGGAGATCGGCGCGCTCGGACGCGGGTACCGGCAGGCAGTAGCGGTCGCGCCGCAGCGTGAACGGCGCCTCGATCTGACGGTGCTGGCGACGCAGGCCATCGAGCGCGGCCACGATCGCCTGGCGGTGCCGCTCGCGCCCGGCGCGCGCCTGGGCGAGCTCCGGGCTGGCGCTGTCGAGGACCTCGCCGGCGGGCCCGAGGCGCTGCTCGCAGAACCCGAGCAGCGGCTCCAACTGCGGCAGCGAGTCGCGGTAGCGGCCGAGCTCCGGCCCCGGGGACGGAGCGAGCGAGCGCCGGACCTCGACGACGCGCCGCACCAGCGTCACCACCCGCGCGAGGTCGGCGCCGTCGGTCGGCGTCGGCACGGCGCCGTCGAGGAGATCCGCCGCGTCGACGCCGTCGAAGCCGAGCTGCCCCGCCGCCTCGACGTGCGCGCGCACCTCGGCGCTGAGGCGGAAAGCCAGCGACCCTTCCCCGCTCGAGAAGCTGGGAAGGGTCGCTTTGACTGCTGCCGCGCCGCGCCCGCTGCGGGCGAACGAGGCGACCAGATCGAGGACCCGGTCGAACTCCAGAGCGGCGAAGTTCAAGGCCGTGGTGGCCGGGCCTAGAGCAGCCCCGCCTTCCGCTGTTGGGCCAGTTTGCGGAGGAGCTTCTTGCGCGCCTGGATCAGCTTCCGCTTGCGGCGGACGCTCGGTTTCTCGTAGTGTTGGCGCTTCTTGATCTCGGAGAGGATCCCTGCCTTCTCACACTTCCGCTTGAAGCGGCGCAGAGCCTGCTCGAACGACTCGTTGTCGCGGACATGCACCATCGTCGGCATCGCGCAATCTCACCCCCCCTCTGCGCCATGATTGCCGTGCCGGCGAGCGTCACGGCGCGGGCGCGCGAGACACAGAAGGATTGTCAGTCTATCAGACGCTCGGACCCGGGTCAACGAACCCTCCACCGCACCGCTCGAGGCATCCCGCCCGCATCGCTCCAGGCCTGCCGGCGGCGGTCTCCGGCGGAACCTCGCGTGGAGGCCAAACCGACCTGCGACCGATGCTTGAGCGGTGCGACGATTCCTTGACACGGTTTGTCGCGCACGTCGATAATGCCTGACTGATCGGGGAGCACGGAGGCGCCATGGAAGAGCATCAGGCAATCGTCGCCGAACTGGAACAGATGCGCGAGGGCGCCGCGGCGCTGATGCGCGCCCGGCTCGACACCGCCGCCAACCAGGTCCGCGAGCTGGCGGCGCGCGTCGCCGGCGACCTCGGCGTCGTCATCCCGCCCGATCTGGAGACGCTCTTCCCGCTCGGTGCGATGTCCGGCCGCCTCGCGGAGCTGGCCAAGCCGGCTCCGGTCCCGCCGGCCGTCACGCTCGAGCTGCTGCGCCGCCTGGACGCCGGCCGCGCCCAGTCCGAGGTGCTGCAGGAGCTACTCCGCCAGCTCGAGCCGTTCTGCGGCCCGCGCGGGATCGTCGTGTTCCGCGACGGCCAGGCCGCGGGGTGGGCGGGCGCCGGCTTCGCCGCGGGCGACCCGGTCCGCGGCTGGCGCGGCGCGCTCGCCGACTCGGCTGCGCTCGCTCGCGTCGCGCAGGGCGCGCCCGCGCTCGCGAGCAGCGGCGGCGACGGCGTGCTGACCGCTTGGCTCGGCGCCGACGTGCGCCTGCTGCTGGTGCCGATGTCGCTGCGCGGCAAGGTCGTGGGCGCGCTGCTCGCCGCCGAGGGCGGGGCCGGCCTCGACACCGTGACGGTCCAGCACCTCACCTTCACCGCCGGGCTGCTGCTCGAGACGCTCAACGCCCGCCCGACCGTGCCGACGGCGGCGCTGCTCGAGCCCGTCGACCTGACCGCGGTCGCGCCCGCGGCGCCGGAGCCCGAGCCGGTGTTCGCCGCTCCCGCCGAGGAGGAGCCGCTCCCGCTCGAGCAGCCGACGATCCCGCCTGGCGAGGCGATGCCGGAGGCCGACGCCGGCGCGACGGCGCAGATCCGGATCCCGGTGGCGCCGGTCGCGCCTCCCCCTCCACCGCCGGTCGCGGTCCGCTCCCCGGAAGAGGAGCGCAAGCACGAGGAGGCGAAGCGCTTCGCCCGCCTGCTGGTGTCCGAGATCCGCCTCTACAACGAGCCCGCGGTGCAGACTGGCAAGGCCTCGCGCGACATCTACCAGCGCCTCAAGGAGGACATCGACCGCTCGCGGGAGATGTACGAGCAGCGCGTCGGCGCCGACGTGCGGGCGCACAGCAACTACTTCTTCGACGAGCTGGTGCGGATCCTCGCCGACGGCGACCAGGCCGCGCTCGGCCTCTAGGCGCCGCGCGGGGACAGCACCTCGGTGAGCGGCCAGGGCGCGGGATCCGGGCTGCGGGCTGCGGTTTTCGCGCCTCGGGGTCGCGCCGTCGGGGCGGTCGCCCTGCTCCTCGGGCTCCTCGCGGGGTGTGTGGCTCCGCCGACCCCGCGCCTGGCGCAGGCGTTCGCCGCCAAGGGCGACGCGGCGACCCGGGCGAAGGCGTTCCTGAAAGTCGCGATCGAGGGCGCCGAGAGCGAGCGGACGCGCGCCGCCTTCCTGTGGGGGGTGTTCGCCTGCGAGGCGCGCTCGCCCCGCGCCGGGCTCGAGGCGTTCGACCTCGCGGAGCCGAGCGGCAGCCTGGCGCGGGTGGCGATGCACCGGCTCGAGGACGCGCTCGCGGCGTCGCAGTCGGCCGGCCGCCTGTGGCGGCTGGCGGTGCAGGCGCCGTGGATGGCGCCGGAGGACCGCGCCCGGCTGCGGGTGCGGGCCGCCGAGGAGCTCGCCGAGCTCGGTCAGCCGGGTGCGCTGGAGGCGCTGCCGGCGCTCTCCGGACTGCCGCACGACCAGTTGCTCCGCGCCCTCGTGGTGATCGTCCGCGTCGGCGCGGCCGGCGCGGCCGATGCGCGCCGGCGGCTGGCGGTCGAGTTCCCGCAGGAGGCGGCGGCGATGCTGCCGCCCAAGGAGGTGGAGGCGCTCGCGCGCTCGTTCACGGCGGCGGAGTGGGCGACCCAGGCGCAGGCGTGGCTCGACGCCGGGCAGCCCGAGGCGGCGCTCAGGTCCGCGGCTCGCGGCGGCGCTCCCGGCTTCCTGATCGCGGCGCGCGCCGCGCTCAAGCTGCGCCGCTCGACGGTGGCGGCGGCGTGGGCGTCCCGGGGCGGCGACGGCTGCGCCGCGTGCTGGGCCGAACGCGCCGACGCCTACCGCCAAATCGCCTGGGGGAACGCACCGGGCGAGCGCCCGCGGCGCTTCGCCGACATGCTGCGCGCCGCCGAGCGGCTCCACCGCCTGGTCCCCGCGGGCGACCCGCTCGCCGGGCGCGACGCGGTGCTGATGGCCGAGGCTCTCACCGAGCTCGGCCGGTTCGCCCAGGCGCTGCCCTTCCTCACGCTCGAGGCCGCGCAGACGCAGCCGCGCTGGGAGTGGGTGTGCCGCCGGTGGTTCCTCCTCCAGGCCGAGGCGGCGAAGCCGGCCGCCGCGCTGCCCGAGGCGGCGCCCGGCCGCACCGCGCGCGTGCAGCGCCTGGCGGCCTACTGGCGCGCCCACGCCGCGGCCGCGCACGGCGACCGCAGCCGCCTCGAGAAGTTGGTTCGCAGCGGATTGCCCGACCTGCCCGCGCTGTGGGCGGCGCGGGAGCTGCCCCTGCCCGAAGTCCCGGTGACTCTCTCGGACCTGCCCGCGCCCCGCCCGGCCCCGCCAGCGTGGGCACGGGACCTGATGAGCGCGGGGCGCGTCACCGACGTGGTGTTCGCCTGGCGGGCACAGCTCGACGCGGCCGGGCAGAACGGCCCGGACTGGCTGGGGGTCGCCGCGCTCGCGTCGATGCCGCCGCTCGACGCGATTCCCCTCCTCGTGCGCGGCGAGCCGCGGCTGTTCACGGGACCCTGGCAGGACCTCTCGCGCGACCTCCTGAAGCAGTACCTGCCGCTGCCGTGGCGCGCGGAGGTGGAGGCGGCGGCCGCGCGCGGCGGCATCCCGCCCTGGCTGCTCGCCGGCGTGGTGCGCCAGGAGTCGGCGTGGAACCCGCGGGCGCGCTCGGCTGCCGGGGCGGTGGGGCTGGCGCAGGTGCTGCCGGACGTGGGCGACGAGGCGGGTCGCAGCGTGGCGGGGCTGGCACCGCGCGGCGACCTCTACGACCCGGCGCGCAACCTGATCCTCGGCGCGAGGCTGCTGGCGCGCTGGCGAGCCTCCTTCGGCGGCTCGTGGGAGGCCGCGCTGGCGTGCTACAACGCGGGCGAGCGGCGCATCCGCGAGATCTGGGACCGCACCGGCGGGCGGGGCGGTCCGGCGTTCGTGGAAGGGCTCGAGATCCCGGAGAACTGGGACTACGTCCACCGCGTGGCGCTGCTCGCGGAGGGATACCGGATCCTCTACTGGCCCGACGGGAGGCCGTTCCCATGGACGTGATCGAGGTCAGCTCGCAGCGCCGCCGCCAGCTCGTCGACGTCACCACCTATGTGCAGGAGGCGGTGGCGGCCTCGGCCGTGACCGCCGGCGTCGCGCACGTCGCGGTGCCGCACACGACCGCGGCGGTGCTGCTCAACGAGAACGCCGATCCCGCGGTCGGCGACGACATCCTGCGCGCGCTCGAGGCGATGCTCCCGGCGATCGCCTGGCGCCACGCCGAGGGCAACTCCGACGCGCACCTGCTCAGCACGCTCGTCGGCCACTCGGTGACGGTGCCGATCGCTGAGGGCGAGCTCGCGCTCGGGCGCTGGCAGGCGGTCTACCTGCTCGAGCTCGACGGCCCACGCAAGCGGGAGATCTGGATCACCTGCCTCGGCGCATGAGGTCGAGCGGGCGCCGGCCGCCCGGCGCCTCTCAGCGCGCGCTCGTCAGGCGCTCCTCCACCACCTTGCGGTAGAGCGCCTCGAGACGGTCGAGCCGCACCGCGGTGGAGAACTGCCGCCG
>Ga0335081_10018279_pt1 | contig 11331 bp, 11 predicted proteins | sample Lox_Sample_35_FD_206713 | JGI IMG/M metagenome (GOLD analysis project Ga0335081, IMG submission 206713) | Soil microbial communities from Loxahatchee National Wildlife Refuge, Florida, United States - Lox_Sample_3.5 | ecosystem: Environmental > Terrestrial > Soil > Wetlands | place: USA... | reverse complement strand
AAACTCTTTTCTCTAAGCTCTTTATAAAACTTCCAGAAAACCCCAGGCTTTGAAGCCTGGGGATGAATGGTGCCCGGAGCGAAGCCAGGTGAAACCTGGCGGAGCGGAGCAAATTTCGATATGATCTGGCTATGGCCAAATATCAGACTGGGTCCCATACGAAACACCGATTGCAGTACCACCTGGTGTGGATACCGAAGTATCGTCGGCGCGTACTGCGAGGCGAAATGGTCATCCGCCTGAGAAAGTTGTTGTATGAAGCATGCCGGATCAATAAGTGGTGGATCAGTGAGCTGAGTATCCAAGAGGACCACGTACATCTTATCATCCAGACGAAGCCAGAGGATAGCGTGGCGGAAGCGGTACAAAGGTTAAAGGGGGGAACGAGTCGGGTGATAAGAAAAGAGTATCCGGAACTGGAAGAGTTTTTGTGGGGAGATAGTTTTTGGGCGGATGGGTATTTTGCCGAGACAGTAGGCAACGTTGATGAAGAGGTCGTGCGGCGATACATAAGGGAACAACGTCGGTGATTATGCCAGATCATATCAGCGGACCTGAAACTCTGGGCTTTAGCCCAGGGAGTGGGTTCATTCCTGACGGGGGGAGCGGCAATGGAAGCAAAAGCCAACGCATCTAACATCCTCATTGTCGACGACGAAATTGGGCCAAGAGAATCCCTGAGGATGGTCCTGAAACCAAACTATAATGTCTATACCGTTGAAAACGGATACGCGGCTATCCAGATGATTCAACAAGTGGATATGGACGTCTTGACGTTGGACCTGAAGATGCCCGGCATTAATGGAATTGATACCTTAAAAGAGATTCGAATGCTTGCTCCTGATGTCATGGTCATTATCATCACAGGATATGGAACCTTAAAAACGGCGATTGAGGCGATTCGCTACGGTGTCTTTGATTATATCCCGAAACCGTTCAACGTCCCGGAAATCTTATCTATTATTGATAAATCCATTCAACGGCGGAGGTTAAATCTCAAAGTCAAAGAGGTTCTCGGCAACTGCTTCAATCAACAATTGCTCAAAGATCCCGCCGTGAGTCCGGACTCCCTGCCGGAAGAAAATAAGGCGGTTGCCGATTGTAAATGGGACGAGATCAACCTTTCAGACACACAGAATTGTCTTGAATTTGCAAAGGTCCTCGCCTATACGCTTGAAGAAAAAGACCCTTACACCTCCGGCCATTCGGAGCGGGTTTGCTACTATTCCGATTTCATTTCTAAACGCCTCGCACTTTCGCCGAAAGAACGAAGTGACCTGCAAATCGCTTCTTATCTCCACGATATCGGAAAGATTGGAATCAGCAATCGGTTCATCAATAAGAAAGGAACTTTGACCCCGACCGATTGGGCCGTCATCAAGCAGCACACCAAAAAATCGATCGAACTTCTTGTTCCTTTAAACCTCTCTCCCAGCATTATCTCGTACATCCAGCACCATCATGAGCGTTATGATGGAACGGGCTATCCAGACGGGTTAGCAGGGGAGCAGATTCCGTTAGGGGCGCGGGTAATTGCCATCTCTGATTCCTACGACAGTATGACCTCCGATCGGCCCTACCGAAAACCTCTGACGAACGGGGATGCCAAAAGCGAATTGCTGAAGAACGCCGGAAAACAGTTTGACCCGAAGTTAGTCTCTCTCTTTCTAGATGTCTTGAGGGAGATGGAAGAGGTCTTTCTTGTGAAAGACCATGTCAAAGTTTCTGCGATGTCCCATTGATAAAAATGACCCGGGAGATGCCAATGAACCAGCTTATTCGGTGTAAGAATTGTGACCAAGTTTTTCTGAAAAGTCCCTTCGATTCACTCCCGGAATACAATCCAACCCCCGGGCTTGCCCCGGAAAATTTTCAGACTATTGAAAGAGACGACTTCCAGGATTTTTTGACCCATCATCATGGCCACCAATTGGAACACTTAAGGATCATCGAAGACTCTTATGTTAGCGAAAAAGCGTACTCCGAACCGGTCAAGACTTCTTTTTTTAAAGCCACTAACGGAAGAGAGAAATTCGTAATCAAAAAATTTAGAGAGCGAATTGACGAACCGTTGCAATACCAATTGATCCCAGGAGACTATTCGTTAAAGTGCACTGCCGTTGAAATTCAATCTCAAGAGATCTCCAAACAGTTGAAAAGGGATTTGACCCCTTCCCCTTCTCAAGACAAAATAGATGCTTTTCTTAAGCTGTTTCGTGCTATTGTTGAAGGAATTGAAGTCAAAGGATTAGAGAGGATTCCCGAGGATTCTTGGCATCCCCTAGAGGTCTATTATAAAATGGACGATGTCCACTTGGTTTATCTATTAAGGAACTGCCGGAGCATCTTCAAAGGACGAGAATATTCGGCCATGGAAAGATTCATTCGCGATCATAAAGAGGATGGAGTCCTGTTATTGAAAGCAACCTTCGAAATCGAGCTCACCGAAATAGTTAAACCGGACAAGAAAAAGGTTTCCTCCTTCCAGCCACTGGAAAAACAAAAAGTCGTTTGGAAGAAATAGACACCCTCTTTTTTCTCTCCCGATTCCCTAAGAAAACAATAAAATTGACAACGATCCTTTAATCGGTTATTTTTAAATGAATTCTTCTGCTTACGTCACCGGAGTACGAAAATGAATTCTCCTTTATCAAGCCAAGTATTTTTTAATATTTCAATGGCTCTTTATCTTTTCTGTTTTCTCGGGTATCTCATCTTTACCGCCTCAAGAAACAAGACGCTCGGGGGCCTCTCCACGGCCCTCCTTTTCATTGGGCTCCTGATTCACTCAGGGGGCCTCGTCGCCCGCTGGATGGAAACACACCGGACGGGTTACGGCTATGTTCCCTTATCCAATATGTACGAATCATTAATCTTTTTTTCCTGGACCATTGTTTTGGTCTACCTGATTCTCGAACTCAAGTACCGGCAGAGGATCATCGGAGTTTTTGTCACTCCCTTTGCTTTCTTGGCAATCGCTCTTACCTCGATCATCCCCGCCGGCATCGACGCCAAGATCACTCCGCTGATGCCTGCCCTCCAGAGTAATTGGCTGACCATTCATGTGACCACCTGTTTTTTTGGATATGCCTCCTTTGCTGTATCCTTTGGAGTCAGCATCCTTTATTTGATTCGGGACAGAAGGAGTTTAGCCAAGGAGGCAGGATCAAAATGGTTGCCATCGACCCTCATCCTGGACGAAATCAACTATAAATCGATTGTGATCGGCTTCCCATTGTTGAGCTTGGGCATCATCACGGGTGCTGCATGGGCCAATTATGCTTGGGGAAGTTATTGGAGTTGGGATCCGAAAGAGACCTGGTCCCTGATTACCTGGTTCGTGTACGCGGCTTTCTTACATGCTCGATTTACCAGGGACTGGAGAGGAAGGAAAGCAGCTATCCTTTCGATTGCTGGATTTGCTGCAGTTTTGTTTACCTATTTTGGTGTCAATTATATCCTCTCCGGGCTCCATAGTTATGCTTAGCGCTTCGATTCGGAAATACGGAAACGGTATTATTATTTAGGACATCGAAAACGGCCTGCCAGCACCGAGCTGAGGGAAACCACACATATTATCGCCGGATTGACGAACTGAGGGGATTCATGAATGGAAGAACTAAGAGGCCAAAGGGCGTCTAAAGACGATAAAGCTCTTCATCATACATGTGGACCCAATTCTTCCTTAGAACTTGCACGGCTTCATCCATTTTGTCCACACCAACAATGAGAACCGTCTTCTCCCCCGTTCCGAGGCAGGTGTAGAGATAATTTACGTTAATAGAAACATCTTTGAGGGGTTTCAGAATGGCGTTCAAGCCCCCCGGATGATTGGGAGTTTCTACCGCCAACACATCGGTCATTCTGATCGAATAGCCGTGGCTTTTTAGGATATTCGCCGCTCGTTCAGGATCATTCGCTACAAATCGGATCGCACTGATATCTGCCGTGTCAGCGACGCTCAAGGCGATGATATTGACGCCGTTTTCCCCTAAGTATTCGCTCACTTCGGAGAGTTTTCCAGGGAGATTTTCAAGACTAACAGAGATCTGCTTAACCGGCATATGGCGTATCCTTTCCCTCTGATCATTTCAGATAGTCAAACCCCAATTGCAAAGCCGATTTATTGGATTTGATCACCCCCGGGTTTTTGTTTCCGAAAGTGTCCTTGATGACCTGAAGCATGGTGTCCAGAGAGGCCAATCCAGACTTCTTGACAAAGGCCCCCAACATGATCATATTGGCCCCCTTGTCTCCCTGAAATTTCTTGGCCAGGTCATTGACCGGAACTTCAACAACCTCTAAGTCCCCCCGGACCGGTCTTGACTCGACCATGCTCGAGTTGAGAAAGATGGTCCCACCAGATTGAACCTGGTTTTGAAATCGAAATAAGGAAGGGCTGTTCATCAACACGGCAAACTCGGGTTCTGAGGCAACGGGTGATGCGATCTCTTCCGTGGAGATGACAACCGTGGCACTGGCGGTCCCTCCCCTCACCTCAGCCCCGTAAGAAGGCAAACAGGTGACGTTTTTCTCTTCGTACATGCCCGCTATCGCCAGGAGATAACCCATCATGATTACCCCTTGTCCGCCGAATCCGGAAAAAATCGTCTTAATGATCATCTTTCTTTTCTCCAGTCACATCTTTCAGGACACCCAAGGGGAAATGCACGGTCATTACCTCATCGATCCACTTCCAGGCTTCGACAGGGTCCATCTTCCAGTTGGTCGGGCAGGGGGACAAGACTTCGACGAGCGAAAACCCACGGCCTTCAAGTTGAACGCGAAAAGCCTTCGCAATCGCCTTCTTCGTCTTCAATATATTTGCAGGGCTGTTGACCGCTGTCCTCTCAATATACGTACTGCCTTTCGCAACGGCGAGCATTTCACTGAGGTTGATGGGAAACCCATCTCTTTTTTCCTTCCTTCCTCCCGGTGAAGTGGTTGTGTTTTGACCTAGAATGGTCGTCGGAGCCATCTGCCCGCCCGTCATTCCGTAAACTCCATTGTTGACAAAGATGGTAGAGATGTTCTCTCCGCGAGAGGCCGCGTGAATCGTTTCTGCTGTACCGATCGCAGCAATATCCCCGTCTCCCTGATAAGTGAATATGACGCGATCGGGCAGCGCCCTTTTCATTCCCGTGGCTAATGCAGCTCCCCTTCCATGGGAAGCTTCTCCCATATCAATGTCAAAATAAAAGTATGCCAACACCGCGCACCCTGCAGGTGGGATACCGATGATTCTTTCCTGAAGATTCATCTCGTCAATGACCTCGCCGATGATTCGATGCAGGAGACTATGCCCACACCCCGGGCAGTAGTGGAAAGGGGTTTTCTTAAGGGATTGGGGCCTGGAAAATACTTTTTTCATCAACCTTATCCTATTTTCTTCTGGTAATAGTAGCTGGAGATGACCCTCGAAATCTCTAAGGGAGTCAGAATAATTCCTCCCGGTCTACCGTAGAAATGGACCTCTCCATTTCCTTCGAGTGCCAACTTGACATCCTCCAGCATCTGGCCCATGTTCATTTCAAACACAAAGAAATGCCTTGCTTTCCGCGTCAATTCCTTGATGGCCTTGTAGGGGAAAGGCCAGAGGGAAATCGGCCGGATCAGTCCCACTTTAAGGCCTTCTTCTCTCATTCTCTTGATCGCCCCCTTCGCAATTCTAGCTGCGATCCCAAAAGCAACCACCATCAATTTCGCGTCATCGGCAAAAGAGGCTTCCCATCTCACCTCTTCTTTGGAAATCTTTTCATATTTCCTCATCAGTTTCCAATTATGTTCCTCTTCCTCAAAAGGGTCTAGAATAAGCGAGCGAAGGAATCGGCTTGGCCTCCCTTTAGCGCCTGTCAAGGTCCAGTCTTTATGCGGTAGCTTCTTTAATGATATCTCAGGTGGTAATTCAACAGGTTCCATCATCTGTCCGAGCATCCCGTCTCCAAGGATGATGACCGGAGATCTGTATTTATCGGCGAGATCGAACGCTTCGTAAGTCAACGTGGCGAGTTCCTGGCAGGAGTTCGGGGCCAGGACGAGATTGCGGTAATCTCCGTGTCCGCCCCCTCGCGTCGCCTGAAAATAGTCGGACTGCGCCGGAGCAATGTTGCCCAAACCCGGGCCTCCCCGACTCATATTGACGATGACTGCCGGCAACTCTAACGCAGAGAGAAAAGAAATACCTTCCTGTTTGAGGCTGATGCCAGGGCTTGAAGAGGATGTCATCGCTCTGCCGCCGGCCATGCTGGCGCCGATCACCATGTGGATGGAAGCAATCTCGCTTTCGGCCTGGACGAATACGCCGCCCTCTAGTTTGGAAAGCCTTTCAGACATGTATTCAGGGACTTCATTCTGGGGGGTGATAGGATATCCGAAATAAAATCGGCACCCCGCGCGGACGGCGGATTCTGCAACGACATGATTCCCGCGCATTAATACTTTAGGCACGATAGACCTCAATGGCGATTTCCGGGCATGCGATGGCGCAGAGGCTGCACCCCGTGCATTTTCTCTCTTCCTTTTTCGATTGTTTTTCCACAAAAAAGGCGGGATAAAATCCCTTTTGGTTCATTCGATCAGAAGATTCTATCAATCGATGGGGACAAACAGAAATGCATATTTTGCAGTCTTTGCACAATTCCGAATCAATTTCGATCATCCCTGATGCCAAAATTTCCTCCCGTTAATCTCTTAATGTCTCTGAGCGATCCAAATGTAATATCTTGACCAAGAAAATAAATTATTATAAAGTTTAATATCATTAAAATCAATGCCTTCAGGACCGCCCGTGGAATGGAATGAATTCGTCATTGAAGCGCCTTGACAAAGAGCAGAAACGGCTGATCATGATTGGAGGCAAAGGGGGCGTGGGAAAGACCACATGCGCCTCCGCCATAGCCCTTCATTTCTCCCTCCAGGGAAAGAAGACATTGATTATTTCGAGTGACCCCACCCCTTCCCTTTCAGACATCTTCGAAATGGAGATCGGCGATCAGGAAACGCCGATTCAAAATACAAAGGACTTCTCCGGAATCGAAATCAGCACGGAAGGGGTCTTGAAGAAATGGAAGCAAAGATTTGGGCCCGAAATCTATGAAGTCGTTTCATCTTTCACGTCGCTCGATTACGACTTTGTGGACTACATCGGAGAAGCCCCTGGTATTGAAGAAGAATATATGCTCAATTATATTTTAGAGCTGGTTGAAAGCGGAAAGTACGATTTGGTTGTTTGGGATACGGCGCCTGCGGGCCACACCCTCAGACTTCTTCATCTTCCACAGATATTCCTTAAGCATCTTGAGGCGGCAACGAAATTTTATATGAATCTCTACAGTTACTTCGAAAAGTTAAAGGAAAGTGTAAAGCTGAAGAAGGGCAAGAGATCTCTATTGGAGATCATTAGCGGATGGGAGGGTTTGGCGGAAAGAGTGGTCAATTTCATCCGTGATCCCGAAAAGTCCGAATTCATTATTGTGACCATACCCGAAGCTCTGGGCGTAAAACAGACGGAGAGGATCATCAAGGATTTTGACGAATATCGGCTCGGCATCAATCATTTGATCGTCAACTATGTCATTCAGGACGCGGACTGCAATTTCCACAAAATTAGAAAAGAAATGCAGCAGAACTATATTGCGATGCTGGAGAAACAATATTCTTCCAGAATTGGATTGATCGAACTCCCTCTGATGCCGCAAGAGGTCAGAGGCGTTGATAGAATTCAGAAAATTTCCGAGATCCTTTTTAAGGAGGCATAGAAATGAATCTTCTTTCTAACCGAGCTAAAAGCCTAAAACCGTCCCCTACCCTTGCTATCAATGCGAAGGCAAAGTCGATGCAGGCCCAGGGGATCCACGTGATCAGCTTTGGAGCAGGTGAACCGGATTTCGATACCCCTGATAATATCAAGAGGGCCGCCAAGAAGGCGATCGATGACGGTTTTACCAAGTACACTCCGGTCGGTGGCATCGATGAGTTAAAGGACGCGATTATCAATAAATTCAAGAAGGATAGCCAATTGACGTACAAAAGGTCTGAAATTCTCGTTTCCTGCGGAGGAAAGCATTCTTTCTACAATCTGGCCCAGGCTATTTTCGATCAGGGAGACGAAGTCATCATTCCAGCCCCTTACTGGGTTTCTTATCCTCCCATGGTGGCCCTGGCTGGCGGAACGCCAGTGATTGTTGCAACGACGGAGAAGAATGAGTTTAAGATAACTCCGGAGGATTTGAGAAAAGCAATGACACCCAAGACCAAGGCCCTGGTGATGAATAGCCCATCCAACCCTACAGGGAGCGCCTATACCAAAAAGGATTTAGAGAAGATCGCAGAGGTCGTGGTTTCCAAAAATTGCTTTGTCATCTCTGATGAGATTTATGAAAAGATCGTCTATGACGGATTCCAGTTCGTGAGCATCGCTTCTCTAAGCGAAGAGATGAAGAAAAAAACAATCATTGTTCACGGAGTTGCCAAGACCTACGCGATGACAGGCTGGAGAATTGGATATACCGCTGGGTCCGAAGAGATTGTTTCGGCCATGAACAACATCCAGAGCCAAAGCACCTCTAACCCCACTTCGATTGCGCAGAAGGCTTCGGCGGAGGCCCTGGCCGGTCCGCAGAGCGAAGTTGAAAAGATGGTCTTGGCTTTTGGTCAGCGACGAAATTACATTGTGGACCGGTTAAATAAGATTCCCGGCGTTTCGTGCTATAAGCCTGCGGGAGCCTTCTATGTCTTCCCGAATTTTTCTTCCTATTACGGCAAGTCCTACCGGGGCAAAAAGATTGAAAACTCCACACATCTGGCCGACTTTTTCTTGGATGTAGCGAGGGTAGCTGTCGTTCCCGGGGTTGAGTTTGGCGCTGACCCCTTCGAAAGGCTCTCTTACGCAACAGCCATGGAGGACATTAGAGAGGGATTGAATCGAATCGAAGAAGCTCTGAAGGAATTGAGTTAAGGCTTATTTTTTCTCTTTTCTTTCTTGTTCCTTTTTCTCCTTTTCTTCGAGCTGCTTTTTCATGCCTTCTACCTTTTCCTTGAATTCTTTCGTGACTTCATCCGCTTGCATTTGATCGGCGATGACGTGAGGGGTCATCAAGAGGATCAACTCATCTCTCTTTTTTTCATAGGTCTGAAACCCGAACAGGGCCCCCAAGATGGGAATCTTGCTCAGGAGAGGAACCCCCGTCGCTACCTTTTCCTTAGAGTCCGAAATCAGCCCTCCGATGACAACGGTTTGTCCTTCCATGACCGATAGAACTGTCTTTGCAGTTTTCTTTCCAAAGACAGGGACATTTGACAGGTTGCCAAGGGGGATGGCGGAAGTATTCACAGTACTATTCTCAACGTTAATCTCAAGGCTCACAAGCCCTCCATCGCTGATCCGTGGGGTAACGGCGAGGATAATTCCGATATCTTTATACTCGATCGTTCCGGAAACCACACCCGATCCCGTGGTGCTTGTCACTCCCGGTGTTGTGTAAGTATTGGTGAGAATGGGCTGGGAAGATCCCACCTGAATTTTTGCCTCCTTATTGTTTGAGGCGATGATATGGGGTGAAGAAATGACTTTCAACCGATCTTGTGACGCCGCCAAATTGACTGCAGCGGAGAGTCTTCCCCCCAGTTCTACGATGGCGTAACGAATACCAGCACTGGTAAAGCTCGCATTGAAAGGATTAATAAAAGCGCCGGTTGAATCCGTAGGCGGCTGAGCACCAAGGACAGCCCCTTGAGTATGTGCTGGGTTTGGGGTATTGTTTGTAAAAAAATTGGCCCATTCGATGCCAAACTTATTTGATTCATCCAGGGTGATCTCAGCTAAAAAGACCTCTATCAATACTTGCTTAGGATAGATGTCCAATTTCTTAATCGTTTCAAGAATGGCTCGGTAATCCCTCTGAAAAGCTTTAATGATCAATGAATTGGTGGTTTCATCAACGACAATGCCGATTTCTCCCAATGGGACGCCTGCCGCTTCTTCCGCCCCTGGGGCAGCGGGCGCGGTAGGAGCTTGAGCCGGTCTCGGCCCCCGAAAAGCCTCTGAAGAGCTTGTTGTTGCAGCGCCTTTTTCTGTCTTCGTTTCTTTCCCTTTAGTAAATACTTGCTTCAAGACTTCAGCCAAATCTTTGGCCTTCGCGTTCTGGCAGTAGTAAACAAAGACGCTTAACCTCGAGCCTTGTCCGGGTATTCTGTCAAGCTCCTTGAGCCATCCCTCCACCTTCTCGAAGATATTAGGAATAGAGCTCACCACCAGAAGGGAGTTGATTCGAGCAATCGGCGTAAAGGTGATCCCCACCCCTCTTCCCGATTTTACGGAGACCTCGAAAGAGGAGAATATTTTTTCCATCTCCTTGGCCACCTCCGCCACATCGGCATTGAGGATCGGATAGACTCTCACCCTTAAGTCAGTAAAGATATCGACATCGAAAAGGCTGATAATATCCACCGACTTCTTTACGTTCGAGGCGAGGTCCCCGATGATGAGGATATTACTCGCGGGATGCTCCACTATATCCGCGCCGTCCGAAAGAAAGGGTTTGATCATCTTGGAAACTTCTGTTGCAGGGATATATTTCAAGGGGAGAATTTGGATGACGTATCTTTCCTCAAAAGCTCCTTTGCCGGAATCCTGAAGGCTAGAAGGCGAGGCAGGTAACTTCTTCGCTTCGGGGAGGGGGACGATTTCATAAACGCCGTCTCTCTTAACGGCCGTAGCCCCGTTCAGTCTTAGTATGGATTGAAAGATCGGTAAAACATCTGTCGATGAGATCTGTCCGGAAGTATGGATGTTGACAGCGCCCTTCACCCTCGGATCGATGATGTAATTGATTCTCAGTATTTCGCCCATCACGCGGATCACTTCATAAATATCCGCGTTGTCGAAATTGAAGACCACGCCTGCCCCCGCTTGAGACGCGAGCGGCCTCGCGGGGGCAGAAGGGGGAGCGGAAGCCGAGGGAGGTGTTGGAGGGGCGACCGTTGGAGAGGGTTCCCCACGAGAGGGGGGCGTTGAACCTTGAGATCCGACAGAAGCCGGCGGCTGTAACCTTCGCGAAGGAAATGGCCTCGAAGGCAACGATTGCGGCTGAGCAGACGTTGCAGGCGGCGGGGTCGCGGGCGAGACTTGAGGGGTAAGAAGAGGCTGAGGTTCTGACGGCTGGGGTGCAACCGGAGACGGGGCGGTTCCCATCTCCGGAGGAATTGGCAGCGGCTGTGGCAGAGTTGGAGGTTGAGTTGCAGACGGTTGAGGCACGGCTGGGGGTGGGACTGCCGTCGAATCTCCGGGTTGAGATGGAGACGCCTGTGCCACGACAAGAATCCCTTCCATCG
>Ga0335081_10018278_pt1 | contig 11331 bp, 5 predicted proteins | sample Lox_Sample_35_FD_206713 | JGI IMG/M metagenome (GOLD analysis project Ga0335081, IMG submission 206713) | Soil microbial communities from Loxahatchee National Wildlife Refuge, Florida, United States - Lox_Sample_3.5 | ecosystem: Environmental > Terrestrial > Soil > Wetlands | place: USA: Florida... | reverse complement strand
TGACATCACTTCCCAACCAAACCGTCTGGTCCAATGCGCAGCAGTGGAGTCTAAGCGTACAACGCGAGCTGCCCCACTCAATGGTTGCTACCGTTGCATATGTTGGAAGCAAGGGAACGCACCTCACCGTCGAGCGCCAACTTAATCAGCTGAAGCCTCTTCCCAACAACTTAAATCCATTTGGCATTCACGAGCCTATCACCCCCACGGCGATCGTTCCCTCCACATCATCAGGAGACTGCGTCAGCTACAACGGTACGTTCACACTATTGAATGGAACCGTGATAGGTCCTAAGGATCCCGCTTATTTCAATTTAATTGCCGCGTGCTCCGGGATTAGCGTTGGCGTCAACCCTCCCGTGACTCCCAACGTAAATACTTTGCGACCGTATCCAGGGCTGGGCGGAATCTATGCTCTGCAAAATGGAGCCGACTCGGCATATCATGCCCTGCAAGCCACCGTGCGCCGTACCAAAGGGCCCTTCACGATCGGAGGCTCATACACATTCAGTCACTCAATCGACGATTCTTCGGACCGCTCCGACACTGCGCTCGTAAATTCTTACGATCTCCGCTCAAACCGTGCGAGTTCTAATTTCGATCAGCGGCATCTTCTTAATATTAACTACATTTATGATTTGCCAGATTTGAGCACCAAATTACACAACCTTACGAGTGGTCGGGCTGGGGAGGCCACCGGCGATGATCAAGATACTGCAATGCCGTCTTCTCCTTCCAAGATTTTGCATCTGCTGGGTGACGGATGGGAGATTTCCGGGATAACGATGTTCCAGTCAGGGACCCCGTTCAGCGTTATCAATGGAGCAAGCAGCACCTACTCTGTTCTCGATAATGCTGGAGTAGCAAACGGAATTGGTGGTACGTTCGGTTTTGCCTCTTATCCCGATCTGGCGAAGAATCCGGATGCGCCGCCGGACGAGCGCCAAAACACGAAGAGTTTTGGACCACTTCTAGGTAACCCCAATTTCTTTGTGGCACCACGCGGACTTACCTTTGGTGATGCAGGGCGCAACTTTTTGAATAACCCTAATCGCACGAATTTTGATATGAGCCTGATAAAGCACTTCAAAGTGACTGAAGGCAGTAATCTCGAGTTCCGCGCGGAAGCATTCAATATCCTCAACCACACGCAATTCCGCATTTTTGATCCCAACTTGGGCAACCGCGGAAACAATGTCATCAGCTGCTATGGTGGTCCTAACTACAGCGCCGGGTTTGCCGCGCCACTCAATCCAGTCACTGGGGCCAGTACCGGCACTGATTGCGTCGTCGGAAGTGCATTTTTGCATCCGGTAGACGCACACAGGCCGCGCATCCTTCAATTCGCATTGAAATATCACTTTTGATGTCTCACCGTATTTCGTTAGTGCGATTCGGGAATAGCCCTTCGGACCTCATGCTTTCAGTACGGCGGACGGTCGCCGCAATCGATTAGGCTATAACCATAGCGTCGTACTCGCTTCTCATATGCCGCGGCTAGCCGACCAAACACTCCCCGCGAGCTTTTTGTCTCGCGTAATCTTTTCCATATTGCAAAGTAATGGTCGTTTCCTGTCGAATTTAGGTCTGGGCCCTTGTGTGGAACTAAACCCAGGAATCGATAGATTTGTGACAACTGACATTGCGTCCTCTCGATCAGCTCCTCGTATCTGACAATCAGTACATTCCTGACATGCCGCCGATCTGTTTCAAACAAGACGTGGCAATGGAGCCAATGATCAATTAGGGGAGAGAGGTTCAACGGTGTCCATTTACGTGTCGCCAGCGCTACCGCAATCGGATGGCGCGTAATAACAACAAAATAACTATTAGGAAACATAGCTTGTAAGAATCGGGTTCTGATGAGATTGGGAGGAGACTTCTCCAACAGACAGGGTCGGCGAAGATCCCAGTATCTGGCCCACTCGCTGAATAGCTTTTCGCGATTGTCTGGCGTGATTAAGGAGGACTTTTCTGTAAGATGTGCACGCCGCGAAAAGCCAAAGCGACCGGGACCTCCCAAGGCGATAGCCGGCGGGAAAACCGTCTGAAGGTGTTGTCCTTCATCTTCTGGTACCCCTGTATTGGCAAATCCACTGATATGAGGATGTTCGCGGAGAATGCGGAACAGAGGGGAAGTCCCACTGCGGTGCAGACCACAAAGAAAAATAAATCTATGTTCAGCGCACACCGACATCCTCACCGCCACCTAAATAAAGTTCCCCAGCTTCTGTCAGTACGGTTCGAAGAGAAATAAGTCTACAACCCATGGGTACTAACAATCTGTTTTATTGCACACTGGTCGTCGCTGAACTGCCGCTTTTCACAGTGCGTTAATATTGAGGGTTGGTTAGACTGCTATACTTTGCCATAAATTTGCGTTTGCAATAAGTGTGAACCAGTAATTTTTTGTTTTAAGCGCACTCTTCAAGTTCCCGGACTGCCGCAGCCGAGGTATGCCAGCAGACAAGTATCTCGACTCGATTGTGACAACAACGATCAGTACGAATGATCGTGATCGATCTTTGGTCCAGAGCGTGGCGTGGAATGCTGGCAGCGATTGGGCCAGCCAGATTGTTAGCTGGGCGTCCTTCCTGGTTGTGATGCGTCTGCTCGCGCCCGCGGATTTTGGCGTCGCCGCGATGGCGGCGCTTTTGACCCCATACCTAGGCCAACTTACCAGCTTCGGCATCCCCAGAACTGTGGTCACGATTCGGAATCTGACAGACGACCAACTCGGTCAGTTGAACACAATCTCTTTTGCTTTTGGTTTGACACTCTTCACATTGGTCACCATAGTTGCGAAGTACTTCGCTGCATTTCTAAGAACACCAAGCTTAACGCCCGTCCTTATCGTAGGGTGTACAGGTCTTGTTACTCAGGGACTCCAGGGTGTCTCGACTGGACTGTTGATGAAAGAGATGCGTTTCAGGTTTCTATCAATTACGGGTGTCATCACAAACCTGATTGCGGCGGCACTGACACTGGTCATGGCATTCCTTGGTTGTCGTTACTGGGCGTTGGTCGGGGGCAACCTGTTTGCGGGTGTAGTTCGAACGTTCCTTATTTTGCGGGCCCATCCTTGCAGGCTGAAATGGCCACATTTCGATGTGATCTGGGAGCCGCTGAAATTCGGCTGGCATGTGACTGTTTCTATGCTTGCACTGACTTCCTATCAGCGGCTTGACAACCTGGTTGTAGGCAGAACGTTAGGCCAGACCGCACTGGGTTTCTATGGAATGGCGTGGGAATTGGCAAACGTTCCTATTGAGAAAGTAACTTCGCTAGTGACAACAGTGATGCCCAGTTACATGGCTGCAGTGCAGGAGGACCCAGCAGCGCTGTCTCGATATCTTCGCGGTCTCACCGAGGCCATCTCACTGCTGACATTCCCTGCCACGGTGGGTTTGGCTCTGGTGGCACGTGATTTGGTGCCGCTGGTATTTGGCACCAAGTGGATCGGAATGGTTCCACCTTTGGAAGTGCTTTCCTTTTACGCGGCAGTACGATCGGTTGTAGCCCTGCTCCCTAAAGCCCTTACAGCCATCGGTGAAGTTCGCTTTGTGATGTGGAACGACTTGGCAGCTTTAGTGGTTCTTCCAGTTGCGTTCTACATTGGTAGCCATCGCGGTACTGCAGGGATCGCGTGGGGCTGGGTAGTAGCTTACCCCATTGTCGTTCTGCCACTTTATCGCAAAACCCTTCGAATGATTGGCATGACGAACACGGTTTATTTCCGCTCATTGTGGCCCGCCTTGGAGGGAACATCAGTAATGGTTCTCGCTGTTGAACTGGTGAAGCGTTACGCGGTGGCGGGCCGGTCGCCTCTCACACAATTGGTTCTGGAGGTCTCTGTCGGAGCCGCTGCCTATCTACTCACGCTGCGCGTACGACATGCCGAGCGGCTATCGGCGCTGACCAATGCGGTGCGGCACCTCCTTCCAAACCGCTCTCACGGTCGACAGGCTATGCAAGATGTAAGGTAAGCTTGATGCGGCGCACTTTCTCACTGGCTTGTCTTTTCTGCCTGAAACGTTGAATAACAACGTGTCGATTAGCAGTCACTCTGCCGAAGGACCTATTTCCCGCTACCAGTTACCTGGAATGTCTGAGGACTGGTTGGATCATTGTCAATCACTTGTACAAACCCTGAGAACGGTCCCGTTTGGTCGGGAGTGAATTTGACTTGGATTGTGCAACTCTCCCCGGAGGCCAAGTTCGCGGGGCATGTGTTCGACGAAATCACAAAGCCTTCCGGAGTGGTAGTGTTGCCCATCAGGAGCGCTGTTGTGCTGTAGTTGGTCACTGTGACGGTCTGAGGACTACTGGTTGTGCCGACAGTTTGCGAGGCGAAGGTAGGATTCGATGGGCTTAAGCCAACACTGACGCCTTGCCCAATCAGCTGATAGCGTTGGGGGCTCGCTGGATCATTACTGACAATGCTTAACGTACCCGGACGGGAGCCCGACGCAGATGGCTTAAAAGTTATCTCGATGGTACAAGGCGTCGAAGGAACCAGAGAAGAATCGCAATTATTCGTTTGAGTGTAATCGCTGACCGTGCTGATCGAACTGATATTCAAGAGCGTGTTCCCGACATTCGCTAAGGTTACCGGTAGTGTTATCCAAGAGCCCAAGTTAACATTTCCGAACTTCTGGTTCCAGAGTGGTGATATTTGCAAACTTGTTCCCATTCCCTTGGCAACTACCGTTTGAGGACTACTGCCATCGCTATCATTGACTGTTATGTTGGCCGTTCTCTGCCCTGGATTGGCAGGAGCAAAGGTGACACAGATACTGCAACCAGCGGTGCAACTGCCATCGCTGCTTTTTGGCGCCAGGATAGTTCCAGCGGAGCAATAGCGTGGAACTTTGGTGTTGACGGAACAGTCTGTAACCGCCGAGCAGCTATGTCCTCCTAAGGCAATTTCCGTGTTATTGCTGCTGCTGAATGAATTGATAGTCAGAGATGTGGCACGCGAGTTGTATATGTCGAGATGACGGCTAATCGAGCCGCCGGCGGTATTGATTGGTGCAATTCCGAGCATCATCTGGGTAGCTGAAATTACAGGACATTGGCGCTGTTTAAGAATCAGAGGTGCCAGTGGCATTTGAATAAAATCGAAGCTGTCTGTGGTGTCGTTGGCTTGTGTGTCACGGGTAGCCAACGCCGGAAGATTGAATCGCTCTTCGATGAATTTCAATACCGACGAGAATTCGTTTTGTGTAGTCGAAATGTATCCTGGTTTTGCGAATGGGGAGATGATGAGCAACGGGACCCTCGGCCCGAAACCAAACCCGTCAATGCGAGGAGGAGTAATATGGTCATAAGTTCCGCCGAAATCATCCCAAACTATAAACACCGCGGTGGAATTCCAAATATTCGGATTGCTCATGATGGCATTAAGCTTGGCAACCGTCCCATTCTCACCATCACAGACGCTCTCCGGTGGATGTTCGCTCTCCCAGTAGGGCATGATTACCCAGCTCACGCTGGGTAGTTGATTGTTCTGAACATCAGTGATGAAGTTAGCGGTATCCACCACATTGTTCCAATCCGGTCCCTTGCGCACATGGCTGATGGCATCGAATGTTGACCAAACGTAGCCGGGATCAGTAATCGGTGGAGCATAGTATTTCCAGGTGACGCCCGCGTTATCGAGCGTGTCAGCCATAGTGATAAAACTTGTGAAGCATGGAAATTGGCTAGCGATCGTGCCGTTGGTCTGCAAAACCTGCACTTGTTCGACGTCATCGTCCGAGTCCGAAGCGTCACACCCCCAACTATGGGTCAGAGGGTGAAGTGGATCGACCGGGTTGTTAATCACGCCGTGTGAATCGGCAGCAATGGTGTAAAGGTGGTTCGGCAAACTCGGACCTTCAAGCGAAGAGAACATCATCGCACCGAGCGCAAAGTGCTGGGCATACGAATAGTAATTTGGGATGTCAGCTGCGGTGAACTGGCTACATGTGAGCAGATCACCGCGAGCATCCGCGGTGACCGTTGTGTCCAGAGCCATGAGATCGAAACGGTCCATTTCGCCGTTGTGGATAGCTAGTTGAGCATTCGACCAAGAGTGGCCGATATCACGTGGATAGCGGTCCGGCGCATGTTGCATGGGAAGCACCTGTCCGGTCGCTAGCTTGCACGTCGTGCTTCCGTTACGAGGGTCGAAGGCGCCAAACATGTTGTCATAGGTCCGGTTCTCCTTGACCACGAAAACAATGTGATTGATTTTCTTAATTCCACTTTGGCCGGCCAACTGCCGACTCATGACCACCAATAATGTGAAGAAAAGAAGAAGGACGGCTGTGTAACCCCTTGCAAAGCTCCGCATCTTATACTCTTTCTCCGCACGCCGGAATTCAACGGTTTACAACACGGGCCAACCGTAATAGGCCCACCACGGACTGGCGGGAGCACCGGAGACGGTTTGACCTGCAATTGCGGTATATACCTTGCGTCCGTAGAAAAACGGCAGACCCCATACGACACCGCATGAAGTCTTCCCACAAGCAGCCGAGGTATCTGGCCCGCCTAAAGTGTCAAAGACGGCGGTTGAGGGATTCGAGAGAAACAACTCGTCGGCATTGCCGACACTGAAATCGACTGTGTTCTTTCCATGAGTGGCTCCCTGGTTGATAGCTGAGAAATTTGTTAGAGCTGAAGGACAAAAGAACTGATCGTGCGCTGTGCAGACCGGCAATGAGCCTGGGAAGCGTACGGCGTTGGCGCCGCTAGCAATGGAGCTGCCAGTTAGAGGCCTACCGTTTAAGATAGTCGTAAAATGGTCGTTCGCATCCAGTGTAAAGACCGTTGCGTTTCCAAGGCTATCGTCGGCGGTGTCGAAGACCAAGGAATCAGTTTCTGTCCCAATCCCAAAGATCAGGCGCCCTTGCAGCTTGGTTTCCGCTCCAGTAGCCGCAGGAAGATCCAGGATCACGCCGTTGACATCGGGACCCGTTGGAGAAAAGGAAGCAAACAAAGGTACAGGATTTGCAACCTGTAGGTTGTCATTGATGATTACCGGAGAATCAGTCGACAAACACCCCGACGATAGGCAGGAATAATAAACATTGGGGATTGCGCCTGGTTGCGTTCCGTCACAACGGTTCTTCCCGCCAACAGTGCAGTCGGTTGGCTCTGGCCCGATTCCCAAAATTCCGTTTGCCCCTAGCAATTGTGCAGTATTTAGATTAGTACCGCCGTTGGAGCAGCTATCAGGCACAATTTCATTCGTCGATTCGCTGATTACATGAATCGGCACGCCATTCACACCGGGGGCTGCCTTGGTGGCGATCTCACCGGCAATGTAAATGTCCGCCTGCATTACCGGGCCCCATATAAAGGATTTATCTGTCACAGGAAAGCAATTGTGCAGAGTGTTGCCATTGGTGTCCGCGAAGCCGGCCAGCTTGAGCAGGGGAATTTCTGATTGCAGGATCCTCAAACCGGATGAACCGGTATCAACAAGAATTCCGCCCACATTTTGACAAGCGCTGGTGCTGCCGGGCTTGCAAATCAAAATGGTGGTATACGGGGCGTTTGGATGACCCTCACCGGGTACGGGGCCGCCGTCTACCGTCACAAGCGCTACATTGCCCCCGCCACCTGACGGAAGCACGCTGATTTGCATGTTGGCCACTGCGCTGGAATTCGCCATCGCAGTTGCGGTCAAAGTTGCAGTTATGGGCGACGAAACTGTGCTTGGGGCGTTATAGTTCACCTGAAACGGTGCCACACTGGTAAGCAAACCAGCGCCGCTTGCAGGTGAAAGCGACCATTTGACTCCTTTACTGGTTACATCGTTTAGAACGTTTGCAGTAACTGCTAATTGGCCGCCTTGAGTAAGAGTCTGAGCCGAAGAAACAGAAATTGTACCTACAAAAACGGAAATTGATACTGTGATTGGAATGACGCTGACCTGGACCGAGGAACTGACCGTAGGGTCAGCAATCGAAGTTGCGGTGATGGTGACTGTTTCGGCCGTGGAGAAGCTGGCCGGCGCCGTGTAAGTGACGGAAGTCGTCGATGTTTTGGTAAAGCTGCCAAAATCGAAAGGTGCAACCGTCCAAGTTGCTCCTTGCCCGTTTACGTCGTACACATTGGCTGCCACAATGACATCTTGTCCAGGGCCTAAGGTCGTGGTACTTGGCGACAGCGTAATTGAAACGGCACTTGTTGCGGGTTCAGGTGCAGCTTTGAAACACGCAAAACTGGTTGCTAATGTAGCCAACAAGAGTCCCGCTAATGGCATTCGTCCGGATAATTTCCTACCAAAGATCATCAACAATGACTCCTGAGACTCAACAAAATCAAGAACACCTTCGCTGTTGTGCGCAGCAGTCCTCACACGCCATTCCGAAGAGACTGCATGCGTATCCCTCAGAATCTGGCACTCCTCGGATGAAAAGGCAAAAGCATACGCCAGCGGAATTACCTCTAGATGACGCCAACGTTAATTGACAGTTACAGAGGAGGCTTTATTGGAAAGAGAACCGGGCGATTAAGCACAACGATACGCGCCTACAGAGCCTTGAAAATACTAAAGACTACATGCATGCCGTGAGCCTCCAGGTCGAACTCCTGTATGCAGCGCTTCTCGGCCAAATCATAGAGCGACATATGTGTCGGCTTTTCGCGCATCCCTTCCCGGAAGACACCCTTCACCCAGCGCACGTTTTCCTGATACCAGGTCTTCCGAATCCGGCTAAAGCCAACCCAGGCTTTTCGTTTGTCCAACGGCAGCAAACCTCGACACCAGCCCAATAATGCGTCTTGCCCATCGATCTGTTTGAGATCTATAACCTCGCTCAGTCGCAGCTTTTCGGTATCGGCGATTATGACCCTGCCATCCACTGAGGTAAAAAGTACCTCATCGCCAACCACCACCCCGTCATGTGGTGCTTCCACGGCGATCTCGATTCTTCTTCCTGAGTCATTGAGGCAGATTGCATCTCGCTGATGAAAGCGAGTGACCCAAATAGTCTCGTCTAATTGGAATACAAAATTGGGATGTGCCTTGTGAGGCTTAGTGGTGTGAATTTTGCGATAGTCAGTAGTCGGCGAAAAGCGATTCCAGGGAGGCTCACCCAGGACGTTCCACGATTCCAGCAGTTCGCCCTCGAGACTCACTTTTGCGACCATGTCGAGTCCGGTATTGGCCACCAATAACGTGCCATCATGCGCGGGAGTCACGTGATGTAGATCATGAAAACACGGCAGGGAAATGTAATTGATCCTTTCGAACTCCGGAACTTTGAAAATCAAGACTTCGGTCTTGGTGCAGGCATACAGCGTGTCACCGCAAAGCGTGCCGCTCTTGAAGATCGTCGAGGATTTATCGCATGGCCGGGCTTCGGGTGGACTCTCATATTCAACGCAGGTGCGGACGTTGCCAGAATTGAGGTTGATCTCGAGAATCAGGGCAGCATCGTACAAGTCCCACTCTGTTTCTTCTTTCAGGACGATGCGTTTGCGCCTGGTGCCTAATACGTACAGACTTGCCATGAGTTTCCCCAACGATGCAGGCATTGCACATTAACAGCCGAAGCTCGAGTCCATCTCTTAACATGCAGTGCAGAAAGTCCAGCATTATTAATTTTCTGTTAAAAAGGTATGCTCGCATCTTTCTCCAGCGGAAAAGCCTTTGCAAACGACAACTCGCCTTCTAGAATACCGGCGTTCCCCCAAGCAGCCAGTTCTGTCACACGTTGTGAGTGCATTCCGATAGGCGGAACAAGTCCCAGCTGCGGTGAAAAAGCCCCAAAGCAGGACCGAACCGTTGAACTAAACTGCCAAGAGTGTTTGATGGAGCTAATGTGCCTTGTCTGGGTAATTTGTGCCTCATTCCGGTGAGCGGCCAACGGCCGAAGTGCACTACCTTCATGGTTGTGGTTGCCTGCAGCTGTTTGTGTTTTGCAATGAGCTGCAGTAATACCACTGTGACTATACCTTCGCAGCCTGGAGTTACAGGAGACTTTTCGAATGCCAGCCTGAAGGGAAACTACACATATCTGCTCGGTGGTAATTCCTTCAACTCGTCGAGTGTCAATGGTAACTACGAACGGGCTGGCATTTTTGTGGCAGATGGAAACGGAAAACTTACCAGCGGAATGGATGACTTTATCCAGGGGGGAGTGCTATCCAGTAACAACATTACTGGGAGTTATGCCATCGCCGCCGACGGTACCGGGCTCATGACTGTGAACATCTCTACAGGTCAACAGCTTCAATGGGCCATTACGGTCGCGCCCAATAGCAGAGTCTACTTGATCGACTTCGATCCGACCAGCAGCGGATCCGGCCAGGCAACTCAACAGGACACCTCAGCATTCTCAAAACCTCTCGGCGGAACATTTGTATTTCGGTTGCATGCCTACCAGCCCAACATTCCGTCGCAAGGCTCGGTTTCAGCTGTTGGGAATTTCGTCTTTAACCATAGTTCTGTCAGTGGCAATGAAGACGTTGTGCGCCTTGGAACTTTCAGGTCACTCACTTTGTCGGGTACGCTTACCGCGGCCGACAAAAGTGGGAGAGGAACTTTTGACCTCAAAGATAATGCCGGATTTGAAACCACCTACCTGTACTACTTCGTTGATTCACAAACGCTGAACTTGCTTGAGACTGATTTCGGACACTTGGGTACCGGGACTGCGATCGCACAGCAGCGAGGTCCATTCAGCAACGGGAGCCTGAAAGACGGGTTCACATTTCGAAGCTTCGGCGACACGTTGAACCACATTGACGGGATCAACAGCGCCGGCGTCCTTATCAGTGACGGCGAGGGTCATATAACCGGGGGTGGCTGCGACTCGAATCAGGATGGCGTGCCGCTGCAGAATGCATCACTAACCGGGAACTACCAGGTGGAAGCGGACGGGCGTGTAACTCTAACGTTGAATCCGGTGCTTCAATCGCAGAACCTGAACCCGATTCAAGACGTTGCATGGATGATCGATTCGTCCCGTACTTTGTTCCTCGTAAATGTTTCCGGTCTGGCCGAAGACGGTCGAATGCTGCAGCAACAAGGCGGACCTTTTTCCGCCTCTTCTTTAAATGGCAAGTATTCTTTCCTTATGTTTGGTTACGACCAGCAAAATCCGATCGAAATTGATCGAACTGGCGCCATGACGTTCGACGGGAGTTCGACGGTAAAGCTCAGTAATTACTTTGTTAACCGAGGTGGATCGCGTGATCAAACGCAATCTAGTGGGGGGACTTACACGATCAGCGCCGACGGCAGACTCTCTGCTTCGATCAGCGGTATTACCAAAGCTCTGGTTGTGTACCTGAATTCTAGCGATTCAGGCGACCTGATCCTCGGCGATA
>Ga0335081_10018276_pt1 | contig 11332 bp, 10 predicted proteins | sample Lox_Sample_35_FD_206713 | JGI IMG/M metagenome (GOLD analysis project Ga0335081, IMG submission 206713) | Soil microbial communities from Loxahatchee National Wildlife Refuge, Florida, United States - Lox_Sample_3.5 | ecosystem: Environmental > Terrestrial > Soil > Wetlands | place: USA... | reverse complement strand
GCCGCGCCGCGCCGGCAAACATATCGACGTCGGGCGTCGACAGCGACGTGTCGTAAACGGTGGCGACCGACAGCCGCCCGGAATTGATCATGCGCCGGGCGAACTCCGCCTTCGGCGCCAGCGCCAGCACGGCGTCGCGCTGCTTGCGCTCGGCCGCCGAATGCGGCGCGATGAAATCGGTCGAGCGGGTCGAATGCGCGATGTTCTCGTCCGCCGCCTGCATGCGCTCGCGCTCGTAGGAGTCGATCAGCGCAACGCCCGCCTCGCCCTTGAGCACGGCGGCGAGTTTCCACGCCAGATTCTCGGCGTCCTGGATGCCGGAATTGGCGCCGCGCGCGCCGAACGGCGAGACCTGATGCGCGGCGTCGCCGATGAACACCACGCGGCCGTGCACGAAGCGATCGAGCCGGCGGCAATTGAAGCGGTAGATCGAGATCCATTCGAGCGAGAAGTCGCGCTCGCCCAGCATGCGCTTGAGGCGCGCGGTGACGCGCGCCGGCTCCTGCTCGGCGGCGACGTCGGCGTCGGGCCCGAGCTGCAGATCGATGCGCCAGACATTGTCGGGCTGGCGGTGCATCAGCGCCGACTGGCCGGTATGGAAGGACGGGTCGAACCAAAAGCGCCGCTCGGTCGGAAAATCCGCCGCCATCTTGATATCGGCGATGAGGAACTTGTCCTCGAAGGTGACGCCGGAAAATTGCAGGCCGAGCAGGTCGCGCGTGGTCGAGCGCGCGCCGTCGGCGGCGATCAGCCAATCGGCATCCAGCGTGTAGGCGCCATCCGGCGTGTCGATGGTCAGCCGCACATGGTCGTTGCGCGGCGTAACGCCGGCGAGCCGATTCTTCCAGCGCAACTCGAGGTTCGGAAGTTCGCCGGCGCGGTCGCACAGCGCCTTCTCCAGGTGAAACTGCTGCAGGTTGATGAAGGCCGGCATCTTGTGGCCGGCCTCCGGCAACAGATCGAACGAATAGACCAGCTCGTCGCCGTGGAACACCTTGCCGAGCTGCCAGGTCACGCCCTGCTCGACCAGCCGCTCGCCGACGCCGAGGCGGTCGCAGATTTCCAGCGTGCGCTTCGACCAGCAGATGCCGCGCGAGCCCTCGCCGATGCGGTCGGCATCGTCGATCAGCACCACCGGCACATCATGCAGCGCAAGATCGATGGCGCAGGCGAGCCCCACCGGCCCGGCGCCGACCACCACCACCGGCCGCCGCGCGGGCTTGCCCGCATCCTGATCGGCCGAGCGCCGGTAGGCATAGGCGTAGATCGTCTTGTGTCTGTTGTCGGCGGGCTGCGCGGCTGGCACGTCTCGAACTCCCGGTCTGGCAGCGGCGATCCTGCCGCGCCAGAGCCGGGCCGCGCAAGCCGCCTGAAGGCGCACTCAGCTCTTGCGCGCGTCGAGCGAATAGGCGCCGGCGCCGTTTGCCACCAGCATCAGGAATCCGCCGACGATCGCCATGTTTTTGAAGAAATGCGACATCTGGTTCGGGTCGGCCAAATTGGAATGGGCGAGAAGCGCCGCGATGATCACGTAGATCGCGCAGGCAAGCGCGACGCAGCGCGTCTTATAGCCGGCGAGAATCAACAGGCCGCCACCAAGCTCGACGATGACCGCAATCGCGGCGAACACCTTCGGCGCCGATGCGAGCGCGCTGAACTTTGCCATGTATGCTTCCGTGCCGGCAAAACCGGTCAGCTTTTTGTAGCCGTACACGACGAACAGCGACGACATGAACAGCCGCCCGAGCAGCGCGGCCTGGTTGCTGTGTCCTTCCAGGTTCAACATGAGCGGTCCCCTTTTTCCCTATACGTTTTTATGCCGCCTCGATCGGGCGGCCACGCCCAGACTAGCACGGGGATAAACACCGGGGTTACGCTATTGCTTCGGCGCCCGGCGGGATATTTCCCAATAATGCGCTCAGCCCTGCAGCGCGGCCCACATCTCGCGGTCGCGCTCGGCGGTCCAGATCACCGGCCATTCGATGCCGCGCGCCTCGTCGTAGGCGCGCGAGACGTTGAACGGCAGGCAGTGCTCGTAGATGGCGAAGCTCTTGAACTTCGGATCCATGGCGAGGCGGGCGAAGTCGAAAGCCTCCTTCAGCGAGCGGCCTTTGGCAACGCTGTCCTGCACCGAACCGTAGAGCGTGGAGATGAAGTCGCTGGTCAGCGCGATACCCTCCGCCACCAATTCCGGCGTGGTCAGCGCGGCGCCGCGGCCCGGCACCAGCGCGTTGGCCTGCAACTCGGCGAGGTGATCGAGCGTCGCCGGCCAGTCGGTGAAATGCGCGTCGCCGCAATAGCAGGCCGACTTGTACTCGACGAGATCGCCGGAGAAGACGACGCCGGCGTCCGGCACGGCGGCGATTACGTCCCCGGCGGTATGGCCGCGGCCGATATGCATGATGCGCACCTCGCGGCGGCCGAGCCAAACCGAGATCTGATCGGGAAAGGTTAGGTGCGGCCAGGTGAGGCCGGGAATGGTCTCGACCGCGCGGAACAGCCGCGGGAAACGGCCGATCTCGGAATCCATGTCCTGCCGGCCGCGCTCGACGATCAACCCGCGGGTGGCCTCGGAAGCCAGAATCTCGGCGCCCTTGAAGGCGGAAGCGCCGAGCACGCGCACGGCGTGATAGTGCGTCAGCAGCACGTATTTGATCGGCTTGTCGGTGACTTTGGCAACGCGCGCGATCAATTCCTCGGCCATGGCCGGGGTCGCCTGCGCGTCCACCACCATCACGCTGTCGTCGCCGACGATGATGCCGGAATTGGGATCGCCCTCGGCGGTGTAGGCGTAAAGGCCGGGACCGATCTGGTCGAAGGAGACCTTCTTCTCAGCCGTATCCTCGGTGGACGCAAAACCCTTCGCCATTCTCAGACCTCCCGCCCGATCAGGGCGTCGAGCGACCAGCGGCCGCCGCCCCGCACCAGGAAATGAAACACCACGATCGCCCAGAACAACGGGTATTCGAAGCCGCGGTTCTCCCAGGCAAAACCGAATTGCCAGTGATAGGTGACGATCGCGATCAGAAGAAAGCCGATGATCGGCACCGCTGCAAGCCGCGTCAGCAAGCCGAGCGCCAGCGCCAGCCCGCAGAAGAACTCCGTCAGTCCGACCACGTGGGCCCAGAGCTCGGCGTTGGAGAAGCCGATGCTCTGGAAGAATTTGGCGGCCACCGCGGTCTGGCCGAACAGAATGGGAAAGCCGTGGATCGCCAGTGCGCCGCCGGCGATCAGCCGGATCAGCAGCTCCGTCACCGGCCATAGCGCGCAATAGATGCTGCCAAGCGCCGGAAAGAGAAGACGTGGGCTTTCCTGCATCACGGCCTCCCGCTCATTGCGGCGTATAGCGTACCACGTCCTGCTCGATGGCGCCGAAGATCGAGCGCCCCTGCGTGTCGCGCATTTCGATGCGGACCTTGTCGCCGAATTTAAGGAACGGCGTCACCGGCTTGCCGCCGCGAATTGTCTCCACCGTACGTTGCTCGGCGAGGCAGGAATACCCGAGTCCGCCTTCCTCGATCGGCCGGCCGGGGCCGCCATCGGCGTCGCGGTTGGACACTGTGCCGGCGCCGAGGATGGTGCCGGCGGAAAGCGCCCGCGTTTTGGCCGCGTGCGCGATCAACGCGGGAAAGTCGAACGTCATGTCGTCGCCGCAGATCGGCTTGCCGAGCGGCTTCCCGTTGACGAAGGACAAGAGCGGCAGGTTGACCTTGGCGCCATCGAAGGCGTGGCCGAGCTCGTCGGGCGTGACCGCAACCGGCGAGAAGGCCGACGCCGGCTTCGACTGCACGAAGCCGAAGCCTTTGGCGAGCTCGGGGCCAGTCAAATTGCGCAAGGTGACGTCATTGACCAGCATGATGAGGAGGATCGCCTTCGCCGCTTCATCGCGGCTTGCGCCCATCGCGACGTCGCCGAGCACGACGACGACCTCGGCCTCGAGATCGATGCCCCAGGCCTCGTCGATGACTGGGATCGGATCGCGCGGACCGAGCAGCACATCGGAGCCACCCTGGTACATCAGCGGATCGGTCCAGAACGACGCCGGCATCTCGGCGCCGCGCGCCTTGCGTACCAGCGCGACGTGATTGACGTAGGCGGAGCCGTCCAGCCACTGATAGGCGCGCGGCAGTGGCGCAGCGCATTTCGCCGCGTCAAAAGGCAAATGGGCGATGTGCCCGCCTTCGAGTGCGTCGGCCATCTCGGTCAGGCGCGGCGCAGCCTTGTCCCAATCATCCAGCGCGGCCTGCAGCGTCGGCGCCACCGCGTGCGCATCGGCGCAGCGCGACAAGTCCTTGCTGACCACGACGAGATGGCCATTGCGGCCGTCTTTCAGCGAGGCGAGCTTCATTCACTTCGGCTCGCGCTGCTTGGCATCGAAATGCTTTTTCAGCCCGGCCCAGCAGTCCACATAGTCGCGCTGGAGGCTGCTCAGGCCCGCGGCGTATTTGGTCACGCGCTGGCGGAATCGCGTCTCGAACATGAAGGCGAGCGTATTGGATAGCTTCACCGGCTTGAGTTCGACATTGCTGGCATGGTCGAAGGCGTCGCTGTCGGGCCCGTGCGGCAGCATCTGATTGTGCAGGCTGAAGCCACCGGGCACGAAGCCTTCCGGCTTGGCATCGTAGACGCCGTACACCAGGCCCATGAACTCCGACATGATGTTGCGGTGATACCAGGGCGGACGGAAGGTGTTCTCGCCGACCAGCCAGCGCTCGGGAAAGATCACGAAGTCGATATTGGCCGTGCCCGGCGTCTCCGACGGCGAGGTCAGCACGGTGAAGATCGACGGATCGGGATGGTCGAACAGAATGGCGCCGACCGGCGAATAGCGGCGCAGATCGTATTTGTAAGGGTAATAGTTGCCGTGCCAGGCGGCGACGTCGAGCGGCGAATAATCGGTTTGCGTCTTGTGCAGCTCCCCGCCCCATTTCACGGTGAGCGTATGCGGCCCATCGAGGTCTTCGTAGGCGGCGACGGGAGCGAGGAAATCGCGCGGGTTGGCCAGACAATTGGCGCCGATCGGTCCGCGGTCGGGCAAGGTGAAGCCGCCGCCGTAATTCTCGCAGACATAGGCGCGCGCCGGTCCGTCGATCAGCTCGACGCGGAAAATCACGCCGCGCGGGATGACGCAAATTTCACCCGGCTCGATCTCGATCACGCCGAATTCGGTGCGGAATCGCAGCTTGCCCTGCTGTGCGACAATCAACATCTCGCCGTCGGCGTTGGAGAAGTGCTCCCGCGTCATCGAGGCGGTGACAAAAAGCAGATGCGCCGCCATGCCGGCGTGGCTATCGGCATCGCCCGCCGTCGTCAGTGTCGCGATCCCCGTGACGAAGGTGAGCTTGGCGTCCGGGATCGGCTCCGGCGACCAGCGCAATTGTCCCAGCGGCAGATCGGCATCTTCCCGCGCCGGCGCGGTGCGCCAGTGCCCTTGCTCGATTCTCTCGAAGCGGCCGGTGTGTCTGACGGCCGGGCGGATGCGATAAAGCCACGAGCGCTGATTGGAAGCCTGCGGGGCTGTAAAGGGCGATCCGGACAGCTGCTCCGCGTAGAGGCCGTAGTTCACCTTCTGCGGAGAGTTGCGCCCGACCGGCAGCGCGCCGGCCAGCGCCTCGGTCTCGAAGCTGTTGCCAAAGCCGGACATGTAGCCTGGTGCCATCGTCAACTCCCGGAGGCTTCGGCTGTTCTTTAGTTGCATGCGCAACTAACGTCAATGCTTGCCGCTTCGGGCATGGAACTCGTGCGGGCTAACGGCGAGCCAATGCAACCGCAGCAAACACCTTAGAGTGTTTCCAATTTCGTTGCACGCAGTCGCAAGTTCGGCCAATGTTCGGCGGGTGCGCGCGAAGAGCCCGTCCTACACGGGCCCCGCGTAAGGGAACGCTGCTAAAGATGAACGACGAGAATCAGAGCGCGCAAGCGCCCGCCGGTGCGGCGCTCAAACTCGAAGAATTTCTCCCCTACCGCCTCAACGTCTGCGCGAGCCTGGTATCGCAGGCGCTCTCGCGCATTTACGCCGAGCGCCACAAGATCGGCGTGCCGGAATGGCGCGTGCTGGTCACGCTCGGCGAGTTCGGCAACATGACGGCCAAGGCGATCGGCCTGCACAGCCACATGCACAAGACCAAGGTATCGCGGGCGGTCGCCATGCTCGAGCGCCGCAAGCTGGTGACGCGGCGGATCAACCGTGCCGATCTGCGCGAGGCTTTTCTCTCGCTCACGCCCGCCGGCCGCGAGATCTATAACGAACTCGCGCCAATGGCGCTCGATTTCGCGCGCCAGCTGATGGAGACGGTCGACGGAGGGGACCGGGCCGCCCTCGACCGTATCTTGAAGAGGCTGATGGAGCGGTCGACCCAGCTTGCCGCCGAACTCGCCAATATCAGCGGGTCACGATAGATTTCCGCCGCCTTCTATTTTTGCCGAGGTTGACCGTGAAGCTTTACACTTATTTTCGTTCCTCCGCCGCCTATCGTGTCCGCATCGCGCTCAATCTCAAAGGACTGCCTTATGAGATGGTGCCGATCCACCTGACCAAGGACGGCGGCCAGCAGCGCAAGCCGGAATTCGTCGCGCTCAATCCGCAGATGCGGGTGCCGGCGCTCGAGCTCTCCGGTGGCGACGTCCTCACGCAGTCGCTCGCCATCATCGAGTATCTCGACGATATCCATCCCGAACCCCCGCTGCTGCCGGCCGATGCGCTGGAGCGGGCCAAGGTGCGCGCCATCGCGCAGACGGTCGCCTGCGACATCCACCCGCTCAACAATCTCGTCGTGCTGCAATATCTCAAGCGCAGCTTGAAGCACGAGCAGAGCGAGATCGACGCCTGGTATCACCACTGGGTGATCGAGGGCTTCCGCGCCATCGAGGCGACGATCAAGCCGGCGCCGTACACCTGCGGCGCGCACGTTACGCTCGCCGACATCTGCTTGGTGCCGCAGGTATTCAACGCGCGGCGGCTCAAGGTTCCGCTCGACGCCTTCCCCAAGATCGTGGCGGCGGAGACTGCCTGCCTCAAGCTCGCCGCCTTCGACAAAGCGCGGCCGGAAAACCAGCCGGACGCGGAGTGACGGCGTCCGCGCCGCCTGCTAGACCGCGCCGGCGCTCCTCTCACCGAACTGAAATTCACCGTGACCAACAGCAAAATCCTGCGTGTCGTCCTTTGGATGGTCGGCACCCTCCTCTCCTTCTCGGTCATGGCGGTCTCCATCCGCGAATTGTCGCGGGCCGGTTTGAACATTTTCGAGATCCTCGCGATCCGCAGCGGCGGCTCGCTGATTTTCTTACTCTTGCTGCTGGTCGTCCGGCCTGACCTGCGCGCGTACACGCTGCCGCGCCGCATGGGGCTCAATCTCACGCGCAACACGGTGCACTACGCTTCGCAGTATGCCTGGGCGCTGGCGCTGACCATGCTGCCGCTCGCTACTGTTTTCGCGCTCGAGTTCACCATGCCGGCCTGGACGGCGCTGCTCGCGGTCTGGCTGCTGCACGAGAAGATGACGCCGAGCCGCGCCGGCGTGGTCGTGTTCGGACTGATCGGCGTGCTGGTCATCCTGCGCCCCGGCATCGCCAACTTCAATCCGGCCGCCTTGCTCGTGCTGGGCGCCGCCTTCGGCTACGCCATCACCATGGTCACCACCAAGCAACTGACCAAGACGGAGACGACCTTCGGCATCATCTTCTGGATGGCGGTAATCCAGTTTCCGATCTCTCTCCTCGGCAGCGACCTGGCCGTCTTCCTGCGATTCGAGGCGCGCGACATCCTGCCGCTGCTCGGGGTCGCATTGGCCGGGCTTTCCTCGCACTACTGCCTGACCAACGCCTTCCGCGCCGGCGATGCGACGCTCGTAGTGCCGCTCGATTTCATGCGCATCCCGCTCATCGCGGTGGTTGGCTGGGCCTTTTACGGCGAGCGGCTCGACATTTTCGTGCTGCTCGGCGCCTTGATCATCGTCGGCGGCGTGCTCTGGAACCTGCGCTCGGAAAGCGCCCGGGCGCACTAGGGAAGATGGCCATCCTCGCGCTGCCATAATTTAGGGGCTAGAGTGCGCCGCATGAGGGGACCCATCTCGAAACTCGGCCTCGCGGCCGTTGCCGCCCTGCTCTCGGGCGCGGCGCTCGCGCAAGCTCCCGGCACCAATCCGAGCCCGACCTGCCAGCGGCTCGAAGCCCAGCTGACGTCGATCGACCGCGGCAATAACGATCCGCAGAAGGCCGAGTTGATTCGCAAAGCCGAGGACGCGGTCAACCGCCAGCAGGTCGAGGTCGACCGGTTGGTCGCCCAATCGCGGCGGCTCAACTGCGAAAGCTCCGGTTTCTTCTCCATCTTCTCCAACCCGCCGCCGCAATGCGGCCCGCTCAGCCGCCAGATCGATCAACAACGGGCGACCCTCGACCGGCTGCAAAACGACCTCGAGCGGCTCAACGGCGGCACGGCCGAGCGCGCCGCCCAGCGCCAGCAGCTCTTGATCGCGCTCGGCGACAATGGCTGCGGCCCGCAGTATCGCAACGCCGCCCTCGCCGGCCAGCAAGGCGGCTTCTTCGACCGGCTATTCGGCAACAATGGCGGCTTGTTCGGGGGGCCAGGCCAGATGGGCGGCACCTATCGCACCATCTGCGTGCGCACCTGCGACGGCTACTATTTTCCGATTTCGTTTGCCACGACGTCGGATCGCTTCCGCGACGACGAACAGGCTTGCCAGCACATGTGCCCGGCGGCCGAGGTGCAGCTCTACACCTATCACAATCCCGGCGAGGAGGTGTCGCAGGCCGTCTCGCTCAACGGCCGCCTCTATACCGAGCTGCCAACCGCCTTCCAGTATCGCAAGACCTTGAACGCGGCTTGCAGTTGCCGGCGGCCGGGCGAGAGTTGGTACGAGGCGCTCAAAGGACCGGACGACACGTTGGCGCCCGGCGACGTGGTGGTGACCGAGCAGCAGGCGAAGAAGCTGTCGCAGCCGGTGATCGATCCCAAGGCAAAACCGAAGACTGCGGCGCCGGCGCAGCCAGCGTCGGCGCTCGCCGACGCGCCCGGCCAGGTCGATCAGACCAAGCGCACCGTGCGCACGGTCGGCCCGACCTTCATCCCGCAGCACTGACGTTTCAGAAATCGAGCGCTTCCGTTTTGACCGGCTGGCCGGACAACAGCGACGGGTCCGGCTTGGGCAGCGGCGTGCCCGGATCGCGGAAGCGGTTGGTGATCGGATAGCGGCGGTCGCGGCCGAAATTCTTCAGCGTCACCTTGACGCCGGGCGCCGCCTGCCGCCGCTTGTACTCGGCGATGTTGAGCATGCGCTCGACCCGCATCACGGTGTCCTTGTCGAAGCCATCCGCCACGATCGCCGAAATCGGCTGCTCGCGCTCGACCAGCCGCTCGAGGATGCCGTCCAGAATGGCGTAAGGCGGCAACGAATCCTCGTCCTTTTGATTCTCGCGCAGCTCGGCGGTCGGCGGGCGCGTGAGGATGTTCTCCGGGATCACGCGGCCGGACGGACCGAGCGCGCCGTCCGGCTTCCAGGAATTGCGCAAGCTCGCCAGCCGAAACACCTCGGTCTTGTACAGGTCCTTGACCGGATTGAAGCCGCCATTCATGTCGCCATAGAGCGTGGCGTAGCCGACTGACATTTCCGATTTGTTGCCGGTGGTCACCACCATCAGATTGAACTTGTTGGAGATCGCCATCAGGATGGTGCCGCGCGCACGCGCCTGCAAATTCTCCTCGGTGACGTCGCGCGGCAGGCCGGCGAAGGCCGGAGCCAGTGCTTTCTCGAAGCCCTCGACCGCCGGCGCGATCGGCAGGATCTCGTATTTGACGCCGAGCGCCTTGGCGCAGGCGGCGGCATCGTCGAGAGATTCCTGCGCGGTGTACTTGTAGGGCAGCATCACGCAGCGCACGCGCTCGGCGCCGAGCGCGTCGACCGCGAGCGCCGCGCAGAGCGCGGAGTCGATGCCGCCGGAAAGCCCGAGTATCACGCCGGGGAAGCCGTTCTTGTTGACGTAGTCGCGCAGGCCGAGCACGCAGGCCGCATAGTCCGCCTGCTCGCCCTCCTCGATCGGCGAGATCGGCGCCTCGCAACGCCAGCCGTTGCCGACCCGCGACCAGCGGGTGAGCGCGATCGCCTCGCGGAAGGCGGGAAGCTGCATGGCGAGCGAATTGCCCGATTGCAGCGCGAAGGAGGCGCCGTCGAACACGAGCTCGTCCTGTCCGCCGACTTGATTGACATAGAGCACCGGCAGCCCGCACTCGGCCACCCGCGCCACGGCGACGTTGAGCCTTACTTGATCCTTGGCATGGTTGTAGGGCGAGCCGTTGGGCACGATGAGGATCTCGGCGCCGGTTTCCGCCAGGCACTCGACCACGTCCTCGTAATCGCCCCACTCGGTCCAGATGTCCTCGCAGACCGGAATGCCGAGCCGCACGCCGCGCCAATTCACCGGACCGGGCGGCGGCCCCGCGGCGAAGACGCGGCGCTCGTCGAACACGCCGTAATTGGGCAAATTGACCTTGTAGCGCACCGCGGCGATAGCGCCGCGATCGAGCAGCGCTACCGCGTTGTAGAGCTTGTCGCCGTCGAGCCAGGGGGTGCCGACGAGCACGGCCGGGCCGTCGGTCTCCGTCTCGCGCGCCAACTGTTCGACCGCGCCGCGGCAAGCGGCCTGGAAGGCGGGCTTGAGCACGAGGTCCTCAGGCGGATAGCCGGCGATGAACAATTCGGGGAAGACGACGAGATCGGCGCCCTGGGCCGCCGCCTCGGCGCGCGCGCGGCGCACTTTCTCGGCATTGCCGGCGACGTCGCCGACAATCGGGTTGAGCTGCGCGACGGCGATCGCCAGCTGATCGGCCGGTCGGGAATTCATGCCTTAAGATTTACCCTCGCCCCCTGCGCGCGGCAATGAGCGCCGCGGCCGCGGAATGGCTGCGATGCACCCCCGGCGCTACAGCCCCGCCGCCGCCGGCATCGGCGCCGCCTGCCCGGCCCGCTCCTTCTTGAGCAGGTCGGCCAGCAGGAAGGCGCAATCGATCGCCTGGTCGGCGTTGAGCCGCGGGTCGCAGACCGTGTGGTAGCGGTCGTTGAGGTCGGCCTCGGTGATGGCGCGGGCGCCGCCGGTGCATTCGGTGACGTTCTGCCCGGTCATCTCCAGATGCACGCCGCCGGCATAGGTGCCTTCGGCCTGGTGCACCTCGAAGAAGCCGCGCACCTCCTTGAGGATCAGATCGAACGGCCGCGTCTTGTAACCGGTCGCCGAGGTGATCGTGTTGCCGTGCATCGGATCGCACGACCAGACCACGACCTTGCCCTCGCGCTTCACCGCGCGGATCAGCGCCGGCAGA
>Ga0335081_10018275_pt1 | contig 11332 bp, 8 predicted proteins | sample Lox_Sample_35_FD_206713 | JGI IMG/M metagenome (GOLD analysis project Ga0335081, IMG submission 206713) | Soil microbial communities from Loxahatchee National Wildlife Refuge, Florida, United States - Lox_Sample_3.5 | ecosystem: Environmental > Terrestrial > Soil > Wetlands | place: USA: Florida... | reverse complement strand
CGGAACTACAAATCCGACAAGATCAAGACCATGTTCCTGGCCAACAACGTGTACGGCAAACATGGCGGACCGTATCAGCCGGGAACCGCGATCGGGTTGCTCTTCCATTTGCTAAGCGGCGGAGAGGACGAACTGCAGGGCTTCTACGGTCACGTGATGGGCGGAATGGGTGCGATCACGCAAGCCATGGCAGCCGCCGCGCGAAAGTTTGGCGCGGAAATTCGCACTTCGGCGCCGGTCGCTCAGATCGACTCCCGAAACGGTGTGGTGCGTGGCGTTGCACTTGAGGACGGCACTGAAATTCGCGCGAACCTGGTGCTCTCGAACGCCGATCCCAAACGAACCTTCCTGAAGATGATCGCCGCCAGCGAATTGCCGTTCGACTTCGTGCACGCGGTGCAAGGCATCAAGATGGAGGGGCCGTGCGCGAAGGTAAACCTCGTGCTCGCCGAAGAGCCGAGATTCACCGGCACATCTGCTACGGCGAGTCCGCTTGAGCGCACGTTTTACACGCTGGTTCCGTCGCTGGAATTTGCCGAGCGCTGCTATGACGTGGCCAAGTTCGGCGAGATCCCGGATCAGCTCTGGGTCGACTGTGTAGTGTCGTCGAACGCCGATCCTTCGCTCGCGCCGGAGGGCAAGCACATCCTCACCTGCTTTGTGCAGTATGTGCCCTACCACCTGCGCAGCGGAACCTGGGACCAGAAGCGCGAACTCCTGGGCGATCGCGTGGTGAAGAAGATTGCCGAGTACGCGCCGAACGTCCCCAACGCGATCTTGGCGCGGCAAGTGCTGACCCCACTCGATCTCGAACGGACTTACGGTTTGACTGAAGGCAACATCTTTCACGGCGATCTCACGCTCGAGCAGCTGTTCTTCATGCGCCCGGTGGCAGGGTGGTCGCAATACCGGACACCGATTGCGGGCCTCTATCTGTGCGGCGCGGGAGCGCATCCGGGCGGCGGTGTGACCGGCGCGCCCGGCCATAACGCCGCGCACCAGGTCTTGCGCGACATGAAGCGAAGAAAATTTCAGGCGGCGAGCGTATGAACAACGGCAACTCGCAACCCGGCAACTCGCAACCGAAGACGGCCGACTTCATCATCCTGGGTGCGGGCGTGATGGGTGCGGCGATCGCCTTTCATCTGGCCAAGCGCAAGGCCGGAAAAGTCGTCGTCATCGAGAAAGACCACGTAGGCCGCGGCGGCAGCGGGCGTTCGTCCGCTCTCATACGCATGCATTACAACTATCCGCCCGAAGTCCAGCTGGCGCTCGTAAGCCTGCGGATGTTTCAGAACTGGCAGGAGGTTGTGGGCGAGCCCGGCGATTTCCGCAAGACCGGTTTTGTGCGCATCGTTCATCCCCATGAGATCGAGCGGCTGAAGCTGAACGTCGAGATGCAGCGCAGGCTCGGCGTCAACGTGCAGCAAATCGGGCGCGAGGAACTGCGGGAGCTCGAGCCCGACTGGGTCGTAGATGATGTCGAGCTTGCCGCCTACGAGCCTGACTCCGGCTATGGCGACGGAGCCGGCGTCGCCAATGACTTCCTCGCGCAAGCCAGAGAAATGGGTGTGACATATCTGCCACGAACGCGGGCTTGCGCCTTCCGGGTCGAAGCGGGCAGCGTTCGCGGAGTCACGACGGAGCATGGCAGCGTCGAGGCTCCCGTCGTCGTGGCTGCAACCGGGCCCTGGACGCGTCCGCTGTTTCAGCAGGCGGGATACGATCTGCCCATCGAGCCCGAGTATCACCAGGTCGCGATTCTGAAGAATGCGCCGGACATGAGAGGCGGAGGCTGTGCCTGCATCGACTCGGGATCGGCAGCCTACTTCCGCTCTGACGCGCAGGACAAATTCCTGGTGGGTGACTTCTACGGCAAGCGTGGAGTCGATCCCGAAAATTTTCCGCAGCGGGCCTCCGACGAATCTCTGGAAGAACTGATCGAGCGCGCCTGCAAGCGCATTCCCAAGCTCGAGCGCGCAGAAGTGATGCGCGGCGTGACGGGTGTGTACGATATGACGCCGGACTCCCGGCCGTTACTCGGCGAAATCCCCGGCATTCGCGGCTTGCATGTGTGTGCGGGATTCTCCGGTATGGGATTCAAGATTTCTCCGGCGGTCGGCCTCGTGATGTCTGAGCTGTTGCTCGATGGCGAGGGCCAGACGGTCGAAATCAGTTCCTTCCGGCCCGGCAGGTTTGCCGAGGGAAAGCCGATCAAAGCTGAGTTCGAGTACGTGGACGATTAGGTTGCGGCAGGATGTAGGCCAAGCGATTTGAACATCCCGGCCCAGTCGACGGCCCGGATGAGTGAAGAAAGAAGAAGAAAGGAATGAGCATGGCAAAGAAAGGCATTCTCGAGCGGCTGAAAGAAGGACCGGTGCTGGGCGATGGCGGGTATCTGCTCGAACTGGAAAAACGCGGCTGGGTGCGCGCGGGTCCGTTCACGCCGGAAGTTGCGCTAACCTATCCCGACGCCCTGCGCGAGCTGCATGTCGAATTTCGCGAGGCCGGCGCCGAAGTCCTGCAGGCACTCACCTTCTACGCCAGCCGAGACAAGCTGGCCACGGTGGGCCTCGAGAACCGGCTGGAGGATCTCAACCGCGCTGCGGTCCGCGTGGCGCGCGAAGTCGCGGGTGACCGCTGCCTGGTCGCGGGAAACATCAGCCTGACCTGGATGTATGAACCCAATAGCCCGTCGGCGGCCGACCGAGTGCGCAGAACCTTCGACGAGCAATTGGCGGTTCAGGTGGATGAAGGCGTCGACTTCATCGTGGGTGAAACCTTCTCGTGGTTGGGAGAGGCATTAATCGCGGTGGAGCGCGGCAAGAAAACCGGTCTGCCCACCATGGTCACGATCTGCTTCGAAAACAAAAACGAGACCGCCGAGGGCAAGAGCGCAACGGAAGCGGCCAAAGCCTTGTTCGACGCCGGTGCCGACATCGTGGGCATGAACTGCCTTCGCCCGCCCGAGCACATGTTGCCCGCCATGGAAGAGATGCGCAAGGCAGTGCCGGGCTTCATCGGCTGCCAGCCCGTAGGATATCGCACGCCCAAAGACAAGCCCGATTTCACCAGCCTGCCCGAGTTCCCTTATGCATTAGATCCTCTGCAGCTGACGCGAAAAGAAATGGGGGACTACGCGGTGAAGGCTCGGGAGATCGGGGTCAACTACATCGGAGCCTGCTGCGGAGCGGTCGCCGTCCACATTCGCGAAATGGCAAAGGCTCTCGGCAAAATATCCGACGACCAACGCATCTGGAAGAAAGGCGGCGAAAAGCCGATGTCGGCCTACGAGTATTACGGGCACGACGCGGCAACCGTTAACAAGTAGAAGTCGGGAGCTAAGAACTTCCAATAAGAATCCCGGTCACAAACACCAGCACTCCGCCCAGGACCACCTGAAACCCAGCGGAGAGCAAAGGCGTATCCATGTAACGGTGGCGGACGTAACTGATAACACCCAGTTCCACCGCCACCACCGCTACTGCGGCGATCATCGCGACATGGAAGTTCGGGATCAGGAAAGGCAGGGTATGGCCGATCCCCCCGGCAGCCGTCATGAAACCGGTGACCGAGCCGCGCAGGATAGGACGACCGCGGCCCGTAAGCGAACCGTCATCAGAGAGCGCCTCGGCAAATGCCATCGAAATCCCCGCCCCAATCGAGGCCGCCAGTCCCACCAGGAAAGCATCCTGCGTGTTTTTCGTAGCAAAGGCAGCAGCAAAAACCGGGGCCAGCGTGGAAACTGATCCGTCCATCAGTCCCGCCAGCCCTGGCTGTACGATCTGGAGAATCAGCAGGCGTCGCTGCGCGTCTTCTTCCTTTTCTTTCACCTTGGTGGTGATGCTCTGCTGCAGGGATTCCGCAGTCAGGTAATGCTGCCGCTCGACTTCGGCCAGGTCACCCAGAAGCTGGCGAATGCCTGCGTCCTGCACATGTTGGATTGCGCGTTCGTAAAACCGGCGCGTCTCCAGTTCCATGATTTCCACTTGCTTGCGAACTTCGTTGATGCCCAGCGGCCGGGACAGCCACATTGGCCTCCGCTGCACGAACCCTTTCACGTCCTGGCGGCGGATCAGGGGAATGTGCTCGCCAAAACGCTGACGGTAAGTTTCGATCAAGCTGCTGCGGTGTCCCGATTCCTCCTCGCGCATTTCCTCGAAAAGCTTGGCGGTGTCGGGAAACGATTCGCGCAGACCGTCGGCAAAATCGGCGTAAATGCGCCCATCTTCCTCTTCCAGCGATATTGCGAGTGCCAGGATTTCGCGCTCCGTCAAATCCCGGAATTTTTTGGCCATGACTTTCTCCCCAACAGAACTAGACATATTACGGGATGAGACCGCTCTCGTGTGCTGGAAGTGAATGGAGGGTTCCCAACGCTATCCTGAGAACCTTACGGCAGGGAAATTTCTAGGGAGCCGCGCGCCGATCACTAACCCGGAGACTGCCGGCTTTGCCAGCGTCAAAGACTCGCGAATGGAATTGCATCGTCTCTGCCAGATGAGCCAGAAAGTAATCCGGGCCGTGGTCGCCGGGGTAGAGATGGAATTCGTGCCTCACGCCTTCGGAATCGAGTTCCTTATGCAAAGCTTTGGCGCCCTCGTCGAAGCCGTAGTTGTCTTCGTCTCCGCAGTTGAAGTAGATGGCGAGGTCTCGCAGGCGTCCCCTGTTGATCTTCGCCAGCATCAGTGGGTCATTCTCGTTCCAATGGCGCGCGTCGATGGGCCGTCCGAACACCGACGCCAGCATGCCACTCAGCGGTGAATGCGACTTTTCCGCTGTGTCCAGGTCCTTCGGCGACTCGATCATGAGCGCTGCGCTCTGCGCGCTTACGGACGAAAACAGTTCCGGATGGGCGAAGGCGTAGTGAAGCGCGCCATACCCACCCATCGAAATACCGCTGATCCCGCGCCCCTCGCGGCCGGGGCGAATGCGGAACTTGCCTTCAATATGCGGCATGAACTCACGCAGGAAGAAGTCGCTGTAGGGAACTTTGCCGTCGGCCGAGTCGATGTAGAAGGTCTGCTTCCCTTCCGGAGCAACCACCAGAAACTCGGTGATCTTGTACTGTTCCCGCAGGTCGTCAATCAACGCCCATCCGCCGGTTTTGAATAGGGTCTGTTCATTGTCCCCCAGGCCGTGAAGAAAATAGAGGACCGGATAGCGTCGTTTGGCTGAGTTGGATGCGGGGTCGTCATAGCTTGGGGGCAGAAGGACGCAATAGTGCACAGTCTGCCTCAGAATACGGCTGTGCAGGGCGCTGCAATCGATGCGGCTCTGGGACCAGGCCAGCACCGGGGCGAGCAAGGAGAAAATCAGAAGAGTGCGGCCAAGCCGAAACATGCGGTCCTGTCTACTCGTAACGCAACGCTTGCACGGGATCGAGGCGCGCCGCGCGCGCAGCCGGGTACAGGCCCGAGATCAGGCTGACGATCCCCGCGAACACGATCGCGCCGACCACCAGCCACCACGGCGTCGACCAGATCCGCTCCGGAGGAAAATGCTGCCGGCGCAAATAAATATTCGCGCCAATGTTGATCACCCGGCCGATGGCCCAACCCAGCGCCACTCCGGCTACTCCGCCAAACAGGCCCATGACGCCTGCTTCCGCGAAAAATAGCTTCTTTACGTCCGTATCACTCGCCCCGATCGCTTTCATGATTCCGATTTCACGGCGGCGTTCCAGAATCGCCATCACCAGCGTGTTCACGATGCCGATCGACGCCACTGCCAGCGCCAGGCTTCCAAATATCCCCAGAAAGAGATCCAGCACCGCGAAGAACTGCCGCATGCCGCGAGTCGCGTCCACGATCGAGAAGGTGTTGAATCCCATCTTCTTGATCGCATCTTCGATCACCTGCACATTCTTGGGGCTCTTGATGCGGACACTCAATCTCGAATACGTCGTCGTGCCGTCCAGGGCGCGCGTAGTGTCGCGCATATCGGTGGGCTGCACTACGTGCAGGCTCTCAGCAAGCTTGAGAGGAAGGAAGACTCGAGCCTGCCCTCCGCCACGCATGGTATCGGGATCGAGATCGGCGACGCCGACAATCTTCAGGCTAAGTAGATGCGACACCACCGAGTACGAAGCTTCCTGCACTTCGTCAGACTTCCCCGGCGGCGGCGTTTGTTTCCCTGGCAGCGTCTCTTTCCCATGGCTCGCTCCCGCGACATTCCCCGCCGATGTCGTCGGCTGCGTCGTGCGTTCCGCATATCGCATCACGAGTTCTTTGCCCAGCAGAGGCTTCGCCAGCTCAGCTACCGGCGGGTCTTCCACACCGGGCCTCGACTTGCGTCCCAGCAACTGCGCGGCGAATGTTTTTTGCAGAATCATCTCGGGCGCCGTCTCAGACGAGAAAAATGATCCCTGCATCCCCTCCACTGCGTCGCTGTTCCGGGCCGAGAAAGGCATGCCCGCAACCATGGTCAGGTGCGGCTTGCCTTCAAATTGAAGATCGGTGATGAACCGTATATCAGGAAAGGCTTCCGCGACGTCAGCAAGTTGCTCGATCTTCAGGCGCGCGGCCTCGTCCAGCACGGGGCTTTCCGCGGGCGACAGGCCGTTATTCTCTTCGTCCCGATTGAAGCCGCGGAGGTCGCGGCGGGAAGTTACCAGCACCGTGTCGAACAGGCCCGAGCGCTGCAGGCGGCGCGACGCCAATTGCTGAAGCCCGATGCCCAGGGCCAGCATGGCTACGAGTGACGCTACGCCCACTGCGATCCCGACCGTTGTCAGCGAATTGCGCAGGAAAGACTCCCGCAGATTCCGGACCGCGAGTTCAGAAAGGTCGTAGGTCTTCACGCCCGGTCTCCTCCCACACGGCCGGAGTTGGCTGGGACATTCGTCTGATCGCCCACCAGCTTGCCATCCGCCAGGAAAATCATTCTTTGCGCATACTGGTCCGCCAGAGATCTTTCATGGGTAACCAGAACGATCGTCATCTTCAGCGATTCATTGAATTCGCGGATGATCTTCATGATCTCAGCGCCGGTGTTGCTATCGAGATTACCGGTGGGCTCGTCGGCCAACAAAAGTTTAGGCCGGTTGATCAACGCCCGCGCCAATGACGCGCGCTGTTGCTCGCCCCCGGAAAGCTCGCTCGGCCGATGCGCCAGCCTTGCCGTCAATCCGACGCGATCCAGCGCCTGGCGAGCCAACTCAGCACGCTGGCTGCGCTCCACTTCCGCAAAACGCATGGGCAACTCGACATTCTCGCGCAACGTCATGCTGGGGATCAGGTTGAAGGACTGGAACACCATCCCGACCGTCTGCAAGCGGTACTTGGCAAGTTCGTCTCGCGAAAGCTTCGACAAATCCTTTCCCTGAACCGCCACCGACCCGCCTGTCGGGCGATCCAGACCCGCAATCAGGTTCAGCAGCGACGACTTTCCCGACCCCGAGGTGCCGAGCAAGGCAACAAATTCGCCCGCCCCAACCTGGATGGAGATACCGTCCACGGCCCGAATCAGAGCTTGTCCCATCTGGTAATGTCGCGAGAGATTCTCGGTGAAGACTGCGGGAGTGCCGTTCTGGACAGATGGGGACGAGGCGGCTGTCATGCGGAGTTTAGCGAATCTCTCCCCTCATCACACGCAAAGCGTCGGCGGCGCTAACCTCCGCCTTTGAGCCATTTCCGGAACCGTCCTTCTCCGCCGCGACCAGAGCCGCATCGCCCTCGCCCGGAGCCAGGAAAAGGTTGCTCTCCAGGCCATGCTGCTTGGTGTACAGATCGTAGTACCGGCCGCGCGCCGCGTACAACTCTTCGTGCGTACCTCGCTCCACGATCTCCCCTTGTTCCACCACCAGGATCTGATCGGCCAGGCGAATCGTAGACAGCCGGTGCGCAATCACAAAGGTCGTACGCCCCTGCATCAGGTACGCCAGTCCCTGCTGGATCAGCGCTTCCGACTCCGAGTCCAGGCTGGAAGTGGCTTCGTCCAATATTAGGATGCGCGGTTCGGCCAGGATGGCGCGCGCAATCGAGATTCTCTGCCGCTGGCCCCCGGAGAGTTTCACTCCCCGCTCCCCCACCACGGTGTCGTATTTGTCGGCAAAGCTCTCGGCGAACTCATCCACCCGGGCAATCCGGCAGGCCCGCATGATTTGTTCTTCGCTGGCGTCCGGGCGCGAGAACGCCACGTTCTCTCGAATCGTGCCGTCAAAGAGAAACGATTCCTGTAACACCACGCCCAGATGGGTGCGATAGGAGTCGAGGCGCACGCGACTCAAATCGGTTCCGTCAATCAGAACCGCCCCTTCCGTCGGAATGTAAAACGCCGAGATCAGACCGATGATGGTCGATTTCCCCGAGCCCGAGGAACCTACCAGGGCCGTGACCGTTCCCGGTTCAGCGTGAAATGAAATCTCATGCAAGACCGTGCGGCTCCCGTCATAACTGAAACTTACGCGGTCAAAATCCACGTTTCCGCGAATCTCGTCGAGAGCGATGGTGCGCCGCGGATCCCGATCTTCGGGGCGCTCGCTCAGGATTTCGTGCGTTCGCTCCAGGCCCGCCAGGGCTTCGGTAAGCTGGGTACCGATCGAGACGATCTGAATGATGGGAGCCACCAGAAAGCCGAGAAACAAGGTGTAGGTAAAGAAGCTGCCCACGGTCATGGCGCCAGACATAATCTGGTGCGCACCGACGTACATGATCAGCGTCCCCACCACCCCAAGCAGCAGGCTGGCGGAAAGACTCATCACCGAACTCGCAGTCAAGGTGCGCATGACATTGTCCAGCAGACGCCGCACACCCGTAGCAAAGACCTTCTCTTCCCGCTCCTCAGCGTGGTAACCCTTGATGACCCGCACACCGCCCAGCGACTCCGCCAGCCGGCCCGTGACCTCGGCGGTGATCTTGCCACGCTCGCGAAAAATAGGCCGGATCGTCCCGAAGGCCTTGTTCAACGCCAGGGCAAAGCCGAGCAAAAAGGTAAACGCCATCAGCGTCATGAGAGCGCTCAGGCGAAACAGCACGATGAAGGCGATGGTGGAGGTCAGCAGTCCGCCGACGAAGTCGATCAGTCCCGTGCCAATAAGATTGCGCACGCCCTCCACGTCGTTCATAATCCGCGAAACCAGTGTCCCGGTCTTGGTCGAATCGTAGAAGGCCACGGGCAGCCGCCCCACGTGCGCCTGCACCTTCTGGCGAAGTTCGGTGATTAACCGTTGCGCCGCTTTTGAGAGCAGCTGAGTCAGGGAGAACGAGGTGATGCCCTGAATCGCCGTCGCCGCCAGCACTCCCAGCACCAGCGGCTTGAGGAGCTCCACGTGATGCTTGGAGACCACACTGTCGATCAGGTATCGGGTGGAATAAGGCAGCACCAGGCCGGACACCCGGTTAATCACCATGAGGACGAATCCGACCCCCAACAGCCACCGCCGGGGGCGAATCAATTCCCAGATCAGCGGAATCACTGCCCGTAACTTGGGACGTGATTTCGAGTCCTCAACCACCTTGGAATGAGCCGCCATCGTTGGCATTGTGCCTCAGTGTTAGACAACTTCCAACCGTGCCCGGCTTCATTTTAACGGGAGGGGTTAAGCGGAGGCGCAGAACACATCTGCAAGAGCCCTGTGGGACGGGCACTCTACGAGCACGGAACGTTGCGGCAGAAGGGCGCAAGTACGAACAGTTTCCGGCTAAGCCGCCGTCTTGTGATGCCGCGCACGCCTTCTATGATGTTTGGCCTTCTTGAGCGTCGGCGTAGTGTGGCCGGCCTTCAACGGCTCTTGTGTACACCACTCCCACTGAGGGTGCGCACTGCATTGGTAACGCCCGCAAGATCAAAAGCCCGGGCCGCCCGGCTTTAGCGCAATCCTGTGATATAGAATTGCAGCCGATTGTCATCGTTAGAACCTAGGAAAGTAAAGCGCGCAGGATTCCCGGTGTAACACGCGAAAGAACTGCCTAGAATCGGACCTTGCCCCTTACCGTCTGCCTTCGGTTCATCATATGTGCCAAGGTCGTGGCCCTCAAGATCAATGACCTTCATCACTCTACTGTGCGTTTGCGGATCGAAGAAGAGCACGGCCATCTGATTTTGATGCACTTGCATTGAAGCTGGATGGTACCCTCGGCCTTCCGGATCGATCTTCAGACGTCGCAGGACCTCGCCGCCCGGCGAGATCGCATAGATGATCGCAGGATTGGTCCACCGCATCAGATAAGCATTTCCGTCCGCAGCCATCCCAATCTGGCTGAAGTCCACGGCTTTGTTCGCTTGCGGATTCTGAGGCATCGTCACGCGCTCGTCGCCGGCTGCTGCCATGTCGTGAAGAGTCTCATCGTCCTCCAGCTTAATTTCCTTCAGCAGGCTCCCATCCTCGGCGAAGATTCCCGTGAAGGGCCACTTCGCGGCACTCCGATCGCGGTCGTATTCGGAACCCGCGACCAACAGTTGTCCGGAGGGAAAGACCGCCAGGGCGTGCGGTGAGAACACAAAACCGGGCGTCAATTTGATAGCTGACTTGAACGCCCCGTCCCGCCTATAGACGAACACGTATCGGTCAAATTCGTGGGGGAAGACTAATTCGTACAGATCGTCGTTCGGGCCGAGAGTAAATGACATTACCAGGTCAATCTTCTTGTTGGTGTTGGCGGCTGCCTGGAACTGGGCAAGGGGCTCCCCCTTTGGGCTAATTTTGTGGACAGCGTCCAGATGATCTCGGCGAAAGTAGAGATTGCCGTCGCTGTCACACCTCAAGGGCGGGTAGAAATCGGTTGCTAGCTCAGCCGGCGCGGTGATCGTCTGAATCATAACCAGAGGCTGAACCGATGGTTGGATGTTTCCGACCAGAGCGGCAGGTGCCTTCGGACTAGGCCCGTCCTTCGCTGCTGGAGAGACTTGACCCATGGCGAATGCGGGCAAGAGCCAGCACGCCAAAAACATTCGCAAACCACGATACAACATACTTACATACCTCCGGTCGTGACGAGCTCTCTATCATCGACAACAACCTCGTAACTATGGTTGCGATTCAACACATAAACCAGTAGTGGCGGCCTGTAACTCAAGTTAGTCCTCAACATAACGAGACCGGGAGTATAACCTTGCAAGAGCTCAGCCCGATGTTCTGGACTCGCATGCAAAACTGATGAGTGAAGGCGGGCGCGACTATCCCCGCAGAATTCTCCGCAGCCACCCTGCCCATCTTCGGCGATTTGAGCGTAGTTTTTTGGTACGCCACAGCACTCAGTGGTGTTGCCCTTTGAATTGCATGTTCCCGAGGTACAGCCGAAAGTACACAACGTCTGGTTCCATTCGCATCCGCCTTTGCACGGTAGTGGACCGATTACTTCATAGCCAACGCAATCCGCCTTGGCCGGGC
>Ga0335081_10018273_pt1 | contig 11332 bp, 9 predicted proteins | sample Lox_Sample_35_FD_206713 | JGI IMG/M metagenome (GOLD analysis project Ga0335081, IMG submission 206713) | Soil microbial communities from Loxahatchee National Wildlife Refuge, Florida, United States - Lox_Sample_3.5 | ecosystem: Environmental > Terrestrial > Soil > Wetlands | place: USA: Florida... | reverse complement strand
TCAGCCGGCCGAACACCGGACGGCCGGACGGCACGCTCACGTCCTTCAGCCAGGACATCTACGCACCCGGCGGCAGCGCTCCGGCTCTCAGCATGGACAACTCCGGCCTGCTGTACACGCCGCCGTCCTGCGCGAGCGGCGCCGCCTGCACCCTGGTGGTGGCCCTGCACGGCTGCCTGAGCGGGCAGTACCTGCTCGGTGACGAGTTCCCCGAGCTCGCCAACCTCGACTCGTACGCCGACACCAACAACCTGGTCGTCTTGTACCCGCAGGCCATCGCGAGCGTGATCCCGGTCAACCCGGAAGGATGCTGGGACTGGTGGGGATACGACGGCCCGGACTTCGCGGTGAAGAGCGCGCCGCAGATGGTCACGATCATGAACATGGTCAGCGCCCTGGGCGGCTGACCGGCGGCCTGCCTTCGGGTTTGCGGGCCAGGTAGCCCACGACGTTGATTTCGGCCCGGAGCGGCAAGCCGTCCCGCAGCTGCCCCTGAGCCTGCTCAACGGCTGCGTGACGGAATTCGGCCTCGCCGACGTTCTGGATGGCCTCATAGGCCGGGCCGGTAGCGGCGAGCGCACGCGCGTACAGCTGCGGGTCCGCGAACTCCCAGGCGAACGGCACTTCCAGGCGCTCAACATCGACGAATCCGGATGACTCCAGAAGGTGCTCGCCCGCGCCAGGCCGGCCGAGTGACACCATTGCCGCCTGGTTGTCGACCTTCTCCGCCGCAGCAAGCCGGAACGGTGCCAGCGCCCAGGCCCCGGGAGACACCTTCAGGTGACCCCACACCGTTATCCCGACGCGCCCGCCGGGGCACAGGACCCGGTTTATCTCGGCAACCGCACCGGGAGTGGTGCCCCAGATCCCCCGGAAGCTCGTGACGACATCAAACGACGCGGTGTCCCACGGCATGGCGTGCATATCGCCGACCCTGATGTCGCATTCCGGGTTGCGGTCCCGGGCCACCGCCACCAGCCTGGCCGAGGCATCGATACCAGCGCAGGATGCGCCACGGAGGCGAGCCAGCTCGATCGCGAGCCCGGATCCGCAAGCCACGTCGAGCAGCCGGTCCCCGGCATCGATGCCCAGCCGATGATGCACAGCGACGTACTCCCGGCAGTTGCCCGGCTCGCTGAGCGTTGCGAAGTCCACCGCCTTACGGCCCCACCCCTCGTCCACCATGGCCCACTGGGGAAGCCCTGTGCCCGGCACCGTCATCGCTGCTCCCTCTCGCGTCGCCCCGTCCCCTGTTTCATCCACTCATGTTTCATCCACTCATGCTGGCACTCGGCGATGTGGCCGCAGACCGGCGGCCGCCGTAGGCTGGAACTGCGACCAGCCCGGACCATGAGCCGCGCCGATGCCAGGGAATGGAAGAAATGGACGCTACGCAGTTGGACCGGATCAAGACCGGACTCGGTTTCTTCGCCGCCCTGGACCAGAGCGGCGGCAGCACGCCCAAGGCGCTCGCCGAGTACGGGATCGGGCGGGACCGCTACAACTCCGACGCCGAGATGTTCGACCTGGTCCATGCCATGCGGACCCGGGTGCTGACGAGCCCGGCGTTCGACGGGTCGCGGGTGCTCGCGGCGATCTTGTTCGAGCAGACGATGGAACGGGATGTCAATGGCGTCCCGACCGCCCGGTACCTCTCGGACGAGAAGAACGTGGTGCCGTTCCTTAAGGTCGACAAGGGCCTCGCTCCCGAGCAGGACGGCGTCCAGCTCATGAAACCCATCGACACGCTGGATGACCTGCTGGAGCGCGCGAACCGGCACCGGATCTTCGGCACCAAGATGCGGTCGGTGATCAAGGACGCCAACGAGGCCGGGATCTCGGCGATCGTGGACCAGCAGTTCGACTACGCGAACCGGATCATGGCCGCCGGCCTCGTGCCGATCATGGAACCTGAGGTCAGTATCTCCAGCCCGCACAAGGAACAAGCCGAGTCGCTGCTGCGCGACGCCATCGCCAAGCACGTCGCGGCGCTGCCCGAGGGTGCGCTCGTCATGCTGAAGATCACCATCCCGACCCGGCCCGGCCTGTACGGCGAGCTGGCCGCCGACCCGCGCGTCCTGCGCATCGTCGCCCTGTCGGGCGGCTACAGCCGCGACGAGGCCTGCGCCCTGCTCGCCCGGGACCCCACGCTCATCGCCAGCTTCTCGCGCGCGCTGCTCGCGGGGCTCACGGAGGGTCAGACCGACGAGGAGTTCAACACCAGGCTGGACGACTCGATCGAGCAGATCTACCAGGCCTCGGTGAACAAGCAGGCCGTCGCCTCCTGAGCGGACGGCATCGTACGACGCCGGTGAAGATGGCGGCCCGGTCGGCCGACTTTGCGATCACACCAAACGCATGACGACACGTCACCCTGCCGCCGGTGAGGCTGGACATGCATCAGCATCCGGTGGGGGACCCGCAGCCGAGGACACGGCGGCCAATGACGTTCTTCGCGGCTGCTCAGGGATCCCGCGGGAAGGACAGCGATGGCAGGGAGTATCGAGCAGCGCTACGAGATCTGTGTCGGCGGCCGCCTGGGCGACACGATCCGCTGCGCGTTTCCCGCGCTCCGGGCCCGGGCGCGTGGCGGTGACACCGTGTTGTCGGGGGTGTTCGCCGACCAGGCTGCCCTGTACGGGGTGCTCGCGCAGCTCGAGGCGCTCGGCCTGGAGCTGATAGCAGTCCGTCGCCTGCCGCCGGCCGACGGTGGTCTGACGGCGGTGCCCTGACCGGCACGGGCGCGCAAGGCGCTTTGTCACGGGTCGTGGGATGATCCTGGGTGTGGGACCTGGTGATGGACCGGCTTCCGTCGCGGGTGGGGGTGCGGGCGGGGTGGTTGACCGTCCGGGGCTGTTCGGGTGGCTGGGAGGGGCGGCCCGGGTGACTGTGGTGTCGGCGCCGCCCGGCAGCGGCAAGACGGTGCTGCTGCGGTCCTGGATCGGCCGGGCGGGTCTGGCCGGGTGCGTCGCCTGGGTAGCCGTGGGGCGCGGCGAGCGGGATCCGCAGCGATTCTGGCTCTCTGTGCTGGACGCGCTCCGCGGCACTGTCCCGGGTTCGGCGCTGGTGCAGGCTCTGACGGCGGCCCCGGACCTGGACGGGTGGGCGGTCGTGGAGCGGCTGCTGAAGGACCTGATGCCGCTAGCCGGCCGGGTGTGGCTGGTGGTCGATGACGTGCATGAGCTGGGCCCGGAGGCGCTGCGGCAGCTGGAGCTGCTGGTGCTGCGCGCCCCGCCGGGGCTGCGGTTCGTGCTGGCGACCCGGCATGATGTGCGGCTGGGGCTGCACCGGCTGCGGCTGGAGGGGGAGCTGGCGGAGATCCGCGCGGCGGATCTGCGGTTCAGCCTGGCGGAGGCGGGGGAGTTGTTTTCGGCGGCGGGGGTGGAGCTGCCCGGGCCGTCACTGGCGGTGCTCGTGGACAGGACTGAGGGGTGGGCGGCGGGGCTGCGGCTGGCGGCGCTGTCGCTGGCCGGGCACCCGGATGCGGGGAGGTTCGCCGAGGAGTTTTCCGGCACCGAGCGGACGGTGGCGGAGTACCTGCTGGCTGAGGTGCTGGACCGGCAGAGCGAGGCGGTGCGGCGGCTGCTGCTGCGCACCAGCGTGCTGGAGCGGGTGAACGGGGAACTGGCGGACCTGCTCACCGGGGACCAGGGCGGGGAGCGCGTGCTGCAGGACCTGGAGCAGGCCGGCGCGTTCGTGGTGTCGCTGGATGCGGCGCGGTCGTGGTTCCGCTACCACCAGATGTTCGCCGACCTCCTGCAGCTGGAGCTGCGGCGCGCCGCTCCGGGGGAGGTCGCCGGCCTGCACCGGGCCGCCGCCGGGTGGTTCGCCGGGCGCGGGTACCGGGTGGAGGCGATCCGGCACGCCCAGGCCTCCGCGGACTGGGCCCTGGCCGCCCGGCTGCTCGCCGGTCACTGGCCCGGCCTGTACCTGGACGGGCAGGACGCCGTCATCCACGAGCTGCTCGCCGGGTTCCCCGCCGAGGCTCGCGCGGCGGATGCGGAGCTGGCGGCGGTGGCTGCGGGAGATGAGTTGGCCCGGGGGTCGCTGGAGGCGGCCGAGCGGCACCTGGGCCTGGCGGAGCGGGCGTCGGCGTCGGTGCCGGAGGCCCGGCGCGGGCAGTTCCAGGTTCTGCTCGGGATCGCCCGGCTGCTGGTGGCCCGCCACCGCAGCGACCTGCCCGCGGTGGCCGAGGAGGTACGGCGGCTGGAGGCGATGGCCGAGGCCCCGGATGCCACCCAGCCCGCCCAGGGCCAGGACCTGCGCGCGCTGGCGCTGATCAGCCTCGGCACCACCGAGTACTGGACAGTCCATCTCGAGGAGGCACGCCGGCACCTGGAGCAGGGCCGGGCGCTCGCGCACCGGATCGGGCGGCCGTTTCTGGAGTTCACCGGCCTGGCCTACCAGGCTGCGAGCTGGGCCTTCCAGTCGTTCGCGGTAGCGACCGGGCACAGCTGCCAGGCGATCGAACTGGCCGAGCGGCACGGCTGGACGGACAAGCCGGCCGCTGGCGTCGCCTGCATGGTTCGCGGAACCGTGCTGGTCTGGCAGGGAAGACCGGAGCAGGCTGAGCCCTGGGTCCAGCGCGCCGAATGCGCCCTCAGGGCCGAGGCCGAGCCCGCGGCGGTGCTGGGGACGCGCTTTACCCGCGGAGTGCTCGAGATGGCCCGCGGCCGGGACGCCGACGCGCTGGCCGCGTTCCGGGCCGCCGAGCAGCTCGCCGGACGGCTCGTCGGGCCGGCCCGGGTCATGCTGCTGTACGTCATGGTTCGGCTCGGTGACACTGAGCGCGCCGAGCAGGAACTCGCCGAACTCGGCAAACATGACCCCGACGGCGGGGAGACGCGTATCGCCACCGCGGTGCTGCGGCTCGCCCAGGACGACCCGCACGCGTCGGCGGCTGCGCTCGCGCCGGTCCTGGACGGCTCCGTTTCCGTACTCTCGTGGGGCTGGCTGGCTCACGCGTACCTGCTGGCAGCGATCGCCCGGGACGCCCTCGGCGACGAGGCCGCCGCCGGGCAGGCTCTGGAGCGCGCGCTCGACCTCGCCGAGCCCGACGGCGCGCTCTTGTGGTTCCTGCTGCACCCGGTGCCGGGCTTGCTGGAGCGCCAGGCCCGGCACGGCACCTCCCACGCCGCCCTGATCGCCGAGATCCTCAGCCTGCTGGCCGGCCGGACGCCCGCGCCGCGCGCCGGGCCGCGGCCGCCGCTGGAGCCGCTGAGTGAGAGCGAGCTGCGCGTGCTGCGTTACCTGCCGACCAACCTGACCGCGCCGGAGATCGCCGGCGAGCTGTATGTCTCGCGCAACACCGTCAAGACTCACATGCGCAACCTGTACGCGAAGCTCGGCACCCACCGCCGGGCCGAGGCCGTCGCCCGGGCCCGCGGCCTGGGCCTGCTCGCCCCCTCCAGCCGCTAAGCGTCGCCATCGTCATGCCCGCCCCCCGGAGAGGCTGTCTTGTTGCTGCAGCTCAGCACCTCGCCCCTCTGTGCCGCTCCGGGCCGGCCACCAGACGCGCTCGCCGATGGTGAGCAGGCTGGCCGGGACCAGGATGGTGCGCACCAGCAGCGTGTCGAGCAGCACGCCGAGCGCTACCGCGGTGCCGACTTCGGTGATGCTGACTTCCGGGATCTGAGTGAGCGCGGCGAAGGTGCCCGCCAGGACGATGCCCGCCGCCGTGATCACTCCGCCGGTGACGCCGACCGCGCGCAGCGTGCCGCCGCGCAGGCCGAGCTGCCGCGACTCCTCACGGATCCGTGCGGACAGGAAGATGTTGTAGTCGACGCCGAGCGCCACGAGGAAGATGAAAATGTAGATCGGGATCACCGACTCCACGCCGGAGTACCCGAGCCCGTGCCGCCACAGCAGGCTGGACAGCCCGAATGACGCCGCGAAGCTGAGCGCCGTGGTCAGCACGAGCACGACCGGCGCGACGATCGCCTGCAGGAGCAGCGCGATGATCACGAGGATTACCGCGAGCACCAGCGGAACGATGATGATGTCGTCACGGGCCGCCGTATGAGCCTCGTCGTAGGCGATGGCCGGGCTGCCGCCAACCAGCGCCCCGGGCGCGTCGGCCGAGAGCCGCTGGCGCAGGCCCACGATCGTCTTCGTCCCCGCCGGGCCGAACGGGTCTGCGGACAGGGTCAGCGAGTAGCTGTCGTACCCCTCGACCGGGGCGCCGGGCGTTGTTTCCACCACGCCCGGTGTCGCGTGCGCGGCCGCCGCGGCGGCTACCGCCTGGCCTGGCGGGACGAGCAGCACCAGCGGGTCGCTCGCGCCCGCCGGGAAGTGCGCATCGAGCAGTTGCTGCCCTGTCACGCTGCCGGGATGGCCTTTAACGTTGTCGACGGGGTTGTTGTCGATGCGCAGCGACGCCAGGCCCGCGCACGCCGCGCCCAGCGCCACGATGAGCACGATCGCGGTCGCGGCAGGATGGCGGGCGACCCTCTGGCCGATGCCCGCCCACAGCCGCGACTCCTCACGGCCGGCTGCCCCCGGGCGGGGAATGCGAGGCCAGAACGCCGCCCGCCCGACCACGAGCAGCAGCGCGGGCAGGAACGTGGCCTGCGCGAGCAGCGCGGAGACGATGCCGACGGCGCCGACGGGGCCGAGCCCGTGCAGCGAGGCGGAGTCGGCGGCCAGCAGGCAGAGCATCGCGCAGGTCACCGTGGCGGCCGAGGCGGCGAGCGTGGGCAGGGTATGGCGCAGCGCGGCCGCCATCGCGCCCTCTGGCCTGGCGTGGTGACGCAGTTCTTCCCGGTACCGGTGCACCAGCAGTAGCGCGTAGTCGCTGGCCGCGCCGAAGACCAGCACGATCAGGATGTCCGCGGAGAGGGTGGACACGGTGAGGCCGTGGTCGGCCAGGCCGTGCGCGGACGCCTGCGCGGTGATGATCGCGGCGATCGCGCCGGCCAGCGGCAGCAGCCACAAGATGGGGGACCGGTACACCAGCAGCAAGATGACCGCCACGATGATCAGCGCGGTGAGCAGGAGTGCGGTCTGCTGGTTGCCGGCGGTGGTGTCGGCGTTCACGGCCGCCGGACCGGTCACCGCGTCGGCTAGCCCGCCGGGTGCCCGGCTCGCCGTGGCCGCGATCGCGGCCCGGATAGCTGTCACCGCGTTGCGGTCAATGCTGTCCGAACTGGCTTGCCCGGTGATGTTCACGGTGAACGCGACGGCCTGGCCATCGCCCGACGGCTGGAGCGGACCGGGCGCGGCCAGCCCGCTGACGTGGCCGGTCAGCCCGGCGACCGCCGCCCGCGCCGAGGCGATCGCGGCATGGTCAGCCGGCGTCACGCGGCCGTTGCTGGGGGCGAAGACCACGATGGCCGCGTTGGTCTGCGGCTGCCCGGCCGTGTGCTCGGCCGCCTGCTGGAGCAGGGCGACCCTGGTGGAGGCCGCCGAGGCCGGCAGGTAGGCCGACGCCCCGTTGGTGGTCGCTTTGGACAGGCTGCCCGACAGCCCGTGCAGCAGCACAAGGGCGATGATCCAGGCGACCACCGCCGGCCATCGCAGCCAGCGCAGCACGGTCGCGAACCGGTCGCCAGGCGTTCCCGGTTTCCGGGTACGCGAGCGCTCGGTCTGGGTTCGCGTAGTCGTATAGGAGTCCATGTCATCGCCTCCGGGTGGCTTTCGGTCAAAAGTGGCGGCAGGCGGCGTCACAGGATGCCGACGCGCCGGTTTCCGGATCGGTACCAGCCTCCGGACGGTCAGGGTGACCGGGCAATCGCACAGTTGGTGTGATCGCGCTGATCGCTCGGCCCGCCCGAGACGGGCGCGAAATGCCCGCATTGCACGCGTCGTGGGATGATCCAAGGCGTGGGACCTGGTAAGGGATCGGACGTCATTGCCGGGCGGGTCGCTGGCCGTGGTTCGAGTGGGGTGGTCGCCCGCCCGGGGCCGCGCGGGACTGGGAGCTGGCCGCCGGGCTGCTGGCCGGTCACCGGCCCGGTCTGTGCCTGGACGGGCAGGTCGCCGTCATCCACGAGCTGCTCGCCGGGTTCCCCGCCGGGACCCTGGCGGCCGATGCTGCTCCACCCCGCGCCGCGCCTGCTGGAGCGCCAGGCCGGGCACCGCACCGCCCATGCCGCCCTGATCGCTGAGATCCTCAGCCTGCTGGCCGGACGGGAACTCGCGGCGCGGCCCGCCGGGCCGCAGCCGCTGTCCGAGCCGCTCAGCGACAGCGAGCTGCGCGTGCTGCGTTACCTGCCGACCAACCTGACCGCGCCGGAGATCGCCGGCGAGCTGTATGTCTCGCGCAATACCGTCAAGACTCACATGCGCAACCTGTACGCCAAGCTCGGCACCCACCGCCGGCCCGAGGCCGTCGCCCGCGCCCTGGGCCTGCTCGCACCCGCTGCCTCCAGGCGCTGACGCAGGCTGGCCTGCGGTGCGGGCCCTGCCGGTTCGCAGCGCCGAGATCACACACTTCGTGCGAGGTCAGCTCACACCTTCGGGCGTGATGCTCGCGGCAAGCCCCGGAGCATCCATCCGGCCGCTCAGGAGCCGCCACCACACGCCCAGGAGGCATCGTGACTCTCGCCAACATCGCCATCTACGTAGCGCTGATCGTCTACGTCGTGGCCAAGCGCATGGCCGGCCGCCCGGTCGGCCCGACCAAGAAGCTGTTCGCCCTCCCGGTGATCGCCATCGTGATCGGCTGGGGAGACGCCACCCGGGGATTGCACAAGCCGGTTGACATTACCCTCACCGTCGCGGGATGCGCCATATCCCTCGTGTTCGGGCTGGCGCGCGGCCGAGCCGACCGCATGTCGACCCGGGACGGCGCCCCCTACGTCCAGTGGACCTGGCTGTCCCTGGGACTGTTCGCCGCTCTCCTGCTCGTCAAGCTCGCCCTGGACCTGGCCGGCGTCGCCGCCGGGGAGACCGCCGCGACCGCCGGGCAGTCCCTGATCCTCACCCTCGGCCTGACCCTCCTCGGCGAGGCCGCCGTCATCTGGTACCGCTCCGGCGGCGCGGGTCAGCTGACCTCCGGCCGGTCCGGCGACCCGAGCCGGCTGCGCAGCTGAGCAGCCGCGGTCAGCGCCCCGCCGCCGGGCGCCGGGGGCGGATGGCCGGCACCACGAACGACGCCGCGAGCGCGGCCACGCAGAACCCGGCGGCCCAGCCGAACGCGCGGGAGTACCCATCGTTCAGGCTGGCGGCCAGCGACACGGCGGGCCCGGCCGCGGCGAGGACCGCGTGGGACCGGTCGGTGGCGATGGTGGCCAGCACGGCCAGGCCGAGCGAGCCGCCTATCTGGCGGGAGGTGTTGAGCACCCCCGAGGCCAGCCCGGCCTGGCTGAACGGGACGCCCGCGGTGGCCGCCGCGGCCAGCGGGGTGAACAGCAGCCCCAGCGCCAGGGAGATGAGGCACCCGGGACCGAACACGTGATCCCAGTAGGAGGCGTCCGGCGTGATGGCCGACAGCCAGGCGAAGCCGCCCGCCGCGAGCAGCGTGCCGGCCTGCAGCAGAGGCCGGACGCCGGCCCGGGGCAGCAGGCGGGAGCTGGCCTGGGCCCCGGCGATGATGGCGACGCCCATCGGCAGGAACGCCAGGCCTGCCCGCAGGGCGCTGTAGCCGAGCACGTTCTGCAGGTACAGCGACAGGAAGTACCACATGGAGAAGAACGCGGCCCCGATCAGGAACATCACGGCGTTCGCCCCCGACACCGAGCGGGACCGCAGCAGGCCGAACGGCATCAGCGGGGCGCGGGCCAGGCGCAGCTCGATGACGGCGAAGACCGCCAGCGCCGCCGCCGCGCCGAGCAGCGACAGGGTCCTCGCGCTTCCCCAGGGGTGGGTCTGCGTGCCGACGATGGCGTAGATCAGCGCCCCCAGCCCGGCCGTGACCGCGATCGCGCCGCCGGCGTCCAGCCGCGGCGCGGCATCGCCCCGGGCCCGGCCGCTGGACTCGGGCAGCCAGGCCAGCGCGGCGGCGATGGCGGCCACCCCGATGGGGATGTTGACGAACAGGACCCAGCGCCACGACAGCGCCGAGGTGAGCACGCCGCCGAGTATCGCCCCGGCCGCGCCGCCCGCCCCGGCCACCGCGCTCCAGACGCCGAGGGCCCGGGCCCGGCGGTCGCCGGAGAAGGTGGTGATGATGATGGTCAGGGTGGCCGGCGACAGGAACGCGCCCGCGACGCCCTGCACCGCGCGGGCGGCGGTGAGCCAGCCCGATTCCGTGGCGAGCCCCCCGGCCAGGCTGGCCGCGGTGAACAGCCCGAGGCCGAGCAGGTACACCCGGCGCCGCCCGAACAGGTCGGCGGCCCGCCCGCCGAGCAGCAGGAAGCCGGCGAAGGTGAGCACGTAGGCGTTGACGACCCACTGCAGCCCGGCCGGGCTGTAGTGCAGGTCCCGGCCGATCGAGGGGAGCGCCACGGTGACGATCGAGACATCGAGCACCACCATGAACTGGGCCACGCAGGCCAGGGCGAGGATGACCCCGTCCCTGGTGGGGCGGGGCCGGCCGGGAGCACCAGCCGGGCCCGGCCGTGTCGTGCTCTGGGTGCTCTGCGCGGGCGTGTCGAAACTAGACATGACTCATGTCTATCATGATTCATGTCTAATCTCCAGACGTTAGGCTCCTGCCGTGAACTCTGAGCCCGCCCCAGGCCCGGCCGTCGCGCTGCCCGGCGGCCCGGCCTTCCAGCGCGGCAACTGGTACCTGCTGTACAAGGCCGGGGCGCTCGCCCGGCAGCGCTGGACTGCGATGCTTGCCCAGCTCAACGTCAGCCCCGCGCAGTACGGCGCGCTGATGGCCCTGGGCGAGGCCGGCCGCCTCGGGCAGCACCGCCTGGCCGAGCTGATCGGCGTCGACCCGCGCAACGCGGTGCCGATCGTCGACGCCCTGGCCGAGCAGGGCCTGGTCAGCCGCCAGGTCGATCCCTCCGACCGGCGGCGCCGGGTGCTGGAGCTCACCGCCAGCGGACGGGCGGTCGCGGGCAACCTCGCGTCCGTCGCGGCCGAGATCGAGACGGACCTGCTGCGTCCCCTGGCCCCCGCGGAGCAGGCCGCGCTGCGGCGCATGCTGCTCGCCCTGCTGGATGGGGCCAGGGCATCCAGGGATTGACGCCGCGTGACTCCCCGAGGGCCACGGATCCGACATCAATCGGTGACTCAGGCGCTGGCGTATACCTCGCGGATCTCCAAGGTCAGCGGCGTGACACCGGGCAGCGGCGGAATCGGATAGGCGGCAGCCTCGTCGGCGTGCTCCTTGGTGTCGAAGACGATGACGGACAGGCCGGCCGACCCGGGCAAGCACGATGGCCGATCGGGCACACAGCAGGCACGGTCAGGTTCGGGCCTCCGACGCGGACCGGGAGCT
>Ga0335081_10018272_pt1 | contig 11333 bp, 11 predicted proteins | sample Lox_Sample_35_FD_206713 | JGI IMG/M metagenome (GOLD analysis project Ga0335081, IMG submission 206713) | Soil microbial communities from Loxahatchee National Wildlife Refuge, Florida, United States - Lox_Sample_3.5 | ecosystem: Environmental > Terrestrial > Soil > Wetlands | place: USA... | reverse complement strand
TGCCTGACAGGTTCCTCGACCGCAGCTTTCAGCTCCGAGGACGGGACAACATGATCGAGAACCCTCATGAGTGTCAGCTTGGCATGATATTCCTCCGCCAGTGAGACGGCGTAAGCCGCCGCATCGCTTGAGTCAGGGACGAACTCCAGCGGGTACAGAATATGACTCAGGCCAACATCCTTCCACCTCTCCGAGGTCCTCGGGCCCACTGTGAGAACCGGACACCAAGCCAACCGAAAGACCTCCTCCGTTACGGAACCTAGGAGTAGCTTTCGCAGGCCTCGACGTCCGTGTGTCCCCACAACAATCAGATCGATGCCGTTTTCGTGGATCATATCCTGAAGAACATCCCAGATCACACCCTCCCCGATTAAAGGTTGGCAGGACACCCCCGCTTGGCCTGCGGCGCTGAGCAAATGCTCCATTTTTTGTTGTGCCAGGCGTCTGGCTTCCGGAACCATCGTTTCCGTCGAGTCCGGCGACATGACCTCTGTAAAGTCGGGAGAGATCACGTGGGCAATGTAGAGCTTCGACCCGTATTGACCAGCGATTCTCAGCGCGTGAGGCAGTGCCACTTCGGAATCGGGGGAGAAATCCGTAGCTAACAAAATGCTCTTCAGCGCAATGCGGCTCTTTGGATCAAGTGATTCCATTTTCCCACCTCGCAACCAGTCAGTGGCATGACATCAACCTCTGGATGGTCTCTCCTCACAGTTCTCGTCGAGCACGGGCCCCGATCCTCTGCTTCGGAGGTTATGGGCTGCCTTCCAGATCGCTCTTGATAGTCGTAAGGGCCTTTTCGAGATTCGAAACAGCCCTGCTCACCGCGGCCTTTCGAACGATTGAACCCTTGGGGCCGCTCAGACCCGCCTGCTCCGAACCCATGGCCTCGATCAGATAGAAGCCCACTTGCTTTGGATCATCAGCCTCGCGGACCGAGACCGAAAGCTCCAACGCCGTCTCGAAGTAGTGGCTCGAATAGAGCTGCTTTCTCGCGATGGCATTGGCTACCGGGTCGGCAGGGCTCCCGCGCATAGTCACCATGTGCACGATGCGCAACGTCGGTTTCAATCCGAATTTCACCTTTGCCCAGTAGAACGTCTCCTCATAGTGTGCGGGCTTCGCATGAGGGTAGACCAGAAGGTAGTGGTAGAGATCCGGTTCGTGCTCTGAAAGGGCATTGCCGTAGCTCAGTAAGTAGGCGAATTGCTCGGGGACCTCGGTCGGGTCCCGCTTGTCGTTGTAAGCTCCCAGGGCCTTATTGCCTTCGCGCTGGTAGGCGAGCAGGCGCTCCATTACCCTCTTCCGCAGGAGTTGATTCACTTGTTCGTCGACGTCGGCGGCAGACCAATCGACAGAGCGGTGAAGCTCCTCGATCGAGGTTGCCGGCAATTGAATCCGGCAGTGGCCGGGCTCGCACTTCTCCAAGGTGTTGATGTCATCGGCGTCGAACCCAAAACCTTGCAAGTCAGAAAGCTGGGGAGGATCGGTGAACACCCCGAGTGCCAGAAAGCCGGGAGTGCGGCGAAGGCGGTCGAAATCACGGGCATACTGGAAATAGGCCTCGGGCAGAGCATGGATGTAGACCGCGCCAAACAGCAAGATTTCGGACGGTGTGCGGGGCGGGAGCGTCGTCGCGACCGGTTGTCCGTTGCGGATGGCGGCGATTTGATCATCACTGAGTCCGACGTTGTCCCGGAAGAATCTCTCCAGGTTAGGATTCAACTGAGAGGTACCAGACAAAGCGGTCGCGACGGACAAGGTCAGCATTGCGGCGGCGAGCATCATACTTCGCATCATGGCGATTTCACTTGGCTGCAACGCTTGCGGGTGTTAGCGTACGGCCGGTCTGGCCCCAATTCTTGGCAGGGCTCCATGAAGAAGTCGCCGTTTGGCGCCTTCCACAAGCCAGAGGTAGAGTCCTGTTGCGACGATAACAAAAGCAAAGTATGAGCCGGGCAGTGGCGTGAAGCCCAGTACGCCTGCAAGCGGACTGAAAGGCAAATAGCACCCGATCGCGACCACCGCAAGGCAGGTTGCCAGCAGTGGACTGCTAGGACGGCTGCGGAGCGGGTTTTTCGACGTACGAATGACGAAGAGCACTAGTGTTTGCGTCGCTAGCGATTCGACAAACCATCCGGTATGAAACTGCGCTTCGCTCGCGTGGAAGAAATGCAGCAAAACATAGAAGGTCAGGAAGTCAAAGAGGGAACTAATGGGTCCAATGAACACCATGAACTTGCGAATCAGACTGATGTCCCAGCGCTGGGGCTTTTCAAGATAAGTTTCATCAACGTTGTCTGTAGGAATCGTCAGTTGGCCCAGATCATAAAGAAGATTATTGAGCAGGATCTGGGTGGGCAGCATCGGCAAGAACGGCAGGAACAGCGAAGCTGCCGCCATGCTGAGCACGTTGCCAAAGTTCGAGCTGGTGCCCATCAGCAGATACTTCATCACGTTACCAAAGGCTTTGCGCCCCTCGATGATGCCTCGGTGGAGGACCTTCAAACCGGGTTCCACGAGAATCACGTCGGCAGCCTCGCGCGCCACGTCGGCAGCGCTGGGCACGGAGATGCCCACATCGGCCGCATGCAGCGACGGCGCGTCGTTAATGCCATCACCCATGAATCCCACCGCGTGGCCGTTGTGTTTGAGAGCCAATAGAATGCGGTTCTTCTGCACCGGAGAAATGCGCGCGAAAGCGCGTGTCTCCTCGGCGAGGTACGCCAGCGCCGGGTCCGTAGCACGATCCAATTCGTCGCCCGTGACTATACGGCCCGCTTCGACTCCAACTTCTGCGCAAACGTGGCCGGTCACCCGGTCGTTATCACCGGAAATGATCTTGACCTCAACACCGTCCTGCTTGAGAGAAGCCAGGACTTCGGCGGCGTCGGGCAGGGTCTTATCCGAAAAAGTCAAAAAACCAGCCAAGATCAGATTGCGCTCGTCCGCAACGGAATAGTCCTTCTGCGCTGGGACTTCAGCATAAGCCACCGCCAGCGATCGGAATCCCTGGCCATTCAGCTCATTGCTTGTCTGTTGGATACGGGTGGCATCATCGTCGCCGATGGGTTTGACTGCCCCCCCCAGATCGTAACCGGAGAGAAGCGGCAGGATCCCTTCAAAAGCACCCTTCGTGATGAGAGTCCTTTGGGACTGACGCTCCACCACAACCGAGAGGCGCCTCCGGTTGAAATCGAACGGAATCTCGTCACATTTGGCGTAATCTTCCATTCCTGGCGAAGACTGATGGAGGATGACCTCATCCAAGGGGCTGCGGATCCCCGTCTCGAACTTACTGTTCAGGTAGGCCAGCTCCAGCGGGCGCTGGGACGGATTCCCGAAGGGATTTAGCGACCGGTCAAGCGACATAGTTCCAGCCGTGAGAGTTCCCGTCTTGTCGCTGCAAAGCACCTCCAAGCTGCCCAGGTTCTGAATCGAGGAGAGATGCTTGACAATGACCTTCTCATGGGCCATCATGACGGCGCCTTTTGAGAGCGTCACCGACGTAATCATGGGCAGGAACTCGGGAGTCAGACCAACCGCGAGGGCAACCGCGAACATCAGAGACTGAAGCGGGTCGCGGTGCCGCGCAATGCTGACAATAACCAGGAAGAGCACGAGGAAGAGGACCGTGCGGGCCAGGAGCTGACTGAAGTTGCGTAAGCCATGATCGAAGGCAGTCTCCTCTGCATGAGCAACGAGGCGAGCCGCAATATCGCCAAAGGCCGTTCGCGGGCCGGTCGCGACGACCTCGGCCGTCGCTGTCCCGCTCACAACGGACGTGCCCAGGAACACCATGTTGCTGGCGTCCGCTTTGCTGGAGGCAGGCTCTCCCGTCGCGTGCTTGTCGGCAGGGAGGGATTCACCCGTTAGCGCTGCCTGCTGGACATAGAGATCGCGCGCCATCAAAAGGCGCGCGTCGGCGGGAACCAGATCTCCAGCCGAAAGCCGAAGGATGTCCCCCGGCACCACCTCACGCCGCCGAATCTCTTTCCACTCGCCGCCGCGAAGCACGCTGGCCGTCGGGGCAACGCGATCGCGCAGCTGTTCGACGGCGCGCTGAGAACGATAGGTCTGCGCGAAGTCTATTATCCCGCTCAACAAAACAATGACTCCGATGATCCCCGCATCCGCCACATCGCCCAGAAATGCCGACACGCCTGCCGCAATCACCAGAATCAACACCAACGGACTCGCGAACACGTGGAAGAGATCGGAGAGAAAAGAATAGTGGCGTGTCGACGCAGGCTCATTCGGCCCGAACTGGTTGAGCCGAGCCTCGGCTTCCTGTGCCGTCAAGCCGGTGACCGCCAGGAGAGGTTCGGCGGGTTTTTGCGCTACGGTTGGGCTCCCCATTCCTATCTACTCCTGGAACCTTCAAAGATCCGTGCGGTTATTGCGCCGAAGATGAAGCCGCCCACGTGAGCGGCATAGGCGACGCCGCCTCCCTGTACTTCGGCCACGGAGCCAACCTGGCTGAAGATCTGAATCAGAAACCAGAGTCCGATCAAGAGCACCGCGGGGATGAAGGTGATTCGAGTGAACCAGCCCAAGAGAAGAACGGTACGTATCTCGTCACCAGGGTAAGTCACCAGAAAAGCGCCCATCACGCCTGCGATCGCGCCGCTGGCACCCAGATTGGGCACGGTGGAATGCGGCATGATGGCGATCTGCGCCGCAGAGGCTGCCAGGCCGCTGAGCAGGTAGAACGCCAAGTATTTGGGTACCCCCATGGCGTCCTCGACCTCTGGTCCAAACGCCCATAGGAACACCATGTTGCCGATAATGTGCAGCCAGCCGCCGTGCATGAACATCGCCGTCAGAATCGTGACCCAATGGTGGCCTGAGACAATGGTGGCGGGAACTTCCGCCCACTGCTTTACAAATGCCTCGCCGCCGACCAGTTCCATCACAAAGACGCACGCGTTGACGACAATGATCGCAGTCGTGGCGACGGGGAAACGTTCGGGCTCCCGAGATGCGTCCCCTAATGGGATCATACCTCCCATACAGTCTCCCTCCTTACTCTTGGGACGGACGTCCGGTCAGCGCCCACCGCCCCTGCGGACTTATTCATCGTACATTCTCCATCCCACAGGTCCTTCTTTCAAGCTTTCCAGCCAATCACCCTTCTGCTCACATTCTGCGAAGGCCAGTAGCGAGCATGATCCAGGCCCAACCGTAAAGAACCAAATCGATCCCAACAAAAAGGCCGATCACCCACAGGCCTGACAGCGGCCATCCTGCGAGGACCAAGACGCCCAAGATCGATGTGACGACTCCGCTTAAGGCTTGCCACCCCCAACCCGGCAGATGAGCCCACAACGCGACGATCAATTGATACAGTCCGGCGATCAGAAAGAACATCGCCATCACTAGCGTCACGGCTTCGGCGCTGATGACCGGCCTCGTCAGCATCATCACGCCGGTTATTCCGAAGACGATGGCGATCAACAGGTGCAGGAAAAACCCTGCCCAATTCCCGACCATGAACGCACTGGCAAACTCAAAGACGCTGGCAAAAATCAGCATCCAGCCGAAGAACAACATCGAGGCCACCGTGGCGGTCACAGACCGAACAATTGCCGCAATGCCGAACACCAGCAACACGGCGCCGAACGCCAGAAACCATCCCCAGTGATGAATCATCTCCGGGGTAGCTTGAAATATCAGCACGTTACTCATTTCTCAGCTCTCCTCTCCTGAATTTTGGGGTTGCCCCCATCCCACGCCGGTCCAGCATCCTCCGAAAAGGGGTGGCGCGTTTGCGAGCCAGTCATGACTTCACTCAGGGAGCGCGGCGCCCTCATTGGGAACCATGTTGCTTGGCTGTCTTGCACTGAGCTCCCGGTGACGCCTCGTGAGGCCCAAAACAGTTCGCCGTCGTATTCCGTCCCTTCAAAAGTGAACCACGAGGACTGGGCAAGGGCCTAACTGAATCACTCGGTAGGTTGTCGAACCAAATACCGCTAGATCCAAGGCATTCCGCCCACGCACGCCTATGACGATCAGGTCCGTTTTCGACTCCAAAGCAAGCTCTACGATCTGCTGATAAGGTTTGCCGATACGGACGGCGGCCTTCGTCATGCCGGTCTCGCGCACCGAGGGGGAGATTTGCTTCTCCAGGCGCTTTAGCACCTTCGCTGTTTCATCTTCTATATCGGATGAGCTTGTGATGTTCTCCATCACATGAAGCAAGGTGAGGTGGGCACTGTACTGTTCCGCCAGCGAAACGGCATGGTTCCAGGCCGCGCCGGGATCGTCGGGAGAATCTGTGCAGCACAGTATCCGTTCTAGATGGATAAGCTCCGGCCTTCCCGGTTGCGTGGCAAAACCGTGGGGCGGCTTGCGCACGGCCAACACGGGACACGGAGCCTTTCGTAATACTTTCTCTGTGACTGATCCCAGCGTCAGGTGGTCAATCCCTCGCAAACCGTGGGTTCCCATCACGATCAGATTTGTTGATTCGGCTTTAGCAAAACTGAGGATCGCCTCCGTTATGGCCCCATCCTGCACGGCGCATCGGGGTTCTATTCCGCACCGGCTATGTTTCTTCGCAAACTGCTGGAGTTGCCGCTGGGCGTCAGCACGAAGTTCCCCGCATATGTCGATATAGGGCTCCGGGAAGGCATAGTAAGGATAGCAAAGGCCCAGTGTATCTATTACGTGCAGGAGGAAGAGAGTGGCCTTGTAATGCCAGGCCAGCGACTGGGCACAGTCAAAGGCATTCACAGAGAATTCTGAGAAATCAATCGGGCAAAGGATGCGTTCAATTTGGGGCATGGCGTTTCAACTCCTCTGTCGTCTCTGAGCTCAACCAGCGCGACCGGTCGCGTCTTCAAGCGCCAATCATGCCCGGCAAGGTCCTTAGCGCGCCTCAAGAATGGCGACCGCTGTATTCGAGCCGTCGTGTCAGTCGTCGCGTCGCGTGCGCCTGCGACTCCCGATTTCATGTTTGGCCGTTAGAAGCACTCCATAGGGCACGAAAAGAAGAGAACTCAATGTCAATGCCAGAACGACGCACGCCACACATTCGAAGATCGTGTACATACATTCCTCCCCTACATTTGCCCTTACCGCGGCTCTTCCCGCGCTCGTCGTCCACTTGGCCGGAGGCGCGCCAGACTCGTCTCAGTAAGAGACGGTAAGGAAGTTCTCTACCTCACTCACCCCGGGCGCAGCCCAGGCAGCGCTCGCGGCCTCATCGTACTCCGCCCAAGAGCCCACGCTTCCGGTCAGGGTGACCTTTCCCCCGTGGGCCTGGACTTGGATCTCGTGTGCATTCAGAATCGCGTTACGCTTAAGGGCTGCTTCAATCTCGTCCTTGACCTCGGCAGGCGCCACCTTCGGCTTGATCGTGATCTGGTTGCATACCCCCTTCACTCCGATCAGACGATGCACCGTCCGCTCGGCAGCCGACCTCTGGAATTCCCGGTCAACCTCGCCTTCCAGTGTCAGAAAGCCATTCTCCGCGGTCACCTTGATCCGACCACTGGGCACTAGGATGTCCCACTGCAAAGCAGTCTCTGCGGCCCGAGCGATGTCCCCGTCGGTCCGCTCACTGGAGCCCGGAAGCTTGACCTCGAGCTCGACCGCGAGCCCTCTGACACTGGGCAACCTCTTAACGGCCCTCTCGGCAGCCCACTTTTCAGCGTAGCTATCCACAGTGCCTTCCAGTGTCAGCACCCCGTCTTTCACAGTGACCCCGATGTTCGTGGCGTGCACACTCGGCTCCCACCTGAGTTCGTCGAGAACGTCTAACTGTATTTCCTTGTCGGTCTTCATGACTCTTCTCCTTTAGTTCTGGTAACGCACACCGTCGGGACTAGGCGCCTTGACCTCGCGCCCGGTTCTGCGCGCGGGTGAAACTAGGCTGCCTTTTCTTTGACCAGCACTTTTTGCGCCGTGGCGGCCTTCGGCATCCAGAGCTTCAGCACGCCGTCCTTGACTGTGGCCGTAACCTTCGACGTGTCAACCGCGGCAGGCAAGTCAATAGCCCGGTAGATTTCGTCGCCGACCAACCTTTGCACGTAGGCCTTTAAGCATTGCTCGCGGTAGTGCTCGCTGGTTTCCCGCCTACCACTAATGGTAAGACGATGGGGTTCCAGGCCGATCCCAAGTTCTTTGGCCTTGAAACCTGGTGCCTCGACGCCAACCGTGACCGAGTCGGCCGATTCGGTAATATCGAGATGAACGGGATCTAGAGACTCCAACTCAGCCTTGAACCGATCTTCAAGGTTGTGCCCATCGGCGCGTCTGCGGCTATTAAAGAGCTCGAAGGCGCGGTCGGCGATCGAATTGGACAGATCCTGGATGCGATCACACAGACCACTGCCACGGAGCAACCTGACCGGCGGGCGTTCCTTTTCCGACTGTGTTATCACTGCTGACTGCTTTTCCATGGGGTTCCTTTCCCGCGCTTCATCAATGCAATGTAAGTGCCAACCCTCAAGCTGTTCAAAACACTGGTGCTCGCGGCTCAGAGGCTCACAGTTACTTCGCGAATTCGCGAAGTTCGCGGAAACCTGTGCGATCTCTCGGGGGCAGGAACCTTCGGCTAGATCCCGATGTAAATAGGGGTACGTCGGGCTGGCTGCTCTTTGCTTGGAGCTTGCTTTGCGGTTGACGTGAACCTTGGCGTGCTGTGGCCTTACCCGCGTCGTGCTGCGGGTCGGTACCATTTGAAGTAAACCAGCACTCCGATGCCGGCCGCAACTGCCAGCGCGATCAGGATATGCAGCGCCTGCCGGTAGTGGAGCGAAAAGAAGTCGATCATCCGCTGCCCATAGGTCCCGCTCAGATAGGCCACGGCAAAGAAACGCACACCTCGCCCGGCCGTTAGCGCAGACAAGAACTTCTTTCGTGGATATTGCATAACCCCGGCGGTCATCAGCACGGGAGTGAAGGGAAAGGGCGGCGGCAGAAGAGAGCTCGTGAAGACCGTTACGAATCCACCTCTCTCGAATTGTCTGTAGATTTTTTCCGCGCGCGCTTTCCCCACTTTCTTTTCCAGGGTCTCTTGGCCGCCTTTCTCCGCTAGCCGGTAGGCCACGTAGCCGCCCAACACCTCCCCTACGGTAGCCATGAAGGCATAATAGGCCCACCATCCACGGCGATGTGTGGAAAGCAGAATGACGAGTACGTCGACGCTTCCCGGCGGAACTGAAATGAAAGGGGCGCTGTCAGCAAGGCCAAGCAGGATCAACCCTGGTCCCCCCAGACGGCGGATCCATTTCCACACCGTTTCGGCGATTACGAATGAAGCAGAAATACTCATACGCAGGCCAGAGGTGCTTCACCACCCTTCGAGAAGATAGTCAAACTACGCATTCGACTCAGGGTGTTGCTCCTCTCGGCTTCATACGATGTAATGGCCGATGATGGGCGGTCGAGACTTCCAACTCGGAACGGGCCTGCAACAACTGCATGAGATGAGAACGGCAGAGAACACCTTGCAAGGTGCCATTGGCAACCACGGGTAGCTGGTTGACGTCGTTGCCGGCCATGAGTTTTAGCGCATCCACGATCTGGGTGTCAGGAGTAATGACATGCAACTGCTCCAGTGGTCGCATGGCTTCGCGCACGGTAGTCGTGCCCCAGCGCTCGCGGGGGATGGTGCCAACATCCCGCAGGGTAATAAGGCCAACGAGGCGGCCGCCGTCCTCCACCGCGAAGCAACGCTCACCCGTCCGCAGAAGGTAGGCATCAACGAACTCCTGCAAGCTTATGCCGCGGTTCACGACGATGCAATCACGTGACATCACCTCGGAAACGCGCATCCCCCGAAACGCGGCTGTAATCTCCTCCTCGGCATAGCTGGCTTTGGCCGCGTCCATCAGAAACCAGCCGATGAATGCGATCCAGAGGCCGTTAAGGCCGGCGCCGCCGAAGAATTGCCATATTCCATCGAAAATGAAAAGAAAGGCTACAACTTGCCCAACGCGCGCCGCGATGCGGGTAGAGCGATCGGCGTTCTTGGTAATCGCCCATACGATCGCGCGGAACACCCGCCCGCCATCGAGCGGAAAGCCAGGAAGCATGTTGAAAACTGCGAGACCAATGTTGATATACCCCAGCCATACCAGGACTGCGGTCACCCCGCTGCCTGGTTCGGCAGACCGGTGCCAGCCAAGGCCGATCGAAATGGCCAAGCAGGCGAGCCCGATGATCAGGCTGGCTATCGGCCCAGCGATGGCAACCCAGAATTCTGTCTTGGCATCGCTAGCCTCGTCCTGGATTTGGGAAACACCGCCGAGCGCGAACAGGGTGATCGCCTTGACCTTCATGCCATGGGCCTGGGCCACCAGTGAATGCGAGAGCTCATGCAATAGCAAGGTGACAAAGAACAGCAGCGCGGTGAGCAGCGCAACAATCCAGACCTGGCTTGTGGTCCAATTCGGGTTGACCTGACGCAAGTGTTGGCCAAGGGAGAAAACGATCAGGGCAGCAATGATAAACCAACTATAATGGAGCCCGATCTCGATTCCGGAGATTCTTCCCAGTTTAATGTTAGAGCGCATATGCGAACCTCCTCACCCCCCCTTGATCGGCAGCAAGATTTGACGCACTGCACAGACGCCGCCGTGCCGCTGGGAGGGAAAAGCTGCACCGCGGCGTCCGCTCTCCCGACTTCTAGTCCGGCCACCAGTAAGTCTCGCCTGAGGTCCCATCGGACTATATCGAGACGCAGGGGTCTTTCATTGAGCGGCCTTCATTAACTGCTCGACAGCCGCTGACAAGTCTTTATTGAAGGCGTCCACATCGGTGCTCAGTTCCCTCTCAAATTGCTTCACGGCCCGCTTGGTAGCTTTCGACAAGGCCTCTTCCAGTTCCGAGCGGCCGATTACGATCAAGGCAGCCGTGCTCGCCTGCAGGGTGTCCCCGATCTCTTTCAAATCCGAGCGCGGTATTCCTTTCCAAAAGTGGCCGATCAGACCACCCGCCACTGCTCCGACCGGAAGTTCCCACACCAGGAACGGTGGGAAGAAAATGCCGGCCAACGCTCCCACGGCCAAGCCGGCCAGCGCCCCGTACTCCGTTGGTTTCTCGGTCTCGCTGATCTTCACCTTACCGGTCGCGTCTTTGCTGACGACAGCCGCGTCGTACAGGCCGATGACGCCGTCAGAATAGAGCTGCTTCACCGCGCCATAGTCTGCCTTCGCGTCGTCGAAAGTCGCATAAGTCGCGACATAAACAAAGACTGTTTTGTTCGTCTCTTCTTCTGCCATGTTTTCTCCTCTCAATATCTTGAATCAGGAGTTCTCCTCACGCCCGAGACTCCATTCTCCCTTTCGATATGCAATGTGTAGGCCACTCTTAACCTCTTGAAA
>Ga0335081_10018271_pt1 | contig 11334 bp, 10 predicted proteins | sample Lox_Sample_35_FD_206713 | JGI IMG/M metagenome (GOLD analysis project Ga0335081, IMG submission 206713) | Soil microbial communities from Loxahatchee National Wildlife Refuge, Florida, United States - Lox_Sample_3.5 | ecosystem: Environmental > Terrestrial > Soil > Wetlands | place: USA... | reverse complement strand
CCAGCCGACCACAAAGGTCTCGAACCCCTGTGCCACCGACCGTGTCATGGCCGTGTCTTCCGTGGCTGCGCTGCCCTTGCCGCGCTGTCGGCACTGCCCGTGGGCGGATCGCGGATTCACGTGTCTTGCTCGGGAGTGGCGAGCAGGGCCGCTGCTCCGGCGGCTATGGCCGTGCTTGTGGCGTGCCTGCGGAGCTTGTAGAAGAAGCCGGGTATCCGGGGTCCGTGGCGGCGCAGGAGGTACGCGGTGTCCTGGATGTTCCGGCATGCAACGGGGTCGATGTCGGCCGGGTCGTCGTGGTGGGCGTCCCAGATGTCCTGGATATCCTGTTCGGCGTTCTCGCGCCTGGTGGCGTGCCGCCAGTGGGACCGGGCGAGTTCGGTGCAGTCCAGGAGGGCGGGGGAGCTGGGGAGGAAGATCTTGATCAGATAGGCGGCGAGGCTGAGGTCGCGTGCGAGCGCGACGGCCAGACCGAGGGTGAACCATGCGATGCCGGTGATCAGGATGGTGGTGCCGTAGGCGCGGTGGTCGCGGCGGCTCCAGATCATGCTCATCCGCTGGCACAGCAATACGTCGCCGGGCCAGGGCGTGTTGCCCAGGTCGATGCTGTACCAGTCGCGGTAGCCAGTGTCGTCGCGGACACGCGCCGCTGCTGCGGCGACGTCCTCGGGAGCGGGCTGGCGCCCGGCGAGCGCGGTGTTCCAGGGCAGCTTGAACAGCTTGGTGTCGTAGAGCTCCTGGATGGTGACGGCGTGCAGGGTGCCGTGTTCTTCGAGCCAGGACAAGATGGTGCGGCCGGCCACCAGCCATCCCGCGCTGATCGCCGCGAGGATGTCGCTGGTGGAGGGGACCAGCAGCGAGATGATGGGCGCGACAGTGGCCAGGAAGAACGTGCCGACGGCCCTGGCGCGGTGCCACCGCTGCGCGGTGCGGTACAGGTAACTGTAGGCAAGCAGCCGCCGCAGGTGCTCAGGCTGGTCCTGGCGCTCCTTGATCCGCGCGGAGAAGCCGACCGGGACTGGTCGTGGCACGGTAGTCATGACGCGGGGAACAGCGGTCCGAATAGGGACCGCCACTCAGCGAGGGCGTCACCGGTGCGGCCCTGGCGGTCCAGCAGGATGGCCTTGGTGCAGGCCGCCTCGGCGGCGCGGAGCGCGGCGCAGGCGCTTTGCATCTTGACCGGGTCGCCGTCGAGGACGTCGGAAATGTCGGGGCCGACGCGGGCCGGGTCTGGCCAGCCGTCGGCGATGCGGTCGGCGGCGCTGGCGAAGAACTGCCGCAGCTCGTAAGCATGAGAGCCGGTCCACGTGCCGGTTATCAGCTCAAGTGCCATCACTTCGATGAGGAACGACGGCTCGACCGGTGAGCCGTGGACCTGGTTCCACTTCTTGATCATCTTGACGAGGGGCTTCCACTGCTCGTCGAAGCCCTTGTTCGCGGTGGTCGCCAGCTCGGCGTGGATCTTGGGGTTGGTGGGCACCCATATCCCGAGCCGGTCATCGGGGATCAGGTAGTTGTCACCTTCTTCGAACGCGGGGACCACGTCGAAGGAGATCACCTCCCCGGTGAGGTCATCAACGCGGTCAAGTCCGAAGTCGACCCGGACGGCGCGCCGGTCGGTGCAGACCCTTGTGGCGCCGTAGTGGACCGCGAGGACCTTCTGCACCTCCTTGAGGATTACGCCGGGGTGCATGCCGAGGTAGGAGGTGTCTCTCAGGACGATCATGATGTCGACGTCGCGCAGCGGCTTGGTCTTGGTGTACCGCCGGTAGGCGCCGGTCAGGAAGTCCGTGACGATGTCGAAGGCTTCGCCGAGCTGGGCGCGCAGCTTCTGCTGCCGCCTGCTGGCGGTAGCGTCTTCGGTGTCGGTGGTCTCCAGGTTGCCGCGGAACTTCCAGAACGCGTCGCTGACGGTGATCACGTACCGCTCCTGGAGTAGTAGGCCAGTCCCGCGCCGAGGCTGCCGCCGCCGATGGCGGTGCCGACTACGTGGCGCGTGAATCCTGCGGTGGACCGGTAGGTTGTCGTCGCCCATCCTCGGACATCGGGGCGGCCGGGCGCGGTGTCGGCCACGATCCGGTACTCGCAGCGGGCCGGGAAGGCGCCGTTCTTGCGGATCGCGTACGCGACGGTGTCGGGATCCAGCCACAGGTCGCCGTCCCCGTCAGGGTAGTAGCCGTAATCGATGGTGAAGTCGAACCGGCCGACCAGGTCATCCGCGCTCGTGCGAGGGTCGTAGACCTCCAGGGTCACGGCCTTCAGGTGCCGCGAGGCGAGCCACGTGGCGATCCCGTTCTCGAGGATGTCCCAGCTCTCGCGAATCCGGCCAGGGTCCAGGCCGCTGCCCTTGACGATCGAGCGGATGCTGCCCAGCATGTTGGTGGCCACGTGCGTGGCAGCGTAGGTGGCAGTGTTAACGTAGACTGCGGTGCTCACGGGCGCTCCATCTCCTCATAGTCGATCGACCATCCCTCAGTAGCGGGGCCTTCCGCGGGCTCGTCGACGGTGACGCCATCGGTGACGTCACGGACCTCGATGCCGGGGTGACGGTCCAGGGCAGCGCGGATCTCCTCGATGTCGTCGATCCCGCACGGCAGCGACATGGTCCAGCCGGACGCGGCGCACGGCCTGACCGCGAGCGGGATCTCCCCCGCCTGGGTTTCTGCGGCGTCGGTGCCGTGGGCGGTGCGGATCCTGACACGAGGGCCGCTGGTTGGGATGACGACGACGGGTGCCTGCCGGGTGTACTCGGCGGTGATCAGGACCGCGGCGATGTTGGTGACTGCTTCCAGCCGTCCCCGCCCGGCCGAATTCGCTGGTGCCAGGAGATCGGTGATCGCCTGCCACGTCGCGACCGACGTGCGGACCGGGATCGCCGCGACCGTGCGGCTGACCACGCTCACCGCTGGCCGCCCATCTGCGCGAGCGCGGTCAGCAGGTCGTCAGCCGTGACCTGGTCGGGGTCACCGCGGCCTTGTGGGGATACCGCGCATGCCGCGGCTACGGCCTTGCGCAGCCGGCGCCCGTCCAGCCCAGCTGCCGCCTCGGCCGCGGCGTCCAGAACGACGGGGTCGAGGAGGCGCTCCGCACCCGGGAAGGCCGCGGCGACAGCCGCGATGGTCTTCTCCAGGATCGCCCTGCGCGCCTCGGCGCCGGGCAGCGGCACCTCGATGATGGTGTCCGCGCGGGAAGCAAGCGCAGGGTCGATCGCGTCCGCGTAGTTGCTGGTCGCGATGATCAGGAGGTCCGGGTGGCGGCGGGCGAGCTGGTCCAGGCCGACCAGCGCGGCGTCGACCGCCCGGTGGACATCGACCGGGTTCGCCTCCAGGGACAGCGCCCGCCGGTCCGTGAACACGGTCTCCACCTCGTCGAACAGGACGATCAGCGGGCCCGCGGCCGCGTGTTCCTGCAGTGCCGATCCGAACAGCTGGCTGACGCCACGCTGGCTGCGGCCCAGGAACGAGCTGGCCAGCTCATGCGGGTCGATCTCGACGTAGGTCCAGGGCTTCGGCCCGCGGGCCGTGCGGGCCACCTTGTCGGCCAGGCCGCGCGCCAGCGTGGTCTTGCCGACGCCCGGCGGCCCGGTGAGCAGCAGCACGCCATGCAGCGGCAGCTCGGGAAACGGGACCACGGGCCGTAGCCGGACTCCCGCGATGACGGTGCGCAGCAGGTGCTCCTTCATCCCTGCTGGGAGCACGATCGACTCCCACTCGTCAGCGAAGCCGACGTCGGGCAGCGTGCGGACGTGGGCGACACCTGGGATGCCGGCATCCAGGACGCGATCGCCAGCGGGCTGGGAGTCTGTGCGGGGGGGCATCGGCATGGCACCTCGGTTCGCGGTCAGGTTCAGTGAGGTCGGGGTCAACGTGTAAGTTCGTGATCAGGGTTAATGCAGCTCAGAGACGGCATCGACAGCCCCGCCGAGGCCAGGTTATGATTGAGCTGTCTCAGATCCTACTGCCTGTACGATTGAAGGTACACCTGATTTCCGCGGGCAACACTGCGACCAGGTGCGCTGACGGGTGCTGCCCTCGCGCTACCGTGCCCTTGCCGGCCGAATACGGTAGTGAAAGGAGGCAAAATGGATGAACCAGTCGATATAGGCGTTCTCAAGGCGCGTGTCAGGCAGCACCGCGAAGAACTTGGCCTGAGCTTGCGCGCCGCGGCGGCCGACTGCGACGTGCCGTTCAATACCCTGGCCCGGGTCGAGAAGGGCTACCTGCCCGACCTGGCCAACTTCCGCCGAATCGTCACCTGGCTCGGCCTCGCACCAGAACAGTTCTTCCAGCCCCCCCGGCTCCGCACCGAGAACACCCCCGAGATCATCGCCCACCACCTCCGCCGCGATCCGAACCTCACCGACACCGCCGCCGGGCAGATTGCCGCTCTCGTCCGTGAGCTCTACAGCAACCTCGCCCGCCCCCCGCGACCGGTCCAGATACGCCTTCGCGCCGCCCCCTCTTTCAAACCAGAAGCCTCTCGGCTGCTCGGGGAACTCCTGGAGGCCATGCAGGACAAGCTTCTCGCCCACGCCCCGGCTGACGAGGGCGGCAGGTAGACGGCGTGCGACGAGGATTCAAAGCCGAGGCCGAACGGCTCGCCGAGCGCACTCGAACCCAGATGGGCTTGCGACCCGACGACCGGCTGAGCATCCGTGACCTGGCCGGCCACCTCCGCGTGGACATCATCCCCGCCGACCACCTCGTCGACCGGGCCCAACTCGAAGAACTCGAACAACTCCAGCCCGGCGCCTTCTCCGCCGCCACCTTCCACCTGCCCGACGGCCGGACCGTCGCGGTCTGCAACCCCTGCAATGACCCCGGCCGCACCAACAGCGACATCGCCCACGAGCTTGCCCACATCCTCCTCGATCACGACGTCCGCGAGATCCAGCAACTCGCCGGCCACACCTTCTTTACCTGCAACCCCGAGCAAGAAGAAGAAGCCAACTGGCTCGCTGGCTGCCTCCTGCTCCCGCGGCCACTCCTGCTCCGCGAGGCCTATGCAGGAACTGACGCCGACACCCTGGCCGCCAGATACCAGGTCAGCCTTCCTATGGCCCGCTTCCGCCTGCACGCCAGCGGCGTGGTACTTCAGGCCCGACGAGCACGAAGCCATGGGCACGCAGGAAGCCGACCAACACGGGCCTAGGGCCGTAGTCGCGAGGCCTCGGTCAATCCAGCCAGCGATCGGCACGCGCTGGTTCTGGCCGGACGCTAACGCAACATATGCGCCGGAATCGCTGCGCATCACACCTGCTGCAACTACCCCGGCCCCCTCAGCGGCAGCCGCATCCGCGGGCGCAGCGTTGCCGGACACCTGCCGCCTGGCCCGGCCGGATCACCCACGGTAGCGAGGCCTGGAACCGGTGTTAGGAGCTAGGCTCCTGGCACGCAGCCGAGACTTCACCGGCGCTGGCCGGCGAGCGCCGCCGGCGGCGATCCGGCCAGGTCCTGCGCGGCGACTGCGGCCGCCCGGCGCGGCGGCCAGAGCTGCGGGCTACCGCTGGCAGACTGTGCATCCCTCAAGCCCTCCATCTGCTGTGCGCACCCACCGCACGCCGACGGCAGCGGCGCACAACCACGGCGCCGCACACGTCCAGGTCGGCGTCGGCAGGGAAGACCCGCTCCCGGGACACCTCGCAACCCGGCATGATCACCCGACCGGCTCCGGGTTCGCATCACCGTGCGGCTCACAACCCAGTTGCCACCGCACCTCCGCGCCATAGGCCGGGGCGTCGCTGTGGTTCACCACCGTGGCTGTCACGCTGGCCGTCCCGCCCGTGATCACCGACGGATTAGCGACGAAAGTACGCCGCGTCTCCGCAAGCAGCACGTGCGCGGCCTGCGCCCGGTGCCGCCCGGCCTCTTCCGCAATCAGAGCCATACAGGTGCGTCGTTGCTACGACAGAGGTTACGGAACGTGAACGCCGACCCGCGCGAGCTCATACCGACGCTTGCTCAAGAAAGCGGCGGGCGAGCATTTCTCCTATGTGCTGCCGGATGGCGGCCGGCTCGGGGCCACCGCGCAGGAGGATGCCGCACTCCAGATTCGACTCCATCGCCCTGCTGGTGAAGTTCGCGCTGCCGACCAGCGCGGTGCTGTCGTCCACCACGATGATCTTGGCGTGCAACGCCGCCCCCGACGGACGCCGGCGCGTCGGCCAACGCAGCCGGAAGGCATCCAGTCCGGGGAACGGCACGCCGACCGCCGTGTAGCCGGGATTGTCCTCGTGGCGCTCGGCCAGAAGGGTGATCTCCACCCCGCGCTCGGCAGCGGCGGCGAGAGCCGCCTCGATCAGCGGTTCATTGTTGATCGCGTAGCTGACCAGGAGGATTTCCCGGCGCGCCTGGCCGATCAGATCGATGACGGTCGCGGCGGTCAGACGTCCGGCACCGCTGCCGGTCTCCGGCCCGGTCCAGACCACGTCGATGCGCTGCCGCTGCCTGGCCCGCTCGAACGCCTGGGCAGAGCCCGCCAGCAGCCCCGCGAGATACGCCGACCCCTGCGCGGAAAGCCTGCCAAGCAACTGATCACAGGCACTACGCAGCACGGCAGCCCCCGCCTGTGCCCGCAGGCCATGCACCGCGGCCGGCCCGGCCTCAGCCACCGCGGCCAATTGGCGAACATCAGCCAGCGGCAAGCGCTCGGCGATCTGGCTCGCCCACGCCGCATCGCCAATCTCCGACGGCCCAGTACCCGACGGCCCGACGCCGCCCTGCGCGTTCATCGCGCGAAGACCGGGAAGGCGAGGCCATCGCCGGTCAGGTCGACGAGCACGGCCCGGTCGAGCCACCGGTTGTTGGTCTCGCAGGTGGTCTCGGATGCGAACAGGCACGCGTGGCACGCGGCGGCGTGGAGGTCGGCTGACGGGTCTGCGGGCACGTTCTCGGCGCAGAGCGGATCGGACGAGCACCGCTGCGCGTCGGTGAACGCCTCGTCGAGCAGCCGCGCAAGGTACCGCCGCTGCCCCAGCGCGACCAGCCCGCCGAGCGTGCCCTCGCTGTCGCTGGCCGCGGTAGAGAGCAGCACCCCGGCGGCCGGGTCGCGCGGCGTGCCGATATACAGCCGCTCCCTGATACTGGCCGAGGAGTATCCGCACTCCAGCGCCACCTGCCGGATCAGCAGGTGGCTGAACGTGTGGATCAGCGTGAGCCGCGCGTGCGGGAACACCGGGCTGGGGATCCGAGCCGTGTTGTGCGCCCACCGCCGGTAGGCGCCGTCTAGCGCGATCATCCGCGGATTGTCGGCCACCCGGGCCGTCCACGCGGCCACAGCGTCCTCGCGGAGCTGAAGGAAGATTCCCTCGCCGCGCTGCTCGACGGCCGGCACCCACTGCGGCGAACCCCGGCTGAGCTGGACCCTGCTGACCGGCTCCAGGTCTCCCCGCTCGGGCGCCGACAGCCTGGTGAACCCCAGCAGCGCGCGGACCTCCCGCAGCCGGGAGACCAGCACGACCTGGTCGAGCAGGCGGTCGTAGCGTTCCGGGCCAGGCGTGGGAACCGCGCGGAAGTCCTCGTCCTGCCGCTGGGTGGTCGGCCGGGAGAGCATCCGCCATTCGGCTTCGAGCAGGTTCTCCCGCTCCGGGGCCGGACCCGGGCCGCCGGCCGCGCGGAGCTTCTCGACCTCCGCCCAGACCTCCTCGATCGGCGTGCCGCGCAGCCCGCGTAGCGCGTCCATCCCCTCGATGATCGCCAGCATGACCTCGGGGTTGGGCTGCGCGCCGAGGATGCCCCAGTGCGCGGCGACCAGGTCCTCCGTCGTCTGCCCCTGCGGCAGGTGCAGCGCGCTGGCAGTCACGCCGAACCAAAGGTTGCTGGCGCCGAGCACGATGAGCCGCACCGGCCGGTCGCACCGGCCGAATTGCTGCAGGTGCGGGTGCCGCCCGCGGCAGCCCGGCAGGTTCGCCATCCCGCTGGTGCCCGCCGCGCGCTGGATGTTCTGTGACGCGCCGCATTCCTCGCACCGCACGTGCACGTTCGGGCCCCGCGTGCTCGACGCGTCTGACATGGTCAGGAACGGCCCGCCGCACACCCCGCCGACGGCGTTGGCGTGCACGAACTCCACGTACGGGAAGTCGTCCAGGTGCCCGGCCTCGCACACGACCAGGAACCTGGCCGGCACGCACGGCCGCTTCCTCGCGTCGGCGAGCTGGACCTGCCTGGTACACCGGGCGTGCACGATCTTCGCCAGGTCCGGGCGCTTCCCGAACCGGTGGACCAGCGCGAACTGCCCGGGCGGGTCAAGCGGGCCGAGCCGGTTGCAGCGCGGGCACCGGACCCACCGGGGAAACGGCGTCACCGGCACGCCGACCCTGCTGTAGGCATCCTCGGACTCGGCCGGATCCCACGGCGCGGTCCGCAGCGCCCGCACCTGCGGGCCAAGCACGCGCCGCACCTCGTCAAGCAGCCGCGGCTCGTCGATCTGCTCCTGCCGCTCCGCGGCCCAGGCGTCCAGCCCGCGGACGATCACGCTCATCGCCGGCAGGTCCACGACCGAGCCGACGCCCGTCGTCGTCACCAGGTGACTCGGCCGCGCCTCGCCGATCCGGCTAGGCTCCCGCCGGCGCCGGCCATCCGCTGCCGCAGGAACCGTCACGAGCCGTCACCTCCCGCCGCGGCACCGCCCGGAGCGACCCGATGGTACTCCCAGGCAGGCTCGTCAGCGATACTGCGGTCGGCGTAGTCGAGCTGCAGCACGACCTCGGGCTCTACTTCGCGGAGGCTTCGCGGCGCGGACCACAGCTCCCACCGGCCCTCATCGGGGTTGACCAGAAGCCCGGTTACCTCGGCGGCCTCCTGGTAGCCGAGCCGGCCGGTCCGCACCGCCGACCGCTTCCCCGCCCACGAATCCAGCCGCCTCTGCAGGTAGCCACGCACCAGATCGGCCCGCTCCGCCTCGTGCGTGACCACGTCGGCCCGTCGGCCGACGTCATCGAGCAGCGCCGTCGCGGCCGGCCCTGACAGCGGCACCGTGTGCGCTGCGACGTTCGGCAGCGCGCTTATCCCCGCGTGCCGCAACGCGGTCACCAGCACCCCGGTCAGCCCCCGGTCCAGCGCCCGGTCACTGAACGGCGTCGTCGTCAGCCCCTCGATCCGCTGCCCGAACGTCGCATGGTCGTAACCGAAGTGCTCCATGTGCGCCAGGTCCCTGGGCCGCGCCCAGTTGTAGATCGTCACGACCAGACCCGGCCGCTTCGGGTCCCGCCCGATCCGGGACGTGGCCTGGATGTACTCGGCCGTGTTCTTCGGCTGGCCAGTCACCACCATCAGCCCGAGCCGCTGCACGTCCACGCCCACCTGCAGCATGCTCGTCGCCAGCAGCACATCCAGGGGCATCACGCCCCGGTCCGGCGACCGCCGCCGCTCCGGGTCCTGCCGCAGTGCCTCAAGCGCCGCGGTCGAGTCGAAGTCCGGGTCGAAGGGCCGCTCCAGGTCGGCGAGCGTCGAGGCGATCCTGCTGCTCGGCATCCGGCTGGTCAGCTCGCTGACGACCGGCCGGTGCCGCCTGGTCCGCACCTGCTGGCTGGACAGCCGGTCGGCGATGTCGTCGTCGACCAGCCGCCGCATCCCGGCCAGTTCCCGCGTCGAGGTGAAGTAGTCCACCACCGTCATGTACGGGTCGGCGGCCCCGCCGTACCGGTCGAACAGAAACTGCGCGTGCTCCATCAGCGCCGACACCACGCGGATCTCCACGGACTTCAGCCGCTCCCCCGGCGCCAGCACGCCACGGTACCGGCGGCCCGGCGAGCCGGCCGACGGCGGCACCGTCCGGGAGAAGAACGTCTCGCCCGCGTCGAGCACCTGCGGCGGAAACACCGCCAGACCCCGCGCGAACACCTGCTCCACCTGGTCGCGCGCCCGCCGCACCGTCGCCGTGGATGCGACCAGCACCGGCCGCACCGTCTCGCCTTGCCGCGTCCACGAGCACAGCCGGTCCACGGCCGTCTCGTACAGCCCGACCATCGACCCGAGCGCATCGCTGATCAGGTGCAGCTCATCCTGGATGACGAGGTCTGGCGGCCGGAGCCTGATCGCCGGGGCCGGCTGAGCCGCGGGCAGCCCGGCGGCCGCCGGGTGGCGTGAACGGCAGAACCCGTCGAACTCCGGGTTCTGCCAGCCGTGCCGCGGGCACTCGCTGTCCACCAGCCCGAACAGCGGCGCCGTCGCGCCCCGCCACGGGAGCTGCGCGAGCTTGTCCACCGTCGCGATCACCAGCGCCGGAGTGAGGCGGTAGAGCTCCTCGTCCACCGTCAGCACCGGCAGTCCCTCTGACGGCGACCGCCGCTGGGTGAACTGGCAGGCACCCTCGGGATCGGAGCAGTACAGCAGCACCCGCCGCCGCAGATCCTGGGTCACCAGGTCCCGGCTGCCGGACAGCGGTGACCCGCACCACGGGCACGCCGCGAGCTGCAGCGGCCCGCCGAGCGCCCGGTCCTGCTGCCGCGCGTCGGCGACCTGGCGCCGCGCCTCCTCGTAGTCGTTCGGCGTGACCTTCGACCCGACCCACAGCCCGACCCGGAACGGCGTTGTCCCCCACCGCCCGTCCCCCGCCTCGATCCGCTCCCGGCGCAGCGACTCGCACGCGCACACCAGCGCCGCCGCCCGCTGGAACTGCTGCGCGGTCAGCAGCCGTAGCGTGTACCGCATCAGCACCGCCACGCCCCGCGTGCCATCCCGCGCATCGGCGCCCTCGCCCACAACGCCCTGCAACCGCCGGATCGCGAACGTGTACGCCGTCAGGCCCAGGTACGCCTCAGTCTTGCCGCCGCCGGTCGGGAAGAACAGCAACTGCACCTGCGCATCGTCCACACCACGCCGCGCGTCTGGATGCGACGGATCGGTCAGCCCCGGCAGGCACAACAGCACGAACGCGAGCTGGAACGGCCGCCAGCTCCTAGTCCCTGGCCGGTCAAGCTGCCGCAGCAGCCGACCCACGTCGGCGGCCGGATCGGCCAGCCGCGCGCGCACAAGTTCGCTCCTGACCCGCTGCAACGCCATTGCCTGATTAGCGAAACGAAAGGCTTCCCGGGCGATCCCGTTGTCCCGCAGCAAGTCGATCGCCCGGTCGAGCCGCGCAGCCACCTCTCGCGCCTGCTCCACGGCCCGCTCGCCCGCCGGGGAGTACAGGGCAATCTCCTGGTCATCCGCCAGCCGGGCCTGCTGCGCGTCCAGCCAGGAACGGTACCCCGCCGTCAGCGGCCGCAGCGCCCGGACCAGCTCGTCACGGGCCAGCTCCGGGCTGCCCAGCGCGGACATGTCCAGCACCAGGCCGGGCACGCTCCCCGGCACCACCAGCGGCACCTCCGCCGCCGGGAAGCAGGTCGTCGTCAGC
>Ga0335081_10018270_pt1 | contig 11334 bp, 10 predicted proteins | sample Lox_Sample_35_FD_206713 | JGI IMG/M metagenome (GOLD analysis project Ga0335081, IMG submission 206713) | Soil microbial communities from Loxahatchee National Wildlife Refuge, Florida, United States - Lox_Sample_3.5 | ecosystem: Environmental > Terrestrial > Soil > Wetlands | place: USA... | reverse complement strand
TCGAACGAGTTCGTGTGCAGGCTCTGCGCCCCGCCGGCCACGGCCGAGAGCGCCTGGATCGCGACGCGCACGATGTTGTTCTCGGGCTGCTGTGCCGTCAGCGTCGAGCCGCCCGTCTGCGCGTGGAAGCGCAGAGCGAGCGCCTTCGGGTTCGTCGCGCCGAAGCGCTCCTTCATGATCCGCGCCCAGAGCCGCCGCGCCGCGCGGAACTTCGCCACCTCCTGGAAGAAGTGGTTGTGCGCGTTGAAGAAGAAGGAGAGCCGCGAGCCGAACTCGTCCGGCGACAGTCCCGCCTCGACCGCCGCCTCGCAGTAGGCGATCCCGTTCGCAAGCGTGAACGCGAGCTCCTGCACCGCCGTCGAGCCCGCCTCGCGGATGTGGTAGCCCGAGATCGAGATCGTGTTCCAGTGCGGGATCCGCCCGGCGCAATAGGCGAACAGGTCGGTCGTGAGCCGCATCGACGGCCGCGGCGGGAAGATGTAGTTCCCGCGCGCGATGTACTCCTTGAGGATGTCGTTCTGGACGGTGCCGCGCAGCTCGGCCGGAGCGACGCCCTGCTGCTCGGCGACGAGCTCGTACAGGAGCAGGAGCAGCGAGGCCGGCGCGTTGATCGTCATCGACGTCGAGACCTCGCCGAGCGGGATCCCCGCGAGCAGGATCGCCATGTCGGCGAGCGAGTCGACCGCGACGCCCGTCCTCCCCACCTCGCCGAGCGCGCGCGGGTCGTCGGAGTCGTAGCCGAGCTGCGTCGGCAGGTCGAACGCGATCGAGAGGCCCGTCTGGCCGCGCTCGAGGAGGTAGCGGTAGCGCGCGTTCGACTCCTCCGCCGAGGCGAAGCCCGCGTACTGGCGGATCGTCCACGGCCGCCCGCGGTACATGTCCGGATACGGCCCGCGCGTGAAGGGGTACTCGCCCGGCGGCTCGAGCTCGCGCGGCGCGTCGTCCGCCGAGTAGACCGGCTTCACCTCGATGCCGGAGTCGGTGCGCCGGTCGCCGGTCGCGGCCATACCTCGATCGTACGCCGTGATCAGACCAACGCGGGCGGCTCGAGCTGGGCGTCGCGGCTGACGAGCGCGGCGTAGCGTCCGCCCGCTGCGAGGAGCTCCTCGTGGCGGCCGATCTCGACGACCCGCCCGCCGTCGAGGACGACGATCTGGTCGGCCTCACGGATCGTCGAGAGCCGGTGGGCGATCGCGATCGTCGTCCGGCCCTCCGAGAGCCGGTCGAGCGCGTCCTGCACGAGCCGCTCCGTCTCGGTGTCGAGCGAGGAAGTCGCCTCGTCGAGGACGAGGATCTGCGGGTTGCGGAGGATCGTCCGGGCGATCGCGATCCGCTGCTTCTCACCGCCCGAGAAGCGGTAGCCGCGCTCCCCGACCATCGTGTCGTAGCCGTCGGGCAGGCTCGCGATCAAGTCGTGGATACGCGCCACCGTCGCGGCCTCCTCGATCTCCGCATCCGTCGCATCCGACTTCGCGAAGCGGAGGTTCTCGCGCACCGACGCGTGGAAGAGATACGTCTCCTGGGAAACGACGCCGACGAGATCCGTGAGCGCGTCGAAGGAGAGGTCGCGCACGTCGACGCCGCCGATCGTCACTCTTCCGCGCCCGACGTCGTACAGACGCGCGGCGAGATAGCCGAGCGTCGTCTTCCCCGATCCGGTCTCGCCGACGATCGCGGTCGTGGTGCCGGCCGGAATGGTGAAGGAGACGTCCTCGAGCGCCCAGTCGCCGGCGCCGTAGCTGAACGAGACGCCGTCGTAGACGACGTCCCCCGGCCGTGCGACCGCGATCGCGTCCGAGCGCTCCTCGATGTCGACCGGAAGCGCGAGGTACTCGAAGATGCGGTCGAAGAGCGCGAGCGAGGTCTGCACGTCGAGGCTGACGCCGAGCAGCGAGCCGACCGGGAAGAAGAGGCGCGTCTGCAGGGTCGTGAACGCGACGATGGTCGGGATCGAGATGTCGTGCGAGAAGACGGTGCCGCCGAGCCAGTAGACGGCGGCCGGCATGACCGAGAAGCTCGTCTGGATCGACGCCATGACCCAGCGGCCGGCCATCCGCTGGCGCACCTCGAGGTCGGCGAGGCGCAGCGAGTCCACCTCGAACCGGTCGGCGAGCGCCCTCGTCCGGCCCATCGTCTTTCCGAGCATGATCCCGCTGACCGAGAGCGCCTCCTGCACCTGGCTCGAGAGGTCGGCGAGCGTCTCCTGCGTCGTCTTCGCGATCCGCCTTCGCTCGTCGCCGACGCGGCGGGTGAGGACGGCGAAGAGCGGGATCAGCGCGAACGCGAAGAGCGCGAGCTCCGCGTTCAGGAGCAGCATGCCGACCATCGTCGCGACGACGGTCGTGAGGCTCGACGCGATGTTCGTCGCCGTATTCGTGACGACGTTCTGCACGCCGCCGATGTCGTTGTTGATGCGCGACTGCACCTCGCCGGTGCGCGTCCGCGTGAAGAAGGCGAGCGAGAGCCGCTGCAGGTGGCGGAAGACGTCTGCGCGCAGATCGTGCATCACGCGCTGGCCGACCTGGTTCGAGAACAGTGTCTGGACGACCGTGAGGACGCCGGAGACGACGGCGATCACGATCATCCCGCCGGCGGCGAAGGAGATCGCCCGCGTGTCGTGATGGAGCATCGCGAGGAGGACGCGGCGGAGCAGGAAGGCAGGCACCACGCCGAGGCCGGCGCTCACGACGATCAGGCCGAGCAGCACCGAGAGACGCCGCCAGTACGGCTTGAAGAGCGTCCCGATCCGCCGCATGTTCGCCCGCCGCACGGCCGGATCGGCGGGCCGCTCGGGCGGCGGGCCGCCGCGGTCGTGGAAGAACATCCCCATCGGCCCAGTATGGCCGCCAGGCACACTCACGCGGATGCGCGTCTCCGTTCGCCTCTTCGCCGGCCTGCGCGAGCGGGCGGGCACCGGCCGCGTCGAGCTGGACGACGTCGGCACCGTCGCGGACGTCTGGGCTCGCCTCGAGCTCGGCGAGGAGCCGCCGGGTCTCCTGTACGCCGTCAACCGCGAGTACGTCGAGCGGGCGCGCGAGCTTTCCGACGGCGACGAGGTCGCGCTGATCCCGCCCGTCAGCGGCGGCGCGTTCCGGCTCGTCGAGGGGCCGCTCGACGTCCCGGCCGCGCTGCGCGAGGTCGAGAGCCCCGACGCGGGCGGCATCGCGAGCTTCGTCGGCACCGTGCGGCGCCGCTCGCGCGGCCGCGACGTGCTCCACCTGGAGTACGAGGCGTACGAGGAGATGGCGGAGTCGATGCTCGAGCGGCTCGCCGCCGAGCTGACCGCGCGCCACGGCCTCTGCGCGGTCGCGATCCACCACCGCGTCGGGCGCGTCGAGATCGGCGAGCCGAGCGTCGCGATCGCCGTCTCGGCGGCGCATCGGGCGGCCGCGCTCGACGCCTGCCGCGAGGCGATCGACACGCTGAAGGAGACGATCCCCCTCTGGAAGAAGGAGGTCTACGCGGGCGGCGAGGAGTGGATCGGGAGGGGATCGTGACGGCTGCGGCGCCGGAGCGGCAGCGCGGGATCGTCCGGCGGTCGCTCGAGCGCGTCCTCGGCTCGGCGATCGTGATCGGGGGCGCGGCGCTCAAGTGGGGGTTCCTGTTCGCGAAGTTCTTCGCGTTCTTCGTCTCCTTCGCCCTCTACTCGACGCTCTTCGGGAGCTGGGAGTTCGGGCTCGGGCTCGTCCTGCTGATCCTCGTGCACGAGCTCGGGCATTTCGCAGAGGCGAAGCGCCAGCACCTGCAGGTGTCGCTGCCGACGTTCGTGCCGCTCCTCGGCGCGTTCGTGACGATCCGCCGCGCCAATCTCGCGCCCTGGGGCAGCGCGCTCGTCTCCCTCGCCGGCCCGTTCGTCGGAAGCGTCGGCGCCGCGGCGGTGTGGGCGGCCAGCTCCGCGCGCGACTCGTCGCTGCTGCTGGGACTCGCGAACATCGGCTTCCTGCTCAATGCCTTCAACCTGCTGCCGATCGGCTTCCTCGACGGCGGCAGCGTCGCGCGCGCGTTCTCCGAGGAGCGGCGGGGCTGGATCCGCTACGAGAACGGCGTGCCGGTGGAGGCCACTCCGCCGGACGGCCGCCGGGCGCTCCTGATCGGCTCGCTGTACGCGCTGCTCGCCGCCGCGATCGTGCTCGGGCTGCTCGCGACGAAGCGGAACGGGACGCTGTGATGGAGGATCGCCAGCTCTTCGAGGCGCATCAGACCGCAGACGCCCGGCGGCACACGGAGTCGATCGGGCGCGAGTTCCTCGCCGGCTTCGAGGCGGTCGAGCGGATCGACCGGCCGGCCGTCTCGTGCTTCGGCTCGGCGCGCGTCGGCGCGGAGTCGCGCCCCTACACGCTCGCCCGTGAGACGGGCCGGCTGTTCGCGGAGGCGGGTTGGGCCGTCGTCACGGGCGGCGGCCCCGGCGTGATGGAGGCCGCGAACCGCGGCTGCCGCGAGGGCGGCGGCCTCTCCGTCGGGTTCAACATCGAGCTGCCGCACGAGCAAGGGACGAATCCCTACGTCGACCTCGCGCTCAGCTTCGACCACTTCTACGCGCGCAAGACGATGTTCGTGAAGGCGGCTGAGGGCTTCTGCGTCTTCCCGGGCGGCTTCGGCACGGCCGACGAGCTGTTCGAGTCGCTGACGCTGATCCAGACGGGCAAGGTGCTCCACTTCCCCGTCGTCCTCATCGACGTCGGCTACTGGGCGCCGCTGCTCGACTGGGTCAGCGGCCAGGCGCTCGTCGAGGGAACCGTGTCGCCGGACGATCTCGCGCTGCTGACGGTGACGGACGAGCCGGAGGTCGCGGTGCGCACAGTCCTCGACGCGTACGAGCGCGGCGACGGCGAGAGCCCGCACACGCCGGAAAAGGGCGACGCGCAGTAGCGTTCGGGCGTGGAGCTGCGCGACCTGCCGTCGGTGGACGAGCTCGCGCGCGACGCCGGCGACCCGCTCGCGGTCGACGCGGCCCGCGCGGTGATCCAGCGGGCGCGGGAAGAGATCCGCGCAGGCGCCGATCCCGGCGACCTCGCGGCGCGCCTGCGCGACGAGCTGACGGACGCTCGCCGGCCCAGGCTGCGGCGCGTCCTCAATGCGACAGGAGTCGTCATCCACACGAATCTCGGGCGGGCGCCCCTCGCCGAGGAGGCGCTCGCGCGGGTCGTCGAGACGGCGCGCGGCTACTCGAACCTCGAGTACGACCTCCGCGAAGGCGTGCGCGGCTCGCGGCAGGATCACGCGGCGCGGATCCTGCGGAGGCTGACCGGCGCAGAGGCCGCGCTCGTCGTCAACAACAACGCCGGCGCGGTCCTGCTGGCGCTCGCCGCGCTCGCCGAGGGGCGCGAGGTCGTCGTCTCGCGCGGCGAGCTGATCGAGATCGGCGACGGCTTCCGCATCCCCGACGTGCTCGCCCGCTCGGGCGCGCGGCTCGTCGAGGTCGGGACGACGAACCGGACGCGCGCCGCGGACTACGAGCGCGCGATCGGGCCGGAGACGGCCGTCCTCCTCCGCGTGCACCAGTCGAACTTCCGGGTCGTCGGCTTCGAGGAGCGGCCGCGCCTCGAGGAGGTCGCCGCCGTCGCCCGCCGCCACGAGCTGCCGCTCGTCGACGATCTCGGCTCCGGCGCGGTCAGCTCTCGTGACGCTTTCGTCGCGGTAGCTGCTACCGAGCCGACGGCGACCGAGCCGACGGCGCGCGAGTCGCTCGCCGCTGGCGCCGACCTCGTCTGCTTCAGCGGCGACAAGCTGCTCGGCGGCCCGCAAGCCGGGATCGCCGTCGGCCGCGCCGACCTCGTCGAGCGCCTGCGCCGCCACCCGCTTCAGCGCGCGCTGCGTGTCGACAAGCTCTCGCTGGCCGCGCTCGAGGGCACGCTCCTGCTCCATCTCGACGCGCCCGGGCGGATCCCGGTGCTGCGGACGCTCGGACAGGAGGCGGCCGCCGTGCGGGCGCGCGCCGAGCGGCTCGCGGCGGCGACCGGAGGCGGAGTCGAGGAGACGGTCGGCCGTGTCGGCGGCGGCGCGCTCCCACTCCACGAGCTGCCGAGCTTCGCGTGCACGCTCGACGAGTCGCTCGCGGCGCCGCTTCGCGAGGGCGAGCCGCCGGTCGTCGGCATCGTCCGGGACGGGCAGCTCCTGCTCGACTGCCTCACCCTGGCGGACGACGAGGCGGACGAGGTCGCCGCCGCCGTCCGCGCCCTGCGCTAGGAGCTTAGAGGAGATCCGCGAAGACGAAGCCGTCGCGCTCGACCACCTCGCCTCGCTCGCACGCGACCGGCTCGTCGAAGACCGGCCCGTCGTAGACGAACGTGTGGAACTCGCCGTTCTCCCCGCACGGATCGACTCCCGGCGGCAGGTCGGCGAGCAGCCGTTCGTCGTACTCGCGGCCGGCGAAGGAGCCGTCGAGCGCGTCCGGGTCGACGCAGACGAGCACCGCCCCAAAGCCCGCGCCGACGAACCGGCGCGCCAGCTCGGCCGTCTCGGATCCCCAGAGCGGGAACCGCGCGCGCCTGCCGGCCGCCGCGAGCCGGCTTTCGCGGTAGGCGCGCACGTCTTCGAGGAAGAGATCGCCGAACGCGAGCTCGTCGACGCCCGCGAGCGCCTCCGAGGCGAGCGCAGCGGCCATGCGGGACTCGTAGACGTCGTTGCCGCACGGCGACGGGATCGCGACCTCGACGAGCGGCAGCCCGACCGCGTCGGCCTGCCGTCGCAGGAGCGAGCGCCGCACGCCGTGCATCGAGACCCTGTCGAACGTCTCGGTCACCGTCGTCAGGAGCGCCGCAGGCTCGAGCCCGTCGCCCTCGCGCAGCCTCCAGAGCGCGAGCGCCGAGTCCTTGCCGCCGCTCCACGAGAGCGCGAGCACGCGTCGAGTCTAGGCTGCTCTCATGCCGCTGACGGTCGGCACCGCGGGCCACATCGACCACGGGAAGACGACGCTCGTCGAGGCGTTGACGGGGAAGAACACCGACCGGCTGCCGCAGGAACGCGAGCGCGGCATCTCGATCGACCTCGGCTACGCGCCGCTCGAGCTCCCCGACGGCACCCGGCTCTCCGTCGTCGACGTGCCGGGCCACGAGCGCTTCGTGCGCACCATGGTCGCCGGCGCGAGCGGCATCGACCTCTTCCTGCTCGTGATCGACGCCGGCGAAGGCGCGCGACCGCAGACACACGAGCACCTCGCGATCCTCCGCCTGCTCGGCATCGAGCACGGCGTCGTCGCCCTCACGAAGTCCGACCTCGTCGACGACGAGACGCTCGAGCTGGTGCGGCTCGAGGCCGAGGAGCTCGTCCCCGGGGCGCCCGTCGTCGCGACGAGCGCGCGGACCGGCGCCGGGCTGGACGAGCTGCGGCAGGCGCTCGCGGAGGCCGCGGCGCAGGTCGATCGCCCGCCCGCCGGCGGACCCGCCCGGCTGCACGTCGACCGCGTCTTCTCGCTGCGCGGGATCGGAACCGTCGCCACCGGCACGCTCTGGTCCGGGTCGATCGGCGAAGGCGACGAGCTCCGGCTCGAGCCGCGCGGGCAGACCGTGCGCGTCCGGAGCGTCCAGGTGCACGACGAGCCGGTCGAGCGGGCCGAGGCGGGACAGCGGGTCGCCGTCTCGCTCCCCGGCGTCGAGCGGCGGGAGCTACGCCGCGGCGACGTCCTCGTCACGCCTGGTGCGTTCATGCCGAGCTACCGGCTCGACGTCGCGCTCGACGCGACGGCGGAGATCCCCTCTCGCGTTCAGCTCCACCACGGGACGGCCGAGGCCGCCGCCCGGGTCGCGCGGGCCGGCGAACGCTTCGCGCAGCTGAGACTCTCGCGACCCGTCGTCGCCGCCCGCGGCGACCGCGTCGTCCTCCGCGCGGGCACGACAGTGGGCGGAGGAGTCGTGCTCGATCCCGCTCCACCCCGGCACGCCGACGAGGCGCGCTTCGAGGCGCTCGAGCGAGGCGACGTCCTCGTCCACGCCCCGGTTCGCGTCGACGGGCACTGGCGCTGGTCGCAGGAGTGGCTCGACGAGCTCCGCGCCGAGCTCGAGCGCGCCCTCGACGCGGCCGACCCCCTCGACCCCGGCGTTACCGTTCCCGCCGCAGCCTGGGCGAAGGCGGTGCTCCCGCACCTGGGGCTCGAGCTGCGCGGCGCGAAGCTCTACCGGCCGGGCGCGGTGCCGGAGCTGGGCGCCCGCGCGGAGGAGGCCGCAGCACTCGAGGCGCTACTCGGGCTCGAGCCGGTTCCCGTCGACGACGCGGCGCTCGCGCGCCACCTCGAGGAGCAGGGCCGGCTCGTGCGCGTCGGCGACGGCCTCGCCGTCTCCCGCGAGGCGTACGAGCGCGGCCGGGCCGCGCTCTTCGACGGGATCACGCTCGCCCGCTTCCGCGACGCGCTCGGCGTCGGCCGCAGGGCGGCGCAGCTCTATCTCGAGCGCTACGACGCGGACGGCGTGACAAGGCGGCTCGGAGATGAGAGGGTCCTCCGGCGACGGCGATGAACGTCCGCGAGCTGATCGAGCGCTACAACGATGCCTGGAACAGGCAGGACCTCGACGCAATCTGCGCGCTCCACCATTCCGGCGTCGTCTTCCACAACCACACCGCCGGCGAGCGGGCGGAGGGCGCGGACGCGGTGCGCACGCACATCGCGGAGATCTTTCGCAGCCACCCGACGCTCCGCTTCGCGGCGCGCTCGCTCCGCGCTGGCGACGACTTCGCGGTCTGCGAGTGGACGGCGACGACGAGCCGAGACGGTCGGACGGTGGAGTGGGACGGCGTCGACGTGTTCCCGCTCAGCGACGGGCTGATCGCCCGGAAGGACGTCTACTCGTCGTCGCATCGTCCGCGCGAATTGTGAGCTGAAGCACGTCGGGCCGGCTGTAGTGGCCGACGGGATCGAAGCGCTGGCGCTCGGCGAGCAGGCGCGCCGGATCGAGCTCGGCGTAGAGGATCCCCTCCTCGTCGTAGAGCGGCCCGGCGAGATAGGAGCCGTCGGGCGCGAGGATCGCGCTGCCGCCGCGGCCGATCGTCCCTGCGCCGTCGATCTCGGCACGCAAGGGGAAGTCGCCGGGGTACGCGCTCTCGCGCTGGAAGTGCGCCGGCGCGACGACGTAGGCGCGGCTCTCGCGCGCGATGTGGACGAGGGTCGGCTGCCAGGCGTCGCCGTCGTCGGCGGTCGAGGCGACGTAGATCTCGACACCCGACTCGTACAGCGCCACGCGGGCGAGCGGCATGTAGTTCTCCCAGCAGATCAATCCGCCGAGACGCCCGAATCCCGTCTCGACCGCGTGCAGCCCGCGCCCGTCGCCCTGCCCCCAGACCAGTCGCTCGTGGTTCGTGGGGACGAGCTTGCGGTGGTGGAGCGCGAGCTCGCCGGCCGGCGAGTGGTAGAGGAGCGAGTTGTAGACCGTCCCCGGGCGCTCCGGCTCGACCTCGTTCACCCCGGTCACGATCCAGACGCCCAGCTCCTGCGCGGTCGCGGCGATCCGCCGCTCGGCGGGCGAGCCGACGGCGACCGATTCCTGCGCCAGGCGCGCGAAGGTCTCCTTCGCCCGCGGGTCCTGCCAGCCGGCGAACGCCTTGGCCCAGGCCGAGGACGGATAGACGGGGACGAAGGTCTCCGGGAAGACGACGAGCTCGGCGCCCGCGCCGGCGGCCTCGGCGGCGACCCGCTCGAGCCTGTCGAGCGTCGCCTCGCGGTCGAGCACGACCGGCTCGACCTGCGCGCAGGCCACCTTGACCGGACGCTCCATGCGCGGAGCCTACTCCGGTCGGCCGTAGCCTCCGCCGCCCGGCGTCTCGACCCGGACGACGTCGCCCGCACGCAGCTGCCGGGTCAGCTTCGGCGGCTGCTCCTCGCCGTTCACGAGCGTCCGGCCGGGCGCGCCGTCCTCCCCGCCCCGCGCGCCGCGCGGCGCGTGCCGGCGGCGCTCCGCGAGGACCGAGAGTCGGCAGTCCTCGAGCGCCCGCAGCTCGCGCACGACGCCGTCGCCGCCGCGGCGGGCTCCCGCACCGCCGGAGCCGAGGCGCAGCGCCCACCGCTCGACGCGCAGCGGGTACTCGAGCTCGAGCGCCTCGACGGGAGTCAGGAGCGTGTTCGACATCGCGACGTGGATGCCGCTCGGCCCGTCCGCGTCGGGGCACGCGCCCTGGCCGCCGCCCACGGTCTCGTAGTACGTGAAGCCCTCGTTGCCGAGGGCGACGTTGTTCATCGTGCCCTGGCCCTGCGCCGGCACCGGGACGATCTCCGCCAGGGCGGCGAAGACGACGTCGACGACGCGCGACGAGGTCTCGGTGTTCCCGGCAGCCACCGCGGCCGGCCGCCGCGCGTTCAGCAGCGAGCCCTCGGGCGCCGTCACCGTCACGGGCGCGAAGGCGCCGCCCGAGGCAGGCAGGTCCGGCTCGGTCAGGCAGCGGACGACGAAATAGCAGGCGGACTTCGTCACCGAGAGCGGACAGTTGAGGTTGCCGGCGTACTGCGGCGCCGTCCCGGCGAACTCGATCCGGATCTCGTCTCCCTCGATCTCGACCCTGCAGCGGATCGGCAGATCGCCCTCGACCGCCTCGACGACGTCCTCCGCCTCGCCACGGCCGTCCGGCAGCTTTGTGAGCGAGGCTCGCACGATCCGCTCGGAGTACGCGTACAGCGCGTCCATCGCGGCGGCGACCCGGTCGCGGCCTCGCCGCACGCAGAGCTCCTCGAGGCGGCGCTCGGCCAGCCGGTTCGCGGCGAGCTGGGCGCGCAGGTCGCCGCGTCGCTCCTCGGGCTGCCGAGTCGCGGCGACGAACGCCTCGCGCGTCTCGTCGGAGAGGAGCTGCGGCGGCAGGATCACGCCCTCCTCCTCGAGCGTGCGCGAGAACGCGGGCAGGCTCGCCGGCTCGATCCCGCCCACGTCGGCGTGGTGCGCGCGCGAGACCGCGTAGCCGAGCGAGGTGCGCGAGACGAGAGTCACGTCCGGCAGGTGCGTGCCGCCGGTGTACGGGTCGTTGAGCATGGCGACCTGCCCCGGCTCGAGGCCGAGGCGCATGACGGCCGCCACCGCGTCCGGCATCGCGCCGAGGTGGACGGGGATGTGCTCGGCCTGCGCGATCATCCGCCCGCGCTCGTCGAAGAGGGCGGTCGAACAGTCGCGCCGCTCCTTGATGTTCGCCGAGAAGGCCGAGCGGACGAGCACCGCGCCCATCTCGTCCGCGATCGATCGCAAGGCCGCGCCGATCACTTGGAGCTGAATCGTTGCGATCGCGTCACCCACGCGTCACAACCCAGCTGGGACCATCCCTAGCCCCCTCCCACCCGGGGGGAATCCAGAGGGTCGACCCGTCGAGCTCGAGCAGGGCCGGCCCGGACAGGCGCCTCGGCTCGCTGCCCGGCAGCTCCAGCTG
>Ga0335081_10018269_pt1 | contig 11335 bp, 10 predicted proteins | sample Lox_Sample_35_FD_206713 | JGI IMG/M metagenome (GOLD analysis project Ga0335081, IMG submission 206713) | Soil microbial communities from Loxahatchee National Wildlife Refuge, Florida, United States - Lox_Sample_3.5 | ecosystem: Environmental > Terrestrial > Soil > Wetlands | place: USA... | reverse complement strand
CATTTCTTGCATACCTGACCCCGATAGCTATACCTTTTTCCTCAACCCGGAATGGATTCGACAAAATTTTGTCGACATTATATCTTCTGCATACATCAAAGGTTTCGTCTCTGGAACCACCGTCGACAATAATTATTTCAATCTTGCTTGCAGGATAATTCTGGTCCCTGATGCTTTTTAAGCATGAGCCCAAAGTCACTGCAGAATTGTAAGTTGCTATGACGAAACTTATCGAAGGTAACGAGTATAGTTCAGCCATTTGTGGAGGTTTATCAGCGGAGGAGACAATATTTGACATGCTTATCGTTTCCAAAGCTTCCTCAGTATTTAGGGATTTCACCATATCAATTTGCATCTGTTATTTGAAGACTCTCCTATCCAGAGCAATTTCTTAAATATGTTGGTTTACATGGCTAGTGAAGCTAATGGGATTCGCGGAGCTATTTACGAACCAATAATAAATATGCACAAGCGAACGTGCATGCGAGAAGTCGCTAGTTATGGGCGCGTTCATTTCTGTAACTTTTGACGGTTTTTATGACTAACTCAATATCGTCACTGGTCATATCTGGATACAAAGGAAGAGTAACAAGTTTTTTCCAAACTCTGTCAGCTACGGGGCAATTGCCTTCAATTTTCATTTTCTTATAAAATGAGTGAAGATAAAGAGGCATATAATGGACCCCCGCTGCTATACCCTTCTTAGCTAAGTACGCTATTAACTCGTTTCTATCGTTCTCATTGACTTTAATTACATAGTTATGCAAAGAACTCATTGTATATTCCTTTTCAACTGGTGTTTCGATCCAGTCTAACTTTTTAAATTGCTCATTGTAACACTTAAAAATTTCACGTCTTCTGGAATTTGCCTTGTCTAATTTGCTTAATTGGACTAACCCGATTGACGCAGTGATGTCATTCATATGGGATTTGTAACCAAGGCATTCTACGTCATAGTACCAACTGTATCCTTTCACACTGCGCTTATATGTACTCTGACTTATACCCAGCCATCTGAGTTTCAATAGTTGCTCATAGATTCTTTGGTCATTAGTGGTAATTACCCCTCCATCTCCTGTCGCAAGATTTTTGACAGCGTGGAAAGAAAAGCAGCCTACATCCCCTATGGCCCCAAGTTTTTTCCCTTTATACTCCGCACCCATACCGTGAGCGGCATCTTCAATTACTGACAAATCATGTTCGGAAGCCAATTGTAAGATTTCATCCATCTCGCAGGCATGACCTCCATAGTGAACAGGAATAATTGCTTTTGTTCGCTTAGTAATCTTTCTTTTGATATCAGCTGGATCTATGTTAATCGTGTCTTCGTGGACATCCGCGAATACTGGTTTGGCATTCACATACAGCACAGCATGGGCCGTTGAAACAAATGTTATAGGGGTTGTTATTATTTCCCCAGATTTGACGCCTAGCGCGACCAATGCCAAGTGAAGGGCTTCTGTACATGAATTTACTCCAACAGCGTACTTTACACCTAAATAACCAGCAATTTTTTCTTCGAACTCTTTAGTCTTAGGACCTAGACCTATCCATCCGGAACGTAAAGTTGCCGCCACAGCTTCTATTTCTTCCTCATCCATTGAGGGTCGAAAAACCGGAATCAAAGCATACTGCCTCTCAACTAGATTATAGACATTCCATTCATATGGATGACTTAAAAACTTTTCTCGACAAAGGAATGAGATCTTTGCAAGCAGATGCTTCATAGGCTAGTTGCGAAGGCATAAAATAAACGAGCGGACTGAAAACTATAGAAACAAAAAATGCAAATAAGGCCGTAACACCTAAAACTCTCTCGTTATTTCTCACGAAAATATAACGAATCCCAAAACCGTTAACTTTGTAATTCCGACCCTCTAACTCTTGAGGCGACCAGAAAGACTTGTGCTCTTGCCAGGGATTTCCACCAAACGCGTCTTGACTGAGGAAAACGGCGGGGGTTGTAAGAACCACTTTTTTAATGGATATTTGCTCAATGCTCTTAAGCAGGGCTGAGCCTTCATTCTTCGGTAAGTGCTCTAATAATTCTAAGCAGAGTGTTACATCAAAAGTCTTAGGCTGGATGGGCAAATAACGTACGTCACATCGAATATAGTCGTCATATGCTCGTTTCTGTTTAGCATTCTTTAAAGCTGGAAGATACAGGTCGATACCAACCATAAATGAAATGTGGGGCTTCAATTTTCTGAGAGTTCGACCAGCCCGACCTTGACCACAAGCTACGTCCAAAACCGAGTGGCAGTCACTTTTCAAGTTTCGAATGCAAACATTACTGCTATACATTGGCAATAACCAGAGAAACCAGTGTAAATTATTAAATAGCGAGTCTATTTTAAACGGCATGAACTACCTTCCTTTTTTGGGGCCGAGCGAACTTGACACCTTCTCATAAATAACCTCAATAAGCCTTCAATAAATACGCACTTTGATTCTTGAGTATCTTTAAACTTCAATATTCTTCCACCATCTTAGACCTTCATCGATCAGCCACCTGCACTCGTCTGAAGTCAATGCTGAGGCCTTCACAATTGTTCATTTTTCTTGTTAGCCTGTGTTGTGAAGTCTTTTAGATGCCCAAGAACCTTTCTAAACGCTCTAAAAACGTATTTGGCATCATCCACATTTCTTATAGCCAGGATTTTTCTCATAAGAAAGCCTGGGTCAAACGCGACTTTATAAATCTCTTGAACCATGCCCTTTATCTCTCCATCACTCATTGTAGTTTTCATGACGGATTCACGCATGTCGTAGCGATCCCAATCTAAAGTCTTTAGCCATCCGTTCATTTTGGCTTCTTCAAAAAGAGGAGAGCCAGGATAAGGTATGACAATGGTTGCCTGAACAGTATTAGCGTATCCCTTCTTCAGCAACTGTCTCCCAAGCTTAACAGTCTCCAGTGCCTCGTCCCTACTTTCAAACGGATATCCAAACATGATTGTGATATGAGGCTCAAGCCCTGCTTCCTTTGCTTCCTTACATGAACGGACAATCTCCTCAACCTTTACACCCTTATTCAGCTTGTCTAACACCGGTTGACTCGCAGATTCCAAACCGAAGAGCAAAGTTCTAAAACCGGCCTTCTTTATCAATTTGTACTCGTCGGGGCCTAAGGCTCCAAACCTTATGTTCACATCGAAATAGATTTTTTCGTTAAGCTTTTTCTCAATCAATAGTTTACAGAATCTTTGCAACCACTCACCAACTGGAAATGACCCAGTGTCATCAAAAACCTCACGAACCCCATATTTCTCGACTAGAAATTCAAGTTCGGCTACCAGCGACTCTGGTTTTCTGACTCTAAATGTCGGGTAAAGCGTAGGCCAAGAACAGAAGGTGCATCCGCCATTTTTTCTCCACCAGCAGTCCCGCCCCACCATTGTATAGGTTCCTGGTGTTCTCTTGTAGTTTCCATTTTTCTCGCTGTAAAGCCACCACTTTGTCAAATCCCTATCAATAAAAGGCAAACTATCAAGATCATGATTCAACACGAATTTTCCAGTGTTTTTTACTTCGTTATTTTCCCTGTACCAAATCCCAGGTTCGAGAAGCTTTGTTTTGCCTTCCATGAATCCGATAAGATTCAACAGAAGAAAATCATAGTCGCCGCCTGTCAAAACGAAATCAACCTTACTTTGCATCATTGACTCTGAAGGCAGCGCAGTGACATGATCTCCAACTAAAACAATTTTTGAGGAAGGAAGAACTTGTTTTAAGTCGCCAATTATGGACCAATGTTTTTTCACAACGGGAGTCTTGGTCTCAATCATGATAACATCAGGTTTCCTTCGCTCCAGATCTCTGATCCACTTATCGTAGGTTTTTTCCTCTGCAATACCATCGTCCCAAATTACATCGAAGCCCGCTTGCTTCAGAAGGGTCGCGGCGTAAGCTGGAACAATGGGATAAATGTAAGTTGGCGATTTAAAATACTGGAATTGCCGATTTTGTGCTATAAGAGGAACGCCCTTGTCTGAATTGATTGGTGGATACGAAATACTGATTTTCATCGTTTTAGATCACGCTTGACTAGACCGAATATGAAGAAAGACCCGTAAATGATATGTGTTACTATTATGCCTATCCAAACCAAAAGAACCATTTTTATGTCCCGCACTTGGAGCGCGGCTGCAACAAGACTTGAAACGAGATAGCCTACAAAAGCAAAGAGCGTAATGTATACAAATAAAGAAAGGAAAAAAGAAAGCGATATTCCTGCAATAAACGAAACTATTAGTAGAGAGGGGAGGAAATAAGTGAGTTTTGTGGAGTTCTCTGGAAACTTCTTGGCGAAGAATCCGCGGTGCTCTCCGAATCTTGACACTTGCCTAAGGTGTAATTTAAAAAGTGAGCGTCGATGATGGTAAACAATAACTTCGGGTGATTCAATGAGTTTTTTACCAAGCTTCTTAATTGCCAAACACATTAAGGTGTCTTCTCCAGGCCAGTATTTCTCATTCCAACCCCCAGCCGCTTGAATTACTGTTTTTCTGGCAATAAAGTTGCATGAATGAATGTCGTCTGATTCAAAGCAGTTCTTGGTTTTATACCGACTAGACAGGTTACCAACCATAAACGAGGAAAGAATGTAACCGCCGGCTTTTTGCGATGGTTCGTCTGTGTCAGGGGTCAATCCTGGTCCACCGACTGCACCAACTTGAGGGTCTTCAAGAATCTTCAAAGCAGTTGTTAACCAGTCACTTCTTGGATAAGCATCATTATCGATGAAACCACAAAACGCACCATTTGAATTTTTGATACCGATGTTACGTTTGACGCCGGGTGCAACAGGTCCAGTGGCTATGACAGTAACCCGATCAATCGTTGGAATTGGATAATCAGGCAAAAGTATTATCTCAAAATTTGAATAATCCAAGCGCTTACATTGTTCAATACATTCTATTGTGTAACCGTCTACGTTTTTGCAGGGAATAATAATTGATACAAAAGGCTTTGAGAGCATTACGGTTCACGAAGAATCAGGGACATGATATTTTGAAAACCGTTTTTCTCAGGAAGCTGGCGTTGATACCAACGGATTACCCGAAGCCTGTAGGCAATTCCTAACAAGTCGAGAAACATATTCCACATCTCAATAGGCTTAAATTTAGAATCCAGCTTAATACTGACGGGCATCTCAACTACCTTTAATCCGCAAAGATGGGCAACAGCAAGCAACTCAACGTCAAAAGCGTAGCGCTTCACGGCCAATCTGGGAAAAATATGTACAAACGCACTCTTTCTCATTGCTTTAAGCCCAGATTGGGTGTCTTTAAGAGGCACACCTGTAAGAAGTCTTACTAAGCCGTTAAAGCCTTCGCTCAAAATCCTTCGAGAGAGAGGCACTTCAACATGCGAGGCATTATGCCGTTTGGAAGCAATAACAATGTCTCCGTGCTTAAGAGCCTCAAGATATTTTGAGATAATTGACAAATCGATCTCCATGTCGCTATCAGCAAAAACAACTACGTTCCCGTTAGCTTTCATGAACCCGGTTCTTACGGCGTATCCCTTTCCTTTGTTCTTGCTGTAACTCAACACTCTAACATGGCCGTTTTGACCGGCATATTTTTTCGCTTTTGCCAAAGTCTCATCCAGGCTGCCATCGTTTACAACTAGAATTTCATAGGGAATATGTTTGTCAGCTACAACGTCATCTATTGTTCCAAGAGTGTCCTCTATAGAGCTTTCCTCATTATATGCTGGAAGAACAAATGACAATTCCACCTGACTCATTCGACTGGATCACAGTCCGTGCTTACTTTTTTCTGTTCCTTAACGAAGCAAATAAGTTGCAATACAACCCCAATAATTAAGGAATAAAACGCATAAATAGCAGAGTCATTAGCTAACAAAGAGAATCCTGCGGATAAAGAGACAGCCGCTATTATTAGAAGCAACATGAATCCGACCATAAATGGAGAGCCCCAGTTCTCCTTAACATAACCTTTGATTTTGGGGCATATCGTTGAGAAGCCAAACTGAGTCACAGGATAAACACCACATCTATTTATAGCAAAAGCGTGAAACTTAGAATTTAACATTTGCCTTAGTCCAAGTGTAATGAAATTTTCTGTTATCCTCGTCATGTGAATGTGTCCGTATTGACTTGTAAGACAGCCAGAAAAATGGCGAGTAGAGAATCGCACGCCCATTTTTTAGCGGAAAAGTTTCCTAGTTTCTGCGCCGTAAAACTAATTTTTTGGGCCAAAGGCAAACCAATTTCTTTTAAACTTCTCAGAGGGCTGTCTTTCATTGTGTTTTCCAATTTCCCTACAAGAATTAGTAAGCTTTTCGCCAACTTTTCACTTTTAATGATGTTTCGCACTACTCTTATTGTTAAGTCAAAGAGCACTCTGTCAATTCGTGAAAGCCTTTTGAACCAAAGACCATAACGCACAGCTTTGGTTTTAAAATTAATCAACTGTTTTTTTTCCAGTGAGTGAAAAATATTATTTCTTACATATGAAGACATTTATTTGCCGTTTCCTTTACCCATTTGTTCTAAGCAACGCTTTCAATGCATTTATAAATTGTGCATGTTTAATGAAAATAAGCCTGATGCTGACAAGTTTCAGGATCTTTTCAGCAATAAAAATCATTTCGAAGGGCTGGCAGTTTCATTATAGCTATATATTGCAATTTTGCCACTATGATATATTTCTTCGAATGATGGAGGCAAAGTTGATAGTCCATACCAGCCGTGCCCTTTCACCCACCATATAAGGAACACGTCTGTATGTCCATCTTGAACAGCTACAGTTGCTGCGGCACCAGGGTCACCAAAATGGTAGTTAATAATCTGATCCTGATTTAATGCTAACAGTGCCCAACAATAGAAAACTGAATGCGTAAGCAAAAGAGCGCTGCAATTTTCATTATTTTTGAACCATTGCAGGGCGTTAACTGTACTTTGGCAATCAACAATTGATATCGTATTCTGCTGCATTGATGATGGAATTTCTGACGCAAAGCGGTTTAATTGTTGTGTATCAAAGTAAACAAAAGGATGCTCGGGGCTCATAAATATAAAGCCAAAGCTCAGAATAGCTGTTGAAATGATCAGGTATGACACCGCGATTTGGTATAAGGTTAATCGGAATCGTTTCCACTTGATGGTTTTAATCCTACTTACAGATTCGGTTACATAAAAAGCAAGTGGATACATGAGGATCAAAAGCCATCGGTAAGGGCTTACAATACTCGGAAGCAAAAGCAGAATTAGACTTATAAGAAGCCAAGATCTCAGTTGAAAATTTTCAAATCGTCGAAGACTTACAACAGCCAAGGGTAATAACGGCAGGTAGCAATACAGGAAAAAAAGAGTTTCACTTGTTAACATAGCCGGATAGGAAGTGAAGCCATTCCAACTGACTAATGATGACACACCATTTGCGCCGAGGAGACTATAAACTGAAGTTCCAGTTAAACCGCTCAAATAGACGGTGACAAAATAAAGTGTTGCAGGCAAAGAAACAACAATCAAATTTGCCGCTTGGAAATACTTTCTACGAAGCAGTTTTGGAATAATTGTAAACATGATCATTCCAAACATTATTACGGCGCCTATTGGGTCCGCTAAGACAACCGCCAGCATAGCAAAAGAAAGAAGAACATAATGCTTCAGTGAATTTTCTTTCTCCTTTATCATCAACATGAGGACTACAAAAAAAAAGATAAGACTAAGCTCCTCTCGCAACAAATCCCAAGATGTTCTTAAAGCGACAAAATAAACTGTGCCCAAAATAGCAACAAAAGAACTCTTTGGAGACGACCAGCCTAAGCCTCTTTCGGCATAAAAATACATTGATACACCTAAGAAACCCAAAATAATCGGTGAAATTATTTTTAAAATCCATACGGGAGAGCCGCCAGCTGCAACAATTGGAATAATAATGCTATAGAAAAGGGGTCCAATTGCAAAGAAGTTTCCTATATTCACACCGTTATGCAACCACAACATTATGTTTGGCACATATATTGCCATTGTATCAAAACCTATTATGTAAGGTCCCATTAAGATCTCAGGGATTGCCCTTATTGCAACAGGTATGGCAAATGCTACAAGTAGGAAAAGATGATTCTGATGCTTTCTAGTCCAATCACTAACAAGCTTGTGATCATCAATCACTTTTGATTCTCCGTAGTTTGGGCAGTAGATTTAGATAGATTTATTGAATGCCAGCTAAATGGCTTGTGCTTGCTATGGAGAAAGTGGTTCTTTAACACTGAAGACATTACTTAAGAATCAACTATCAGGATTATTTTGTGTGAAATAAAGAGCAGGCTTAAAATTAAAGTATCATGTCGATGTAAGGGCTCCCTGCATCTAGAGCTCCGGCAGTATCCATCCTGCAATGTAGCCGTTTGTTAGGGTAGGGAGTGCTTCCTCAAGAGGTATAAACATGTTTTCTGTGCAAAAGGGATTATAAAGAGCCGGGAAACCAAAAGCCGTTTTATTGAAGAAAACTGGATTCATACACAGTCGAAATAATATGATACCGTGTTCGTTTTTGCCTTGGACCACAGCAAGGCACAATTACCAATTCCTATATTAACCGTTTGCCTAAACTGGACCATTCATTAGAGCCGCATAAAACCCCGTCTATTATAGTAAGCAACTTGCCTCATTTGAGGTATCTTAAGCATGACCACCAAATAAGTTTGAGGTTATGAAGCCTTTTTTGGCTGTCTTATCCCAAACTCTTTTCTGCCTGAACAGCAACTTTGCAAATGCAAAGCCGGCAATGCACATTTGTTACAGCCAATAGACGTAAATCGAGGGAACCCAAAGTAGGTTTCGCAGCTTAACGGGTTTTTCAGTTGCAAGTAATCCGACTCCAACTGAAAGCAAGAAAATAGCTGTTAGAAGAATGATTATTCCGGTGAAAGATCTCACTATGTTGGTTTGGGAAAAGAATATGGCAGCAACAACCCAGCTTATGTAGCTAAGCAGAGAAATAACCATCATGAACGGCCCGGCCATCGAGATTTCTGCGTCTACAGTTTTTCTGTTGATAATGTCAAGGAGGAAAGAAATATGATCGCTTGAAAACAATTCAGTAACGAATATTGTTTGAACTATAGTCTTAAATGAGCCTTCAGCTTACAATGTATTTATTGGATTCAGAATAGTATGAGTATGCTCTATGAGATTGAATCGTCCTACATTGCAAGGGAAGGTCTTCCAAAATGAGGCACAGGTTGATTCAGCGTAAAAAAAACATGTCCATTCTTCAACCTCATTCAGTTTTTCTGGAAGAACCTCTTCGCCTTAAGCACAAAGGTTTTTTTCCCCGGCAGATTCACTGGAAACTTAACAAGAAAGCAAAATGCCTTATAGCCTCAGCGGTTATAGCTCTGGTATTGGTTTCTTTTTTCGCAGTCTTGTACTTGGAGAACAAACCCAAAGCCGATGCAGCCATTGTACCTCAAAATGATAACTCAACCAGTACAACTACCCCGACTTCCAGCCCAAGTTCTAAAGGCAAAGGCTCAGGAGGCTCACTTTCCAACTTAAGCGGTTTGCTAAATGGGATAAGCCAAGCAGTCCAGAATGCAGTTGGAGACCAGACTAAGCCTCAGGGTATAATCGAGTCTGCGCAAACTATCAACAGCACCGTTTGGAAGCAGGTGGCAGCAGCTGCATGGTCATTTTTCCAACCGGGCATTGGAGTCGACAGTAATACTGGGCTTCCCTACGGTGGGGGCAAAAGCTTCCCTGATTTCACCGATTGGGATTTAGGGGTCTACATCCAAACCGTTATCGACGCACAGAAAATAGGTTTAATAAGTGCCACGGGCACATGGGGCGCAAACGACCGAATAGACAAGGTTTTAACGTTTCTGGAAACTCGGCCGCTGAATGATACAACCCACTATCCTTTCTGGTTCTACGACGCAACAACAGGACAAGATGATCATTTAGAATCGGACAATTCCACTGCGGTTGTTGGTATCGTTGATACAGGGGTTCTGTTTGTCGCCCTCAATAATCTTCGTGTTTTTGACAGCACCTACGCCGAGCAAGTAAACAATATAGTTCTTAATGAATCTGCAAATCAAAATGGTGGATCAAACTATGCCGCCTTGTTGCCTACCATAGTGAGCTCCGCTGATTCGAACAGCATTTATGCGTACTTGTTCACTAGCGGCTTTGCAAGTTTCTGGCCTCAGATAAATTATGTTCCCACCGATATTCTGAACAACATCATAAATTCGCCGCCAGTTACAAGCCCCTACGGAAACGTCACGTTACCTGGTGCCCCAATCACCTGCGACCCACTTCTGCTATCAGTCTTCAACCTCAACGAAAACAATGAATTGTTAGGTTATATGAATCAAGTCTATTTAGCTCATGAAGCATATTACAACGCGACTAACAATTACGTGGCTTTCAGCGAAGGAAACAGCCAAGAAAACGGCTATATATACGAGTGGGTAGTTGCACCCAATGGGAGCATGTGGCAAGCAACAAACGAAGCGCAAACCGTGTACTACACATCTGATATTATTATTTACACCAAGGTGGCCTTTAGTTTCTTAGCCCTATACAATTCGACTTTTGCCAGAAACATGGTTGTCTTCCTTGAAAAACAACTTCCTACACCTACAGCTGGCTACTACACCGGCTATAGTTATTCGGATGGCGCAGATACGGCGATAGATCCTAACACAAACGGGTTAATCATCCAAGCCGCACTTTACGCTATCCAGAATTAACCAACAATACACTTGCGTAAATAGTCAAATCTGCATATAAAGGTTGAACATCTTTTGACATTACCCGCAATTTCAGGATTTTTCTTCGGGTGTCCGCCCGGATCAAATCCTTAAAAAATTTATCTATGCTTAATCTTCAATTAATTTAAGATCGGCTCCAAAACGCAAAGAAACTACTGCCTCAATCCAGCCAAATATACAGTTAAAAAAGACTTCGTCAATCTTAAAAATTAATAGTGTCTGAACTCAGTCATGAACTCGATTAAATTGCTTTATAGAATCGCACATAGAAACGCCATATGAATTGTTGCTTGACTTAAAAGCCACAATAAATAAACCAACTTTTTCTTGTTTTTTCAAATAGAAGCTGAGTGAAATCAATATTTGTGATTCATAACTGTCTTATTATCAAATAATCACTAAAACTGGGGATAGAGTATTCAATACCTCAGTCAAAACGGAGTAGTATTAGAAGCATCTGATTTGGCTTCTGCAAACAGGAAGAACATTATTCGCGTTTTGCATGTTGACGATGATGGAAGCATTCTTGAAATCTCAGAACAGATTATGAAAGATATAGATCCCAACCTCGAAT